>Ga0194132_10009455_pt1 | contig 13403 bp, 32 predicted proteins | sample TA2KigOf80mmetaG_FD_148612 | JGI IMG/M metagenome (GOLD analysis project Ga0194132, IMG submission 148612) | Freshwater microbial communities from Lake Tanganyika, Tanzania - TA2015054 Kigoma Offshore 80m | ecosystem: Environmental > Aquatic > Freshwater > Lake | place: Tanzania: Lake... | reverse complement strand
GCGCTGGTAGACGGTGGACCGGCCCATCCCGAGCGCCTCGCATGCCGCAGCGATGCCCCTGTACTCGCGGAGGGCGGCTGCGAACTCTTGCGCGGCGACCATCACAGCACCCCCAGCATCCCGCGGACGAACGCCTCGCGGTCCACGCGTGACTCGGGCGAACGGAGCACGCGGCGGCGCTCGGCACGCCTGGTCTCCGGCAGCGCATCGATCGCGCGGCACCCCTCGTGCCACCCGTCCAGCAGCCGCTCGTCCTTCGGCGCTGTGCGGCGCGCTTGGCGCATCGCGAGGAGCCATCCGTCGAGCCGCGCCACGCTTTCCGCGGTCGCCTCGCCGACGGTGTAGAAGCCGAGGTAAGCGGACGGGTTGGCCGCGTCGCCGAGGACCACGCGGTCGCCGAGGTCTTGCCCGGGGCCGGTGTAGTCGCCCGTCGCTGGCTTGCCGTCCTCGCAGCGCAGCGGGTAGAGCAGGTCCGGGGCAAACGCGCCGAAGTACATCAGCGCGGAGCCGCAGCGGTAGATGTGGCCGTCACGAATGAACATCACGCCGCTCCTTTGGCGAAGTCCGCCTCGGACATCAGGCTTCGCTCGTCGATCGGATCCGGCTTCACGCTGCGGCCGTCTCGCTTTCGCCAGCGGGTGCCGGTCGCGTCGATCCACTGCGTCGCGGTCTCGCGTGCGATCGTCGTGCGCAGGATGAGCCTCGGCTTGCCGTAGCCTCCGGTTCGTGCCACGTGGACCACTGTATCTCCGACTTTCATCACGGCGATTTCTTTCAAGGACATCGTGTCCACGTCACACCTCCGCGGCGGCATCGATCCGCTCGCACATCGCTTCCACGTCCCAGCCAAAGAACCGCTCCTCGGTGTCGTCAATCGTCAGGATGACATCGCCGTCGTCCTCGGAGACCTCCACGGCCACACCGGCGCGCCGCGCGTAGTCGAGTACCTGGTCCATCACACCACCTCCGCCGTGCTGCACGCCAACTCGCACGCCTTCGCTTCCGCCGCGAGCGCCGCCGCGACCGCGTCGAGGTCGCCGTTGTAGCGGCCCTCGATCTCCTGCTCCGCCCACTCCCACTCGGCAACCGTGAGGCCGGCTCCGTCGGTGGTGCCCTGCGAGAAGGCGAGGAGGACGGCGGCGAGGATCTCGATTGCGGGGCGGCGCTTCATGGTGAGACCACACTAAAGCAGGGTCGGCAATTCGTCAACAGGAAAAGCGACGGGCTCAAAAAAGATTTTTTCCGGCCTCCTCCTCGGCGCGGTCCAGCGCGTCGAGCGTGCCCTGGATCGGGGCGGACACCCGGTTGTAGGGTCGCCCGTCCGAGCGCTCTGGTGCCGCGCAGTAAGGCCCGGACGGCGTCCGGACCCAGCAAGGCAGCCCGTGGTAGAAGTAGCCTCCGGATGCCTTCAGGAGCCGCTTGCGGCGGAGCACGCAGACAAGATGCCCGGCGGTTGCCTCGGGAAGGTACCCGAGATGGCGAGCGATGCCGCGGCGCGCCTTGGGGTAGTCGTACACTTCGAACGCGCCGCCGCGCCATGCGGCGAACTCGAACTGCTGGCCGCCGATCGTGGCGTGGACGGTGAGAAGGTCCGGGCTTTCGTGTACGCGATCGATATTCATGGCCTACTCCTCACTCGGCGCGGATGGCGATCCCGACCCGGGCGAACGCCGCGATGGCGCGCGCCTGGACGTCGGCCGGGGCGCTGCGCACGCGGGACGCGATGCCAGGGACGCGGCAACCGTACTCGTCGGAGTCGGGGCCGACGTCGGCCCACCACGAGGCGAGCGTGCCCTCGCTCTTCGCGCGCTCCGCGTTCCGAAGCCACGAGCTGATGTCCAGGATGATGCGCTCGCGGAGCGAGCAGAGCGGCGCCGCCTTGGACGAAGCGCCGCCGGCCGGGGTACGGCCGCACGCGAAGCACATGCCCGCCGCGACGTGCTTGTAACCGTGCATCCCCTCGTTGCCGCACCGCTTGCACTCCGTCTTGCTCATGACCCATGTATAAAACATGGTAGGCGTTACGCCAAGCTACCAAGTGAAGCGAGCCCCGATTCTGTCCATCTCCCGGAGGAAACCGGCGCGGTCCATCGTGCCGAGCGCGCCTGGGTGGGCCTTCGCCCACGCGTACGCCTTGGCGGCATCGGCCGGCTTGACCGCGCGCAGGTGCGAGTCATGCCGCAGGCCGGAGCCCATGACGGCGGTGTGCGTGACCATCGCTTCGCGGCTGGTGAGCGTCGCCCGCACGAGGTCGCCGCGGACGTCAATTTCGGGCTCCGGGTGCACGTCCACGCCGCGCAGCTCGGTGCGGTGGTACCCGAGGCCGGCAAGCGCCACGTCGGCCAGCATGTCGGCCATGAGCGCCTCGGATGCGTCCGCCCAGACGGCGGCGGCGATCCACGCGGCGACCGGCTCCAGCTCGGCGTCGCGCCCCACGAGGGACAGGTGCAGGCACTTCCTGCCGCGCTTGCCGGCGTTGCCGAGCGCTGTCAGCCGGATCGCGCCGCTGTAGCGGTGCGCGCGCCAAAGGGCGGTCTCCAGCGTTGTGCCGATGGTCAGCGCTGCGGTGTCGTTGGCGGGCGTCGAGTTGATCATGGGGTCTCACGCGGCAAAGCCCGCCGGGCCGAAGCCGGGCGGGCGGGCGGGCGGGCGGTGGTGGAGCGGGGTCGCTCAGGCGTTGTCGCGGCACCACTGCTCAGCGTCATCCCAGGATTCCGTCACGTGCACGACCGCCCGAGAGTCACGATCGTGATAGACGCCGATGACCGGGAACTCGGGCGCCTCGTAGTTGATTGCGCGGTACGCGCCGAACCGGCGCTCATCGTAACCCATGACCACCGCGACCGTCTTGCTGCGCTTCGCCATCTCGCTACCCTGCTTTCCTGCTGACAGAGAGAACCATAAAACAGCGTCAGCGTTTCGTTAAGCTCCGATGTGCGAATAGTTGTCCGCCGAGCACGCGAAGCGAATCAGAGCCCGCTCCGCCCATGCCATCACGTCGGAGAGCGCGAACATGGGGCAGGACACGGGCCGCGAGGACATCGACGAGCCGCCGGCCGAGTGTCCAGCAGGCAGGGAGTAGGCGGCGCGGAAAGTCGCGGTACGCGCGACGGGGACCTCGCCACCGGCTGCCGCGTCGAAGGACGCCTCCACCTCGGCCACCGTGGCGTAGGCGGCAATACCCCAACCGTGCCGGGCGAGGTCGATCGCCTGACGGCGCCCGATCGTTGTGCGCTCGCCGAAGCGGCCGGCGACGTAGTCCGCGGCGCGCGCCGCGTGGGATACCATGTCGGGGATGTCTTCGAAGGTGAGCATGGGCGATGCCTTTCACGCGGCCGCAGTGATCGTGTCCACGAAGCGGAGCATGGCGCCCGCAAGGTCCTTTTGCCCGACCAGTGTCAAGCGTTCACGGCTTCGATCTCGGGCGGCGGCTGCGCGGGAGGGTCGCGACGGCGCGTGCCAGGGCGGCGCGGAAGTCCTGCGAGCCGACGCGGGCGGCGACGCGCATCGCGGTCGCGATGTTCTCGGGGTTGTCCGACTGCACCAGCGACAGGCACAGCATGCCCACCACCACATCGTCTGGCACGCGCACGTCAATGGCCGCGTCATTCTTGGCAAACTGCTCGCGTGTCCACTCCACGATCTCGGACTTCGTCGCCGCGTCGCTGATCTTGATCGTCATCTCGTTACCCTGCTTCCTTGCTGACAAGGGAAAAGTTAAAACATGGTCGGCGTTTCGCCAACGGAAAGTTTCGAGCGGCGCGAAGAAAGTCAGAAGCCGCAGACGCGACACTTGAGCGCGCGGCAGTCGCGGACATGGGCAGCAAGCGCGGACCGGAAGGCGCCCGGCCTTGGCTCGGGTATCGCCGTCGCGATCCGGTACTCCGCCGCCGGGGCATCCACGAGGCGCTTGGCGGCCGCCCGGTAGACCCGGAAGCGGCCGGCAAGCTCTCGGGCGGTCATGAGCCATACCTCCTCGCGGAAGGCGAGCACGGCGCCCTCCGGCAGCCTCTTGCGCCCGATGCCGGGCAGGTCGTGGAGCTGGCCCGACAGGGTGCCATCGGACCAGAACCGGACGAGGATGCCATCCGCCGTGCGCCTCGTGGCGACCTCGTGCGCGCTCATGCCCACCCCGCGATCGTCGTGTGCTCCGGCCGGAAGTAGCGCGGGCGGCCCGCGGCTCGGAGCAACCGCGCCGCGTACCGGAAGGCGGCCGCGAATCGGGCCGGGCTCGACAGACGCCCGGCCCCCATGACGATCGCGAGGTCCATGGCCGCCCTGCGCACGGCAGCCGGGTTGCCGTGACGGGTCGCCGCGCGGAGGGCGGTCACTGCCTCGGCGCGGGTCATGACGCGCTCCTCGCAGGCAGCCCCGCGCGCCAATCCGCGATCAACCGCTCGACGGTCTCGGTGGTGACATCGATGTCCGCGGCCCACTCGGCAAAGGTGGCACCGAGCGCGCGCTCGAAGCTGTCGAGCACGATCCCGGCCTCACGCAGAACGTCTCCGAGCGGGTCGTAGCAGGGTCCCTCGTGGTGATCCTCGCGTCCGCATCCGTAGCAGATGGCTTCCATGTTCAACCGTCCTTTCCGCTGACCCCTCCTAGATAATGCATGGTGAGCGTTCCGTCAAGCGCGCACACGAAGAAAGTTCACGCCCGAGCTTGGCGGCGCAGGCGTTCGTTTTCGGCCTTGGCGGCGGCCACCTCCCGGCGCAGGCGCTCCCCCTCGCTCTCCGCCGGCCGCAGCGTCTTGCCCGCCGCGAGCGCGTTGAAGTCCGCCAGCAAGTCGAGGCGCAGAATCCGCAGGTGCAAGTTACGGTTCTTGCAGGCTCGGAAGGCGAAAAGGGACGTCTGGCCGACTCCGTCCGCGGAGGCGTCGATCGCCGCGCCCAGTTCGGACTCGTGCACGAGGTTCATGCGTCCGTCGCCCGCCAGCGCGTGGAAGACGCGCTCCAGGGCCACGAGGTTCTGCCGGTAGCGGTAGTCCACGGTGAACCCTGTGCTGATCCACTTCGGCTCCACGACGTAGGGCAGGATCACCGACTCCGGCACTTCCAGTTGCGAGTTCGTTTTCAGCTTCGCCGCGGCGCCGCGCGGCCGGAGGAAGTCCCACACCTCCCGGACCGCGTCGCGCATCATGTCTGGCGCCTGGCCCATCATCCCACGGGCGAACGCGAGCGCTGTCTCCTCGGTAAGCGGGGGCATGTCGGGGAGGTCGCCGCGCGTGGACTTGCTGTCGTCGAGCTGCCGTTGCAGGCGTTCCCACGCCTTTACGCTCATCATCCGGCGCAGTTCGAGCCGGTCGACCAGCGCGCGCCACGCAGCACGGTTCATGAGTGCCACGGCCTGATCGGCGTCGCGGAAGTCGTCGCGCCACTCGGTCCCGCAGGCAGATACCCGCAGGAATCCGGACGCGTAGCGGTCGCCGGGGGCGAGCCCGAAAGCCTCGTTCACGCGCTCTTCCGCGGCGACGATCTGCGCGAACGCGGCGCGGACGTCCCGCTCGGCAGCGACGAAGGCGGCCACGAGCTCGCGGACGGTGGTGCGGATGGCGAGGTCGGATGTGTTCATGACGCCGAAAGCCCCGGCCCTGGGTAGGGTGCGGGGCGGAGCTTCCGGGCCGGGCGGTCAGGCCGCGATCCCGTGCTTTGCGAGGGCCGCCTTTGCGCGGAGGGCCACGTCGGCCGGCGCATCGCGCAGCATTCCGCGCGCGTACTCGCCAGCGCTCTCCCACCATCGCGCCGCGGTGCCGCGACCGGCCTCCTCCTCGGCGCGCAGGATGATCGCATACAGCCCGTGGATGCTCTGCTCGCGCGCACTGCGAGCCGGCGTCGCCGTCGCAGACACCGTCACGGGGCCGTCGCCCTTGGGGTAGGCGCCGCACGCGAAGCACATCCCGGCGGCCTTGTGCTCGTACCGGTCGAATCCGTTGCCACCACAGCGCTTGCAGAACTTCTTTGCGGCGTCGCTCATGTCCAATGTCTAACGCGTGCGTTACGACACGTCAAGGGATTATCTGGCCCGGTCGTGAACCTGCACCCAGCTGGTAGGCATCAGGCTCCGATGAGCTTGTTCGCGATGCGCGTGGCGATCCTTGCGTCGCGAGCGCCGCGCATCCGGATGACCGGGATCACATCGTTCGGCGCAATCGCCTCAGCTTGCAGCACGCCATCGCGGAAGATGTCTACCCGCCACGCTCCGCCGGTACGCCACTGCTCGGCGCGCCACACGATTGCAGGCAGGTCGTCGGCGGCGCGGATTGTGTAGGTGGAAACCTTGACGGCGTTGGTTTGGAGTTGCTGTCGGGTCGGGGTCATGGTGGGGCTCCAACGCCAAAGCCCCGGGGCTCGTGGCCTACCGGGGCGGGGTGGGGCTCAGCGCTGGCTAGCCTCGGGCGTAGCCGTCCTTGCCGGTGCCATCGCACGCGAAGCAGCACCCGTTCGCCACGTGGCGGTAGTGCTGGATGCGGCCCGTTCCGTCGCACTTGCGGCAGCGAACGCGCTCCGCCGTGACCTTCTCTGCCGTCTCCGCGGCATGGCGGCGCTGTCCTTCGGCCTCAAATTCTGCCTTGAACGCAAGGTCTTCCAGGGCCAGCAGCAAGTCCAGCGGGTTTTTGATCTCGTACTTGGCAGCGGCGTTGCTCATGTCAGTCACTCTAACGCACGCGTTTGCGTGGTCAAGGGGAAAGTTTCGGCCCCCCTCCGATGCCTACCGCGGGCACGCCTTGACCAGCTTGGCGGAGAGCTGCGTCAGGCCGGGCCGGGCGAGAAGAGCGGCCATCTCCGCCGCGCTGCCGGTCACCGAGACCTCGTTGGCGGCGTCGTCCCAGTCGCCGGTCATCCCGTGCTCCTGGCCGACGCCGTAGACGTCCACGCCAGGCTCACCCTTCACGCGGACCTCGTAGCGGTCGAAGCTGGCAAGCTCCACGGGCGCCCCGTGAGCCGTGACGCGCTCGGCAGCGACGCGGGCGCACAGCTTGGCCAGCCGACCCATCGCGGTACTCTCGTCGGCCGCGTGTCACGGCGCGGCGCCTTCGGCGGGCTTCGTGCCGGTCATGATCTGGAGTGCGGTGCGCAGCATGCCGATGCTCGCCTCGGCGTTCGCGGCTGCGACAACGGCCTGGGCGTGCGCCTTCGTGGCTTTGGTCAGCTCGACGCGGAGCCGGAGCACAGGGTCAGCGATCGGCGAGAACGCGCTTTCGGCGCACCAGAACACGCTGCCGCCGAGGCGTAGCGGCGCCGTCGGATCGTCGCCTCGCTCGTCCCATAGGTCGACGGCGTAGATGGCCCCCTTCTCGGCGTGGACCTGGACGTCGGAAATCTCAACGACGCTACCCAGCTTCATCAGGAAGTCGCCGAGCGCGTACCGCGGCACGACGGCTGTCTCGGTGGGCGGTTCAGGCGCGCTGGCCGCTCGCGCGCGGGCCTTGGACGTGGTATTCATGTCGTGGCGCCTCCTACGCGCCCGGAGCCCCGTCGGCGCTGACACGCTGCGGGGCTCGCGTTTTAGTAGCACATGCACGCATCGCCGCAATGCGAACACCGGTGTTGGCGGTGGGCCTTGCGCCGCCGTATGCGTGCGTTAGGTTCCGCGTGTGACAATCCGATGCCCACCGGGCGAGCACTTCAAAGACGCACTGGCCCGCATCATCCCCGACGCCGAAGCGCGGCGGGCGGTGGCGCGTGCCCTGGACATGACCACCGAAGGCGTCTCGATGGCGCTCACGCGGGTGCCTCGCAGCGGCGAGCCCAGCATGGAGGAGCGGACGTTGCGCCGGCTTGCGGCGGCGGCGGGGTACGAGGTGCGACTGGTGTTCGTGCCGAAGGGAGAGCGGTCGTGAGCATCGCCGCGATCGTGGCGCGCCCCATTCGTGAGCCTGTGCCGGGTGCGCCGCGCCAGCCCGGTGACCGCGTCGTCGTTGTGGCCGTCGCCGACTCCACGGTTGACCCCGGGCACATCGGCAAGGTCGGCCGCGTGGACTACCTAGAATACTCCTGCGGCTCCGGCCAGACCTTCCCCGGAGACCCGATGATCGGCGTCGTGTTCGACGGGGGCGGACGCGAAGAGTTCTGGCCCGAAGAACTGGATTCGAAAGGAGAGTAGTCGTGAACCAAGGTCTGCAAGGCATCGCTGTGGGCGACCCGGTCATCGTCACCGATCTCAACCGTGAGAAGCCCGTCCACGACACCGTCGCGGTGGTAGGGCGGAAGTACGCCACGATCGGAGGCCGAAAGTACGACCTGAGCACAGGGCATGTCGTCGACGGGATGGGGCATCGCCACGCCTACACCCCGACGCAGTGGGCTCGCCGAGCGGCAGAAGCCAGGTTGAGCACGGCGCGGGTCGGAGTCTACCAAGCGGACCGGGCCGACCATCTGTCGGACGCCGACGTGACGGCGCTCGCCGAGCAGTTGGAAGGCATCCTCGCGAAGCTTCGGGGTGCGCCGTGAGCCGCCCCGCCCTCACCCTGCTCGACGCCGCCTGGCTGGCCCTGCTCGGCCACGCCGCGGCCGCCCTCGCCGCTCTCGGCCTCGACCGGTGGGAGCGGGGCGGCGTGCGGCTCACCCTGGCGAGCGCCCCGACGGTGCGGGTCGGGGACGAGCTCGTCGTCACCGGCGTGAAAGCCGCTCCGCCCGACTGCCGCACCTGCGGCGCGTGCTGCGCCTCGCTCGCCGAGGATCGCGATCGGCACGCCGACGTGACGCCGACCGACGTCGCTCGCATGCGTCCGCGCACGGTGCGGCTCCACGTGATCGAGGACCGCCGCCGGTGCGCCACCAAGGCCGTGTGGAAGGCCCAGCGCTCCGGCCCTCTCGCCGGGGCTCGCGCGTGCGTCTGCTCGGCGCTGCGAGGCTCCGTGATGGGGCGGACGAGCTGCGGCATCTACGAGGAGCGGCCCGACGTGTGCCGCGAGTTTGAGGCTGGATCGAGGCGCTGCCTGGAGTCGCGTGCGCTCGCCAACATGCATGCTCAGGAGGCGACATGACCCCTACGAAAGCCCAACGCGCCATCCTCGCAGATCTTGCGCGTGCCGTGGTAGCGCCGGTGCGCTCGCGCCGCTTCGGCGGCCCATGCGTCTACTCGTGCAGTGCGGTCATCGTCCCGGCTCAAGACGCAGCCTCGTCCGGCCCCGACGCCCGCAGCGCGCCATCGATCAGCAGGTGCCCCGGCGGCCTCGCGGCTTCCTCGTGATCGGCCACGGCGCGGAGAAACTCGGCGTGCGGGTCGGGCTCTTCCTCTGCGCGCGCTTTCACCTGCGTCCGGATGTCCGCCGGCAGCTTGGCCATCGTCGCCTCGCGGGTGCCGCCCAGCCACGCGAGCGAGAGCGGCGCGTCGGGGTCCTCGTCCTCCGCGTCGTGACCAAGGTTCTCCCGCTCATGCTCCAGCGCGGCGCGTGCTTCGGTGAGCACCTGCGCCTCCCCGCCTCCGCTCTCGCGCAGGGCCTCGATCGCCGGCCCCCACGACTTCTCGTGTGCCCGCAAACAGCGTACAGCGTCCACGACCTTGTCCGCAGCGTGTAGCTCGTCGAGGTCTCGCTGGTGCAGCGCTCGGATCCGCTCCGCCAGCGGGCGCCCGTCGTCCGGCACGCCGAGGGCCGTCAGCGCGGTGTCGGCCTCGCGGATCTCGTGGAGAAGCCACGGCGCGTGCGGAGGAGCCGTCTCGGTGTAGGCGGCGCGCAGCTCATCAAGGAGCACTCCGCGGTCCTCGTGGGCCTGCCGGCCGCCGCCGAGGTCCATCGCCGGGGTGCCGCCGGGGTCTTCGCCGATCGCCTCGTGGCGCGCTTCGATCTCTACCAGTCGCTTCGCCCGGTCGCTCTCCGCCGCCGGCCACGCGCGCTCGATCGCTGCCTGGATGTCGGAGGCGCGGACCCGTCGATCGACCTCGCTGCGCCGCACCCAGATCGCCAGTCGGCCGTCGTCGTAGTCGATCCCCGAGGCGTCGAAGAGTCTGCGCGTGCTCTCCTCGTACGGCACCGTGATCGTGATCCACTTCTTCGCGTCGTCGGTCATCGTTGCTCCCTCGGGATCTCCGTCAATTCGTCATCGTCGTACGGGGCCTCGTGACCGTCGTCGTGACGCACCCAGTGCACGCCCGGCGGCTCGACCTCCGGGAAGACGACGCCCTCGGCACCCGCCCGGCGGAGCGCGCGCGAGTGCTCGGGGTACCACTTGCAGCCCGTCAGCGGGTTGGCGGTCCGGACGCGAGTGCCCGGCGCAATCCAGCGGCGCTTCCCCACGGGCGGCAGAACGGCGCATCGGCAAGGCTCTGCGAAAGAGCCTTCATCGCCCGGATGTAGCGCCCCAGCGGTGCCGACGAGCGCGACGATGGATGTGACTCGGCCTCACGGTCGCACGCGTCCGCGGCCGCCACGAGGGCGCGGGCTTTGTCGGCGACGGTGCACAGCCGCTCGACTTCGCGCCCGAGATCGACGCTCTCCGAGAGCGCTCGCTGCATGAACGCTGGCAGGTCGGCGAGGGCCATCGGCGTGCAGGTCTCCGCGCGCGTCTCTTCCAAGATCGCCAGCGCTTCCTCGTACGTCGGGAGCGGCGTCTCGGTGCCGTCCTCCGCCACGGCGTAGATGCGGACGGGCACCTTCGTGCGCGGGAACCGCTGCGCCGCGACGGCCTTGGCCAGCGTGTCGAACACGGCCCCTTCGCTGTCGCGACTCGGTGCGATCGTGTGGTCATCGAGCCACGGCGGAGCCGCGACGTAGACCGTCATGCCGTCTCGCTCGTAGCGCACCACGTAGCCCTTCGCCTTGTTCATCCCGTCCGTCCTCTCCGCGCTTCCGCGCTTCCCACGTCGATCTCGATCTCGTGGGTCACCTCCAAGCCGCGCTTCGTCACTTCGACGGCGACCACGTCGCCTGTGCGCGCAAGCTCTCGGTACGCCGCGAGGGCTGGGAACGTCGTGGTCGTCACGAGGACGGGTCGCCCCCACGCGCGCATCGCCCGCCGGGCCACGAGGAGCCGCCACAGCACGCGCAGCACCCCGAAGGGCCGCTCCGTCATCATCAGCGCCGACACGATCGAGAGCGCGGCGAGCGCCGGGTGGTCCCCGAGGAGCAAGGCGAACGCTGCGAGCCCGTGCATCACCATCACGGTCGGCCGCGGGCTCGCGACGTCCAGCCTCGGCCGGCGCCGGCCCGCGGACCAGATGCGACGGAGCGCCGAGCGCTTCGGCCGGTGGGGCGCGCGCGGCGCCCTGATGCGGTAGGGGGTCACGCTTCGTCGTCCGTCAGGTCGTGGATCGAGGTGTTGCGGTCAACGCGCATGGTCGGGCCTATCTCTACACGATTCGGGCGCAGCGCAAGGGTTTCTCGCCGGTCCACGACAGCCGCCCCAGCTCCTCTCGCAGCCGCTCCGCCGTCGGAGCCCGGCTGCGGTCGTGGTCCCGTGCACGCTCGTACACGTGGAGGACCGACTGCTGCCGGATGTCGGCGATCACCGCGTCCAGAGCGGCAAGTGGCGCCTGGCAGCGCATCGAGCGACGGCGTGCCTCGCGGATCGGTCGCATGGTCTCGATCACGCCTTCCTCCTTGAGACGTTGGGTTTCTCGATCATCGCTGCTTTCCCGTGATCCGCGTCCACACCTGCGGGAAGTGCTCGGCCGCGATCCGCTTCATGGTCTCTTCGTCGTCTTCAGATCTCTCACAGGCTACCTCGCAGCACCTTGAAGCCAACGATCCATGTCCACAAGTTGCTCGCCCACGGAGCGTGCCTGTTGCGCTCGTCCCACGCGCATGCATACGCGGAGATCCTGAGATCGTCCAGCGTCCACTCTGCCACGGGCCGCCCCGGGTCGTAGGGTGTCGGCACCTGCATGAGCGGCGCTCCGTCCGGCGAGACGGGTAGCCTCACTCCCTCGGCGCGCACGTCGTCTGGGGTGATGTTCTGGAGGCGCTCCACGCGCACGCTGGTCACCTCCAAGTCAATCCGCGAGAGCGGGCGCGGCATGTGGGTCGCCGAGCGCCACTTGCCCCGGGGCGAGATCGGATTCGGCGGCGCGTGGTCGCCCGCCGCGTACCAGACTCCGCCGTTCTCGCGGAGCCAAAAGCCGCAGTCGAGGGTGCCCGCAGAGAGCCCGTCTGCGCACGCGCCGACGGCCCACTTCTCTTTGCCGAACAGCTGATCACCTGGCGCGCCGTAGGGGCAACGGACAGGCGTGTGCCGCGTCCCCCCGAACGGGCCGCCGACGATGTACGGCTCGCCCGCGTGCCTCTGTGGGCGGTACGGAATCCCCTCATGAAAGAGCGTCGGGGCGTCCTTTGCCACCCTCCGGATCTGCGTCTGCCGCCCCTCGCGGATGGCGCGCACCTCCTCGCCGGACAGCAGAATCGACCGCTCCTTCACTGGCCGCTCGCTGTGCGAAGGTGCGAGGCGTGCACGGTCAAGTCGTCGACTTCCGCCCACGCTGCGACGCGGCGGCCGTTGCGCTCGGTCATCTCATGCGTGTGGCCCCCTGGCAGCGCGGCAACTTCCAGCGTGCGCTCCGCCGAGTCGCTTTCGAGGTAGAGGGTCGCGGCCTTCACGCCCTGCGCTCGGAGGATGCGGGCGATGTCGCGGACCGCTTGCAGGAGGCTCGCGCGGGCGCGCTCGGGCGTCGTCGGTCCCGGCGGATCCTCTTCGTATCCGAACAGCTTTGCGACGCTCATGCTCATGTCCCGGCGCTCCTCTCCGCGTCCAGCGAAGCCGTGCCCCACGCGACAAGCGCTCTCTCCGTCTCACTCGCGATCATCCTGTCCAGCTCACCCTTGTCCACGTCACACTTCTTCCCTTCGCAGTTCATCGCGGATGCCCCTCCGCTCGGCCGTCGGCATCACTCGCCAAGCGGATCTTGTCGTGGTGGGCGCGCACGCCCTGGTCCTCCAGCGCCACCGCGACGATCGCGGCGATCTGCCCGCGATCGCGCGCGAGAACGAGAGCGTCCTTCCACAGGCCCGCCGCGGACTGCTCGGTGCGGACCTGCGACAGGTCCACCCCCGCGCGCCGGAGGACGAACGTCGCGCTGGACACGTCCGCATACGCGCGCTGGAGAGCATCGCACAGGCGGCCGATCGGGCTCGTGCGCGCCTGCTCCACCATCACCGGCTCCGCTTCTCGCGCCTCCACGAAGTCGCGCCACACGCGGCGCAGCGCCGCCGGTCCGACGGCGACCATCAGCGTCAGGCGCTCGAAGGCGGTGAGCTTCCCAGCGCGCCAGGCCGCGTGAGCGAACTCCATGCCCGAGATGGTGCAGAAGTACGACCGCGCGACCCGGGCGTTGTGGCAGACGATCGCGAAGTCGTGCTCCAGCGCGGCGACCTCGATCTCTGCTTCGTCGGCGCGGCTCGTGGACTTCGTACGCGCCGCGATCATTCTCTCCAGTTCACTCTGCTCCACTCCGGTCTTCCTTTCGTCGAT
>Ga0194132_10009453_pt1 | contig 13405 bp, 12 predicted proteins | sample TA2KigOf80mmetaG_FD_148612 | JGI IMG/M metagenome (GOLD analysis project Ga0194132, IMG submission 148612) | Freshwater microbial communities from Lake Tanganyika, Tanzania - TA2015054 Kigoma Offshore 80m | ecosystem: Environmental > Aquatic > Freshwater > Lake | place: Tanzania: Lake... | reverse complement strand
TTCAGGTTCACTCAGTCTCAGCCGGCTGACAATCTCCTGCCGGGTTCGGTGATCCGCAGTTGCGGCAAGGGCCAAGCGGGGAATACCGGGAAAACGTTCTGCGAGCAGATGCAGGCCGAGATAGTCCTTGCGAAAGTCATGTCCCCACTGGGATACGCAGTGGGCTTCATCGATCGCGATGAGCGCCAGCGTGCAACCTGAAAGCAGGTCGAGCGTTTCATCCATCAGCAACCGTTCCGGCGCGACATACAGCAGCTCGAGTTCGGCCCGCTGTAAGGCAGGCACCATGGTCGCACGTTCCGCCGGGAATTGGGTGGAGTTGAGAAAGGCGGCACGCACACCGATGCGATGCATTGCATCCACCTGGTCCTGCATCAGTGCAATCAGCGGTGAAACGATGACGCCGGTACCTTGGCGCAGCAGAGCAGGAATCTGGTAACAAATCGACTTGCCACCACCCGTTGGCATCAGTACCAGCGAATCGCCACCGTTCAGGGTGTGGGCGATGATGCGCGCTTGCAGGCCTCGAAATCCCGGGTAGCCATAACGTGTGCGCAGCAGGTTTTCCGCATCCGACAGGGATGGGGTGAGGGATGGCAGCACGCGAAAAGGTGACGACTGAAAGGGTGGCAGCATTGCCGGGACTGGACGTCCCGGCAGTGGTTCAGGCGCAGGTGATCAGCCGACGACCTGCATGCGGGTGATCTCCGGCGCACCAGCCATCAGACCTTTGAAGCCGGCACCGGACGCCTTGAAGTGTGCACTCTGGCCATGGGCGGCAAGAGCAGCTTCATCCTGGTAGAGCTCCATGACCACGTAGTTGCCGTCCTTGTCCTTGCACAACGTATAAAGGTGGTTGCCTGCCTCATTGGCACGAACCTTTGCAGCCAGGTCCAACATCACTTTTTCGAAGTCGGCTTCTTTGCCCTTGGCGACATTCAGTTTGGCTATCACGGCAATCATTACTATCCTCCCAGGTTTTAGTAGCCGCGAGTCTGCCGAAGCCCATGCACCGGCGCAAACTGTTCTCACTGCTTGATCGATACGCACAAAGTCACCGCGATGAAGCCGACAATACCCGGCGTTTCATCGATTTTGTGGTCGCACACCAGCGCTGTTTCGACAATGACCTCTGGGCAGGACACGTCACCGGTTCCGCCTGGCTCACGGACACTTCAGGCATGCGGGTACTGTTGACCCACCATCGCAAACTCGGGCGTTGGTTTCAGCTCGGCGGGCACAGTGATGGTGACCCGGACATCGTCGCCGTCGCCACGCGAGAGGCGGAAGAAGAGTCAGGCCTTGAGGTCACGCTGCTCGATGACGGTATCTTCGATCTCGATATTCACGGGATCCCCGCACGCAAGAATGATCCTGCGCACTTCCACTTTGATGTCAGGTTCCTGTTCCAGGCCAAGGCAGATGCCTTCAAGATTTCGGCGGAGTCCAATGAGCTCTCCTGGGTGCCCGTGGTGGATATCGCGCGCTACAGCGATGACGCATCCATGCTGAGGATGCAGAAGAAATGGCTTGCCATTGTCGCGGCTGCTGGTCTGGAACGTGCAGGCAGGGTGTTGGGTTTGGACCGCGGATAGGCCAGAATGCGGGGCAGTGGCGTTGGCCACCGGTCACTCAGGCGGGACTAGCTCATCTGGTAGAGCGAAAGCTTCCCAAGCTTTAGGCGACGGGTTCGAGTCCCGTGTCCCGCTCCATTCTTCACCTCACTTCACCTCACCCCACTCACTGCCGTCGGGCAGACGAGCGATGACCTTGATCTCGAACTGAAAACCGGATGGCCAGGTGACGCCCACCACAGTGAGTGTCGGGTACGGTGCACTTCCCCAGTAGTTGGGAAAGATGTTCCAGATGGTCTCTACGTTTTGTTCCGGATCGACTACAAACGCGGTCACGTCAATGACGTTCTCAAAGGTGCATCCCGCGGCGCCAAGCACGGCATTGAGATTTTCGAATGCGAGATGAGTCTGCGCGGCGAGATCTGGCTCAGGGGATCCGTCGGAGCGGCTGCCAACTTGACCGGAGACAAACAGCAGACCATTTGACTTGATGGCCGGAGAGTAGCGATTCCGCTCATAGAGCGCCTGCCGTCCTGGCGGAAAAACGACTTCTCGAAGGACCATGTTTGATCAGCCTCAGTGAATCGTATTGGAGTGGTGAAGGATGGCTGTTGTAATTGTTTAGATAAACCGCGGTTGCCAAGATTCACTGTTCGTATTCTCCAAACAATCAGATATCGGGAAGCCCTTATGGACCGCATTGATTCCATACAAGCCTTTGTGCGGGTGGTCGAAACGGGCAGCTTCACGAAGGCCGCCCAAACCCTTCACCTTGGCAAGACGACAGTGACCCACTTGATCCAGCAACTTGAGGCAAGACTGCGCGTCAAACTGTTGAACCGCACCACACGCAAAGTGCAACCGACTGCGGAGAGTGCTGCGTACTACGAGCGGGTCGCACGCCTTGTAAATGAGCTGGAAGACGCCGATGCGGCGATCCTGCAGGGATCAGCCGCAAGCCGCGGGCTTGTGCGGGTCGACGCCGTCAGCCCGTTGGCCCGGCTCATACTCATCCCTTCGCTGGCGGAGTTTTACGAGCGATTTCCGGAAATCAGTATCCATCTCGGTGTGAGCGATCGGCCGGTCGACTTGATTGGCGATCAGGTCGACTGTGTCATCCGTAGTGGCGGAATCATCGACCCGTCGTGTATCGCGAGGCACATCGCCGATCTGAAAATGGGTATCTACGCGGCGCGGACCTATATTGAAAAAGCCGCGTTGCCTGAACATCCGCAAGATCTCGCCTTGGCACGTCAGCATGTTCCAGCTTTTTTGTCGCCATGAACCGGGTAGGCGTTGGAACTTGGCTTGCAGCGGGGCACGGAACGATGTGTTGTTCAAAGTCGCCACTTGCAGGGTATGGATGAAGGAAATGCGTACCATGCCCCTGGTCTCGCGGGTTTGGGCGTGTTGGCGATACCTTGTTACCTGGCCGAGCCAAACGTCGCATCAGGTGAGCTGATACGTTTGTTTCCCGACTGGAACCTGGAGGCGATGCCAGTACACATCGCGTATCCGCAAAATCGGCACTTGAGTACCCGGGTTCGAGTCTTCATCGATTGGGTGAGTGACTTGATGGGGCGCTGCTTCCCGACACAGAACCCCATCCAACACGCGACTGAACGTCGATACCGCGAGGAGCGAATCTGAGTCTGATTCAGGCAATTCTCTCCAGTCTTGCGGGCACATGCTTGTGCAGCGGCGTCCCCACCCAGGGATCCCGGTGTTTGAGTGATGTCAGTTCATTCAGGGATACACCGTGAATCTGTGCCTTACAGGATGCCAGCGTTCACATGCAGGGATGCCAGTAGCACGCCAACGATGCCGTGGATGTGGAACAAAGACATGACGTTGAGTGCGATGTCGTCTTCGCGCAGATCAAGCACTCCGGCCACTGCAGCCGCAGAAGCGAGCAGGTTGCGGTGCGAGAGTGGTACCTGTTTGGGGCGAGAGGTGGTACCCGAAGTATGCAGTATCAGAACGATGTCGTCCGGCGCTGGCGTGTTCGTGAGCGGCTCGTCCCGATCCTTGGGTTCCAACGGAAACTCCAGCAGCTCGATACCAAGCTCCAGAGCAGCCGTACGCGCCGCGCTATCTTCTCCACGTGGCACAACAAGCGCCGCGGCGCCGAGGTCCTTGAGGTTGTCGGTGAACTCCGCCTGATTGAATGCCGGATTCAGGGGCGCACAGGTTGCGTGGGCCGCTACACCCAGAAAGGCTTTCGCCATAAGAATTCCGTTGGGCAGGGTGACGGCGATCACGTCGGTGCGTCCAAGTCCGCGGGAAGCGAGTTCGCTGCTGATTGCAGAGACGCGGGACCTGAGCTCTCTTCCGGTCAAAGAAGAGGCTGTTAAGGGATGGGCCGTCGAAGAACCATGAATTTTTCAAGGCGGCAGGGGTGGCGACAGGAGCACCGTCCGATCTGCATCCAGATCAGCCAACAGCGGTAATAGCGTGCCGGGGTTACCGGACCCTCTCTCGTGCATCGTTTGACCTCCTATCCCTATCACCCTTCGATTGCAGGCGCGACTTTGACGGTTGCCTTCTGCAGCGGCGTAAACGCGATGTAATCGGTCGGTGAGGATACCGGGGAGGTCAACTATAGAGGAAGCAGGCGACCAGCCGATCCGGGTCGTTTTTCACAGGTTTAAGTGCCGGTGTTTCCCGGCGGCACTCCGGCATAACCTTTGGACAGCGCTCTGCGAACCGGCAGCCTGGCGGGATGTTCACCGGCGAGGGAATCTCGCCCTGGATCATGGTGGAAACCCGGCCACGTTCGTGGGCGGGATCGGGCTCCGGATTGGAGGCGATGAGGATCTCTGTGTAGGGATGTTTCGGCGCGAAAAACACGCCATCTGCCGCGCCAATTTCGACCAGACTGCCGAGATACATCACCGCCATGCGGTCGCTGACGTAACGCACCATCGAGAGATCGTGGGCAATGAACAGGAGCGTCAGCCCGAGATCCTGTTTGATGGCGTCGAGCAGGTTCACTACCTGGGCCTGCACCGAGACATCGAGCGCCGAGATGGGCTCGTCGCAAAGCACAAAGCCGGGTTCGAGAATCAGCGCGCGGGCGATGCCGATCCGTTGCCGCTGACCGCCGGAGAATTCGTGTGGATAGCGGGACATGTGATCCGGTTGCAGGCCGACGCGCATGAGCCAGTACGCCACCTTGTTGTGAATCTCCGCAGCGGACAACGAAGTGTGCAGCCTGAGACCTTCACCGATGATCTCGCCGACGGTCATGCGCGGGTTCAGCGACGAGTAGGGATCCTGGAAGATCATCTGCATGTGCGGCGCATACTTCCGAAAGTCTGTCGGACGGTACTTCTGCGGCAATACCTCGCCGCGAAAGGTCACTGTGCCCGAGGTCTTGTCATGCAAGCCGAGCAGCGTTTTACCCAGGGTGGACTTGCCGGAGCCGCTTTCACCGACCAGACCGACGATCTCACCTTCGGCGATCTCCAGTGAAACACCATCCACCGCGTGCACACGTTGTTTGCGGCCGATGTCGAAGTATTTGACCAGGCGGTCGACGATAACCAGCGCGCTCACGTTGATGTCTCGCGGTAGAAGAGTCCGGAGATACGTTGCGAGGCGGCATCGGGGTGATGCAGGTAACAGCGGCTGAAGTGCCGTCCGTCTGCGCTGATCGGGAATTCTGCAGGAGGTTCGGCTTCACACACCTTCATGGCATTGGGGCAACGCGGACAGTAGCCGCAACCTGCCGGAGGATGAAAGAGATCCGGCGGGCTGCCGTCGATCGGCATCAGGCGGTGCTTTTCCTTGCCTCCGTTTGCAGGGCGTACGTTGGTCGGCATGGCGGCACGCAAACCCAACGTGTACGGGTGCGATGATCGGTAGAAGATGTCATCGACGGATCCCTTCTCGACGATCTGTCCCGCGTACATCACCGCGACGTTTTGCGCCATACGGGCCACCACGCCGAGATCGTGGGTGATGAGCACGATCGCCATGCCTTTCTGGCGCTGCAGGTCATTCAGAAGATCAAGAATTTGTGCCTGGATGGTGACATCGAGCGCCGTAGTGGGCTCGTCAGCGATCAGCACCGCCGGCTCGCAGGCAATCGCCATGGCAATCATCGACCGCTGCAACATGCCGCCGGAAAACTCGAACGGGTATTGTCGGGCGCGTTTGTCGGCTTCCGGTATGCGCACGAGGTCAAGCAATTCAATCGCCCGGGCGAATGCCTGCTTGAAACGCTGGCCACGGTGCACCTGCAGCGTCTCGGCGATCTGCGCCCCGATGGTCATGGTGGGGTTCAGGGAAGTCATCGGATCCTGAAAGATCATGCCGATCTGGTCGCCACGGATGTCTTTGCCGTCGAGTATCGGACGGCCAAGAATTTCACGGCCGCGTAGCTTCGCGGAACCAGAGGTGATACACCCGGGTGGAATCGGAATCAGACCCATCACGGTTTGTACCGTCACCGATTTGCCGCAGCCGGATTCGCCGACGATGGCGAGTGTTTCGCCTGATTTGATGGCAAAACTCACACCACGGACCGCTTTGACGGAACCACCGTAGGTGGCGAACTCAACGGCGAGATCGCTGACTTCGAGCAACGGGAGTTCACTCACGGCTGCGCATCCTCGCATCGAGCGCATCACGCAGCCCGTCACCGAGAAGGTTGAAGGCCAGGACGGTGATGCTGATCAGCAGGGCGGGGAAAACCAGCTCGTGTGGCGTCGTCAACATGGTCTTTATTCCTTCGTTGCACATGCTGCCCCATGAAGGTGTGGGCGGTGCGACACCCATGCCGATAAAAGAAAGGAATGCTTCCGTGAAAATCGCCGACGGTACGGCGAAGGTGAGGGTGACGAGGATGACGCCCATCGTGTTCGGAATCATGTGGCGCAGGATCAGGTACCGGGTTTTGGCGCCAAGCAGTTTGGATGCACCGATGTACCCTTCCTCACGGATTTGCAGGATCTGCCCGCGCACCAGCCGTGAGGTTGCAGGCCAGCTCAGGATCACCAACGCCACCAGCATCGGCATGATCCCGGACTCACCGGCACTCACCTGGAAGATGAACTTGAAAAGGATCATGAAGAGCAGGAACGGCAGTGCGACGACAAAGTCAGCGAAGCGCATCATGACGGCATCCAACACCCCGCCGATAAATCCCGCGGTAGCGCCGTAGAGAATGCCGAAGAGAACGTAAAGCAGAGGCGCAACGATGCCGATGAATAGCGAAACCCTCGCGCCGTACATGAGCCGCGCGAGCATGTCCCGGCCAAGGTAATCGGTGCCAAGCGGATGAAGCTTGAGCTTCACAGTCTCGCCGTTGACGGGTATGTGATCCAATGCCAGGAGACCACGCTTGCGCGCTTCATCGACGGTAATGACCCGACGCGCTTCAAGCTCGACGATTTGCGCCTCGCCGGAATGTTCACCGAGTTCGTTGAGGGGCAGGACACTGTAGTAGTAGGTCCTTGGTCGCAGATCGAGGCGGTCTTCGTACCAGATTTCATTTCGGCTCATCACAAGCGGTAGTCCGTAAGCTCTCTCCGGACCAATCGGAAAGATATTGCGGTAGATGCGATAGCCGCCCGTAGCTTCAGGCGCCGGGTCCCAGCGCAGCCGTATCGCCTGGGTATCAGGATCACCAAACGCACGAAGACCCGTCCCGCTGCCTTCGCCCTGGGTCTCACCATTCCAGATTGGTAGTGGCGTGACAATCCACGCGGTTCGATCAACACCGGGTGGCTGGCTGATTTGGTCGAGGTCCTGTGCAGCAGGGTCCACGCGCCAGACGAACGGGCCGAACACGGTGAAGACCAGCAGACCGATCACGATCCAGAGCGACACCAGCGCGCGGCGATTGGCCTTCAGACGTATCCATGCATCCTGCCAGTAGGAGAGCGACGGGCGAGTGAGGACTTCGCGTACCTGTTCGTGGTAAACCGGTGTGAGATCAGCTGCAGAGAGCGGTCGCACCGATGCGGTCACTTGAGTCGCACCCGTGGATCGATCAACCCGTAGACCAGATCCACCGCGATGACCATGAAGACCAGAAAGGCACCATAAAAAACCGTGGTTCCCATGATCATGGTGTAATCGGTCTGTTGCACCGCCTGCACGAAGTAGCGGCCAAGACCTGGGATCGCGAATACGTATTCGACAACGAAGCCACCGGTGGTTATACCGGCGATGGCGGGGCCGAGAACTGTGATCACTGGCAACGACGCATTGCGCAGCTGGTGTTTGCTGAAGACGCGGGTGGCAGGCAAGCCCTTGGCGCGGGCGGTACGGATAAAGTCGGAGTTGACGATCTCGAGCATCGATGAGCGCATTAATCGAGTCAGGTAGGCCATGGTTCCAAGGCCGAGCACCAGTGCCGGCAGGATCATGTTGCTTACCGTACCCCAGCCACCTACAGGCAGCAGGGTGAACCCGAGCGTTTCATTGATGTTGACCAGTGAGAGCTGGCCGAGCGCCGCAACCACGAACCCCGGAACCGAAATGCCGAGGATCACCAGGAACATGATGGCGTAGTCCGGCATGCGATTGCGGAACAGGGCGGTGAGGGCGCCAAACAGCACGCCACCGGTGGCGGCAAACAGGATCGCCAGGAGCCCGAGGGTTGCAGACACCGGGAAGTGTTCGCGGATAATGTCGTTCACCTCGCGGTTCTTCTGGGTGAACGAAATGCCGAAGTCGCCGGTGGCGATGTTCTTCAGATAGATCAGGTATTGCTCGCCAACGGGTTTGTCGAGGCCGTATTTCGCCTCGAGATTTGCGCGAATCTCCGGTGTCATGGCTCTTTCGCTGGTGAGTGGGTCACCAGGGATCATGTGCATCGCAGCGAAGGTTGCCGTGGCAATGAACCAGACGGTGATCAGACCCTGCAGAAGACGGTAGAAGGTGTAACGCAGCATGGATCAGCTGTCGCTCTGACCGGAAAAGGCCTGGGAGTGTTCCGGCATTCAGCCTTGCCCCTCATCGATCCAGGCGTAGGTATAGTCCGGGTCGCTGCCGATTACGCGCCTGATAACGCCCTTCAGCTGCGGGTGGGTGACGTAGGATGCGCCCCGTTCGTAGTTGAAGAGAATGACGGCGTCATCGATGATCAGGTCCTGCATCCGCGCGAAAGCCTCGACGCGCTCCGCCTGATCCGTGGAGCTTTGGGCGATGCGCACCTGGCGGTCGTATTCGTCGCTGGCGTATCGCCCGCGATTGTTGAGATTCCACGACGCGAAAAGATCACCGAACGTCAGCAGGTCTTCATAGTCCGGTCCCCAACCTGCCGACACCAGATCGAACTCACCTGCGGTCATCTTGGCGAGGCGCTGCTTGAAGATCTGTTTGTCGATCTTGATCTCGAGCCCGAGCGTATCCCTGAAGACTGCCTGATAGTACTCAGCCTGTACGTTGGATATCGGGTCTTCCGTGCTCAGGAGCGTGAGTGGCGGGATCTTCTCGAGGCCGAGTTCCTGCTTGGCAAGTTCCAGATGCCGGCGTGCAGCCTCAATGTCTCTAACGATCTTCTTCGGTGGTTTTTCGGTCTTGAACTTGTCCTTTACGCCATCGAGGTACCCGGGAAAAAGTGAATCACCGACGAGGTAGCCCGGCAGCTTGGTTACCTTGTTCACGAGTTCATTGGGGTCGGTCACCAGCTGCATGGCTCTGCGCAGGTTCAGGTTACGGGTGAGGCGATCGGGTCGATGGTTGAACTCGAGAAAGAACACGCCCCCATCCTGAAACTGTTTGATGTGCCAGCGTTGTTCCAGCGCATTGGACAGGGTGTCGGGTGAGAGTGAGGCTGCGGCGATCTTGCCGTCCTTGAAGAAGTTAAAACTGGCGCTGGCATCGGAGGTGATGTATGCCCAGTTGATGTTATTGAGGCGGATCTCATCGCGGCGCCAGTAGTGCTGGTTTTTCTCGACCTTGAGACTTGCTCCGTGTACCCAGGAGGTGATGCTGAAAGGGCCGTTGTAGAGCATTTCTTCCGCATCAGCGCCGTAACGGCCATTCGTTTGCTGGTAGAAGTCTTCGCGGATCGGCAAGAACGTCTTGAAGGTGACCACCTTGTCGAAGAAGGTCAGCGGGCGTTCGAACATCACCTTGAGCGTTCGGTCATCCACTGCGGTTGCGCCGAGTTCTGTAGTCGGGAGTTTCCCCTGGTTGATCGCCTCGGCGTTCTTCACGAAGTACATGATGAACGCGTACTCCGAGGCGGTGGCGGGGTTCACCACGGTGCGCCACGCAAACACGAAGTCATGGGCGGTGACGGGTTTGCCGTCACTCCAACGGGCATCTGCACGCAGATGGAAAGTCGCGCCTTCCGGCGTGATGTCCCATTTCTCGGCAACTGCAGCCTGGATTTTCTGTTGTGCATCCTGGCGCAACAGACCCTCCATGACATGGCCGAGGATCTGGCCCGAAACCTGGTCGGTGGCCTTGGTGCTGTCGAGCTGCGGCGGCTCTTCCTTGAGAAGGAGCGTGATTGTGCTCTTTTCCGCATCGATTGCCCGGGATGAACCGGTATCAGTGCCAACGAGGCTCGCCATCGCATCGAGCATGAACATGATCGCGGTGAAGCCGAACAGGGTGATCAGGCCATAGATGATCAGCTGCCGCCCCGCGGCACGGACGAATGAGGATTCATCGACGATGACATCAGCCATTACATCACCTTGAACACGTCGCTTCGATCAGGTAGTTGGCCCGCGTTCAGCGGGCAGGGATCAGCCTGAGGCCTGTTTCAGCAGATTACCCACAACCCGTTCGAGGTGCATCAGGCTGTTGCACTCTTCGACCTGATGACAGTACGCACCATAGACACGCATGACGGAATCGCCTGCATTCCATGCGTTCTTCGATTCCGGATTGAGCCAGATGACCCGCTTGGCGCGGTCGTACATTTCCTTGAGGATGAGCTGCCGATTTTCGCCGTAGTTGTTGCGTGCATCCCCGAGGATGATGATCGTGGTGCGGTTGTCCACGTCATCGAGACACATGCGCTTGAAGTCGAGCAGCGCCTGGCCGTAGTCGGTGGAGCCGCCGGAGTATTCGTGCAGGGTCTTGTTGATCGCATCTTCGAGATCGTTGCGTTCGAAGAGCTCGGTCACCTCGGCAAGGTCCGACGAAAATGCAAAGGATCGGACCTTGGGCATCACCTCTTCAAGGCTGTAGAGGAACATCAGCATGAAGCGCGCGTAGTTGGCCACGGAGCCTGACACGTCGCAGACGGCGAAGACCTTGGGCCGATCGATCTTCACGCTTTTCCAATGCAGGTCAAAAATCGAGCCGTCGTACTGCATGTTGTGGCGCAGCGTTCGCGGTACGTTGAGTGCACCACGTTTGAAGACCTTCTTGCGCCGCGCGTGCATCGTCGCGAGGCGCTTGGCCATCTTGTAGACGATTTCCTGGATCAGGCGAAACGAGCGGTGTTCGACGTTGGAGAGTTTGACGGTGCGCAGCAGCTCTTCACGCAACCGTTTCCCGCTCACATCAGCATGCAGGAGGAATTGGCGCTCAACGTAATCCCGCACTTCTTCCCGCAGCCATTCGCGGCGGCGTTTCAGCTCCTGGCCAAGCCTGCGTGCGGGCACTTGTCGCGATTCGCCGAGATCGCTGATTTCCGCGTTGAGTTCCGAAAGACCCATCGCATCCATCATGCGCCGGGCATAGAGCCCTTTCTGGGTGAAGATCTGGATATCCTTGACGTTCACCGCCTCACCGGCCTGTGCCATGCGCACCGCGAGTTCAACCCGTGAATTCGCCATAAGCAGCTTGCCGAGTTCTGACGTCGACTCGGTCATCGGTCCAGGACCCAGGTCAGCTTCTTCCTCTTCTTCGTCCTGCAGGTTGTTGGGCTTCTGCTTGCCCTTCTGTTTTGACTTGGATTTGCGTTTGCCATTAGCGGGGTTGGTTTCAGCGGCGCTGCCACCCCCACCTTCGCCATTACCTTCGCCCTGCTGCTCTTCGCCTTCCTGATCTCCATCATCGTTGCTGCTACTGGAATCGTTCTGCAGCGCCTTGTTATTGACCTCTTCGAAGCGGAAGAACTGGTCGAAGGCGGCGTCGTAGGCCACCTTTTCGTCCACGGTCTTCGGGAGTACCAGGGCGAGCGAGTGCTTTAGGAATTTGCGGTCGGCATAACCCACCAACTCCAGTGTGGTCATCGCATCCAGGGTTTCTGCAGGCGAAACGCGGACTTCCGCGTTTCGCAGCACCTGGATGAAGTTGGCGAGTGTGCGCTCCATGATCAGCGTTTGGCGGTCTTCACCTTGCTGGTGATGGCACTGATTTCACCCTGCACGTTAACGATGTCCTCCTGGAACTTGAGGATGACGTTGAGCGTACCGCGCACGAGATCCGGGTCGAGGGAATCTGCATGCAGCAGGAGCAGTGTGCGCGCCCAGTCGATCGTCTCGGAGATGGCGGGCACCTTCTTGAGATCGAGTTCTCTCAATTCCTGGATGAACGCAACCATCTGACGACGCAGTTCCGGCGGGATCTTCGGTACGCGCGCGTGAATGATCTTCTGTTCGAGGTCCAGATCCGGAAACGGAATGTAGAGGTGCAGACAGCGGCGCTTGAGGGCATCGCTGATCTCGCGGGTGTTGTTCGAGGTGAGGAAAACCATCGGTGGTTCGCGGCTCGCCTTGACCGTACCGATTTCCGGGATTGATACCTGGAAGTCCGACAGGATTTCGAGCAACAGCGATTCAAATTCGTGGTCCGACTTGTCGACTTCGTCGATCAGCAGAACGCAGCCGTTTTCTTCCTTCAGCGCCTTCAGCAACGGCCGCGGTTCGAGAAATTCCTCAGAGAAAAAGATGTCACCGAATTCATGCAGGCGGGTAACCGATTCCTTGAAACCCTTGGCACCCTGCAGCACTTCTTCGAGGGTTTCTTTAAGCACCTGGGTGTAGAGCAGCTGCTTTCCGTATTTCCATTCATAGATGGCCTTGGCTTCATCAAGACCTTCGTAACACTGCAGACGAATGAGCGGCAGAGCAAAGAGTTCAGAGGTGGTTTTGGCGAGTTCCGTCTTGCCGACGCCCGGAGGCCCTTCGATAAGGATGGGCTTGCGCAGATGGAACGCCAGATACACGGCGGTCGCAATCTGGTCACTGCAGATATAGCGGTGTTCTTCGAACGCCGCCTTGATCGATGCTACCGACTGGGTGATCTGGGCGATATCAGGCACAAAGCCTCCCGTTTGTTTTAGCAAAGAAAGATCAAAGCCCGCGATTTTCGCCCGAGTCGGGGGGGTGGCACCAGCCAGAAATGAATCCGGGTTGCCCTCAGTTTGTATGGGCGGCCGATCCGCCCGGCGGCGTTCTGGCATGAACACGCATCAGGCCTTCTTGGGTGGCGGACGCAACCAGGGCGCCATCCCGCGAATAGATCAGGCCGCGGTTGAAGCCCCGGGCGCCGGACGCACTCGGGCTGTCCTGGACGTAGAGCAGCCACTCGTCGGCGCGAAACGGACGGTGGAACCACATGGCGTGGTCAAGGCTCGCCATCTGGATGTTGTGCTGGAGGTAGCTGATGCCGTGCGGAAGGGTGGCGGTATCGAGCAGTGACCAGTCAGAAAGATAGGCCAGCACGCACTGATGCAGGCGCGGATCGTCCGGCAAAACACCACGCGTTCGCATCCAGGCCATCTGCCGTGGTGCCTGCTTCACGGGATTGAAGAGATCCGCGGGATCGATGGGCCGGAACTCGATCGGGCGGGTGCCGAGTGGATGACCTTCGAACAACTCGGGGTGTTTGGCCATCAGCTCTTTGCGAATATCGATTTCATCGCGCACCGCCTCAGGTGGCGGGGCATCCGGCATGTCGAACTGGTG
>Ga0194132_10009451_pt1 | contig 13407 bp, 15 predicted proteins | sample TA2KigOf80mmetaG_FD_148612 | JGI IMG/M metagenome (GOLD analysis project Ga0194132, IMG submission 148612) | Freshwater microbial communities from Lake Tanganyika, Tanzania - TA2015054 Kigoma Offshore 80m | ecosystem: Environmental > Aquatic > Freshwater > Lake | place: Tanzania: Lake... | reverse complement strand
TACTTTAGATTTACCTCCGTTAAGGGGAGTACCTCACAACAGTAACTTCGTCAGTACGGATAGCGATATCCCGGAGTTGCGGCCAATATTTGGTTGAGGAAGACCTTGGCAAAACCTCCCATTAACGAATAGGTGCAAATAATGAATGTTTCACTAACCACTTGGCTGGTTGTAGTAGCTGCAATATTGATTTTAATCTTTGTCGATCTAGTAACTGTAAGCCGTAAACCGCATGAGGTGAAGTTCAAAGAGGCAGCAGGGTGGTCAATCTTTTATATCGCACTTGCGATTGTATTTGGTCTTTGGGTCTGGCAAAGCGCTGGCTCGGTATATGGCACTGAGTACTTTGCTGCATACCTGGTAGAAAAATCACTTTCGGTAGATAACCTATTTGTATTTATTATTATCTTGGCGCAATTCAAAGTGCCCTCGATTTACCATCAAAGAGTTTTGATGATCGGGGTGCTCTTAGCACTGGTGCTAAGAGCAATCTTTATTGCAATTGGTGCAGCAGCCTTGGCTGCATTTAGCTTTACCTTTGTCATCTTTGGTGCAATTTTGATCTGGACTGGATTTGGATTGTTTAAGCATTGGGATGAGGATCCAACTCCTGAAGATAACTTTATGGTTAAAGCGATTTCAAAACGCATGACTATCACCAAAGAGTTTGATGGCTCAAAGAGCTTCACCAAGGTTGATGGTAAAAAGGTTGCCACACCAATGTTTTTAGTCTTAATTGCCATCGCCTCAACCGATTTGTTGTTTGCCTTAGACTCAATTCCAGCAACCTTTGGTGTAACAAGTGAGCCATTTTTGGTCTTTGCCGCTAACGCCTTTGCACTCCTTGGTCTGCGCGCTCTTTACTTCTTACTTAAAGGCTTGTTGGACAAACTAATTTATCTATCCCTTGGACTTTCAATCATCTTGATGTTTATTGGGGTGAAGCTGATCTTTACCTACCTGCACGAGACCTGGAGTGAGGTGCCAAAGATTCCAACCCTATTTAGCCTTGCTGTAATTGGATTGGTCTTAACAATCTCAACTATTGCCAGCTTGATTAAATCTAAGAAGGATCCAACCGCCCACGCCCACGCAGGTCGTGTCACTGCGCCTAAAAAGTCAGAGCACTCTCACTAATTACTTGCAGTTGAGGTAGTTATCTACACTCTGATTTTTTAGAAGGTAAATGATTGACAGCCAATTTCACTTGGCTACTATTGGCCTATGTGTTTATCCTGTATGTTAGCTGCTCAAGATGCCTTTGGATCAAAGAATTTTAAAGTTGCCCCACCAACAAATTTACAAATATTAGAAGGACTAAATCAGAGCATCGAATCATTGTTTAAAATGATTATTCGCATGCTGACAAAAATCTCCATCTGGTAAGTATTAAAGGCAGCGCCATTACCTTCTTTAAGCACAAATTAACTCAGGTAAATGATCTATCTAAACCGCCAAGGCGGGTAAAGAGCAAAATCCTTCAGTTTTACTCAGCAAATAGAAATATCGGCAATTATCTGCCGGTACTAGCCATCCATCAGATGTTAGATCAAGAGTTAGATACCTGGAATATCCATAAATCCCCAGTTGATTGGGAGTTTGTTCATAAAAACTACGATCAGGTAATTGTTGGTGGCGCAGGGTTATTGCACTCAGTCTTTGAAAAGTTTTGGGTTGATCTAGATAAGAACTGTAAGTCGCCAATTATTATCTGGGGGATAGGGGTATGCCTGCCTGATAATGATTCAGTAAAGGGTGTGCCAAAGAGTGTTGTGCAATCAGTCTTTAACAGAGTAACCTTTGCAAATGTAAGGGATGAGCTAACTCGAGATTTCTACGATCTAAAATCTGATATCTCTATCACCGCCTGTCCTACCTTGGTTTATGTGGCAAATAAATTTAAGGTAGCCCCTAAAACTTCATCTGAAAAAAAGATTTTGCATAGCTCACATATTGATTTAGAGCCAACTGGTGCAGCTGGTGAGATAGAAAAAGTTATCAGACAGGCGGGATTTGATTACAAATTTACTGACAATATTGAAACTACCAAAAATCCTTTAAAGAAGAACTTAAAGATGTATCAAGATTGTGATTATGTAGTTACCACCCGATTACATGGCGCCATCATCGCCTACGCCTTTAATCGACCATATATTGCAATCTCATTTGATCCAAAGGTTGCTGCCTTCAATAAGTTATATGGTGGTGGCATCTGCATTACCCAGCTCTCACAATTACCAACGGCATTAAGAAGTGATCAATTTAAGGTATCTAGCAATTATCAGGGCGAGTTGGCAAAGATTAAGCAGTTTGGTGCACAAATTAAGGCTGCAATCACCAGGTAGAAAGGGTGGGTAAAGATCAGTAAACTCACTGCAGGTAATACAACTAAAAAGTAAGTTAGATCCAAATTAAGCAAGGGGGTAACCTATGCAAGCCTCCGTTGCGCAACAATTATTAGTTTTAGAGCTGCAATCACTTGATAATAAGATTATGCAGGCCGATACCAAATTAAAATCACTGCCTGAGATTGAGCAATTACTACATATTGATAAACGGGTTAGTAGTGCAAGTGATGAGTTGGCAACTGTTAAAGCAGAGGTAGAGCAGATTGGCTTAGAGCTTAAACGAAGTGAGGTTGATGTTGAGACTGTTACCGATCGTATTAAAAAAGATGAGGCTAGGTTAGCCTCCGGTAATGCCACCCCAAAGGAGTTAGAGCAGCTTCAACATGAGATTGTTTCATTAAAAAAACGGCAGGAGGAGTTAGAGGAGATTGAGCTTGAGATTATGATCAGAAGTGATGCTGCTTCTGCCCGAAGCAATACCCTTACAACTGATCTAACCTCCCTGCAAACTTTAAAGGATGAGATTACGGGCAGATTACAAACTGCAACTGGTGAGATAAGTAAATTAATCGCCGATAATAACTCTGCCAGAGCGGCGGTGGCATCTAAAATCGAAAAACCATTACTTGATCTTTATGAAAAAATTAGAGCAAATGGTGGCGGGGTGGGGGCAGCTGCCCTAGTTGGGGATAAATGCAATGGTTGCAACCTTGCCATTAATGCAGTTGAGATGGAGCGAATTAAATCCTTAAGTAAGGATGAGTTATTAAGGTGTGAAGAGTGCCGGCGAATTTTGGTCAGAATCTAATGGCCCGCCACTTTGTAATCACCGCTGATGGTGGCAGTCGGGGAAATCCAGGACCTGCTGCCTTTGGCGCAGTTGTTTATGAAAATGAGAAGGTAGTCAAGGAGATTGGTGCAGCTATTGGAGTTGCATCTAATAATGTCGCTGAGTACCAGGGATTAATTGCCGGTTTAAAAGCTGTAAATGAGATTGATCCTGCTGCAACTATCTTGGTAAAGATGGATTCAAAATTAGTTATTGAGCAGATGAGTGGTAGATGGAAGGTTAAACATCCAAATATGAAGGAGTTAGCAAAACAAGCCTTTGCTACCCATGATCCAAAACTTGTCTCATATCAGTGGATTCCCCGTGAGGCGAACTCACATGCAGATTCAATACTTAATGATGTACTAGACAGCCGAATGTAAAAGGGGAGTAATCTTTCACCATGCTTACCGACACCTCAAGAGTACTTCATGCGGCAACTGGAAATAAGTTAACTGCAAAGGGCTGGGGACAAGAGGCTGCCCTTCGGATGCTGCATAACAACTTAGATCCCCAGGTTGCAGAGCACCCAGAGAATTTAGTGGTTTATGGTGGCACTGGAAAAGCAGCCCGTAACTGGCAATCCTTTGATGCGATTGTTAAAACACTTACAAATCTAAAAAATGATGAGACGATGTTGGTCCAATCTGGTAAACCAGTTGGGGTATTTCAAACCAATGAGTGGGCACCTCGGGTTTTACTTGCTAACTCAAACTTAGTTGGTGATTGGGCAAATTGGCCAGAGTTTAGAAGGCTTGAGCAGTTAGGTTTAACAATGTATGGCCAGATGACAGCTGGCTCTTGGATTTATATCGGCACCCAAGGAATCTTGCAGGGAACTTATGAGACCTTTGCCGCTGTTGCTAACAAAAGATTTAATGGCACTCTCCAAGGCACTCTCACCTTAACTGGTGGTTGTGGTGGCATGGGTGGAGCTCAACCACTTGCAGTAACTATGAATGGCGGAGTGTGTTTAGTAGTTGATGTTGATAAGAGCAGATTAGAAAAACGTATTCAAACTAGATATTTGGATGAGATTGCAAATAATCTAGATGATGCAGTGGCAAGATGTTTAAAGGCAAAAAGTGCCAGAACTCCACTTTCTGTTGGTGTAGTTGGCAATGCAGCGCAAGTTTTTCCACAACTACTTAAGATGGATGTGCCGATTGATATTGTCACCGATCAAACCTCAGCTCATGATCCACTCTCCTATGTGCCAATTGGTATTGAGTTTGATCAGGCACAATCTTTTGCAAAAGATAAGCCGGAGGAGTTCTCACTTCGCGCCAAAGAAGCAATGGCAAAACATGTTGAGGCGATGGTTGGCTTTATGGATAAAGGTGCTGAGGTCTTTGATTACGGTAACTCAATTAGGGATGAAGCACGTCAGGGTGGTTTTAATCGCGCCTTTGCATTTCCTGGCTTTGTACCGGCGTATATCAGGCCATTATTTTGTGAAGGTAAGGGTCCATTTAGATGGGTGGCATTATCAGGAGATCCAAAGGATATTTATCGCACCGATAAAGCAGTTTTAGATTTATTTCCAGAAAATGAGGCGCTGCATCGCTGGATAACAATGGCGCAAGAAAAGGTTGCCTTCCAAGGATTGCCAGCTCGAATTTGTTGGCTTGGATATGGTGAGCGAGATAAAGCAGGGCTTGCCTTTAATGATTTAGTTGCAAAGGGTGAGGTTAAAGCACCAATTGTTATTGGCAGAGATCATTTAGATTGTGGCTCTGTGGCATCCCCATACCGGGAGACGGAAGGGATGTTAGATGGCTCAGATGCAATTGCTGATTGGCCATTACTTAATGCAATGATCAATATTGCCTCTGGTGCTTCCTGGGTATCAATTCATCATGGTGGTGGAGTTGGTATGGGTCGATCAATCCATGCCGGCCAAGTCTCAGTTGCCGATGGCACAGCTCTTGCTGCCCAAAAATTAGCCAGGGTATTAACAAATGATCCAGGCATGGGTGTGATCAGACATGTTGATGCAGGGTATGAGATTGCAGATAAAACTGCACGCCAAAAACATGTGCATATTCCGACCTTAGATACTGAATAAAACTTAAAGTAAATGTCACAAACTGTAGTTAAAAACATATCTCTTCTGGTAACAAATAATCCCACTTTAGGAAAGACCGAGTTAGGTTTAATTGAAAACGCTGCCCTGCTTATTGAAAATGGCAAGATTTCTTGGGTTGGAGCAGGTGAGAGCGCACCATCTGCAGAAAAAACAATTGATGCGCAAGGCAAAGCGGTAATTCCAGGCTTTGTTGATTCTCATAACCATTTAATCTTTGCCAAAGATCGAGCCGGTGAGTTTTCTGCCCGAATGAAGGGGCAGGCTTACTCTGCAGGTGGAATTGCTACCACTGTTGCAGCAACACGGAGTGCCTCCGATGATGATCTACTCGCTAATGCCACACATTTAGTCCATGAGGGATTGCATAGTGGTACAACAACAGTTGAGATTAAATCTGGTTACGGATTAACTACCATAGATGAACTTAGAAGCCTTAAGATCGCAAAGCAGTTAACGGATGAGACAACATTTTTAGGTGCCCATGTTGTGCCAAGTGAGTACAAAGGCAAAGCAGATGAGTATGTGGAGCTAATCTGTGAGCAGATGATTGCTCAGGTCAAACCATATGCAAAGTGGATAGATGTCTTTTGCGATAAAGGAGCTTTTACAACAGAGCAAGCAAGAAAGATATTACTTGCTGGCAAAGCTGCAGGATTGCGCCCTCGCCTTCATGCAAACCAACTAGAACAAGGTGATGGAATCGCCTTGGGTGTTGAGGTTGGGGTAGCCTCTGTTGATCACATCTCACATTTTAATAATGGTGATATTGAGCTACTTAAAAAATCAAAAACTGTTGCTACCTTTTTACCAGCTGCTGAGTTTTCAACTAGGAGTAATTACCCAGATGCAAGAAGGATACTTGAGGCTGGGGTTACTGTGGCATTAGCTAGTGATTGCAATCCAGGATCTTCCTACACAACAAATATGCCCTTTGTTATCGCACTGGCTGTTAGGGATATGTTCTTCACCCCAGAGCAAGCAATCTGGTCTGCTACTAAAGGGGGAGCACTGGCTTTGCAACGTGATGATGTTGGCCATTTATCAGTTGGTTCAAGAGCTGATTTTGTCATTTTAAAGGAGAGTTCATATATTCATCTTGCTTATCGGCCAGGTGTTAACTTAATAGGACAGGTGTGGCAACATGACAAACGGATCTAATACAGTGGTTTTAAAACCACAAGGAGTTACATTTGAAGATGTAATTAATGTTGCAAGATTTAATGCCAAGGTTGAGATAAGTGATGAAGCCAAAACTGCTATTGATAAATCACGCAAATTTATTGATGAGTACACCCAAGGTGGCAAGGCTATTTATGGGGTATCAACAGGGTTTGGCGCGCTGGCTGATAAATTTATTGAGCCAAAAGATCGCATCCAGTTACAAAAATCATTAATTAGATCCCATGCTGCAGGAGTTGGTGCACCAATAGAGATCGAGGTTGTTAGAGCGCTGATCTTTTTACGTCTTCGCACCTTTGCATCTGGCCGCACCGGCGTTAGGTATGAGCTTGCAAAAACATATGCTGATTTTTTAAATGCAAATATCACACCCGTTGTTCCAGAGTTTGGATCCTTAGGTTGCAGTGGTGATTTAGCACCACTTTCTCATTGCGCTCTTGCCATGATGGGCGAGGGGCAGGTAATTGATAGTGATGGAAAAATTGTTGACTCACTTGTGGCGATGAAAAAAGCTGGAATTGCTCCAATTGAGTTAAGGGAGAAGGAGGGTCTTGCCCTAATTAATGGCACAGATGGCATGTTGGGAATGTTGATTATGGCGCTAGCTGATCTAAGAAACCTAACACTTTCTGCTGATATCACCACTGCAGTAAGTATCGAAGGATTACTAGGAACAGATCGAGTATTTGCACCAGAGCTTCATGCAGGACTTCGCAATCAGGTTGGACAGGCAACAAGTGCTGCCAATCTATACGCACTGCTTAAGGGATCTGAGATAGTTACCTCCCACTTTGAGGGTGATACCCGTGTGCAGGATGCTTACTCATTGCGGTGTGCACCACAGGTAAATGGCGCAGTACGTGACATTATTGATTACGCAACAACTATTGCAGAGCGGGAGTTATCAAGTGCTATAGATAATCCAGTTGTTTTGCCAGATGGCAGAGTTGAATCAAATGGTAATTTTCATGGCGCACCAATTGCATATGTCTTAGATTTTCTAGCGATTGCCGCAACTGATCTAGGCTCTATGGCAGAGCGCAGGACTGATCGCATGTTAGACCCAGCCAGATCTGTTGGACTGCCAGCATTTTTAGCATTTAACGCAGGGGTCGACTCTGGCTTAATGATCGCCCAATACACCCAAGCAGCACTTGTAAGTGAGAATAAAAGACTTTCAGCTCCAGCAAGTGTTGATTCAATTCCATCGAGTGCGATGCAGGAAGATCATGTCTCAATGGGTTGGTCTGCAGCTAGAAAACTACGCAAAGTAATAGATAACCTCACCCATATCTTAGGAATTGAGTTATTAACCGCAGCACGTGCAGTTGAGTTACGTAAAGGATTAAAACCAGCTAAGGCCACTCATACGGTGATTTCAGAGCTTCGTAAAGTAGTTGATTCAATTGGCCCAGATAGATTTTTATCCCCAGAGTTAGAGCAAGCTACCTTAGTAATTAAAGAGGGCAGAGCGGTAAGGGCAGCAAAATCAGTTGTTGCTTCGTTAATTTAGCGAGTTTTATAACCTGCTGCGATCTCAAGCACTAAAAGGGCTGCAAGTCGAACTGTTCGCTCATCTTTGCTATCTCGCTTTGGATCAACTTCAGTAATATCAATAGCTTGCACCTTGTAATTACCACCAGCTAAAAAGGCTGCTTGGCGAAGCTCATCTGCTGAAATACCACCAGGAGTTGCAGCTGGGCAGGCTGGTGCCACTGAGCGATCACAAACATCAACATCTAGATCAACATAAATATGATCAACATGCCTTCCAAGTTGGGCAAATGCTTGCTTCATGGCATCGGCAATAGATTTATTTCTAAGTTGGGCTCTTGAAATAACAAAGATTCCCGCCTCTTTGGCACGATCTGAATACTCTTTGCTATTTGCAAAATCACTAATACCAATCTGCACAATATTTTTTCCAGGAAGACCTGCCTGAATTAATCGCCAAACTGGTGAGCCATTTGTATTGCCATCTCTAATATCATGGTGGGCATCTAAAGTGATCAGCCCAACCTTGGAAAGATCACCAAATAAACCAGCAGTTAGGCTATAGGTGATTGAGTTATCTCCACCTAATGCAATAAGTAAGCCATATTTATCAAGTAAACCAAATACTTTTTTAGCAATTACTTTCTTGCCATTACTACTATCAGCTCCCGTCACATCACCAAGATCGGTAATTTTTAACTCACGTAGATCAACATCATTAGAGGCTGAGTATGTTGAATACCTTGCTAGGGCAGATCGAATTGCTTTTGGCGCAAGGTGGCAGGAGTTTGGGGTAATCGATGATTTATGAACTGGAAAACCTAAAAGCGCAATATCTGCCTGCTTTAGATTGGGCTTAAATAATGTGTTAGCTCTTTGCCATAAGCCATCTTTAGCTAACTTTATTGCCGTCATAACAGTGATCCTACTGGAGTATCATTAGCACTGAAGAGTCGTCTGGATCATCGCGTTATGAAAATACCGAGGAAAGTCCGGACTCCAAAGAGTAAGGTGATGGCTAACGGCCATCCAGGGTGACCTGCGGGATTAGTGCCACAGAAAATAAACCGCCATTAGCAATAATGGTAAGGATGAAACGGTGGTGTAAGAGACCACCAGCATTTACGGCAACGTATATGGCTAGGTAAACCCCACCTGGAGCAAGACCAGATTGTTGGCATTTTAAGAGCTACTCGCTCGAGCCAACGGGTAGGTTGCTTGAATCTGTAAGTAATTACAGATCTAGATGGATGATGATCAGTTCGCAAGAACTACAGGATCCGGCTTATAGGGCGACTCTTCTTGACCATAAGTGGGCGGGGGCCAAATCCCCGCTCACTTTCCATTTCCAGATGTGTTCAGAGTTGTCAGAACCTATTCCAAATTTGCCATATTTCTCGGGCAAAAAACTCGGACTTCGGACAGGTTTCTCGGACATCTAAAAGTTGTTTGTAGTTGTTGGTAGACACAATTTTTCGGCTTATAGGGCGACTCTTCTTTATTTTTTTTCAAATCGTGCTTTGGATAATTCGTAAGATTCTTGAATGAGATTTTGGTTTGAATTCCATGTCTCCTGCGAAGGATTAAGCACTTGAACCCAATGCATCCAGGCATAGATTGGATGGGGCATCAAAAGATCGGTTTGGGTGAAATCATGTCCTGTCTTAATAACTTCACCTTTTGCGGGCCGAGGTGGCTTGGGACCGAAGAGTGCTTCATAGGAATTTCTAGATACCCCAAAGGAAACTCTGAATACGCCATCTCTATCCAAGTTTGAAGTCTGGTCATTCTCACCATCTGATTCCTTTATGGTCAAAAAGTAAGAACCATGAGCGGAGGCTCCCTTGGGATTGAAGAAAAGTGAAGTCTCGCCCCAAGTCTTCTTAACAACTAGCTGATTGAAACGATTCAGTAGATCGTCAACAATCTTATCTATTTGCATACCCAAATCCTATTGAAGATTCAGTCCGGCTTATAGGGCGACTCTTCTCTTCACGGATATCGCAGATTGCCATTGCGGCGACTGACTAACCAAAGTTCTATCCAGTTTTTGAATTCGGCTGAGTAAACTTATGGCACAATGGGTGAACGTGTGGGGGGATATAGATATGACCAAGAAAGCGCCAGTAAAGAAAACTCCAAAGACTCAGGTGATGGTCAGTAATGTAAATGTTCCAGGCAAGAAGACTAATCTTGATTCCGAAAAGTACGAAGCGATGAAAAGAGCAATCTTGAAAGTAACACCTAAGAGATCGCCAGGTTTGACCGCAGCTGAAATGGTTACCAAGGTGAAACCTCACCTTCCAGAAGGTCTTTGGCCAAACAAGGAGAAGGTTGGCTGGTGGCAAAAAACTGTCCAACTGGACCTTGAGTCTCGTGGGGTGTTGATCAGAGAAGGAGTCCAAGCCACTACGTTGGCATCGTGCGTAAGGAATGCAGTTACTTCCTGAAAGTATTCAAAGATCATTAGGCATAGACACTAGGAGTAAAAATTCCTGAAAGTATTCAAAGATCATTAGGCATAGACACTAGGAGTAAAAAATGAGTGATGCGGCACGTTGGATGATTGCCTTTGCTTTCATCTCGCTACCAACAATCGCCTTTGGCGGTTACTTCTTGCTTTCAATTCTCAAGCGCCAAGCTGGCACTGAGAATGTCACATCAGAACAGCGAGATTACTTCCGTGCAGGACATGCTCATGCAGGAGTTCTAGTACTTCTTGCAATCGTTGGCCAGATCCTTCTTGATGATTCTAGGTTTAATGAAACGATTACTTGGGCGCTCAGGATTGGATTATTTGCAGCGCCATTATTGATTTCTGGTGGTTTCTTTGGTGGAGCTCCTCGCACAGCGGGTGGTTCCACAACACCGCTCATCAAGTTGATCCCACTTGGTGCAATCGTGCTTGCATTTAGCACCATCGGGGTAGGCGTTAGCTTACTGATCTGAAAACTTGGCTGTGAGTTAACGCCGCCTGAATGCGCTTTTAGCAAGTTAATTATAGTTTTGTGAGTTTCCAATTAACTTCAATACATGTTAACTATTTGGGGGCAAAGTTGAGGGCAATTACACTTTTTGAGCGCGACCTCACGCATAACGATGTCGTCTCCGGCTTATAGGGCGACTCTTCTTTAAATTGAACTAGGCGGGACAAAATCCCGCCTAGTTTCATTATTTCTTTTGGAATCATTTCTGACAAAACTGATTTCACTTTAGCCAATCAAAACGGGCAAATTAATCGGGGTAGCGGTTAATAAAAAAATTACCTTTTAAATATATTTCACCTAGACTGTCCATATGACTATTGCACTTAATCGATTACTAGCCCATATGAGTTGGGCCAACCAAAAAACCATTGCACATCTTCAAACTTTGCCTGAGCAATCTTTATCAGCCTTTGCCACCAACCCAAAGTGGCAGGTTTCAGAGATTACCCACCACATTGTTGATGCTGCTGATGCATATGCATTTCGTATTACCGGAAATCACCCACAGATACCTGGAGAGTCGATTCCTGAGATTAAAACTATTACCGATTTAGCACTTATTGCAAAGCAGGCTGCAGCAATTGATGCTGCGCTATTGCAGGCGGTCTCATTAGATGATGTGCAGATTGAGTTCACAAACTACTCAGGAAAGCTTGTTAAAAGATGGCGTTCAACCATTCTCTCTCAAGCAATCCACCACGCCACAGAGCACCGAGCTCAAATCGCATCAGCACTTGAAGCTAAAGGATTTACCCCAGTTGATTTAGATGAGTTAGATCTATGGGCATTTGAGATTGAAACTGAGCACTAGATAAAAAAATGGCCTTTAAGGATTTATGAGACGTGCAAGTGAGCTCGCCTCAGTAAAGCGCGCGATAGTAAGGATAGATCCAGCTTTTGCCTCGCCCATTAAGAATTTAGAGCCATGTACTTTTGGACTGAAAAATCCAAGGATGACTCAGTACCAATCACTTATTCGTGCTGTGATCGCACAACAAGTAAGCACTAAGGCTGCTCGCACAATTTCATGGCGCTTAGAAACTAAGTGTGATGGATCAATTACACCAACAAAGGTAGGGAAATTATCAACCAAGCAGCTCCAATCGATAGGTTTAACAGGAGCAAAGGTAAGAACCATAAGCGAACTAACACATGCAACCTTGTCCGGAAAGGTTAGTTTCAGAAAATTTGCTTACTTAAGTGATGAAGAAATCGCCCAAGAGTTGATTCCGTTATTTGGAATAGGTCGCTGGACTGTAGAGATGTTCTTGATTTTTCATCTAGGAAGGCTGGATGTGTGGCCAGTTGATGATTTAGCCGTCAGGCGAGGATGGGACAACATTCACGCAAATTCAAAACCGACTAAGGCTAAAGCACTTTATCTTTTAGGAGAGCCCTTCAAAGGAATGCGTAGCGTTGTTGCTTGGTACTGTTGGAGAGCCTCCTAGTTGTTGAGAGCATAGCTAAATACATTTTGCTACTTCTTGCTATCTAGTAACCATCTTTTTCGCTCTGATTTTGGCAACTGCTCAATCGAGTATCGCAACATTGTTCTAGGCATTTGGTGAACGTGCTTTTTTAAAAAACCACGAAGTGCCACCAGATCTCTCTTTCCTGCCTCTCGCAACATCCAACCTGTGGCCTTGTGAATGAGATCATGTGGGTGGTTTAAAAACTCTTTGGCCAAAATTAATGTTGGTTTGTTGTTGCCTGCTCTGATTAATGCAAAGGTTAAGATTATTGCAACTCTTTGAACCCATAAATCTTTATTTTTTGCTAACTTCATCAAAGTTTTTACCTGACCAGGTTGATTGATGAGGTACTCACCCAGATATGGCGCTGTGGCATCAACTAGATCCCAGTTATTTACTACCCCGCCACCTTTAACCATTGAAATATATGTTTCATACAGCCGCTTGCGCACTCTTTGATCTTTAGCTGCTCTAAATTGATTAACTAGGATTACAAGGGCTACAAATCTAATCTCATGAAATGGGCTAGTTGATAATCTTTTGATTTCAGAGAGTGGTAACTCTTTAAACTCTTTGGCAACTTGGCGAGAGCGGGGAACTGTGATCCCTAGAAACTTATCTCCAGCCCCATATCCACCTGGTTGGGTTTGGTAAAAACCTTGTTGAGCAGTCGCCAGCTTATCATTTGCTAACGCTCGCATCTTTCCAGTGACGATCGCTGCAGAACTCATAAGCTAGATGGTACGTTATCAATTCTTGATTAAAAGTATCTAATTAAAATATATGGGGCAACCATAAGTACACTAACTAGAGTCACTGGAACACCGTATTTTGCAAACTGCCAAAATGAGATCTTAATTCCTGCTTTATGAGCTAAGCCAATCGCAACCACATTTGCGCTGGCACCAATGATTGTGGAATTTCCGCCAAAATCGGCGCCGAATGCCAATGACCACCATAAAACATCCCCATGTTGTGATGGGATTCCAGTAGAAAGCTCAGTTACAAC
>Ga0194132_10009448_pt1 | contig 13412 bp, 13 predicted proteins | sample TA2KigOf80mmetaG_FD_148612 | JGI IMG/M metagenome (GOLD analysis project Ga0194132, IMG submission 148612) | Freshwater microbial communities from Lake Tanganyika, Tanzania - TA2015054 Kigoma Offshore 80m | ecosystem: Environmental > Aquatic > Freshwater > Lake | place: Tanzania: Lake... | reverse complement strand
GCCATCCGCAGGCACTGGCCCGCCCTCGGAAAGGGGATTCTGATCAAATCCGGCACGGGAGTGAGGCGTTGGTGTATACTGTCGGGGTCCGGGAGACCCAAAATGGAAATCCCGGTATAATTGAATTTTTCTTTCCCGCTTCTCTCATGTCCGAATTCAGACTGGCTCCGGTGGCGGAAGCCAAGTTCCCGAGCCGCTTTGGGCGCTTCCGGATCTACGGTTTCGAGGGCCACTTTTCAGATCGCGTCGAGGAGTCGGTGGTGCTCAAGATGGGCGACATCACCGGCGATGCCCCGTTGGTGCGCATTCACTCCCAATGCCTCACCGGCGACGTTTTCCACAGCCTTCGTTGCGATTGCCGCATGCAGTTGGAACTGGCGCTGAACCTCATCGCTGAAGAGACGCGCGGTCTGCTGATCTATGAGCATCAGGAAGGACGCGGCATCGGATTGCTCAACAAGCTGCGCGCCTATGAGCTTCAGGACCGCGGCGCAGACACCGTGGAGGCGAACCAACTGCTCGGCTTTGAAGCGGATCTGCGGAGCTTCACCATGCCCGCGGCCATCCTGAATCATTTTGGTGTGACAAGAGTCCGGCTGCTTTCGAACAACCCCGAAAAAATCGCCGCCGTGGAGCGCGCCGGCATCGAAGTGGTGGAGCGCGTGCCCTGCCAGGTGGAAGCGATTCCGTCCACCGAAAACTACCTGCGGACCAAGAAGCTGAAGATGGGCCACCTGCTCGAAGGTTTTTAGTCCAGGCAACACGCGCCGGAGGTGCTTTCATGCGTGCTTTTCTCATACTCGCCCTGCCCCTGGCCGCGGCCGCCCAGCAGGAGTTCGACCTGGTTGTCTATGGCGGCACCGCGGGCGGTGTCATGACAGCCGTGGCCGGCGCCCGCCAGGGTCTGAAGACGGTTCTCCTTGAGCCCAATGCCCACCTGGGCGGCATGGCCACCGGAGGACTCTCGCGCACCGATGTGGGCAAGCGCGAAGTGATCGGCGGCCTGGCGCTGGAATTCTACTACCGCACCGGGCTGCGCTACGACATGCCGCGCTACCTGAATCCGGTGGCCTGGTTCTATGAGCCCCGCGTCGGCGAGAGCGTCATGAAGGAGATGCTCACCCAGGCCGGCGTGCGTGTTCTTCTGCACCGCCGTCTGCGCGCACCAAACGGCGTTGAGCGCACCGGCGCACGTCTGGTTTCCATCACCACGGAAAATGGCGAGCGCTATCGCGCCAAAGCCTTCGCCGACGCCACTTACGAAGGCGACCTGATGGCGCAGGCTGGCGTTTCCTACACCTGGGGACGCGAAGGCTCCGCCCAGTACGGCGAGGATCTGGCGGGTGTGCGCGACCGCACACCGAAACATCAGTTCCTGGTGGATATCGCGGCTCGCACCGCCGGGGGTGAACTGCTGCCTGAGATCTCAACCGCGCCGCGCGGCGCGCCAGGTTCGCCGGACCGCAGCGTGCAGGCATACAACTTCCGGATCATTGCCACCGACAACCCCGGCAACCGCGTCCCGTGGCCGCGCCCGCGGACCTACGACCCGAAGCGGTACGAACTGCTGGCGCGCCTGCTGGCCGCCATGGAAAAGCAACTCGGGCGGCCGCAGGTCTTCCACGAACTCACTCTCATCGCCCGCATCCCAGGCCACAAGGCGGACTTCAACAATCAGGGCCCGTTCTCCACCGACTACATTGGCCGCAACCACGACTATCCCGAGGCCACCTACGCGCGCCGCGCCGAAATCTGGCAGGATCACATCGATTACGTCCAGGGCTACTATTACTTCCTGGCCAATGACCCGCGGGTTCCACGCAGCCTTCAACTTGAGGTGCGGGACTGGGGGCTGCCCAAGGATGAGTATGAGGACACACAGCATTGGCCGCACCAGCTTTACGTGCGTGAGGCGCGCCGCATGACCGGCGACTACGTGCTGGTGCAGAAGGACCTGCAAACCGAGCGCGCCAAGCCGGACCACATCGGGATGGGGTCCTACAACAGCGACTCGCACAATGTCCGCCGCCTGGTCAACGAGCGCGGCTTCGTCGAAAACGAGGGCGACATGCAGGTGCCGGTCCAGCCCTACCAGATTCCGTACCGGATCCTGCTGCCCAAGCGCGCCCAGGCCGTGAACCTCCTGGTGCCGGTCTGCTTTTCGGCAAGCCACGTTGCGTACTCATCGGCGCGCATGGAGCCGCAGTACATGATCATCGGGCACGCGGCGGGGGTGGCGGCATGGCTCGCCATTCGCGACAACAAGCCGGTTCAGGACGTGCCGGTGGCGGAGCTTCAGCAGGTGCTGAAATCCCAGGGAGCGGTCTTTGAGCACGTGCCCAACCCGCAGCAGGAATCGCTGCAGTTGTTGCGCCGTCTGTTTGCGCCGCCAGCACCGGCCCGGTTCAACTGGGAGTAAGCCGCGCGCCGGTTCCGCGAATGGTGATCCCGCGGCCGGTGATTATTGACTGATGGTGGAGGTCCGCGCTTCCCGGTTGATCACCCGGCCAAGCATGTTCCCGCCCACGGCGCCTCCGGCCACTTCCATGCCAAGAATGATCGCTTTGCCAGCCCCCAAGCCCGTGTGTGCAACGGGTCCAATCGCTGGCGCCGAGGCCGTCACCGCCGGTGGCGGCGGCGGCGCTATGGGCGTAAGCCCCGTACCCTTCAGCAGAACGATGTCGCCCGAAGAGCCTGTTTTCAAGCCTTCAAGCACCACCTTTTGACCTTCCCAGTCGCCCAGCCAGTCTTCGGTAGCCTCAACGGTGACCCCGGACGCCTCGTCGGTCACCCGCCATGCACCAGCGCGGCCCGGCACCGGTTGCACATAGCCCCGCACGACATAGGCATCCGGCGAAACGCCGGTTGCCGGCTGCACCTCCACCGATTGCCCCGCCGGCACGCGTGCGAGCAGAACCTGCCTTCTCACCACCCGGGTTTCACCCTGTACGGATGCCACCACCACCTTGCCGCCCTCGGTGAGACGGACGTCGGCCGTACCGCCCTGCACCAGCAACCCGCCCGACTCGATGGCGGCGCCATGCAGCCGTGCCGTGCCCCTTTCCAGACGCGCCGACCCGGCGTTCAGGCGCACCCTTGCGCCCGGCGCCAACACCCACTGCCCTCCGGACTGGGCGTGGACCGTGGCCGCCACCCGCTCCGTTTCCACCGTGGCGCCAACGGCCAAACGGCTGGACCCGTTCGCGGTCACTCCGTTCACCCGAAACGCGCCATTGGCATTCGCCACCGCGAACACAGTTGCCCTGTTTGACGCAGGCGCGCCAGCCGATACAAAGGCAGGGTTCAGGAGTGCCGTCACAACGGAAAGCACCGCGATTGAGATTCTGGCCATGGGACCCATCACAGTTCCTATCGGCCAACCGGCGCGGAATCTTCGCCCGGGGAGGCGGGTCCGCTCTATTTTTCGGCTTCTCCGCCCTGGCCCTCTGGTTGGCTGCGGGCAACGCGCTTAAGTCTCCTGAAATCTGCCCTTTAAACGCCGATTTGTGGTATCGCGCCCGCCAGCGGGACCCCGCCCGTACAGCCGATTATCTGGAAGAGGCCCTTCGGCGCAACCCGCGGCACATCCAGGCCACGCTCGACCTTGCGGCAGGACTGACATTTTCCCATCCCACCCGCGCCAGCCGCCTGCTCGATCAGGCCTCGCGCTATGACCGCGGTTTTCGTCCCGCCTGGGCCCAGGCGAACTTTCAGGCCACATCCGGCAGCACGGAGCACGCATGGCCGCCTCTCCGCCATGCCCTGCGAATGAGTTACGGAGACCGGACGCCCCTGTTCCAACTCGCCTCCGGCCTTCCCGGCGGCCATCGGGCCTTGGCGTCCGAGATCCCGGACAACACAATGGTTTTTGACCAGTGGACCCGGTATCTCATCACCACCGGCGACCTCGAGATGGCCGCCAACGCCGCCCGGCGGGGGCTGGACAAGGGGCTCTACCACCACTCCCAGCCGGTGGAACTGTTGGCGGACCGCCTGTTGTTGGACGGGCAAGGGCGCGAAGCGGACAGCCTTTGGTCCGGCCTCTATCACGCCGGCCTGCTCCGGCCGCCTCATTCCGGGTTCTTTAACGGTGATTTCTACCGCATTCCCTCGGGAATTGGGTTCGATTGGCGGCTGATTTCGGGCCCCGGCACCAGTTCCACAACGGGTCAGGGAGCCGTCAACCTCCGGTTCGAAACCTCCCGTCCGGCCGAAGTGCTGACCCAGTTCCTATACGTTCCTGCCAGTCAGAACGCTCTTTTGCGGTTCGAACTGCGGGCTTCGCCGCCCGCGGCCACGGCTTGGTTTCACGGCTCGGTGCTGGCCGGCGGCGGCATCCCGGCGGCCGAAGAGTGGAATGAGCATCTGGTCCGGCTGCGTCTGCCGGCCGGATTAAACCGGCTGGCGTTCAGGCTGGTGGGGCCTTCGACGGGCGGGTCCCAGGTCCTTCAGGTTCGTTCCTTGCGTCTGGAGCCGGTCCTGTGACGCCCGCCTTGGGGGTGCTGGCGGCCGGGATCCTGGCTTCGCCACTACGGGATCCGTGGCTGGGAATCCTGATGGCGGGCGCGCTCTCTGCCCTGGCCGGATGCGCCGTCCTGCGCGGGCAAGTCCGGTGGCCATGGCCGGCAACGGCCGCGTTCGCAATCGCGGTGTTTGGCCTGCTGCAGGGCGTCTTTCGAAGTACCGTCTACGCCTGGCCCACGTTCGCCGCAGCCGTCACCTGGGCCGGATTGGCCGCGGCGGCCCTTCTGCTCGACTGGGGCGATTTTCAGAGCGCCCGCCGATGGCTCTTCCGGTTCGCCACCCTCACCGGGGCTCTTGCCCTGGTCCAGTTCTTCACGTCCGGAGGACGGATCTATTGGTTCCTCGCCACGGAAGTTGACGCGGTCCTGGGACCCTTTGCCAACCGTAACCACTTTGCCTCCTTTGCATTGCTAGCGATACCGCTCTCGATTCCTGAGCTTCGCCTTCGGCGTTGGGATGCCTGGCTGGGGGTAGGATTGCTGGGCGCGGGGATCCTGGCCGGCGGCTCCCGCGCCGGGGCTCTCCTGCTGGGCGCCGAGGCTGGCGCTTTGGCATGGCTCCTGTTGCCGCGGTGGCGGGTGGGGTGGTCCGCCCTAGCCGTTTCCGGAATCCTCTTGACCGCGGCCGGAACGGGGCTCTCTTCCCGGCTTCTCGAGGCGGGCTCCTACACGGACCGGCTCTCGATCTGGGCCTCCTCCCTGGAACTGGTCCAGGCGCGGCCGGCCGCCGGGCACGGTTTGGGCACGTTCGAAACGGTGTATCCGGCCTATTTGCGGTTTGACAACGGCTTGACCGTCGATCATGCGCATTCGGACTGGCTGGAGTGGGCCGTGGAGGGCGGCACCCTGATGGTGCTTCCCCTGGCGATGCTCGCCATGTGGACCCTGCGGCGCGTGATCCACCATCCCTGGGGCCTGGGCGCGGTGGCCGTTTTCCTCCACGCCACCGTGGATTATCCGCTGCACAAGCCGGAGATCGCCGCCCTCCAGTTCGCTGTTTTGGGACTGGTGGCGGCGGCGGAGCGAAGTAGAATGGAATCATGCCGTTCCCGGTTCACCGCCCCCGCCGTCTCCGAGTATCGGATCCGATCCGGAGGCTGGTCCGGGAAACCCGTCTGGACCCGGCTCAGTTCATCCTTCCGCTCTTTGTCTGCCCTGGCGAGGGAGTGAGGCGTCCGATCGGCTCCATGCCGGGCCATGCCCAGCTTTCCATCGACAACGTGGTTCGGGAGTGCGAGGAGGCCCGCTCGCTCGGGCTGGGCGGCGTCATCCTGTTCGGATTGCCGGAAAGCAAGGACGAACAGGCTTCGGGCGCCTACGCGGCCGATGGCATTGTCCAGCGGGCGCTTCGAGCCGTGCGCGCGGAAGTGCCCGGCCTGCTATTGATCACCGACGTCTGCAACTGCGAGTACACCAGCCATGGCCACTGCGGCGTGATGGTGGACGGCGACGTGGACAATGACCGCACGCTCCAGTGGCTGGCCCGCACGGCCGTGAGCCATGCCGAAGCCGGCGCCGGTGTTGTCGCCCCCTCAGACATGATGGACGGCCGGGTGGCGGCAATCCGGACAGCGCTTGATCAGGCGGGCTTCGTGAAAACAGCGATCCTCGCCTACGCCGCCAAGTTCGCATCCGCCTTTTACGGGCCATTTCGCGAAGCCGCCGATTCCGCCCCCCAATTCGGTGATCGCCGCACCTACCAGATGGACCCGGCCAATGGGCGGGAGGCCCTCAAGGAAATGCAGTTCGATCTCGAGGAAGGGGCTGACATGTTGATGGTGAAACCGGCCATGCCCTATCTCGACCTGATCCGGCAGGCCCGGGACCGGTTCGATGTCCCGATCGCGGCCTATCAGGTCTCAGGTGAGTACAGCATGATCATGGCGGCGGTGGAGCGCGGGTGGATGGACTACGAAAGGACGATGATGGAGACGCTGACGTCAATCCACCGGGCGGGCGCTGGAATGATCTTGAACTACTTCGCCAAGGACGCCGCGAAACTGCTCAGTTGACCAGCTTCAGTTGAGCAGCTTAGGCGTGTCCGGCAGCCATCGCGCCACGCAGGCTGCCCAGCATGCCGATCACCGGTGAGGCATCCACCGTGGCCAGTCCGAAACGGTGCAGTTCCAGGCGCAGTTGCAGGGCCAGCACGGCGAGTGTGAACTGCCAGCGCAGCCGCAACAGTGCGGCGGCCAGATCGGGACGGTCTTCTTCACCAAACACCAGCATCAGGCGGACAAAGCCAGCCAGGCGGTTGAAATCGCGTGTTAGCGCCCGGAGGTAGCCCCGGAAAAGGCGGCGTCGGGTGCGGAGCAATTGGGTGTCCATCCCGGGCCGGAACCCATCAAGACCGCACAGAAACTCCACATCCGAGTCATCAAGCAGCCGCTCCATGGGGCGGTAGTGGGCCACATCGAAGGCTTCAAGCCAAGCCGGGTCAAGTTTGTTCTGGTCGGCCGGGTAAAGCAGCTTCTTCGCGAATGCCGCAAAGACGGTGGCCAGCGCAACGGCTGCAACCGCCCCCCACATCCAAACGGGCTCCATCGATGCCTCCTTAGCGAAACCAGCGGGCTCACCCTAAAACGGCCTCGGGCAAAACCCCGGCTTCTTGAAGATACCCTAAAAAAATTCGAAATGCAACGGGTACGAATTCAGTACTCTTTGGCCAGACGACATTTGAATTCGCCGCCTGGAATTTGAGCCGGCTACCGGCGTGAAGCACGGCTTAACGACGCGTTGATTACTTCCAGGTGTGTCAACAGCTTGGCGGCGGAGGTTCCGGGAACGGGGGTGGCCGACCGGATCAGAACGTTCTCGCCCGCCGGGGAAAGCCCCACCATCCACCCGGCCGCGCAAAGAAAAGACAGCACCATCAGGAAAACGCTTACCTGCGCGGACGCCTGGTATCCGGCGAATTGGAGGATCAGGATCAGGAGATTCTTCGAAATGAAGTAGATGAAAAACAGTAGACCGTGAACTGCAATATTCCGATTGAGCGGTACCGGATACTTGAGAAGGAACGCCAGCAGCACCACCAGGAAAACGCTGAGCGCACCAACCACACCACGCTCAAACACTGCCGTGTACACGAGAAGGGGGGATTTCTGGCCGTCGGCCATCGACGGCATCAGGATCGCAGCGCTCAGGAGAATGCCGGCCGCCAACCCGTAATTGAAAATCCGGCGGCTCAGCGTGGCAATGCCCCGGTAACCGGCCAACGCTCCGGCGTGAATCTCAACAATCACCAGAACGAAACAGACCAACAGGATCCATTCGCTCGCCAGCCAGATATACCCGTAGGCCGCCGACCGCGGATTGAGCGGCATCAACACCACGGAACGAAGGACGTTTAGAAGAAGCGAGATCCAAAAACTTCGGTACGTCCGGTGCAGCCCCTGGCGCCAAAGTTTGAACGCAAGCAGGCTGTTGGCCAACAGCACGCCAAACCACAGGATCTGGTGAAGGCTCCCAAGAGGAGGCATCGTCAACGCTCGACTTCAATCGTAGCATTAGAAGCCGCCCTCGCACGCAGAAGTTTCCGCGGAGTGCGCTGCTACCGGCGATCCTCGTCGTCGCAGGGCAGGCACGGCGGCCAAGGCACATCGAACGCGGAAAGAGCACCGCTATTCAGCAATCCAACGGCGAAAATCGCGAGCATCATGATCTTTTTCATCTGAGTTCTCCTGGTAAAGTTTCGAGCGGCTGTCGACCGCTACCGGCGATCCTCGTCGTCGCAGGGCAGGCACGGCGGCCACGGCACATCGAACGCGGAGAGAGCTCCGCTATTCAGCAATCCAAGGGCGAAAACTGCGAGCATCATGATCTTTTTCATCTGGATTCTCCTGGGTAAAAATTCGACCCGGCGCCCACCGGCTACCGGCGATCCTCGTCGTCGCAGGGCAGGCACGGCGGCCATGGCACATCGAACGCGGAAAGAGCACCGCTGTTCAGCAATCCGAGGGCGAAAACTGCGAGCATCATGATCTTTTTCATCTGGATTCTCCTGGGTAGAAATTCGAACCGTCGCCCACCGGCTACCGGCGATCCTCGTCGTCGCAGGGCAGGCACGGCGGCCAAGGCACATCAAACGCCGACAGGGCCCCGCTATTCAGCAGCCCAACGGCGAACGTCGCGATCAGCATGAGTTTTCTCATGAATGTCTCCTCTTTAACTGAGAGAATTCAGTGCAACAAAGCACTAGTAGTAGTAGAACACCCAAAATACGTCCTGTGAATCCAAACGTCTGACATTTTCCTTTGATGGAACAGATTCAGCCATCAGCTTCGGGACGAAAGTCGTTCGCCCCAACCTCGGAATGGGGTAAAATGGGAGACAGTAGGTCTGTTGTACCGATGTCCACCCGCCCTAACCAAGTGTGGCAACGCACCGCGAGCACGGATCTGTGGCGCCGGACGGTTTCCCAGATCCCTTCCGTGTTCGGGCGGCTGGTCTATCTCTCCTCGCTTCGCGATAACAATTCCGGGCAATACCTGCATGACGGACTGATCTCCGTATTTGGCGAGGAGGAGGCCAGCCGAGCCTTGGCCATCAGCCACGAAAGATCATTTCTGGAGTGGTTGGGATTCAATCTCGAGCAGCAAAAGGCAGACCTGGACCTTTACCTTTCAGCCATTGAAGGCTCCAAACGCCGCCTGCTCGACACCTGGCTCAAGCTGACGCCCTACCGCAACCTGATCCCTGCCTCGGCACGAGACGCGGACCGGAACCTGTACCTCGCGGATCTGGAACTTCTGCTCGAGATTCTCAGGAACGAGTACGCCGTCTCCGGGAAAGATCGAAGCGCATAGCCACGGCTGTCACCTGCCCTATCACGTCGATCTGGCTGGGATAAGCGAATGCCGAAGGGCCCTTGGACTGCGACGGGTGCCCGAACACGGTCAGGGTGTTGTCCTCCAGGCTACACCAGCCGCACAGATAGCTGGTCCGGTGCTCCAGGAAGTAGATTGGCCGGTCAAACTCCGTGGACCAGCCCGTCGACAGGATCTTCTTCCGCGATTCGTCGATCATCACCAGCGAACCGGGCGCCAGAAGCGGGTGCATCGACCAATCCTCGGCGCCAATGAACGCATACCGGCGGTTGCGAACATCCAGACGGTCCATCAGCATCAGCGGCAACTTCCCCCAGCGCTGAATCATCCGGCTCAGATAAGTGGTCTTGCTAATGTCCATCCCAGGATCGAGCGCCAGGGGCACCTGGATTTCACCGGAGCCCGCGGGGCGGAAGTTCACCAGGTGCGTCGCCGGGTGCTGAACGCTCGCCGCATCGCCCGGCATTTCCGCCCGCCGCACCCCATACCAATCGAGCACGTCATCCAGATCCAGCCGGTAGATGGAGCAGAGAGAATAGAGACGGTAGAGACTTGGAACCGTGCCCTTATTCTCAATGTCCGCCAGGCGGCTTAAGGCGATGGCAAACTCATCGTTGCTGTGGCGCCGCGCGATGGTCTGGCTGGCAATCTCGACGTCCCGGAACTTCAGCCCCAGGCGTTCGCGGGCACGTTTGAGCTTCTGGCCGGGTCCTTCGGCGCGGTTGCCGTCCGGATCGCGAGTTGCAAGAAAAGTACTGGACACGTGGGATGCTTCTGGTTGAAAATTATAACTGCTGCCTGTTCCGAATTCAACAAGAGCGTCTTTCCGCTGTTCTGAATTCAGAACAGAATCTGGCGCGAGGGGTATCGTGACACACGTCATTGTGGGGGTATCGGGGGCAAGCGGAAGCGTGTATGCGCTGCGTTTGCTCGAAAAGCTCGGCAAGCAGGCCGAGGTGCGTACGCACCTGGTGATGACACGTTCCGCGGAAAGAACAGCCTACCTGGAAACGGGTAAGCTTGCCGCGGACTTCAAGACACTGGCCGGCCACTGGTACCCCGTGGAGGACATCGGCGCAGGTATCGCCAGCGGCAGCTTCGTCTCCCACGCGATGATTGTCGCACCCTGCTCCATCCACACCATGTCGGCGATCGCCGCGGGCATCACCGACAATCTTCTCACACGCGCCGCCGACGTGATGCTCAAGGAGCGCCGCCGCCTGGTTCTGATGGTCCGTGAGTCCCCCTTTCACCTGGGGCATCTCCGCTCGATGGCCGCGCTCGCCGAGATGGGCGCCATCATTGCGCCGCCCGTTCCGGGGTTCTACCACAAGCCGGAGTCCGTGCTCGATATCGTCGATCACAGCGTGGACCGTGCGCTCGACCTCATCGGACTGCCGGATTCCGGCGCCCGGCGCTGGGACGGCGGCGCCCGTTCCTAGGGCGCGCGGATCAACTGCGCCGGGCCAGAGCAAGCGCCGCCACACGGTGCGCCTTGCCGCATTCGGCGCACTCGACGCCCAGCGGCTCGATGTGCCAAAGCCAGCAGCGGCTCCACGCCACACGGTGGTTCGGCATGCAGGCGGCAAGCGCCGCCGGATCCTCAAGGTCAAAGCCGTAGAGCGCCGGCGTCACCTCACCCCGGCGGCCCGCCGCCGGTTCCCATTGCCCCTGGCGCCACCGGACCGGCGGATCACTCCAACGCCCGCGTGAATAGCGGGCGCCCCCGGAATAGTTGAAGTACTCAACATCGCTGATCAGCAGAACCTGGCCGGCGGCCCTTCCCAGCAGGCGCAGGTGCTCCTCCACCAGCCATCGCGCCCCGGGCTCAAACGCCTCCAGCCACTCACTCTCCCGCTTCCGCACCCAGCCGCCGCCGAATCTCCGTTCGAGAAGGCCCTCCAGCACGTCCTGCCACAGAATGGGAATCTGGCTTAGCAAGTTGAGTGAGATCAGGTGATCGGCGCCTACGTCCACCGGCGGCACAGCCCTCCCGTGCAGCGTACCGATGCGAGCCAGCGTCTCCACCCAAGGCTCCTCATGGTCTTCCAGTTCCTGGCGCCATGCGCCCATCACACCGCTCAGGTCGCACAGCCGCTGCTCCACCGGCACGCCAACGTTCAACCGGTCCCACACCGGCGCCACCAGCGGATCGCCATCAGCCAGCACCACACGGTCGAACCGGGCCGCAAGCGAGGAAGAATCGACATCGGCCAGGCGCCCCGCCCCCAGCACCGCCACACTGCCGCCGGAGGCGTCCCAATCGCGCTGCGCACGCTTGGACTCTTCAAGGTGCGGCCCCCAATACAGACCCAGTTCACGAGTCCTGCGCTCGATGCCGAGCCCCATGCTGACGAACGTCCGGGCCGCCCGCTCCCGATGCCGGAGCAGAGCCCAAAGGCGGCGGAACAACACGCCGCTCCGCCTAAGCCAACAGGGCGCGGATCACCTGGCCGCCCGTCTGGCTCAACTGCTTCTCGCGCCCGGCGTGCAGGTAGCGCAGCTTGTTATCATCCAGGCCCAACAGGTGCAGCAGGGTGACATGGAAATCTTTCAAGGGATGAACCGCCTCCACGCCCTGCAGCCCGGTCTCATCGGTGGCCCCGATGATGTGGCCGGCCTTGACGCCGGCGCCTGCCAGCCAGCACGTCATGGCCGTTGCATTGTGGTCGCGCCCCCAAACTTCGCCAAACCGGCGCAGGCCGTTGTCCGGGCTACGGCCGAATTCGCCCGCCCAGACCACCAGGGTCTCATCCAGAAGACCTGTTCGTTTCAGGTCCGTGAGCAGAGCCGCGATGGGACGGTCCACGCAGCGGATGCGCGCTCCGTGCGCCTTGTCAATGTAGTCGTGCGAATCCCAACCGCCGGCGATCACCTGCACGAACCGCACCCCCGACGCCAGCAGGCGCCGGGCCAGCAGACAGCGCCGCCCGAACGCGTCGGCCTCCTTGTCCGGACCGCCAATGCCGTACATCTCAAGCACCTTGGGCGGCTCCTTGGACAGATTCACCACACCCGGCATTTCGGCCTGCATCCGGAACGCCAGTTCATAGGATTCAATGCGCGCCTCAAGCTCGGCGTGCTCCGGGTGGCGAGCCTGGTGCATCCGGTTCAACCGGTTCATGAACGCGATCCCCGCCTGCTGCTGCTCGCGCGTCACACCAGCCGGCGGCGCCATGTCGAGAATCGGCGCTCCCTGCGGCCGCAGCGGAGTCCCCTGGTGAAATGCCGGCAGGAACCCGTTCGACCAGTTCCCCGCCCCGCCCTGCGGATACGCCGCGTCCGGCAGCACCACAAACGCCGGCAGATTCTGATTGAGCGTGCCCATCCCATAGGACACCCACGACCCCAATGCCGGATCGCCGCCAAACTGATTGCCCGTGTTCAGATGATAGAGCGCCGTGGGATGATTGACACTCTCCGCGCGCAGGCCGCGATAAAAACAGACATCGTCCACTACGCCAGCGAACTGCTCAAAGAGCGCATTGATCTCAACACCCATCCGGCCGGCCCGCCGGAACTCAAACGGACTCTTCACGTAGTACCGCTCGCCCGTGTTCATGTTGGCTTCAAAGCGCGTGCGTTCCTTCTGGAACTTCGTCATGTGAAGCTGTGCCAGTTTGGGCTTGGGGTCGAACGTGTCGACATGCGAAGGGCCGCCTTCCATCAGCAGGAACAGGCAGCGCTTGGCCTTCGCCGGGTGATGAGGCGCTTTCGGAGCGGCGGGACTGGCCGCGGCGGCTCCTTCGGCAAGCAGCGTCGACAGAGCAACCGTGCCAAGGCCCATGCCTCCGCCGAACAACAGTTCGCGGCGATTCAACTGCGCGGGACGAAGTTTCATGGCCAGGGTCCGGATCTCTTCAGTCTACCGCCCCGGGCTCAGCCCGATGAGGCGCGCCGGCGTCTCTTTCGACATCAAAGCCAGGTCGCGCGCCGGGATTCCCGCCGCGGCCAAGGCCTTTAGGTAGGCCAGAAATCCGTCGGGGTGCAGGGGATTCCCGGCCTGTCCCAGATCGCTCGAAAGATAGCAATGCTCGGGGCCGATGGCACGAATCGCCTT
>Ga0194132_10009445_pt1 | contig 13417 bp, 10 predicted proteins | sample TA2KigOf80mmetaG_FD_148612 | JGI IMG/M metagenome (GOLD analysis project Ga0194132, IMG submission 148612) | Freshwater microbial communities from Lake Tanganyika, Tanzania - TA2015054 Kigoma Offshore 80m | ecosystem: Environmental > Aquatic > Freshwater > Lake | place: Tanzania: Lake... | reverse complement strand
GTCCAGGCCCGCTATGGCCAGCTCCCGCCACTTGCCGCGCAGCCGGATGATGCCGTCGGCCGTGTTCAGCAGCGTCTTGGCTGAGGTTCCACCAACCAGAACAAGGACTTGTGGCCTGACAAGGGCGATGTGGCGCTCGACGAAGGGCACGCAGGAAGCGATCTCCGCAGTGGTCGGCTGGCGGTTCCCCGGCGGCCGCCAGAACAGGATGTTGGTGATGTAGAAAGAGGTCCGGTCTAGGCCGATCCACTTCATCATCCGGTCGAGCAGCTGGCCCGAGATCCCGACGAAAGGCTTGCCCTGGCGGTCCTCGTCGGCCCCCGGCGCCTCACCCACCAGCATGACCCTGGCCTGGGGGTTGCCGTCGGCAAAGACGGTGTTGGTGGCCGTGGCCTTGAGGGCGCAGCCGTCGAAAGCGCGCACGGCCGCCTCGAGCTCGGCGATGGTCGTGGCCTTTTCGGCCAGGGCGCGGGCCGAGGCGATGGCCGCGGCCCCGGAGGGGCTGACGGCCGCCGGTGCGGCGGGCAGGGAAACAGGAGCGGGGCGCGCGACCGGGGCAGGGGCCCGAGCGGGAGCCGTGGAGGCTGCAGAAGAAGGAACCACCGCAGGCGTCTTGAAGCGATCGACCGGCGCGTCGCCGATCGCCTCGTCGGCGCCCATCTCGATCTGCCACTGCAGAGTCGTCACATCCATCATCCGCGCCAGTGTAGCGTGGGCTTTCCTTTCCCGTCATGCCCGCGAAAGCGGGCATCCGGACTCTTCTTCGGAGAAGTCTGGGTCCCCGCCTTTGCTGGGGTGACGACCTTTCTACGTGGGGAAGCCTGCGTTATAGAAATCCGCTGGCAGTCACGAAGGACCGATCAATGAGCGATACGCCCGCACGGGAAAGAATGGACTACGACGTGGTGATCGTCGGCGCCGGGCCTGCGGGGCTCTCCGCGGCAATCCGCCTCAAGCAGCTTGCCGCCCAGCAGAACCACGAGGTTTCGGTCTGCGTGCTGGAGAAGGGCTCCGAGGTCGGCGCGCATATCCTCTCGGGCGCGGTCATCGATCCCATCGCTCTCAATGAGCTGATCCCCGACTGGCGGGAGAAGGGCGCCCCGCTCACCACGCCCGTGACCGAGGACAATTTCCTCGTGCTCACTCCGCACAACCATATCTCCCTGCCCAACCTACTGCTGCCGCCGCTGATGAACAATCACGGCAACTATATCGTCTCCCTGGGCAATGTCTGCCGCTGGCTGGGAAGCCAGGCCGAGGCGCTGGGTGTCGAGATCTATCCGGGCTTCGCCGCTGCCGAGACGCTGAGCGAGGGCGGCAAGGTCGTCGGTGTGGCCACCGGCGACATGGGCATCGGTCGGTCCGGCGAGAAGAAGGGCACCTACGCCCCGGGCATGGAGCTTAGAGGCAAATACACCTTCTTCGCCGAAGGGGCGCGCGGCTCCCTCACTAAGGGGCTGACGAAACAGTTCAACCTGCGCGGGGACGGAAGCTTCCAGAAATTCGGGCTGGGCCTCAAGGAGCTCTGGCAGGTCAGCGCCGAGCAGCACCGCCCCGGCCGCGTCGTCCACACCATGGGCTGGCCGCTCGATTCACGGACCGGCGGCGGCGCCTTCCTCTATCACCTGCAGGAGGACCGGCAGGTGGCCGTGGGCTTCGTCGTGGCCCTCGACTACGAGAACCCGCATCTGGCGCCCTTCGAGGAGTTCCAGCGCTTCAAGACCCACCCCTCGATCCGGCCCATCTTCGAGGGCGGCAAGCGCCTGTCCTACGGGGCCCGTGCCATCAACCACGGCGGGCTGCAGTCGATCCCCGAGCTGGTCTTCCCCGGCGGGGCGCTGATCGGCTGCGCCGCTGGCTTCGTCAACGTGCCCAGGATCAAGGGCACGCACAACGCCATGAAGACCGGCATGCTGGCAGCCGAAGCGGCGTTCGAGGCGCTGAAGGACGGGCGGTCGGGTGACGCGCTCACTTCGTATCCCGAAGCGTTCAAGGCTTCATGGGCCTACACGGACCTCCACAAGGTCCGTAACGTCAAGCCGGCCCTCAAGAAGGGCATGTGGCTGGGTACGGCCATCGGCGGCATCCATATGTGGCTGAACTCGCTCGGCCTAGGATTCCTGGTGCCCTGGACCACCAGGCACGCCAAGCCCGACCATGCCAGCCTGAAGAAGGCGAGCGAGGCGCCGAAGATCAAGTACCCGAAAGCCGACGGCGTGGTCAGCTTCGACCGACTCTCCTCCGTGTTCCTGTCGAACACCAACCATGAGGAGGACCAGCCGGTTCACCTCCGCTTGCGCGATCCCTCCGTACCCATCGCCAGGAATTTGCCCGACTACGATGAGCCGGCGCAACGCTACTGCCCGGCCGGTGTCTACGAGGTGGTGGCCGAGGCATCCGGCCCGCGCTTCCAGATCAACGCGCAGAACTGCGTGCACTGCAAGACCTGCGACATCAAGGACCCTCAGCAGAACATCGACTGGGCCGTGCCCGAAGGCGGCGGCGGCCCGAACTATCCGAATATGTGAGGAACCGTTCCGCGCTCGGTCGGTCCGTAGTTTCCGATGGAGCGGACGTGGGCCGCTGCGCTTCAAACTGGGCAGAGTATCGATCCCATGACGCCCCCTCCTGTGGATGTCACGATCCTCGGCGCCGGTGCGGCCGGCCTGATGGCGGCGCGTGAGCTGCTGCGGGCTGGGAAACGCGTAACCCTGCTGGAGGCGGGGGAGCGCAGCGGCGGGCGCGTCCTGCCGCTGTCCGAATCCGAGTTCGGCTACCCGGCCGAGGCGGGGGCCGAGTATATCCACGGCGCTGCCCCGACAACCCGCGCCCTGCTGGAGGAGGCTGGGCTCGCGGTGCGGCCGCTCACCGGCAGGCGCTGGACCCTGCAGGAAGGGCACTGGGTGCCTAGAGATACGGCGCCGCACCAGGAGCAGTTCATGGCGGCGATGGAGGCGCTGACCGCAGACGAGCCGGTCGGCCGTTTCCTGCAAAGGCATTTCAGCGCGCCAGAACACGAGGCGCTGCGCCAGCTCATCGTTAGAGAGGTCGAGGGCTACAACAACGCCGAGCTCGGGCGCTTCAGCGCCTTCGCCCTGCGCGAGCAATGGCGCGACCCTGATTCGGAACGGCAGGAGCGGGTGGTCGGCGGCTACGGCGCGCTGATCGGCTTCCTCGCCAACGAGGTGCGGGCGAGGGGCGGGGCGCTGCATCTGGGCGCCGAGGCGACGGCCTTGGCGATAGATGGAGAGCGGGTGACCGTGCGCTGCCGCGACGGTCGGGCGTTCGCCGCGCGGCAAGCCGTCGTCACGCTGCCGCTGCCGCTGCTCGCAGCGCTGGAGCTGCCGGCAGCGCTGCGGGCGTCCATGACGGCGGCGAATGCGGCGACCGGCTACGGCGCGGTGCTCAAGTTCCACCTGCGCTTCAAGAGCCGCTGGTGGGTAGAAGGCCGGCCGGATCTCGACGACATGGGCTTCGTCTTCGGTGCCAAGTCGGCGGTGCCGACCTGGTGGACGCAGTATCCGACGGAGCATGCGGTGCTCACCGGCTGGTGCTCCGCCTCGCGCCTCGCCTGGGTGCCGGGTACCTCGGAGGCACAGCGTTTGGACGCGGCTTTAGGCTCGCTGGCCGAGATCTTCGGCCGGCCGGCGCCCGCGCTGAAGACCGATCTTGTCGCCTGGCGGGCCACGCATTGGGGCGAGGAGAGATTCGCCGGCGGCGCCTACTCCTATCCGACGGTCGGGACACATGCAGCACTCGCGGCGCTGCGTCAGGCGGCGACCGGGCCGGTGCTCCTGGCCGGCGAGGCGCTTTATGCCGACGGCGAAACCGGCACGGTCGAGGCGGCGCTTGCCAGCGGCAAGCACGCGGCGGGGATGGCGCTCAAGGCCTGACCGGCGGCTGCTCGCGCGTTTCCCGCCAGCCGATGAACACTCCGGAGCCGATGATCAGCGCTGCACCCAGCCAGGTATAGGAATCCGGCAGGTCGCCGAAGAACAGATAACCGACGCTCACCGAACCGACGATCTGCCAGTAGTGGAAGGGCGAGACCACGCTCGCCGAGCCGTAGGTCAGAGCGCGCGCCACGCAGTAGTGACCGAGCCCGCCAAGCACGCCGAGGCCGGTGAGCATCGCGATGTCGGCCAGTGAATGCGGTGTGATCCAGAAGAACGGCACGATGCCGCTCATGACGATGGTGCTGACCAGAGCCGAGTAGACGACGGAAGTCTCCGGCCGGTCATGGCCGGCCACGAAGCGCGTGAGAATCTGATAGAGGCCGTAGAAGAGGGCGCTGCCGCAGATGAGCAGCGAGGCCCAGCTAAACACCGCGCTGCCCGGGCGGATGACCACCAGCACGCCGAGGAAGCCGACGGCCACGGCGGCGAGGCGCACCAGGCTCAGCCTCTCGCCGAGCATGGGCACCGCGAGCAGCGCGACGATGAAGGGCGAGGCGAAGCTGATTGACGCGGCCTCGGCCAGCGGCAGGAACTTGACGCCGGAGAAGAAACAGGCGGTCGAGGCGAGCAGCACCAGCGAGCGGCCGATCTGCGCCTTGAGACGTACGCTGCGGAAGATGCGCAGCCCGACGCCGGGCCCAAAGAGCAGCAGCACGAAGACCAGGTGCGAGGCGGTACGCGCCCAGACGATCTGCTCGGTGGCGTAGTCGGCGCTGAGGATCTTGACCAGCCCGTTCATCACCGGAAAGAGCGAGGTCGCCAGCATCATGAACAGGATGCCAAGCAGCGGCCGCTGCAGCGTGGCAGTCGGGAGCGCCGTCATGGCGAAAAGGATTCGGGGGGGCGGGACACCGAGTTGGACACTAGAATCTATCGTCACGCCGGCCCAATGCTTTCTTCGCGCCCCGATCTGGTCGGCAGGGTTTTCTCAGGCAAACGAAGGGGCGAGCCTTGAAGGCCCGCAACGCGGCGCAGGGGCCGGGGGCCCTCTTTGCTGGAACGCGCTCGTTAGTCCTTCGGACTGACGGCCGGTTCCGGGCGCCGGCCTTCGGTTGCGCCTCTCTCCCGCCAGCCGATGAACAGGCCGCAGCCGACGATCAGCGCCGCTCCCAGCCAGGTGTAAACGTCCGGCAGGTCGCCGAAGAGCAGGAAGCCGAGGGCGGCGGAACCGATAAGCTGCCAGTAATGGAAGGGGGCGACCACGTTGGTCGCGGCATGGAACAGGGCGCGGGCGATGCAGTAATGCGCCAGGCCGCCGAACACGCCGATGGCGGCGAGCATGACCGCGTCGAGCAGCGAGTGTGGCGTTACCCAGTGAAACGGCACGACACAGCTCATGACCAGCGCGCCGGCGAGCGACGAGTAGACGACCGAGGTCTCCGGCCGGTCGTGGCCGGCCACGAAGCGGGTGAGGATCTGGTAAACCGCGTAGCAGATCGTGCTGAAGAGGACGAGCAGCGAGGCCCAGTGGAACACGGCGCCGCCGGGCCGGATGACCACCAAGACGCCGACAAAGCCGACGGCGACGGCGGCGAGCCTCGCCCGGCTCAATTGTTCGCCGAGGATAGGTACGGCCATCAGGGCCACGATGAAGGGTGCAGCGAAGGAGAGCGTTGTGGCCTCGGCCAGCGGCAGGAATTTGAGGGCGATGATGAAGCTGCCGTTCGAGGCAAACTGAATGAGCGAACGGCCGATCTGCACTTTGAGCCGCACGCTACGGAAGATGCGCAGCCCGATGCCGGGCCCGAAGAGCAGCAGTGCGAAAGCAAGATGCGAGGCGGTGCGCGCCCAGATCAGCTGCTCGGGCGGATACGTGTCGCTGAGCAGCTTGGTGATCGAGTTCATGACCGGGAAGATCGAGGCCACCGCGATCATGTAGAGGATGCCGAGCAGAGGCCTCGGCGCCGCGGCAGTCTGGAAGATGGTCATCGGCGAGTGGGACTCGGGCGGCGCAGTACGAGGTACATGAAGATGCCTGCGGTGAAGAACATGATCAGGCTGTAGATGCCGCCCGGCACCATCATGGTCGTGTTGCCGAGCAGGGTGGCGGCCACGAAGATGGCCAGCGTGCCGTTCTGCAGACCGCATTCGATGACAATGGCGGTGCGCTGGCGATCGTCGAGGCGTGTAATGCTTGCCAGCAGCCAGGCGCCGGCCATGACCGTGAGGTTGAGGCTGAGCATGGCGAGGCCCGACTCGGCGAAATAGCCGAGGATGTTGGCCCGCTCGCTGTAGACCGCGCCGCCGACGATCAGCACGAAAAGCACCGAGGCAATGTGGCGCATCGGCGTCTCGAGCGTCAGCGCCAGGGCAGGGGCGAAGTGCCTGATGGCCATGCCGACGGCTACCGGCAGGTTGGTGACCAGGAAGACGCCGGCGATGGTCTGGGTGACTGAGATCGCCGGCGCCGAGGCCACGTCCATGAACTGCACGATGGCGAGGCTAACGATCACCGGCATGGTGAAGACGCTGACGACGCTGATCACCGCGGTGAGCGACACGGCGAGCGCCGTGTCGCCCTTGGCCAGGTGGGTAAGCAGGTTCGAGGTGGCGCCGCTCGGGCAGGCGGCAAGGATGATGGCGCCGACCTTGAGGGCCGGGGCCATCGGCCAGACCAGAACCAGCAGCCAGGCCAGAGCCGGCAGCATTGCCATCTGGCCGAAGGCGCCGATCAGGAAGGCCTTGGGTGCTGCGACCACGCGCTTGAAGTCGTCGACCACCAGCGCCAGGCCCAGCGACAGCATGATGATGGCCAGCGATACCGGCAGAAATACCTGTGTGACGACGTTCATGACTCCCCCGATTCGCGTCGCTTCCGCGTGGTCCGCCACCATAACCGAAATCCGCAGTAGCCGGCCCGCAGGGATGAGTCCGCTCATTCTGGCGCGCCAGGAGAAAGACTGGGCTGGCGCCCCAAATCTCTAGCGTGCCGGGGTGGGAAATGATCAACTGATCAGGTAGAGAATCCTGCGGCCTGCCTGCGCCGGTAGGGAGCTGGCCAGGGCAGAAGGAAAAGCGCCGCGGAGGGGCAGGCGATGCGTCGTCGACGGCGAAGCCGGCGTTCAGGTGTGGGCTGGGTCCTGCTGGCCGCGGCGGCGATCGCTGCGGCCTGGGTGGTTTGGCGGCCGTCGATTAGGACTGAAGCCGTGTCGCGCGGCGTGCCCTTTGAGGCGGAGCTGGTACAGCGCGGGGCGGAGCTTGCCGCTATCGGCAACTGCAATGCCTGCCATACGCGCGAGGGCGGGCCTGCCTATGCCGGCGGCCGGCCGATCGCCACGCCGTTCGGCACCGTGTTCTCGACCAACATCACGCCCGATGCCGAAACGGGCATCGGCGGCTGGACGCCGGCCGCCTTCACCCGTGCCATGCGCGAGGGCGTGAGCCGCGATGGCCGACATCTCTATCCGGCCTTTCCCTACGACCACATGACGCGCATGCGTCAACCCGACATTGACGCGGTCTATGCTTTCATCATGACGCGCCAGCCGGTGGTGGCGACACCGCCCGACAACGACCTGACGTTCCCCTTCAACCTGCGTGGCCTGATCGCCTTTTGGAAGCTGCTGTTTCTCGAGCGCGCCGCCGCACCGGCCAACGCCCAGCAGAACGCGGAGTGGAATCGCGGCGCCTATCTGGTCGAGGGGCTCGGCCATTGCGGCGCCTGCCACACGCCGCGCAACGCGTTGGGCGCCGAGAAGCGCGATCGCGCCTACGCCGGCGGCGAGACCGAGGGCTGGGTGGCACCCGCACTCAATGCCGAATCGCCCGCTGCCGTGCCCTGGGATGCCGAGCGGCTCTACCGATACCTGCGCCACGGTTTCGACGACCGGCACGGCCTCGCCGCCGGGCCGATGGCGCCGGTGGTGCGCAACCTCGCTTCCGTACCCGATGGCGATGTGCGGGCGATCTCGGTCTATGTCGCGGCCATGGCCGGACAGCCGAATGCGGCGCGCAGCCAGGCCGCCAGCCAGGCGTTGGCGCGGGCCAGCGGCGCCAACGCCGCGCCGCGCGGCACGACGAGCACCGTGGCGGCGTCGCTCTACGCCGGGGCCTGCGCCCAGTGCCACGGCGAGTCCGGCCGCGCCCCATCGAACCCGGCGCTGCACCTGGCGCTGAGCTCCAGCCTGCGCCTGCCGGTGCCAGACAACGCCGTGCGCATCGTGCGCGACGGTGTGCACAGCCCCGACCTCGGCGGCGAGCCGCTGATGCCCGGCTTCGCCAACGCGCTGAGCGACGCCCAGCTCGCCGCCCTTCTCGCCCACCTCCGCACCGCCTTCACCGAACAGCCGGCGTGGGGCGATATCAACCAATCCATCCGCCGTGTGCGCGAGCACGACGCCTCGGCGCTGCGTGCCCGGCAGAAAGCGAGCCAGCCATGACCGAGTTCCGCCTCAACGGCCAGAGCAAACGCGTCGAGAGCGAGCCCGATACGCCGCTGCTCTACGTGCTGCGCGACGAACTGCAGCTCAACGGGGCCAAGTATGGCTGTGGCCTCGGCCAGTGCGGGGCCTGCACCGTGCTGCTCGACGGCAAGCCGGTGTTCTCCTGCGTCGTGCCGGTCTCTGTGATCGAGAATCGCGAGGTCAGCACGATCGAAGGACTGGGAACCGCCGCACAGCCGGGCCCGCTGCAGCGCGCTTTCATCGAGGAGCAGGCCGCGCAATGCGGCTACTGCATCCCCGGCATGATGATGCGCGCGCAGGCGCTGCTCGCCACGACACGGGATCCCACGGCCGAGCAGATCCGTCGCCAGCTGCAGCCGAATCTCTGCCGCTGCGGTACCCAGAACCGCATCGTCAAGGCGGTGCAACGCGCGGCACGCTACATGAAAGGGGGTGCGGCATGAGCGCACTCTTCAAGACTCCCGTTTCGCGCCGCGCGGTGTTGCGCGGCGGCAGCGCACTGATCGTCTCCTTCTCCCTCGCCCCCGCGCTGCTGGCACAGGAGCGCTTGCCCGGCGCCCTGCAGAACACGCCGCAGCTCGACGCTTGGTTGCGCATCGCCGCCGATGGCTCGATCACCGTGTTCACCGGCAAATGTGAGCTCGGCCAGGGGATCAAGACGGCGCTGGTCCAGGTGGCGGCCGAGCAGCTCTGCGTCGAGCCCAAGGCGGTCAACCTGGTCACCGCGGACACGGCGCAGACCCCGGCCGAGGGCTACACCGCCGGCAGCCTGTCGATGCAGGACAGCGGCACAGCGATCATGCACGCCTGCGCCCAGGCGCGTGGCATCCTCCTGGCGCGCGGCGCCGAGCGTCACGTTCTCCCGGTTTCGCTGCTCAAGGCCGAGAACGGCGCCATCGTGGCGCCCGATGGCAAGCGCATCGGCTACGGCGAGCTGGTCGCCGACACCACACTCAAGGTGCGGGCCCAGCTGCAATCGCCGCTGATTCCACCGGCCGAGCACAAGATCGTCGGCCAGTCGCTGCCGCGCGTCGATATTCCCGCGAAAGTCATGGGCCAGCCGGCCTATGTCCATGATCTGCGGCTGCCCGGCATGGTGCATGGCCGCGTTGTGCGGCCCTTGGGCTATGGCGCCACCCTGGTACTCGTCGACACCTCGGTGGTGGAGAAGCTGCCGGGTGTGCGCAAGGTGGTGCGCGACGGCAATTTCCTTGCCGTGACCGCCGACCGTGAGTTCCGCGCCATCAAGGCGATGGAGACCCTGGCGGCCGCCGCGCGCTGGGACGAACGCGACACCCTGCCCGATCAGGCGAATCTCTACGCCTGGCTGAAGCAACAGGCTGGCCGTACCATCCCGATCCGTGACGAGAAGTCCGCTACCTCGGCGCCGGCGGTGAAGCAGCTCGAGGCGGAGTATCTGCGCCCCTACCAGATGCATGCCTCGATCGGCCCGTCCTGCGGAGTCGCCCTCTACAAGGACGACCTGCTCACGGTGTGGAGCCACGCCCAGGGCATGTTCCCGCTGCGCCAGGCGATCTCGCAGCTGCTCAAGCTGCCGCCGGAGAAAGTCCGCTGCATCCACATGGAGGGTGCCGGCTGCTATGGCCACAACGGTGCCGATGATGCGGCGGTGGACGCGGCCTACCTTGCCTTCAGTGATCCGGGTACGCCGGTGCGCGTGCAGTGGATGCGCCACCAGGAACATCAATGGGAGCCCTACGGCTCGGCCATGGCCATGGGCGTGCGCGGCTCGCTCGACGCCTCGGGCCGCATCGTCGAATGGGACTACGCGGTGTGGACGGACACGCATTCGACGCGGCCCGGCGGGGCGGGCTCGACGCTTGTCGGCCAGCACATCGCCACGCCCTTCACGCCGCCGCCCGCCAATCCCGGGGCGCAGCCGGCGGGGGCGGGCGACCGCAACATCGTGCCGCTCTACCGCGTGCCCAACATGCGGCTGCTCTATCACTTCCGGCCGCACCAGACGCTGCGCGTCTCGGCCCTGCGCGGCCTTGGCGCCTACGCCAATGTCTTCGCCATCGAGAGCTTCATGGACGAACTGGCAGCGGCAGCGGGCGCCGACCCGGTCGAGTTCCGCCTGCGCCACATGGAGGAAGCGCGCGCCGTGGCGGTGATCCAGCGCACGGCGGCCGCCTTCGGCTGGCAGGCCGACGCCCGGCTGCCGAAGGGGCGGGGACGGGGCTTCGCCTTCTCGCGTTACAAGAATCTCGGCGCCTACTGCGCTGTGGCGGTCGAGCTCGACGTCGAGCATGAGACGGGCCGCGTTCGCCTGCGCCGCGCCGTTTCGGCATGCGACAGCGGTCAGACGGTCAACCCCGACGGTATCAGGAACCAGATCGAGGGCGGTATCATCCAGGCAGCGAGCTGGACGCTCAATGAGCAGGTAAACTTCGACAAGCGCCGGATCGCCAGCCGTGACTGGAGCCGCTATCCGATCCTGCGCTTCGCCGACATGTTCGATTCTATCCAGGTCGAGGTCATCGACCGGCCGGGAGCTCCGTTCCTGGGTACGGGCGAAGCCAGCCAGGGCCCGACGGGAGCCGCCATCGCCAACGCCATCGCGCAGGCCACGGGCAAGCGCCTGCGCGAGTTGCCGCTCAACCCGGCGCGGGTGAAGGCAGCTATCGGGGTCTAGGCGCCGGTTGCTTCGCGCTCGGGCATGCGGCCGAAACGGCCGGCGTTGAAGTCGAGCATGGCGTGCCGGATCTCCCGCTCGCTGTTCATGACGAACGGGCCGTAGCCGACCACCGGCTCGCCGATAGGCTCGCCGGTCAGCACCAAGATCTTTGCCTCAGTCTCCGCGGCGACACGTGTCTGCGTGCCCTCGCGCTCCAGCAGCACGGCTTGGCCTTCCTCGGCCACCGTACCATTGACCGTTACGCGGCCGTCGACCACGACCAGCGCCGCCGTATGGCCTTCCGGCAGATCGAGCGTCGTCGTGCCGCCCGCCGTCAGCTGCAGGTCCCACATGTTGACCGGTGTGAAAGTGTGCGCCGGCCCGCGCTCGCCGCCGAAGCTTCCGGCAATGATGCGTGCTGTCCCTGCTCCTTCCGGCAGAACCATCGACGGGATATCGGCAGCGGTGATCGGCTGATAGCCCGGCGCGGCCATCTTGTCCTTGGCCGGCAGGTTGACCCACAGCTGGATCATGCGGAACGCTCCGCCGCTGCGGCCGAACTCCGGCGCGTGGAACTCCTCGTGCAGAATGCCCCCGCCGGCGGTCATCCACTGCACATCGCCAGGGCCGATTGTTCCGCCCTTGCCAGTCGAATCGCGATGCGCGACAGCACCCTCGTAGACGATGGTCACCGTCTCGAAGCCACGATGCGGATGCTCGCCCACGCCGCGCTGCCGGTCGGTCGGTCGCGGGAAAGACCGCCGGCCCGGCGAAGTCGAGCAGCAGGAAGGGATCGAACGACCTCGCGTGCTCGCTGTAGTTGAACAGCGTACGCACGGGGAAGCCGTTACCCACCCAGTGCTGGCGCGGATTGGATAGAACGCTCTGGACCTTCTTCATGGCGACCTCCTTGGGGCCAGAACGTAGGCATCCGGTACGGCGTGCTCAACCCGCGCACGGCGCATGCCCGGGTTTCCGGACATGCCAGTTACCTGCAAGTTACTTCTTCGCTGATACCTTGCCCATCTCCTTGAGCACTTCGTTGGCGGCCTTGAAGGCGTCAAGCCCTGCCGGGATGCCGCAATAGACCGTGGCGTGGAGCAGCACCTCCATGATTTCCTCCACTGTGACCCCGTTGTTGATGGCGCCGCGGGTGTGCAGCTTGATCTCCGGCGAGCGGTTGAGCGCCGTGAGCATCGCGAGGTTGAGCAGGCTGCGGGTCTTGCGGTCGAGGCCCGGCCGTGTCCAGGCGTAGCCCCAGCACCATTCGGTGGTGATGCGCTGGAACGCCATGGTGAAGTCGTTGGCGTTGGCGATCGAGCTGTCGACATAATCGGCGCCCAGCACGGCCCTACGCACCGTGAGGCCATTGTCGAACAGGGCCTGGGTTTCCTTGGCAGCGGTCATCGTCGTCTCCTTCTCTTGGGGGTCCTTGCGCTGGCGGTCACCGGTGATCGCCGCGATCGGCCGGAGTATGCCACTATCGCGGCGACTGGCGAGCGGGGGCAGAGTGCGGCGCATATCATGTATCGCGGCGGCGGTCGTCTTGATGATCACGACGGCCGAGGCCGCAGGGCCGACCGGCCGGCTGCTGCCGGGGCTCGAGCCGTTCGACGAAGCAATGCTTGCCCTGCTGGAGAAATGGCAGATTCCCGGCGGTGCGCTGACAGTTGCCCGGGACGGGCAGCTGATGCTGGCACGCGGTTACGGATTCGCCAATCGCGAGCGCCGGGAGCCGGTGACCTCGACCAGCCCCTTCCGCCTCGGTAGCGTCAACAAGACGATGACCGCGGTGGCCGTCCTGCAGCTCCAGGAGGCGGGCCGGCTGGGGCTCGACGACAAGGTGCTGCCGATCCTCGGGCCGCTGGGGCCTCGCGCCGACCGCATCCAGGATCCGCGCGTCCATGCCATCACCGTCCGGCACTTGTTGCAGCACACCGGCGGTTTCGACCGGGATCGTTCGGGCGACATCATGTTTCCGCCGCACGCGGTCGAGGCGGCCCGTCGCCAAGACGCGCCGATGCCGCCGACCTGCGAGGCGATCCTTCGCGATGCCTTGGAGAGCCGGCTCGATTTCGAGCCAGGGAGCCGGTACGCCTACTCGAATGTCGGCTATTGCATCCTGGGCCGCGTCATAGAGCGGCTCTCGGGCGAACGCTACGAGGATTACGTCCGGGCCCGGATCCTTGCCCCCATCGGCGCCCAGGCCATGCGCCCCGGCCGCACCCTGACCGCCTTTCCGGGGGAGGTCACCTACTACGGCTATCCCGGCGAGCCGATGGTCGAGCCGGTTCCTGGCCTTGGTCTTGGCACGCGCGTTGACCGCGCTTATGGCGGCTATTGGCTGGAATCGTTCGACGCCCTGGGCCAGTACATCGGCGCGCCGCTCGATTTCCTGCGCTTCATGCTGGCTATCGACG
>Ga0194132_10009442_pt1 | contig 13423 bp, 12 predicted proteins | sample TA2KigOf80mmetaG_FD_148612 | JGI IMG/M metagenome (GOLD analysis project Ga0194132, IMG submission 148612) | Freshwater microbial communities from Lake Tanganyika, Tanzania - TA2015054 Kigoma Offshore 80m | ecosystem: Environmental > Aquatic > Freshwater > Lake | place: Tanzania: Lake... | reverse complement strand
CCGGTGATGCAGGTAGGGCGCGTCCGTCCCGGCGCGCCGCCGGAGCATGATGTTTTGCATCCCGTGGGCGGCGGGCTGGGACAGGCCCGCCCTACCAACAACATCGGGATACACGGGCGGACGCACGGCTTGACGAGCCTTCGCCGCCAAGTGTTGACTTGGACGCCACCCGAACGCTCCACCCTCCCACTCATGCAAACTCCCTTTTCCAATAGGCAGTGTTTTCCTCCGTCCGCCCGTATTCCCCACTCCTGGCGACTTCGCTCGGCTCTCGCCCGAGCTCTTCTTCCCCTGCTGTTAGGCACCCTCACACCAGGGGTTTCATCCGCACCTTCCCGGGTGCATGACCTCTCCCTTCTGGTCAGCCCCAAACTGCCCTGCGTGTGGCCGGTCGGGATGATGCCACATTCGGTCACTCCGGTCATGACGTTTGGGCCGGGCGCCTATCACCGCGACCTCATCGCCATCGATGAACACACGGGCACCCAGTGGGACGCCCCGGCTCATTTTGTGCCTCCACCCGATTCCGGGTTGCCCGGCGCCGGCCCGATGGGACTCGTCACCTCCGAAAAAGTTCCCGCCTGGCAATTCTGCGGCGAAGCCTGCGTGATCGATGTCACCCCCCAACGCGACCAGGCGACCAATGGCGGCAGCTTCCTCATCACCCCTTCCCTCGTCCAGGCCTGGGAACAAAAGCATCGTCCGCTCGGCTTCGGCGACGCTGTACTCTTCCGCAGCGGATACTCGGATCGCTATTATCAGGCTTTTCCCGGGGGCGAACGTTTCGTGCAAACCGCTCTGCGCAAGCAAACCCCGGGCTGGCCCGCGCCCGTCGCGGATACCATGACCTACCTGGGTTCGCGCGGGGTGAAAATGCTGGGACTTGACGGCGCCAGCATGGGTCCCCTGCCCGATCTCGCCGTGGCCACTCACCAAGCCGGCGGCAAACTCGGCATGATCTGGACCGAATGCCTCACGGGCCTGGGCCCGCTTCCTTCCACCGGTGCTTTCCACGCCTTTCTGCCCGCCAAGCACGCCGGTGGATCCGGGGGAGAATGCCGCGCCCTCGCCATTACCGAACCCCGGCTGGCGGCCCGGCTGATCAAGAGCGCCCGCGAAAAGCGGGTCGCGGATCTCTCGGTCACCCTCGACGAAGATCTGCCTGTGACCTGGCCCGGACATGGGCCCGGGGAGGAAGCGCCCCGCTACATCGCGAAAACTCTGAATCCCTTCAGCAAACTGCGCGGACCCTACTTCGCCCGCACTCATTTAATGGATGCCCAAGTCGGAACGCACGTCGTGCCACCCAGTTTCTCCCTGCCCCCCCAGGGCTTCAAAAATTCGCAGTATTCCGCCGAGGTCCGGAATACCCTCGCGGAATATGAACGACTGCACGGTCCCCGGCGCTTCAGCGACCTCACCGTCGAAAAACTTCCGCTCGAATCCATGATGGGTGAAGCCCGTGTCATCGATGTCTCTTCCTTGACCGGTACGACTCAACCAAAGGATTGGCCGGCCTCTCCCGCCATCACCGTTGAGCATCTGGCGGCGGATGAATCGCGCCATGGACCCATCCGCCCCGGAGACGTCGTCCTGTTCCGATCCGGATACACGGACCGCCATTTTGCGACGTTGCCGGAACTGCCTCAAGTGGACCGCCTCATGGCCGCGCCGCTCTCTGGCACCGCCGAGGGCTGGCCTTCACCCACTCTGGAGGCCATCGAGTATCTGGCACGCAAAGGCGTTCGCTGTGTCGGCACGGACGCTCCCAACTTGGGCGGAGCGAATCCGAAGAAAGCGCTGATGTTGTACTGGCTGGCAGCCAGCCGGGGTGTCCTGCCCGTCGAATTCCTCACGAATCTCAAGTCCATTCCCGAAAAGGGTGCCTACTTCATTTTCGCACCCATCAAGATCGCGGGCGCGCGCGGGGGCTATGGCCGGGCGATCGCGCTGTATTGAGTCCATGCCGCCGCGCTTCCACCAACCGGTCCGGCCCCGATCGGCTTGCGAAATCGAATCCCGTCGAAATCTGGGTCCGAGGAGCACGGCGTGACGGGGCGAAACCGACATCACCACCTGCTCGCAACTCGGCGAATCCGGCGCGATCTTGGACTGCTCGCAAGGCCCATCGCTGGCGCGGCGCCACGAATCCCCCCGACCGCTATTGCGCCTGCTGCTGCCGCCGCCGTTGCGGACGTTCTCCGCCCCCTTGACCGTCACCGCCTTGACGCTGGCGACGTCCCGGTCCCTGTTCCTGCAGCTTGTCGAATTTTTCCTGTTGTTCCTTGGTGAGTATTTCTTTGATCTTGGCCGTGAATTCTTGCCGCACCGCCCGACTTTTGTTCCGGCGCTCTTCGGCAGTCAGCGCGCTGTCTTGACGCAACTCCCTCGACTTGGCCTGCTGAGCTTCCAAAACCGGCTTCAGTTTCCCCTTCTGTTCATCGGTCAATTTCAGGGCCTCAGACAGTTGCGCCAAACGATCCCCACGCTGCCCCTGTCCACGTCCCTCACCCCGACGCGAACGTTCACCACGCTCGGCGGCCGGACCGTCCTGTTTCGGCTTTTCAGCTTCCTGAGCCCATCCCCCCAGCGACATCGACGCCGCCAAGGCCAACAACACCATCATTCGAGTGATTTTCATAAAAATGCAGTTTTCATCCGGCGCCGCCCTGATCCCACATGAGACCGAGGCGCCACCGTTCAATCCAGCAAGACGGAGAAAAAGCAACCGTGGTTACAAGGCAACGATGCGTGCAACCCGAATGGATCGGCAATCTTGGCTGTAGCCCGAGTCGCCCAGCCTCACCCCGCCGTCCCCGCGATGGCCAAAGCGGATGAACGCTGCGGTCATGCTCTAAATCGTGGGCTTCGTCCTTCTCGCAAGCGGGAAGCGTTCGGAGCGCGGCGGTGCTGAAAGCCAGCCGCAGCGGGTCGCGGCTTCGACGCGGGAGGAACAATCGTCGAGCCCATGCCAAGCAACATTGCTGCGGCTGATCCTTCGGACACAGCCGCGCTCCACCGGCATCGTGCCAAGGCACCACCCTTCGATCAGTGCACAATCTCGCGCTTGTTCGATTGGGTTCGAAAGTCCAGACTCCGGGCATGACGCATTCACCCGGTTTTCTCAAACTGGTCGATGACGCCAAATCGCGCGTCCGCGAAATCTCTGTCGAGGAAGCCCGGCAGCGCCTGGCTCGTCTCCCCAAACCAATCCTCCTCGATGTGAGGGAAGATCACGAATGGACCCAAGGCCATGCTGTGGAGGCACTGCATTTGGGCAAGGGCATCCTTGAACGCGACCTTGAGAAAACCGTCCCGGACCCGGCGATTGAAGTCCTCATGTATTGCGGCGGCGGGTTTCGCTCCGCGTTGACTTGTGACGCGGCGCAGCGCATGGGTTACCGGAACGTCTTTTCCATCGCCGGCGGCTACAAAGCCATGACCGCCGCCGGATGGCCTGTCAAAGCTCCCGCCTGACCCGTAAACATTCAGTAGTTCTCATTTCGCTCCGGACGCGCCTGGGTCGTCCTTCGATCCGCCGCCGCACGTTAAAAAGTCTGGAGTCTTCTGACCTGTCCGCATGCGGCAACGGGCCTCCGAAATAGCCGCGCTCCCCAAAATGGGAATCGCTGGTAAACGTGCTCCCGCGCTTGCGTCGCGCCCCTTTCCGAGGTTAATCTGAGCTCACCTCATGAAACCGGCGCCCCATAGGTTCGAGCCGCCAACTCAGGTCATCCTTTTGCTCCCCCGCCGGCTCGGCGTCCGACCATCCCACGGGTCCCTCGCTCCGCATGAGTTTGCCTCCAGGACCGCGAATCGATCATGAATCCTCCTGTCAAAAAACCCCGCCTTTTGATTGTCGAGGACGACGACCTGCAGTACGAGCTTTATGAGGAGGCTCTATCGTCGTTCGAGGTCGCTCGCGCCACCACAGCCCGCGGCGCTCTGGCCCTCGCAGCCAAGCAAGTGCCGAACCTGATCATCCTCGATCATATTCTGGACGAGGGCGAGCTCGGGCTGGATTACCTCGCAGAACTGAAAGAACTCCTTCCCCACGTCCCGATTGTCATCGTCTCGGGCGCTCTCGAAGCCCACGAGCAAATGGAGGCCTTGCAAGGCCCGCGCCGCGCCCACTACTGCCTGACCAAACCTCTCGATCTCCATGATCTCAAGCGCACCGTGGAAACCGCCCTCCAGGAATGCGGCGAAACCGAGGTGGTCAAACAATTCGAATCACTCGAACGATCCCGGCGCGTGGATATCGAAGATCTCCTCAGCAGGTCCACCGACCGGTTGAGCCGCCAAACGAAAATCCGCGACCTGGTGGCGTCCAAAGACGACCGTCCGAACATTTCCGCTCTCGCCCGCCAATTCAAAGTTGCCCGCCGAACGATCATTCGCGATCTGCAAGAACTCATCCGACGAGGTGAGATTCCTGCCAGCGTCTATCCGAAGTGGGAAACCTACGACCCCGGCAGTGGCGAGGACGCGGAAGATTAACCTCCAATTCCTCCAACCTCGCTTCTCGCCATGCTTCCTTTCCGTGCTATGATCCAATGGACTTCGGTCTCCACGCTTCTTGCCGCCGCAACGCTCCTGTCCACAACAGCTCCCCTGTTCGCCCTCGATTGGCCTCAATTCCGGGGTCCCCATCGTAATGGGATCAGCGAGGAAAAAAACTGGTCCTCCTCCTGGCCCGATCAAGGCCCCGCCATCGCTTGGAAAGCCAAGGTCGGTCTCGGCTACTCTTCCATGGTCGTCGCGGGCGGCAAACTTGCGACCGCCGGCCACGCGAACAATCAGGACACCGTGTTCTGCTTCGACGCGGCCACCGGCAAGGAACTTTGGAAACGAAGTTACCCCGCCCAACTCGGCGACAAATACTACGAGGGCGGCACCACTGGAACCCCCACCTTCGACGGAAACCGATTGTATTGGCTGAGCCGATGGGGAGAACTCTTCTGTTTCGACGCCTCGGCCAACACGATCCTTTGGCAGAAACAAATCCAGAAAGAAACCGGCTTCAAAATTCCCACCTGGGGCTATACCGGCGCCCCCTTGATCCACCAAGACCTGCTCATCCTCAATGTCGGCGAGGCCGGCCTCGCGCTCGACAAGAATTCCGGACGCGTGGTCTGGAAATCGTCCAATGAGGACGCGGGTTATTCCACTCCCTTGCCCTATCGCTACGGTGGCGACTGGCACGGGATTCTCTCCAATGGCGAGTCTTATGTGGGCGTCGATCTCAAGTCCGGAAAAGAAATCTGGCGCTACAAATGGACCACGGAATATGGCGTCAACGCCGCCGACCCCATCATCGACGGAGACTCGGTCTTCATTTCCAGCGGTTACGGCAAAGGCTCCGCCCTGATCCGGCTCCAAGGCGGCGAACCCGCGACGGTCTGGAAATCCAAAGCCTTGCGCACCCAGTTGAACGCCGCCGTCCTTTATCAGGGCCATCTCTATGGTCCGGACGGAGACACCGGCGACAAAGGCTCGCTCAAATGCCTCGATTTCAAAACGGGCGCGGAAAAATGGGCGTCCAAAAACTTCGGCACGGGTGGATTAATCATCGCCCATGGTTTCATCATCGGGGTCAGCAGCATGGGGGAACTGCTGGTTGCACCCGCCTCCCCGGACGGATTCAGACCCACCGCCCGCGCCCAGGTTCTCGGCGGCAAATGCTGGACCGCGCCCGTGCTCTCCCACGGCAAGGTTTATTGCCGCAGCGGCAACGGAGATCTGGTGGCGGTCAACCTCGCGAAATAGCATGCTGAAACGAAGGACCTTCCTCGCCGCTTCCACCCTCGCGCTGGGCACCGCTCCCTGGATCCGTGCCTCCGAACCCTCCGCCAAATTCAAAACCGCGCTCGTCGGCTCCGGTTGGTGGGGAAAAAACATTCTCAAGGAAGCCATCAAGTCCGGACGCTGCAAAGTGGTTGCCCTCGCCGACGCCGACACCAAGGTCCTCGAGGTCGCCGCTGAACAAGTCAACGATCTTTGCGGCGACACCCCCAAACCGTACCAGGACTACCGGCAATTGCTCGAAAAGGAGCGCCCGGATATCGTCATCATCGCCACGCCCGATCACTGGCACGCGCTCAACACGATCGACGCCCTGAAAGCCGGCGCTCATGTCTTCGTCGAGAAACCCACCGGCCACACCATCAACGAAAGCCGGGCCATGCTCGCTGCGGCCCGCCAGGCCGGACGACAGGTTCAAGTGGGATTGCACCGCCGCATCGGACCCCACCACGTCAGCGCCATGAACTTCCTCAAATCCGGCGCCGTCGGGGACATCGGCATGGTCAGGCTCTTCGCCCACGGCGGGGGCGGTCGGGAAAACCCCAGCCCCAACGAAGAGCCGCCCAAATCCATGGACTGGAATCTTTGGTGCGGCCCGGCACCGGTCCGCCCGTTCAACAAAAAGCTGCATCCGGGGGGCTGGCGCAATTTTCTGGACTACGCCAACGGAACTTTTGGCGACTGGGGCGTGCATTGGCTCGATCAGGTCATGTGGTGGAATGGCGGGCAATACCCCCGCCGCGTTTTTTGCACGGGTGGACGCCCCGCGGGAGGACCGGCGGTCCTCAATGATCAGCAGCAGACCTCCGACGCGCCAGACCACCAGGTGGCCACGTTCGAATTCGAGAAGTTCACCTGCGTGTGGGAACATCGCCGCTTCGCCGACAACGCGACCGAAAAACATCGCATCGGCGCCTATTACTACGGCACCCAAGGTATTCTTCATGTCGGCTGGCGCGACGGGTGGACCTTCTATCCCGCCCAAAAACACGGCAAACAGGAACACCAAGACTCACAGTTGCAGGAGCCGGACGGCCATAATATCGCCCTTTTATGGTCCGATTTCATCGAGGCGATCGACAAGAAACGCAGCCCCATTGCGGGCATCGAACACGCCCATCGTTCGTCCGTCCTGCCGCTGCTGGGGATGGTCTCCTGGCGAATCGGCCGCAGCATCGACTGGGACGCCTCCACCGAATCCATCCTCAACGATCCCGAAGCGAATCGTTACCTCAGCCGCCCCTACCGCTCCCCCTGGGTTTATCCGACGGTGTGACCCGTCAACCGTGACACGAAGCCATCGCCTCGGCCGGGCTCAAGGTTCCGCGGTGACCCGGTAATACCTTCGTTCCACGCTCGAACTGGGGTCGTGGAAAAGTTGAGCCGAGCCCGAGCCCTGCACGACGGCAAGCGACTGCCACTGCATGAGATCCGTCGAAGTTTCCACCCGATAGGCTCGTCCAGCGGTGGCTTCGATCTTGAACTCGAACGTACCGTCGGGACGCCTCAACGGCCCGCTCAAGACCGCCGGTTGAACCGCGGCGGCGGCCGGCTTCACCTGATCGATGCGGGCGCGAAAACCCGACAATTCCTGCACGAAATCAGTGTCCCCATACCCCAAATGATTGACCAGAATCTCGTATGGTTTGTGCGTGGAGGAATTCGTCAAGGCACTGATCACCACAAAAATAGGCTGGCCGCTGTTTTGGAACTTGAATCGCCGGCGATTGACGCTGGAACCATCGTAGTCGTTCACCGCCATGGAAAAACCGTGCCGCGCCACAAAGGCATCCGTCGAAGTCTGGTAAAACGAACGCGCCTCCTGGTTGACGGCGACGTGGACCGCGGGGACTCCCTGCGGGTTGCCGCCACGCGTGCCATAATACTTGGCAATGTGTTGGTCAACCTGAGGGACGGCAGCCACGCAAAAGGGACACCACACCGCAAACCATTCGAGCAAAACGACGCTGCCTTCGAAATCGCTGATGCGCACCGCGTCTCCCGGAGACACCATTTTCCCTGCCGGCGTCGTAAAGGCCTGCCGGGCCACGAAACTGAGGTCGCTCGCGGTGTCCCCCACCTTCAGCGTCGCGCCGTAAGCGGCCACGCCCAGTCCCCACACGCCAACCGCCGCTGCCAGAAAAAAGTACTTCGTCATAACTAAAAGGTAACCGCCATGGATGCTTGGGCCAGAATCCAGGTTCGATCCTGGTAAAGATTCGTGAAGGGCCGCGTGCCCACCGGCACAGGCTCGTAGTCCGCCCGGAGCGGCGCGACCGTGAATTGAAACGAGGCGCGTTCGCCCACATAACGCAAGCTCATGCCCGCCTGCCATGTCTCCAGTCCGGGTCCAGCCGTCGAAATCAAGAAACTGTTCTCGATTTCCCCCGTGTCCTTGTAATAGCGGGCCTGGGTTCCGATCAACCACTTCGGAGTCAACTCAAAGTCCAGCGAAGCTCCCGCGTACCACGCCCGCAGCCGGGGTTCCTCGTGCGTGTACCCCCCCTGCCCGCGGAGAACCCATCTTTCTCCCAGCGCGGCGTTCACGGATCCGCGATAACCATACCGGACCTCGCGGCCCGAAGTGTTCGCCAGAGAAAATTCGTTGAGGGTGCGCACGCGCCGAGTCCAGACATGCTCCAGCGCAAGCCCCGGGGCGTAGGTGTGCAATTGCTCACGCCCCCGGTGCAAAGCTCCGGTCAAGGCATCCATCTCCCAACCCGGTGCAATGCGGTCGTTCGCGTAAGCAAAACGCGCTTCAAGAAAACCCGCCGCCGGCCAATATTCCCATCGAACCGACGCCTGCCCGTTCTTCCCCCGGGGATTCGGCTCCTCGTAACCCGGAACAAACTCAAACTGCTGGCGGTAATACGTGGCCAGCCACATCGATCGATAATCGGTAAACGCCTCATACACCCCCGCCGTGGCACTGGCCGTCCAACGCTCCGCCCACGCATGACGTAAGCCGCCCTGCCCGGCCCATTGCTCCTGCTTTACCTCCGCCGCGTAGCCCAGGAAATCAAATGCCGTAAACGGCTCGTACTCGATCTCATGGGCCAAATGCGACAACACGGCCCTCAACTCAGTTTATCCCTGGCGCCAAATGTAGTTCGCCGCGGAGGAACCCAGCCGAACATCATCCGCCACCAACCCCTCAACCGCCCACTCCAGACGATGCTGCACCGGAGCCCCCGTCGCCATCATGGAATCCTGTTCGGACGTTCGCGAAGCCTTCGGTTGAGGAGCCTTGATCGCGTCGATCACCGAACGCATCTTTTTCGTCCCTTCATAACCCTCATAGCGATAGACCACCTTGAATTGCGGCGAACGAGTGCCGTCGATCACCACAATGGCCGGAGCGCCCGCGAACCCGTACTTCTCCATCCACGTCCCGTCCCGATCAGACACGACCGCAGCCAACCCCAGTTCCTTGATAAACTCGTCCGTCCTCTCTGGTTTGGCCTGCTCAATGGTCACCGAGAGCAGTTGCACGGGCACCCCGTGCGGATTACCCCGCTGATCGGCGTAGTGTTTGCCAATCGAATGCTCAATTTCACGCGAGGCCTTCTTGCACGGACCGCACCAGTAAGCGAAGAAATCCAAGACCACGATTTTACCCGCAAAATCGGCCAGGCGAACTTCTTCCCCGGTCTTCCATCGAGTAAAAACAAAAGCGGGCGGGGCCGCAGCCTGCGCCATGACCGACAAAAACAGAAACAAGGCCAACGTGAAGCGGGCCGCCTTCCAGTCGGCCAACGTGCCCGGGGAGGTTCGAAAATGGAGTTTCATCGGCAAGAACTGCAACCCGAGTTCTGAGCTCCGCCACTGACGGAGGCTCCCGGTTCCAACTGCGGCCCCAGCCGGGAAGCATACGCGAAGACCATGGAATCCGAAAAAACCATGTTCGGCTTCGAAAGCAGCCGGTGCTGGCTCGCCCGCGTCGACTCACATCCCGCCCCCCCCAAGCCAGCCAAAGCCAGGAGTCCGATCGCCGCCATCCGCCGGATCCCGCAATGAAGCGTCATCGGCCTTTTCAATTTTGGTCTGAAATTCATGCCTTACCCATGAGAGCGGAACGTAACGATTTTATTCCCGGCCATCGGATTTATTCGAACGATGCGTGCCCGGCTCATGAACAGCTTGGTGTTCGAAGCGCTGGAGTAGCGCAGCCCAGCCTCGGCGAGCAGCGCTCCCGACGAGGAGTGAGAACCGTGGTGAGGTGGCGCAAACGCTTCGCCCGGAGCGCGGACCTCAGGCCGCATCATGGGGCAGACAATCCCCAGACCGTGATCATGCCCGAATCGACTGCGGTGCCAAGCCTGAAGCGGCAAAAACGCCGCGCGCCGGCGCATCCAGAGGTTGTCGGTGACCGCGTTGTCATGGTCACGCAGACAGCCCTGTCTGCTGTTTCGCAGGCTGCCCAGCCAGCGGGGCGACGAGGGGAACCCGGCGCGTGGAGAGCATGGGAGGGCCTCGTTCTTCACCCGCCACGCCGACAGGCCTTCGGCGATACGGCAGGCTGGGCAGTCTGCGCCACACTTCAGACAACTTCGCGATGCACGGGCCGCGCGCCCTTGCCTCGGGAGAGGGTTCGGTCCTTCATGGGCCGGGCTTTCGGGCACCCGCCATCGGCCTCCACCGCCTCTCTCTCCGGAATTGCTTCTTCTCCGCGGATGAGTTCAATAAGCCCAATATGCGACTCTCATGGTTCCACACCCCAGCCCGTTCGATCGCTCAACGCCCATTCCGCTTCCTCTCCTGCCTCCTTTCAATCGGCCTCGGCGTGTCCTCCGCGGCCCGGCTCCAGGCCACCGATTGGACCGAGTGGCGCGGACCCGGCGGACAAGGCCATGCCGCCTCCAAAGGTCTGCCCCTGCGCTGGAGCGAAAAGGAAAACGTGGTCTGGAAAACCCCCATCGAGGGCCGCGGTTGGTCCTCGCCCGTCGTCGCCGGTGATCAGATTTGGCTGACGACCGCCATCGAAACACAGGCCAGCCCGGAAGAGACCGAGAGAAGACTCAAAGCCAATACGAGCGACCAACCGCTCACCCTGCTCGAGAAAGTTGAATACCGGGCCGTCTGCGTGAATCGAGTTTCGGGCAAGGTGGAGCATGATCTTTCCCTCTTCTCCGAACGCGAACCGCAATGGGTCCACAAACTCAACAGCTACGCCTCCTGCACGCCGGTCCTCGAAGCCGGACGGCTCTACGCCCATTTCGGCGCCTCGGGCACCGTTTGCGTGGACACCCAAACAGGAAAAACCCTCTGGTGGAACGGCGAATTCAAGATCCAGCACGAAAACGGACCCGGCAGCTCGCCCATTCTCTGGCGTCACTTGCTCATCTTCCACATGGACGGCAGCGACCGCCAGTTCGTCGTCGCCTTGGATAAGACCACCGGCCGCCTCGCCTGGAAAACAGACCGCTCCGGATCCACCCACGCCAATCCTCAGCTTAAGAAATCCTACGCCACCCCCGTCCTCCTCCCGGTGGATGGCACCGATCAGTTGATTTCGCCCGGACCGAACTGGCTTTACGCCTACGATCCGGCTACGGGACGCGAACTGTGGAAACTCGAATATGGCGTGCTCGGTTTCTCGCTTTCCGCCAGGCCTGTGGCAGGACACGGAATGATTTTTCTAAGCACCGGTTTTATGCGGCCCGAAATGCTGGCCATCCGCTACGGCGGTGGGCAACCCCCGTCCATCGCCTGGCGTTACGCGAAAGGCGTCCCGACCATGTCCTCACCCGTGCTCGTCGGGGATGAACTCTATTTCGTGTCCGATTCCGGCGGCATGCTCACCTGTCTTGACGCTAAAACGGGCCAGGAACACTACCGGGAACGCCTGGGAGGCGACCACAACGCGTCCCTCCTCCACGCCGACGGACGCATCTATGTTCCGGGCCGGAACGGCGTCACTTCAGTCTTCGCAGCCGGAAAACAATTCTCTCTGCTGGCGGCAAACACGCTGCCCGGCCAAGCCATGGCCTCCCACGCCGTCGCCGCCAAATCCCTCCTCATCCGCAATGAGAAGTTCCTCTACCGGCTGGAGAAGCCATAGGGAAATCGGCTAATTCCTCCCCGCATGCAGTCGGACCGGACTCCCCTGCTTTCCCAATTCGATGACCCAAACCTCTCCGTTCTGAGTTCCGCAAGCGAGGCGCCTTCCCCGCGCGTCATGAGCCAGAGCCAGCACCGGCGAACCGCAGTCTAATACAACGGTGGTCCCAGGGGAATTCTCCGCCGAATGCGATCGGACCTTGCCATCCGCCGACCCGCTATAAACCCGACCCTCCACGCGCGCCAAAGCATGGATTTCCCCGCCGAATCCCGCCGCGCTTCCAAGTTTCTTGCCCTCTTTCACCGACCAGACGTGCAGGGCGTTGTCTTTGCCTCCGGAAAAAACCTTTTCGCCGGAGGCGTCAAACACGAGCGCCTGCACGGGTTTTCCATGCTCAAGAAATGCGGAGATCATCTCGCCATTAGCCACGCGAAATACACGGGCGGAACGGTCCCGACTCGCGGACGCCACCCACTCCCCGTTGGGACTGAACGCCACGGCGAGAACCCAGTCCGAGTGCTGCTCGATGACCCGTGTCGATTCGGAGCCGCGCCATGGAGTAAGCCGAATGGTGCCATCGCTCCCGCCCACCGCCAAATGTTCTCCCGAAGGAGATCAGGCGGACGACAGAAATACATCCACGCCCGTGTGCAACACCCGTTCGAATTGTCCGGATGACACGTCCATCCATCGCGTTTCCCCCAGCCTCCCCGGCAGCCCGCCAGCCACTGCCGCCCAAGACGATTGCGGATGCAACGCGATCCCCAAAACGCGCTCCGGCAGATTGGTCCAACGCCGGACGAGCTTCCAATTCCCCGCTTCCCAGACTCGCACCTCGCGATAGCCGGACGTAAGCAGATGCTCGCCCGCCGCGTCAAAAGTGACCGCGGATACCGGCCAGGGAAAGGGATACCGCAAGGGAGGCGGCGGGTGGAGGGCGGGACCCAAGGCACTCGTCCAAAGTGACTCGGGATCGGGTCCGTCAAACACAGCCCCCTGCTCGATCCAGCGTCGAATAAGCTCGATGGAGGAGGGAGGAAGCGAATCGGCGTCCTGAGGCATGCGATCCTCGGAGTCCGTGCGTGTGAGTAGATCCAGGAGGTGGCTGGAATTGGGATGGGACGGAACGATCGGCCTCTCTCCGCTGGTGCCGGGTGTGGTCAGGGCACGGAACGTGTGGAGACGGTAACCGCCTTTGGCTTTGTCCGCCCGATGGCAGGACACGCACTGATCCTTGAGAATCGGCGCCACCTCGCGCATGAACGAAACGGGCTGGGTCTCAGTCTGGCCCTGGATCAGGCTGGTGCCGGGAGCGAGGACGAAGCTCCAGCATAAGGCAAAGATCCGAAGTTGAAGAACGCGCAGCCGCACAGAAGGGGAGATAACCTTCTGAGATGGAAGGCGCGAGAAAATTGATCATTCGCATGTTCCCATTCGTGTATCCCGATGTTGTTGGTAGGGCGGGCCTGTCCCAACCCGCCGCCCACGGGATGCAAAACATCATGCTCCGGCGGCGCGCCGGGACGGACGCGCCCTACCTGCATCACCGGCAACATC
>Ga0194132_10009441_pt1 | contig 13424 bp, 13 predicted proteins | sample TA2KigOf80mmetaG_FD_148612 | JGI IMG/M metagenome (GOLD analysis project Ga0194132, IMG submission 148612) | Freshwater microbial communities from Lake Tanganyika, Tanzania - TA2015054 Kigoma Offshore 80m | ecosystem: Environmental > Aquatic > Freshwater > Lake | place: Tanzania: Lake... | reverse complement strand
CACGGCGGGCCTCCGCGCGGCGGCCGGCCGGCGACCCGGCCATCCGGCGAGTCCGGGCGACGAGCGGACCGCGATCGTGCCGGAGGCCGGGCTGGTGACGGCGGAGCCGAATCCGGCGCAGCTCGACGGGATCGCGGCGTGGTCGACCGTCGCGGTTGACCGGCCACGACTCCGGGATCGTCTCCGCGAGCTCTGGCTGGCGCCCTGGGCTGAGGCGTACGGCGACGGCGCCGTCCTGCGCCTGACCGCCGCGCGCGGGGCTCTCGGCCGACTTGTTGCGGCCACGCCCGTCTTCGAGGACCTGCCGGCCCCTGACCTCGTCCTCGTGACGGGAGGCGCCTGGGCTGTGGCGCCCGCGGCCGCGGTGGCTCTTGCGATCCTCGACCTGGTTCGCCGGCCCGGCGTGAGCCAGCTTGCCTATGATCACGCGCGACTCCTCGGCCCCCTCGGGACGATCGAAGACGAGGGTGAGCGCCGCGTCCTGCTGGCCGAACTGGCCGAGGACCTGCTCGCCCCACTGGCGACCGCCGTCGTACCCCAGGGCATCCACGCGGGGCGCGCGGTCGGCCGGCTGATCCTGCACGCGGGCGCCACGCCCGTGACCCGCGACCTCGTCGGCGGCCACGTTGCACTGGTGGAACTTCCGCCGGGTCTGACCCGGACCGCCGAACTGGAGTTCCGTGAAGGCGTCGTCCTGGGCGGACGCGGCCGGCGGTTCGCCCTGGAGGTCGGCGGCGGGCTCGGCGGGCTGCTCGTCGACCTGCGCGACGTGCCCCTGGCGATCCCGGGATCGCCGGAGCGCCGGCGGGAGGCACTTGCCGGCTGGCAGCACGCCACATGGAGCGATCTCGGGGCATGAGCGAGGAGCTCGGTGGCGCAGCCTCCCCGGAAGGCGCCGATCCGGGGATCGGCCTTGTCGCGGCGCGGCCGCTCATCCACACGGCGCCATCGATCTGGTTTCCGCTTCGGCCCGGCGATCGGCCGATGATCGAGGCCGGCGAGACCGTCCTCGCAGGCGCTCCGCTGGCAGAGCTGCTGCACGAGCAGCAGCTGGTGGAGGCGGCGCTGCCACGGGGGGCGGCGAGGCGCACCGGTGCCCAGTGGACGGACCGCACCGCCGGCTCCTGGCGGTTCGGCGGCCGTCGTTCGAACGCTCCGATCCAGGGTGAGCTCCTCTTCAAATCGGGGGGTCGGTGGCGGCTCGCGACGGGCGATTCGAGTGGCATCCTTGAGTCGCCGATGGCGGGCATCGTGCGCGAGGTGCGCCCGGGTGTCGGCATTCGCCTCGACGTGGAGGGCAACGGCCTGGCCGGCGTCCGGGCCATCGGCGCCCCGGCGCGCGGTCGACTCGAGGTCGCGCCCTCCACAGATGACGCGCGGCCACCGGGCCTCGACGTGGGCCGGGCGGGCTCGATCCTCGTGGTGGCGTCACGCGTTGACGCGGAGACGCTGACGCGAGCCCGGGCGATGGGCATCCGCGGGATCGTCGTTTCGGCGTTGACCGCGAAGGACGTCCGCGATTTTCTCGCCTCCGAGGAGCGCCAGCGGGCCAGCCTCCACCGCGTCCCGCCGTTCGCCGTGCTCGTGGTGGACGGCGCGATCCGCCGGCCGGTCGCGACGCCACTCCTCGCAGTCCTGTCCGCGCTCGTCGGCCGCGACGTCGCCATTTCGGGCGATCCGCCGCTGCTGCTCTTCGACCCGGGCGGGATTTCGGTGCCGGTTCCAGCGCCCGACTGGGTCCGCGTCCGCCAGGGTCCGTGGGGCGGCCGCGAGGGACACTGGGTGGCGCCGGCCGGGATTCGGCGGTTCCCGGGCGGCGTGCGACTCGAGGCGGGCCTGGTTCGCTTCGGCGATGGCCGGCCGATCGCCGTGCCGCTCTCGGATCTCGAGCGCTACGTCTGAGGTCACGACGGGGGGAAACGCGCCGGCCGGGCGGTCCTCCGGTACAGTCGAAGAATGCCGACGATCAGTCCCGGCCTCGAGCGCCGGGTGGTCACCACCGAAGCCGAGGCCACGCAGCGGCTCGCTGCGGCATTGGCGCGCGTCGCCCGGCCCGGTGACCTGGTCACGCTCTCGGGCGCGCTCGGGGCCGGCAAGACGCAGTTCGCCAAGGGATTCGGCGCCGGCCTCGGGGTGACCGAAACGATCAGTTCACCCAGCTTCGTGCTGATGGCCGAGTACGAGGGCCGCCTGCCGCTGTTCCACCAGGACCTCTACCGCCTCGCCGATTCGGTCGAAGCCGTCGCGGGCGGCCTGGTCGACGACCGCCAGGCGACTGGTGTGACCCTGGTCGAATGGCCCGAGCGGATGGCCGACGCGCTCCCGGTGGCCCGGCTCGACGTCCGGATCGACGGCACGGGTGACGAACCGCGCGCGATCACGCTGCGTGCGACCGACGCCTCCTACCGCCGGTACCTCGACGCAGCGGTGGTGGATTCCGCATGACCGGGTCGACGAGCGAGGCCGTGACCAGCCTCGCGATCGACACCGCGACCTCGCACGCCGTGGTTGCGATCGGGGGTGCGGGCGGGCGCCCGCTGGCGGTTCGCACCTGGCATGCCGGGCACCGCCACGGCGACGACCTCCTGCCGGCGATCCGTGCGGCACTGGGCGAGGCCGGCGTCGAGTTGGCCGAGGTGGGAGCCTTCGTGGTGGGCACCGGACCCGGCGCCTTCACGGGCCTGCGCGTCGGCCTTGCAACGGCCAAGGCGCTGGCGCACGCGTTCGGTCGTCCCCTGGTCGGGGTCTCGAGCGCAGAAGCGCTGCTCGCCTCCGCGAACGCCGCGACCGCCGGCTTGGACGGCGATGGTCGCTTCCGGGCCCTGCTCCTGCCCGCCGGCCCGCACGACCGGGTGCTGGTCGAGGACGGGGTCGCCCGGCTGCTCCGAGGCTCCGGCGTCTCCGGCGACGACGCGGCCCTGCCGCCGACCGACGTCCTGGTGGCGGTCGATCTCGAGGGGCGTGCCCCGCACGCGGCGACCGATCGCGGCATCACGGCTCGGGACGGACTGGCAGCCACGCTCCTGCGCCTGGGCGCAGCGCGATCGGCACGCGGCGAGACCGACGATGTGGCGCGCCTCGTGCCCGAATACGTGACGCTGCCGCGCGGCGTCGGGGCGGTCAGCGGGGAGGTGGCATGGTCGCGCGGCCGCCCGTGATCGCAACGGTGGAGCCCATGTCCGTCGACGATCTCGAGGCCGTCCATCGCATCGAGCGGGCGAGTTTCCGGACACCCTGGCCCGCGCATGCCTATCGCACCGAAATCGAGACGAATCGGCTCGCGCAATACGTCGTTGCACGGGTTGATGGCCGGGTGGTCGGCTACGCGGGCATGTGGCTCATGGTCGATGAGGCCCACATCACCACGTTCGCGGTCGATCCTGACTGGCGCCGCCAGGGGGTCGGGGAGCGCCTGCTGGTTGCGCTCCTGGACCTCGCCGGGGCGCGCGCGGCGCGCGAGGCGACGCTCGAGGTGCGGCTCTCGAACCTGCCCGCCCGCCGCCTGTACGAGAAGTACGGCTTCCGGCCCGTGGGCGTGCGGCCGCGTTACTACAGCGACGACAACGAGGACGCCCTGATCATGACCACCGAACCGCTCGCTTCAGCTCGGATGCTCGAGCGCGTTCAGCTGCTGCGCGAGGCGCTGGACCAGCGAGGCCCGGGGGGCGGTGGCCGGACGGAGCGGCCGTGAGCGGCCCGCTCGTCCTCGCGATCGAGAGCAGCTGCGACGAAACCGGCATCGCCCTCGTCGAGGGCGGCCGGACGATCCACAGCAACGTCGTGGCGAGCCAGGTGGCCATGCACGCGGCCGCGGGCGGGATCGTGCCCGAGGTCGCGGCGCGGGCACATCTGCGCTGGATCGTGCCCGTCCTCGACGAGGCGATGGAGGGCGCCGGTTCCGGCTGGGCCGACATCGACGCGGTGGCGGTCACCCGGGGTCCGGGGCTGGCCGGCTCGCTGCTGGTCGGCATCAACTTCGCCAAGGCGCTCGCGTTCGCATGGCAGAAGCCACTCGTTGGCGTGAACCATCTCGAGGGCCACGTCTACGCCGCATGGCTGCGCGAAGCGAAGCGCGCCGGTGACCCGCAAACCGCCGGGACGGTCGACGCGGACGCCGGGTGGCCGGAGCCCGTCTTCCCGCTGGTGGCGCTGGTCGTGTCGGGCGGCCACACGTTCCTCGCCGAGATGCGCGATCACCTCACCTACCGCCTGTTGGGCCAGACCGTTGACGATGCGGCCGGCGAGGCGTTCGACAAAGTCGGCCGCCTGCTCGGCCTCGGCTACCCGGGCGGCCCCGCGATCATGCGAGCGGCGGCGGGCGCCTCCGCGCGAGATGTCGTCTTCCCTCGTGCCTGGCTCGGTGACACCTACGACTTCAGCTTCAGCGGCCTCAAGACCGCCGCGCGGCGGATCGTGGATGCCGCCCGCCAGGTCGAGGGCCTGCCGGCCCTCGCCGATGTCCCCGCCGTCGACGCCGGCCAGCTGAGCTCGGAACGACAGGCCGAACTCGCGTACGGCTTCCAGGAGAGCGTGTTGGACGTCCTCGTCACCAAGACGATCCGAGCCGCCCGCGAGACCAGCGCCCGCTCCATCGTCCTCGGCGGCGGCGTCGCCGCCAACCGGATCCTCCGCGAGCGACTGGCCGCTCGCGCAGTGGAAGCCGGCGTTCCGCTGATCGTCCCGGCGCCCGCGCTCTGCACCGACAACGGCGCGATGATCGGTGCGGCCGGCGCGTGGCGATTTGCCGCCGGTGAGCGAGCCGGCCTGGACCTGGACGCGCGACCATCGCTCCCGCTTGCGCGGCGATGAGCGCGAGCCCCGCTCGCGTCGATCCCGCCCGCGTCCGGGAGACGCTCAAGGCGGCACGCCTGCGAGCACGCCATTCCCTCTCGCAGAACTTCCTCGTCGACGTTGACGTCCTCGACGCGATCCTCGCCGCCGCCGCCCGCGAAGCACGGCCCGGGCGGCGCATCCTCGAGGTCGGGCCCGGTCTCGGCGTGCTCACGCGGGCGCTGCTCGATGCGGGTGCCGCAGTCACCGCGATCGAACTGGACCGTGGCCTCGTCGCGTACCTGCGGATGACCCTTGCCGACGAGCTGGCCCGGGCCGTCGCGGAGCCCGGTGCGCCCGGCAGCCTGCGGCTGCTCGAGGGCGACGTGCTCGACCAGGACCTGGCCACGCTCATCGAGGCGCCGTTCGACGTCGTGGCGAACATCCCGTACCACATCACGAGTCCCATCCTGCACCGGGTGCTTGAACTCCCCCGGCCGCCGGATCGGATCGTGCTGATGGTCCAGCGCGAGGTGGCGGAGCGGATCGCGGCGCCGCCCGGCAAGATGAGCTACCTCTCGGTCTTCGTGCAGTACCACGCGTCCGTGGCGATCGTGCGGGTCGTGCCCCCGGATGCCTTCGAGCCGGCGCCGGACGTCGAATCGGCGATCGTGCTGATCGAGCCGCACGGTGCGCCCGCACTGGTGCCCGAGCGCGAAAACGAGCTCTGGCGTCTCGTCCAGGCCGCGTTCCGCGAGCGCCGCAAGATGCTCCACAACGTGCTCGCCCGCCAGCTGCCGATGCCGGCGCCTCGCGTGTCCGCTGCCCTCGAGGCCGTCGGGATCGCGCCCGGTCGGCGCCCGCAGACCGTCTCGGTCGAGGAGTGGATCCGGTTGCTCGCGGCCATCTCGCCCGCGGTGTGAGCGACCCCCTCGCCCGCCTGACGCCGGTGGTCCGGCTGGCGCCCGCCAAGCTGAACCTGACCCTCGCCGTGCTGGGTCGGCGGCCGGACGGTTTTCACGACCTCCACAGCGTCATGGTCCCGCTCGCAGTAGCCGACCGGCTGAGTTTCGCGCCCACTGCCGGCGATTCGGACCGCCTCCACGTGAGCGGGCCGACCAGCGGCCCGGGCATGGGCCCCGACGCGGACAACCTCGTCCTGCGTGCGCTCGCGGCGCTTCGCGAGCGCCTTGGGGGGCGCGCGAAGGCCACCCGCGACGGGGATCTGCGGCCGTTCCTGCCGGCCCTCGCCGTCCGGCTCGAGAAGCGGATCCCCGTCGCCGCCGGTCTCGGCGGCGGCAGCAGCGACGCGGCCGCCACGATCGACGGAGCCCTCGAGGCCTGGGGCGTGGAGCTGGATCCGGAGGGGCGAGGTGCCGTTGCGCTGGCGCTGGGCTCGGACGTGCCGTTCTTCCTCGCCGGCGGCCCGGCGGTCGTGATCGGCCGCGGCGAGGGCGTGGCGTCCCTCCCGGCTCCGACCGGCGAGGCAGCGGGCATCCTCCTGGTCACGCCGTCGCTTGCCGTTCCGACCGCGGCGGTCTATGCCGCGTTCGCCGCGGGCGCCCGCCCCGGCACGGGCTCCTCGCGTCTCACCTCGCACCACCTTGCCGATGAGCTGCGGTCCGGACTCTCGACGCGCGCGCTCGCCGAGCGGGCCGGAATCCTGGCCTCGGCCAACGACCTCGCGGCGGCGACCGCCCAGGTCGTGCCGGAGATCGTCTTCATCCGCCGCGCGCTCATGCGCCTCCTGGCGCGGCCGGTCGGCCAATCCGGCTCCGGACCGACGCTGTGGGTCCTCTATCCTTCTGAGCCGGCCGCAGCGGTCGCGGCCGAGCGGGTTCGCGAAGTGATCGCCGCAGGGGCGCTCCACGTGCCTGGCGATCGGGCGCCGTCGGTCATCGCGACACGCATCGGCGCCGCAACCCCGGCACCGTCAGATGAGGGAGCGAACCCATGACCCGCGAGGCGATCACCAGCGACGGGGCTCCCGCGCCCGTCGGTCCGTACAGCCAGGCGATCGCGATCGACGGCTTCGTGTTCTGCTCGGGCCAGGTCGGACTCGACCCGGCCACCGGGCAGCTTGTCGATGGCATCGAGGCCCAGACGGAGCGCGTGCTGCGCAACCTCGCCGCGGTGCTGGACAGCGCCGGGCTGACCTTCGCCCACGTCGTGAAGACCACGATCCTGCTCACCGACATGAACGACTTCGCGACCGTCAACGGCATATACGCACGGTTCGTCGGCGATCCGCCGCCCGCGCGCGCCACCTTTGCGGTCGCAGGCCTTCCGCGGGGTGCCTCCATCGAGATCGAGGCCATTGCCCGAGGGTCGCGCGCGGGCTGAGCGCGTCCGGCGCCCGCCTTCTCGCGCTCCATCACGGCGGTCGCATTTGACACCCGCCTTGCGCGTCTCCTACGATTCTCTGACAACCCGATGACATCCAGCCCACCCACGCCTGCAGGCGGTGCGAGGACAACCTCGGACGATCCGCCCTGCGGGCCTCTCTTTCCGTGAGCCCGAGCGACCAACGCGCGCTCCCGGTCATCATGGCCGCGGGCCTCGGCACGCGGATGCGCTCCCGCCTGCCGAAGCTGCTGCACCCGCTGCTCGGCCGGCCGATGCTCGGCTACGTCATCGATGCCGCGCGCGAGGCGACCGACCGGCGACCGCTGGTCGTGTATTCCCCGGCCACCGCCGCGATCTGCGAGACCTTCGCCGACGCCGCCGACTTCGTCCTCCAGGACGTCCCAAGCGGCACCGGGGATGCGGTCCGAGCCGCCCTCACCGCGATCCCGGACAGCGTCGCAGAACTCCTCGTCATGAATGGGGATGTGCCGCTGGTCGATCCGGCGCTCCTCGCGGCACTGATCGCGGAGCGCGGGGACGCGCCCCTCGCGATGCTCACCGTCGAGGCGGTGGACCCGGCCCGCCTCGGGCGCGTCGTCCGCGATGCGTCGGGCGCGGTGGAGCGGATCGTCGAGGCGAAGGACGCGAGCCCCGACGAACTCGGCCTGTCCGAGGTGAACGCGGGCCTGTATGCATTCGAGACGGGCTGGCTCCGAACACGGATCGGCCACCTGTCGCCGTCGCCCGCGACCGGCGAGCTGTACCTGACCGAGCTGGTCCGCCTCGCGACCGCTGATCGACGGCCGGCGGCCTCGCTGGTCGTGCCCGACGACGGGACCCTGTTGGGCATCAACGACCGCTCCGAGCTGGCCGAGGCGGCCCACCTGCTCCAGGCGCGCACCAACGAGGCCCACCTGCTCGCGGGCGTGACCATGGACGATCCGTCGACCGCCTGGATCGAGCCGACGGTGCAGCTGGCGCAGGACGTGGTCCTGGAGGCCAACGTGGTCCTGCGTGGAACGACGCGCGTCGCCGAGGGCACGCGGATCGGGTCGGGCAGCCAGGTGATTGACACGGTCATCGGGCGCGACTGCAGGATCTGGGCGTCCGTCCTCGAGTCGTCCGAGGTGGAGGACGAGGTCCAGATCGGGCCGTTCGCCCACCTGCGGCCAGGTTCGTCCATCGGGCGTGGCGCCAAGCTCGGCAACTTCGCCGAGGTCAAGAACAGTCGCCTCGGGCCTGCCGTCCAACAGCACCACGTCAGCTACCTCGGCGACGCCGATGTGGGCGAGGGCGTCAACATCGGTGCGGGCACGATCACCGCCAATTACGACGGGCGCCGCAAGCAGCGCACGCGGATCGGGGCGAGGGCATTCATCGGGGTTGACACCATGCTCGTGGCGCCGGTCACGGTCGGCGAGGGCGCGAAGACGGGCGCGGGCGCAGTGGTCACTCGCGACGTCCCCGACCGGATGCTCGCAGTCGGCGTCCCGGCCCGCACCAGGATCCCGCGGCCAACCTCCGGCGACTAGCCGGCCGGCGAGGCGTAGGGATGCTCGACCTGCTGATCATCGCCATCCTCATCCTGCTCAATGCCGTGTTCGTCGCGGCCGAGATCGCCCTCGTCACGGTGCGGCGTCTGCGCGTGGACCAGCTGGCCGAGGAGGGGAGCCGCAGCGCGCGACGCGTCCAGCGGCTCACCGCGAACCCCGCCCGCTTCCTCGCCGTGATCCAGATCGGGATCACGTTCATCGGGTTCCTCGCCGCGGCGTTCGCCGGCGTCAACCTGGCCAAGGGCCTGGAGGTGGTGCTCGCGACCGCGGTCATCCTCGCCCCGTATGCCGAGCTCATCGCGCTGCTCATCGTCACGGCCGTGCTGAGCTTCGTCACGATCGTCTTCGGCGAACTGGTGCCGAAGACGCTCGCGCTCGCCCACCCGGAGCGGTTCGCCCTGGTGCTGTCGGGCCTCGTCGATCTTGTGGGGCGCGTCCTCGGACCGGTGGTGTGGGTTCTGACGCGCGTCACCCAGGCGATCAGCCGGCTCTTGGGCGTTCGCAACATCGACCGCGCCGAGATGATGAGCACCGAGGAGCTCACGCTGCTCGTCGAGCGCGGTGGGGAGCAGGGGATCCTCGAGGCCGAGGAAGAGCAGATGATCCATGCGGTCATCAAGCTCGGTGACCGGCGAGTGCACGAGGTGATGGTCCCCCGCACCTCGATCGCAGCGCTGCCCGTGACTGCCAGCATCGACGAGTCGATCGACGTGATCATCGAAGAGGGCCACAGCCGGATCCCGATCTACCAGGACTCGGTGGACGAAGTGCTCGGCATCCTGTACGCCAAGGACCTGCTGCCCTACCTCAAGCCCGGTGCCACGCGCCCGGCGCTGCGGGCGCTGCTGCGTACGCCCCTCTTCGTGCCCGAGTCCATGACCATCGACGACCTGCTCCACGAGTTCCAGCGGCGCAAGGTCCACGTCGCGATCGTGCTCGACGAGTACGGCGGCACGGCGGGCCTCGTGACCATCGAGGACCTGCTCGAGGAGATAGTGGGCGAGATCCAGGACGAGTACGACGTCGAGGAGCCGATGATCCAGCGCCTCTCGGAGGACGAGGTTCGCGTGGACGGCCGCGCGGCCGTGGACGAGTTGGGCGAGCTCTTCGATACCGAGCTTGGGCTCGAGGACGAGGACGAGTACGACACGGTCGGCGGCCTCATCTACCACCGCATCGGGGGCGTGCCGACGCCAGGTGACCAGGTCCACGTGGATGGCCTGGTCCTCACGGTGGAGTCGACCGATGGCCGCCGGGTCGGCAAGGTGCTGGTGGTTCGTCGCCCGCCCGACGATGGCGGAGCGGTGATGCCGGACGAGGCGGACCGCTAGCGGGTCCCGGGTCGCGCGGGCGCCCTACGCCGAGATCACCCCCACGATCACGTCCTCGAGCCGGCGCCGCGCGTCGGGCTGGACCACGCCGGCGGCCGCCAGCTCCGCCAGCGCCTCGTCGCGGTAGCGGCGCGCCTGGTTGCGGGTGTAGTCGCGCGCCCCGGCGCGCTCGAGGATCGCCATGGCCTCGGCCACCTCGTCGGTCGTCGGCGACTCGCAGGCGTAGATCTCGGCCAGGCGCGCTCGGTCCGGTTCGCGGGAGCGTTCGAACGCGAAGATCACCGGCAGGGTCTTCTTGTGCTTGGCGAGGTCGGACGGCTCCTTGCCGGTGGCCTGTTCCTCGCCCCAGATCCCGAGCAGGTCGTCATTGAGCTGGAAGGCGATGCCCAGTGCCCAGCCGAACGAGCGATAGCGGGCGATCACCGCGTCGTCGTCGGTGGCCAGCAGGGCGCCCGCCTCGATCGAGGCGGCAATCAGCGCCGCGGTCTTGCGGCCGATCATGTCGAAGTAGAGCTCCACCGACATGGCGTCGTCGTGCTCGCTGGTCCAGATGTCGATGAACTGGCCCTCGCACAGCCGCAGGCACGTCTCGTCGTAGAGGCGGACCAGGCGCAGCACCTTGGCGTCGGAGAAGCCGAGGTCCGACAGGCGGTGCAGCGCGATCCGGCTCAGGGTGAACAGGGCGTCGCCGGTGTTGATCGCCTGCGGGATGCCGTGCAGCGTCCACAGGGTGGGCCGGTGGCGGCGCTCGGTGTCACTGTCCTCGATGTCGTCGTGGACGAGGCTGAAGTTGTGGCCCAGCTCCACAGCGGCGGCCCCGGGCAGCGCAGGCTCGTACTCGCCGGTGATGGACGCGTAGGCGAGGAGCCCGAGCAGCGGCCGCATCCGCTTGCCGCCCGAGACCGCATCGTGGTCCAGGCCCAGGTGGTAGCGTGCCATCTCGTACAGGCCACGCGTCGACGGATCGCGGTCGCGGACGAGTTGACGGATTTCTTCCTCGGTCGCGGCGATCAGCGCTGACAGGTCGAACTGCAGGGGCGCGGCGTCTGCGGGCACGTTCCGATCATAGCAACGCGCCCTGGCTCACCCGCCCCGCGGGTGGCTCGGTCCCGCGTGGTAGCGTCCGACTGCAGATGCCGTCTCGCCGCCCGTATGTCACCGATGCGATCGTCCTGTCTCGGTTCGAGCTGGGCGAGGCCGACCGGGTGCTCACGCTGCTGACCCCGGAGCACGGCAAGATCCGGGCGATCGCGCGGGGAATCCGGCGCCAGACGAGCCGGTTGGGCGGATCGCTGGAGCCGTTCGCGGAGCTGCGCGTGGCGCTGGCCCACGGCCGCACGTTCGAGGTCGTGACCCAGGTCTCGGTCAGTCACGCGTGGCTGCGCCTGCGGGATTCGCTCGAGTCGGCGGCCACGGCCTGGTATCTCGCGGAATTGGCCGATCGCTCGTCCGAGGAAGGGGCGGCCGCCGAGTCGCTGTACCGCCTGCTGCGGCGGGCCTACGAACTGCTCGAGGCCGGGATGGCGGCCGGGCGGGTCGCCCGCTGGTACGAGATGCGACTGGCCGATGAGCTCGGGATGCGGCCCGAGGTGGACCGCTGCGTCGAATGTGACCGGATGCTGGAGCCGACCGACCGCTTCCGCTGGGTACCTGTCCTCGGTGGGGTGCTGTGCGAGCGCCATGTCGCCCCGCAGACGTCGCGCGTCGATCTTTCGCTGGACGCGCTCAAGCTGCTCAAGGCGTATCAGCGGATGGACGCGGAGGCGCTCGTGGGGCTTCGCCTCGCCGTCGGCGTGGAGCGCGAGGTGGAGGCGGCGCTGCGCGATTTCGTACGCCAGGTGCTGGAGCGCGACCCCCGCTCGCTCGCGTTCCTCGACGAGGTGCGGGTGGGTCGGGCGCCGGCGTAGGGTCGCGAGCGCCCGTGCGGGGGCCGCCCGCGACGTCATGCGTGCCACAATCGGTGCCATGACTTCGACCCCTCAGGCGGCCGTCGCGCACGAGGCCGACGACGTCGCGCCGGCCGTCGCGAACCTCGAGACGATCGTGTCGCTCGCCAAGCGGCGCGGCTTCGTCTTCCCGTCGAGCGAGATCTACGGCGGCATCAACGCCGTCTGGGATTACGGGCCGCTCGGCGTTGAGCTCAAGAACAACGTCAAGCGCGCCTGGTGGAAGGCGATGGTCCAGGAGCGCGACGACATCGTCGGGTTGGACGCGGGCATCCTGATGGCGCCCCAGGTCTGGGTCACGTCAGGCCATGTCGCCGAGTTCAGCGACCCCATGGTCGAGTGCTCGACGGACCGGCGTCGCTTTCGCGTCGACGAGCTGCCGGGTGCCGAGGACCTCTCCCCGGCCGAGCTCATGGACCCGGGCATCGTGGCGCGCCTTGGCCTCAAGTGCCCGGTCGACGGGGGGCCGCTATCCGCGCCGCGCAGGTTCAACCTGATGTTCCAGACCTGGATGGGCCCGGTCCAGGACGACGCGTCGCTGATCTACCTGCGGCCCGAGACGGCGCAGGGCATCTACGTCAACTTCAAGAACGTCCGCGAGACGTCGCGCAAGAAGCTCCCGTTCGGGATCGCGCAGATCGGCAAGGCATTCCGCAACGAGATCTCGCCCGGCAACTTCGTGTTCCGGATGCGCGAGTTCGAGCAGATGGAGATGCAGTATTTCGTGCACCCCGCCGCCGCGGCGGAGCAGTTCGAGGCGTGGCGTGATCGACGCATGGCGTGGTACGAGGGTTACGGGGTCTCGAAGTCGCGTCTGCGCTTTCGCGAGCATCGCGCCGCCGAACTGGCCCACTATGCGAAGAGGGCCGTCGACGTCGAATACCGGTTTCCGTTCGGCTGGAAGGAGCTCGAGGGCATCCACAGCCGTGGCGACTTCGACCTGTCGCGCCACGCGGCGGCCAGCGGCGAAAACCTCGAGTACTTCGACCCGGCCACCGAGGAGCACTACATCCCCTGGATCGTCGAGACGTCCGCGGGCGGAGACCGCGCCCCGTTCACCTTCCTGATCGACGCATACCGCGAGGAAGAAGTGCGTGGGGAGACGCGCGTCGTGCTGGCGCTCCACCCGCAATTGGCGCCCTACAAAGTGGCGGTGCTGCCACTTCTCAAGAAGCGCCCCGAGATCGTGGAGCTCTGCCACCGGATCAAGTCAGACCTGCAGCGAGACATCATGGCGGTCTACGACGACACGGCCTCGATCGGGAAGCTCTACCGTCGCCAGGACGAGATCGGGACGCCGTGGTGCATCACGGTGGACGTCGAGTCCCTCGAAGACGGCGCGGTGACGATTCGCGACCGCGACACGATGACCCAGGAACGGGTGCCGCGCGAAGGTGTCCGGCGGTTCATCATGGATCGGCTGAGTGGCGCTGGCTGATCCCCCTCCGGTGGGCGCCGTGGCGGCCCGCCCGGCTCGT
>Ga0194132_10009439_pt1 | contig 13424 bp, 10 predicted proteins | sample TA2KigOf80mmetaG_FD_148612 | JGI IMG/M metagenome (GOLD analysis project Ga0194132, IMG submission 148612) | Freshwater microbial communities from Lake Tanganyika, Tanzania - TA2015054 Kigoma Offshore 80m | ecosystem: Environmental > Aquatic > Freshwater > Lake | place: Tanzania: Lake... | reverse complement strand
GGCTCTGCTCCCAGACGGCCATTTCTTGCTCCATGATTTTCTTCGCGTCGATCCGTCGATCCAGGCATTGGCGTGACAAGGCGCTCAGCTCCGTTTCGGCCATGTTCAGCCAACTGCCATGCTTGGGCGTGTAATGAATCTCCAGACGCTCTGCCAAAGATCGGGCAGTCTTCGGATCAAAGGCTTCGTACAAGCTGGCGATGCTATGCGTGTTCAGGTTGTCCATCACCAAAACCACTTTGACGGCTTCCGGGTAAATCGTCACCAGCAACAGCCGGACGAACGGCGCCCAATCCACACGCGTGCGTCGATCGGTCACGCGTACCGTCCGCTTCCCGGCCAACGGTTCGACGGCCATGAATACGTTCGCGGTCCCTTTGCGTTCGTATTCGCTGTCGTACTTGGCCACCTGGCCCGGCTTGGGCGGCAGCGGCTCACGCACCTCGCCGATCAGTTGCTTGCTGCACTCGTCCATGCACACGACAGGCCGCTGCGGATCGTACGGACGATGGTATACGTCCAGCACGTCTTCCATGGCTGCCACGAAATCGGCCGACGGACCTTGGGGCAAGCACCAGCCTTTCTTCAGCCAAGGCTTAAGCTCGTTTTTTTGAGCGTGCGCCGCACGGTCTCGTGGGACAACGACTCCGCATGCCCCAAGATCACCATCTGATCGCCCAGCAGTCGCAACGTCCAACGGGACCGACCTTCGGGCGGGACGCCACATGCCGTCGCGATCAAATGCGCTTCCATGCGGCCGTCCATCTTTTTTTCATAGACGCGGTTGCTTGGCTTGGGCTGCAACACAGCGTCCAAACCTTCTTCGACAAACTGCTTGCGCACCCGTTCCACCGTGGCTCGACCACATCCAACGGCGTCACAGATCTCCGGATCCGGCTTCGCAGGTCCACCCTCGGCTTGATCCGCCAGCAGCAGCACGCGGGCACGCACCAACTTTCGCGCCGCCGCTTTGCCGGTTGAAACCATCTTCCGCAAATCCTGCCGTTCCTCCGTGGTCAACGTCACGCGATAACGCTTTTCCATGACACCCTCCTGGCAAATTGGTCTTCCATGAATCCAGGCCAAGAGTGTACCATCCATCAGCTGATCAATGACAGAGCACTAAGGCGCACCGACATCGACAGCGGGCCCGGAGTAGTCGCCGCGGCGGTCGGCTTCGGCGATGGCGATGGCGCTCGCATTCACGGCGACCTCGCCGGCGCCAATGTCGGCGACTACGGCGGCGTGCCGCGCGCGAGCCTCTCCATGATCGAAAAGAACTTCTCGTTCGTCGTGCTCAAATGTGAGTCGGCCGCGGAAGCCACGAAGTTCATGGATCTGTATCGCAAAGGGTATGATGTCTTCACCAAGGCGAAGGCGGGCACGGTCAAAGGGGCGAAAGGCCCGTGGACATTGGCGTACGTCATCGCGGTGAAGGGCGACAACCGTGTCACGCTCCTGCGTACCATCGACAACGCGGGGAGCAAATCCCAATACTACTTGGATGCGGGCACCTATCGAGATCAGTTCTTCATCCGCTTCGAAGGAAGCCAACCCAACGCTGAGCGTTGTCGCCCCGCGTTCGAGAAGGCTACCAGGTTGATTGATGAGCGTTTTCCTAAGTGATCGCGATCGTTGCGGAAGCCCAGGGGCGAGCGGAGCGAGCCCCCGGGATCCTGTTTGGTACATTACTTCTTCAACGGCAAGAGCTCAATGCGGCGGAAGAACACCTCCGCGCCTTCCGACTGGAAGAGGATCTTTCCTTTCGTATGGCTTGCGTTCGAGCAGGCGTTGACCACGACGCCGTTCAGGATGTTGGTGATCTTGTCGCCGTCGCAGATGCACTCGACGGTGTTCCACTCGCCGGCCGGCCTTTCAACTTCGTTCTTGCCGCGGAAGCCTTTGACGTCCTTCCATTCCGGATCGCGGCCATACCAGTTGAGCCGGCCCGGAGGGAACTCTCGAACTTCGCCCTTCGGGTCGTAGTACCACTGGTTGCCGATCTTTTTTACGGGAGCCTTTGCCTTGGGCTGCGTTTTGCCTCGGACAAAGATGAAGTCGCCGGTACCGCCCTCGATCATCTGGCATTCGATCGACTCCATCCACGGCCCGGACGGCTTGCCTTCCTTGTCGTATCCGGACCCGCCATCGGGGCCGACGCAGTGCAGCAAGATGCCCGAATCCATCGCGGCTTTCGCGCGGTTGCCCCACGTTTTCGTGCCCCATTTGAACTCGACGACGAGCCGGTAGTTCTCGAATTCCTGCTCGGTCGTGAAGCAGCCATACACTTCGCCCGAAACGCGGATGGCGCCGTCGACCACGGTGAACACCTTCTGCGGGTCGTTGTTCTTGCCGAGCTTGACGAGATAGGTGTAAAAGTTCGTCATGTCCTTTCCGTTAAAGAGCTTGATCGGTTTCGTAACCGGCTCCGCGTACAACGACGCACTGAATACCACGAGCGCAGCAGCAGAAACAATAAAATGCAGCATGAGCACCTCCGAAGAGCTAACCACAGATGAACACGGCTGAACACAGATAGAGATAGGGAATGACGCGGTTGATCATCGAGATTTCGGCAATTATCTCTCTCACTCTATTTGTGTTCAGCCGTGTTTATCTGTGGTAAAGATCAATTCGTGAACTTGGGCGTCGGCAAGGATTCGCCTTTGATGGAGCGGGCGACGAGGGCGGATTGGCGCAGCGCGGTCCAAGCAATGGCGCTGGGGACTTCCTGGCCATTCATGCGCCAGCGGGCCAGCGCAGTCAACTTCTCGCTCCCGGCAGCGTACCCTTCAGGCGTCATCGCCAGCCAATCGACCGATTCGTTGTCGTGTGCGATGGCCAGGAATGCCGCGAGTTGCCGGCCCGTGGGTTCGTCCCAGAGGCGGACGATGCCGTCGAAGCTGCCCGAGGCGATCAGCTTGCCACTGGCATTGATGGCAACCGAGTACGTCACGGAGCCTACGGGGAAAACCTTGAGGAGTGCGGCCGTCGCGCCGTCGTAGCTGCGAACGGTGCGATCGGCGCCGGCGGAGACGAGGCGTTTGCCATCCTTGGAGAATGCGAGTTCATGCGTGGCAATGCCGTGCCCCGCAACCGCTTTACCCAGGCGCTCGCCGGTCTGCGGGTTCCACAGGTAGAGATTCGACTCGAACCCGGACGAGACGACTGACTTGGCTTCCGGATGAAACGCGACGGCCATCACGTCCTGCTCCATTCCGCTGAAGGTGAAAACCGACTTGCCAGTCGCGACGTCGACGAGAGCGATCGTGCGATCCTTGCTTGACGAAACCAGTTGCTTGCCGTCTGGGCTGAACGCCACGGCATAAACGAAGTCGGAATGATGATGATATTCGCGAATCATCGTGTGCGACTTGACGTCCCACAGCTTGACCGATTGATCGAAGCTGGCCGAAGCGAGTTGTGCGCCGTCCGGCGTGAATGCAATCGAGAAGACGACGTCGTCGTGGCCGCGCAAGGTCGCCAGCAGCTTCCAGTCGCTCGTTTGATAGAGGCGCAGATCTCCTTTAGCGCTTGGCTGTCCGCCGCCGACCGCGAGGACGTCGCCTTTGGGATTGAAGCGAAGATCGTTGACGGCGCCGAGCACGTTGGTCAGCACCACGGCCGGCTTGGCGCTCGCCAGATCCCAGACGACGACTTGCCCATAGCTGCCGACGGCAAGAAGTTTCTGGTCCGGGCTGAATGCGACGGCGGTGATCGGCACCAGCGGTCCGATCTTCATCGCCAGATCGAGTTTGCCGGTCGCCTTGAGTCCGAACGGGATGCCCGATGCCGGCGTGGTCGTCGTCGGCACGATCACGTCCAGTTTTCGAGTCGCCGCCTTCTTTGCCGGTGCGACGGCAACTTCCATTGGCGGCGTTCCTTCCTTGGCGCCTGAATCGATCCAGCGCTTAACCAGATCGATCTTCTCCTTGGAAAGCGGCTCGCTTTCCAACGGCATGCGAAGCTTCTCGTCCTTCGTCACCAGTAACTGGTAGAGCAGACTCTTTTCGCTTTGGCTCGGCGTCATGACGGAGCGCTTCGACCCTTTCTTGACGGCGTCAAACGTGTCGAGAGCCAACCCTCCGGAGACCTCGATCTTGCCGATGTTCTTGGTGCTGTGGCAGGCGGTGCAGTGTTTGCGAAGGATCGGGCGGATGTCCTGCCAAAAGGTGAGGTCGTTGCTTTGGCCGGATGCCGACGATACACATGCGGTGACAAAAACGATGGCAATTATCGGCTGACGCATTTTTGTTTCCAACGAAAACCAGGAAGCCCAGGGGTGAGGTACTCTGAACCCCTGGGGTCGGATGTGAACAACCCTGGGGTTCGGAGTACCCACGCCAGGGCTTCCTTATCTCAATGATTGAACATGAACTCGCGCGAGTTCAACAGAACCCACAGCAAATCCTGCAACCCCTCGCGCGGCGCTCCAGCTTCGCGAATCCAGCGCTCGGCCCGATCGATTTCATCCTGATTGGGAATGCGCGACAGCGTCGACAGATACAAGTCCTCGATGATCTGCACGTTCGATTTCTTGGCTTTCAGCAACGTGTCGATGCGCCCCGTTCGATTGGCAATCTTCTTGTTCAGCGCGTCGCCGTTCAACAGATGCAGCGCCTGAGCGATGTTAGGCTGCGTCGTCCGTTCGCATTCGCAGGTAATTTGCCGAGCGGGCCGGCCGAACACATCGAGCAGGTACGACTTGACGCCGGTGTCGGGCAGTTGAATCGCGCGCGTGCCGAGCGGCAGGCCGGCGTACTTCTCGCGCGTGCCGGTCGCGAAGTCGAGGGCATCCGCCATCTGTTCGGCCGTCAATCGACGGACCGTGTAGCGCGTGTAGTGCACGTTGGCAACATCCTTCTCGTTGGCTGGAATCTTGATCGAGCTGAGTTGATATGCTCGTGAATTCATGATCATGCGAATCAGGCGCTTCAGGTCGTACTTGTGCTTAACGAAGTCGGCGGCCAGGGCGTCGAGCAACTCCGGGTTGCTGGCCGGGTTGGTCGCACGTATGTCGTCGATCGGTTCGACCAGGCCGCGTCCCATCGTGTACCCCCAGAAGCGATTGACGATGTTCTTGGCGAAGAACGGGTTGTCATGGGCCGTGATCCACTCGGCCAGCTTGACGCGACGATCGATCGGATCATCCATATCGCTGCCATCGAGCGGGCGCGATTTCACGACGCCGCCCCTGCGTGGATGTGTCTGTTCGCCGGTCGCCTTGAGATAAACGACTTGTTCGCGGCCAAAAATGCCGAACTCCTGGCTCCCCTTCGTGCCGAGCCGAACGAAGAAGGCCGTCATGCCGTAGTAATCATCCTGGCTCCACTTTTCAAAGGGATGGTGGTGACACTTGGCGCAGCCGATGCGAACGCCGAGGAAAAGCTGCGACGTCGTCTCGGCCCAATCGGAGGGCACGCGCGAGGTCATGAAGTAGTTAGCCGGGCCTTCGGTGTACGTGCTTCCCTCGGCCGTGACGATGTCGCGCACCATTTCGTCGACCGGCTTGCCATCGCGAAGCTGAGCGCGAACCCAATTGTGAATACTCCACATGCCGCGCTCGTTCATGGCATCGCGATTGATGCGCAACAGGTCGCCCCACTTGAGCGCCCAGAAGTCGACGAATTCGGACCGATTGAGCACGCGATCAATCGCCTTGGCACGTTTATCGGGCGACTTGTCGGCCATGAACGCACGAACGTCGTCCGGCGTCGGCAGCGTGCCGATGGCGTCGAGATGAATGCGGCGGAAGAATTCATCGTCGGCGCAGATCGGCGACGGCGTCAGGCCGAGGTCCTTCCACTTCGCTATCAGCTTGTCGTCGATGAAGTTGTTGCGAGCGACATCGGGATATTTCTCGTAACTAGCGTAAGGCAACGTCACTTGTGCCACGGTGGCCTGGCCCATGAAACGAACCATGATGTGGGTCTCGCCGCGATCCTTGGCGGTGACGAGGCCGTTCGGCGTGACGGCTGCCACGCCGTCGTTGAGCGTGTCGAACTGGGCGGTCGCGGTGACATCTTCGACTCTGCCGTCCTTCCAGGTCGCCTTGACGAGCAGCTGTTGCTGCTCGCCGGGGACCATGATGCGCTTCGCGGGCCAAACTTCGATGTTGGTGACATCGGGATCCTTCAAGCTCGGCTCCGGGGCGCCGTCTTCCAGCCAGCGCTTGAAGTAGGTGAATTCTCGGCCATTGACTTTAATTCGCCCGCCACCGCCGTGCTCCATGAGAAGCGCGGGCTTCATGATGAGAATGCTGCGTTCCGGATCGGACAGAACGACGCGGCGGCCCTCGGCGCTCTGCACGATCTGGGCGTGGTCGAACAGCGGATCGAAGCCCAACAGACTCAAGCGAAATCCACCACGGCCGTGTTGGGCGCCGTGGCACGAGCCCATGTTGCAGCCGGCTCGCGTCAGGATCGGCACAATTTCGCGCGTGAAGCTCACCGGCACGTCGACCGTCGCTTTCGCTACCTTGACGGCGACTGTTTGGCTCTTGCCTGCGACGTCGATCGTGATCGTCGTTTGCCCATCGCCCATGGGGCGTACAATGCCTGCCGCGTCGACCTCGGCAATCTTCGGATTCGCGCTCGTCAACTTGGCCGATCGGCTCAGGTCCCAGCTGCGGCCATCGGCGTACTCACCGACGATGCCGATGCGCTGCTCATCGCGCGGGCCGGTTAGTTCGATCTGCGTGGGATAGACCGTCAGCTTCTGCAATGCCGCCCTGGGCGCCTCGGCTGGCTTCGGCGTTTGGGCGGCGCTCCAAGTCGGCACGGTCACGAAGAGGATGAATCCGGCGATGGATGCGTGGGAGCGAAGCATCGTGTTTTTCCTCGACGAGAAGCCCAGGGATGAGGTACTCCGAATCCCTGGGATGAGGTACTCCGAATCCCTGGGATGAGTTCTTCAGAGGCAGGCGGAAAATCGCGGCGGGAGCTTACAAAGCTATGGTGTCGAAAATGCAGGCCGATGTCAAGGAGGTTTTCGACTCCTCGTTTAGCGCCCGCATGGGGCCATGCGAACGCTAAACGAAAAGGCTACACGCGCCGCGCTTTGAGCACGCGGGGATGGCCGGAAAAATCGTAGACCGTCGGCGATAGCGAAAACTCAGGCATTGCGGCCAACTTCTCTCGCGCCGGCTTCTCCTGCGCCGTGCCGATCTCGACGATCAGATACCCGCCGGGCGCGAGGCGCGTACGCGCTTCGGCGATCAGCCGATCGAACACCGCGAAACCCGTCGGCCCGCCCTGGAGCGCAACCAACGGCTCGTATTGTCTCACGCCAATCGGCAACTTCGGAATCTCGGCGTCGGCGATGTAGGGCGGATTGCTGACGATGAAATCGAATTGCTCGTCGGCTGACCCTTCCTTGCTTGCGTTGCGGGCTAGTGGCGCAAACAAATCCCCCTGCACAAAGCGAATCCGCGCGGCAACACCCTGCTTGGTCGCATTGTCTTGGGCCACCTTCAGGGCATCGGCGCTAACATCGATCGCGGTCACGAAGGCAGTCGGATGATGCTTGGCGATGGCGATGGCAATCGCTCCGGACCCGGCGCCGACATCGACGATGCGCGGCTTGTCCATCGCTTTCGCCAGCGCCAGGCACTCCATGACGACGTGTTCGGTGTCAGGCCGCGGGATGAGAACGGCGGGCGAGACGGTCAACTCCAGCCCATAGAATTCCTTCCGCCCAACCAGATACGCGACCGGACAACCTTCAAGGCGTCGGCGCACGAGATCTTTGAACTGCTTGCGCACTTCCGGCGACGCGACCTCGGCAAAGCGTGTGCCATACAGATCGATCCGCTTGCAGCCGACGACATGGGCGAGCAGCACCTCGGCATCGAGCCGCGGCGTCTCGACATGCGGCTTCCCTGCGAGATGATTCGCGGTCCAATCGAGCAACTCGCCGAGCGTCCAGACCTTTTCCGTGGCGGTGGACATGAGGCACCTCTTTGCCGCTTGCGGCTTCGCGTTCGTGCGTGATGGCGATGTAATCGGCGCTATTCCGCGAGCGCAAAGCCGCAAGCGGCCAATCAAACGTTCTTCATCACCGATTCCGCATTCGACTGGGCGAGGCGTTCCTTCTTGTCGTAAGCGCGGAGCGCATCGACGACGTCGCTCATGTTGCCGGCGACGATGGCGTCGAGCTTGTACCACGATTCGTTGATGCGATGATCGGTGACGCGGTTTTGCGGGAAGTTGTAGGTGCGGATGCGTTCGCTGCGGTCTCCTGAGCCGATCAGGCTTTTGCGCTGCGCCGACCGCTCCTTGTGCAAGCGTTCCTGTTGCCGTTCGAACACGCGGCTGCGCAAGATGCGCATGGCCCGGGCATAGTTTTTGCTTTGGCTGCGCTCGTCCTGGCATTTGACTTCGAATTCGTCGGGCGTGCCTTTCTTGTACCAGATGCGGACGGCGCTTTCGGTCTTGTTGACGTGCTGGCCCCCAGCTCCGCCGGCCCGCATGCGCTCCCACTCGATGTCGGCGTCCTTGATCTCGACCTGGACTTCGTCGGGCTCGGGCAGGACTGCCACGGTAGCGGCGGAGGTATGAATGCGTCCCTGCGTCTCGGTCTTCGGCACGCGCTGCACGCGATGGCCGCCGCTCTCATACTTGAGATGCTGAAAGGCGTCATCGCCGGTGACGCTGAAGATGATTTCTTTGTATCCACCCTGTTCACCGGGGCTGAAGGAGATTTCCTCGATGCGCCAGCCGCGATCGCGCGCGTATTGCGAATACATGCGAAAGAGATCGCCCGCGAAGATGGCGGCTTCGTCGCCCCCGGTGCCGGCGCGGATTTCCATGATCAGACTGCCATAGTCCTCGCCTCCCATAAGCAGGATGTCTTCGAGCCGGCCGCGCAGCTCCGACTCGCGCGTGCGGAGCGACTTGAGCTCGTCCTCGACCATCGCTTTCATGTCGGCGTCGGCGTCGGCCAAGAGCGAGGCAGCCTGTTCAATCTCGTTTGTGACGGCAAGGAACTCGACATACGGCTTGATCGTCTTTTGCAAGGAGCCATGTTCCTTGGCGAGCTGCGTGTAGCGCGGACGGTCGGCGATGACGGTCGGGTCGCCGAGCAACGTCTCGATTTCGCGATGGCGTGCCAGAGCCTGTTCAAACGCGGGCCACATAGAGATTTCGTTGTTTAGCTCGCAATGCGCCATGCGAATGCGCGTGACACTGCGTGCGCTAAACAGGGACGAACAAAAAAGGCAAATGGACGCGAGATCCGCGCCCATTTGCCTCGGTGAATTCGACCAGCTACTTGGCTTCTTTCGCCTCTTCGGCCTTCTTGCGCTTGTCCCAGTTGTACTTCTTCTGGAACTTCTCGACGCGGCCCGTGGTGTCGACGAACTTCATCTTGCCGGTGAAGAACGGATGGCACGCCGAACAGATTTCGGTGTTGATGTTCTTTTTGGTGCTGCGCGTGGTGAACTTGTTGCCACAACCGCAGGTGACGGTGGTTTCTTCGTACTTGGGGTGGATGTCTTTTTTCATGGTAGTGTGATTATAACGGTACGGCGAGGAATCAACAAGGGGACCGTCTTCGTTTAGCGCCCGCAGTGCGCCGCGCGTTTGCGCGCCGCACTGCGGGCGCTAAACGAAATCAAGACAGATGCGTCTCCGCGATTTCGAGGGCCCGCAAAAGCCCCATCGCCTTGTTTTCCGTCTCTTCGCGTTCGCTGGCCGGGACGCTATCGGCGACGATGCCGGCGCCGGCTTGCACATAGACGGTTTGGTCCTGGATGACCATCGTCCGCAGGGCGATGCACGTGTCCATGTTGCCGCTGAAATCGATGTACCCGACCGCGCCGCCGTAGGGCCCGCGGCGATGGGGCTCCAGCTCATCGATGATCTGCATCGCCCGCACCTTGGGGGCGCCACTCAATGTTCCCGCCGGCAGGCACGAGCGCAGCGCATCGAACGCGCTTTGACCCGGCGCCAGGCGGCCCGAGACGTTGCTGCAGATGTGCATCACGTGGCTATAGCGCTCGACCTGCATCACATCGCTGAGTTCCACCGAGCCATACCGAGCGATGCGTCCCACGTCATTGCGGCCCAGATCGACCAGCATGATGTGTTCGGCCCGTTCCTTCGGATCGTTAATCAACTCGTCGGCCAGGCGTCGGTCCTCGTCTTCGTTCTTGCCTCGCTTGCGCGTGCCTGCTAACGGACGAATCGTCACCTTGTCTCCTTCGACGCGAACCATGATCTCCGGCGAGCTGCCGACGAGCCGAAGCTCCGGGCCGAGCGAGAGATAGAACATGAACGGACTGGGATTGACAACGCGCAAGGTGCGATAAATGTCAAAGGGATGAGCTGTCGTCGGCGTCGCGTAGCGCTGGCTCAGGACAACCTGAAAGATATCGCCGGCGCGGATGTACTCTTTCGCTTTCTCGACCGCTGACTCGAATGCGCTGGGCGTGAAGTTTGACTGATACTTTCGCTGCACGGCTCCGATCGGCGCGATATCGCACAATGGCAACGGGGGACCGGGCTGCTTTAGGCGTTCGACCAACTCATCGACCCGGCCGCACGCATCGCGATAGCTGCCTTCCGGATCGTTCGCATCGACATGCGCATGTGCCACGACGGCAATCGTCTTGTTGATGTGATCGAAGATCACCATGCGATCGTACAGCGCGAAACATAGATCGGGCAGCCGGCGATCATCGAGCGGCGGATGATCGAGACGCTCCACATAACGCACGGTGTCGTATCCGGCATACCCGACCGCGCCGCCGCAGAATCGAGGCAAGCCAGGCAGCGGCGGCGTGCGATGCTTCTCGAGCGTTTCCTCGAGCAGCTTAAGCGGATCGTCGTGATCCAGCTCATGCGTCGTCGTCGTGGGGTCAGACATTCCGGTCTGGCCGGCCAGACTGGAAAGTCTGGCGCCACTTTCGATCTTCACATGTCGATCCCACGCTTGAAAGACGAGAAACGGCCCCGAGCCTACGAAGCTATAGCGCCCGAGTCGTTCGCCCCCGATGACGCTTTCGAACAAGAACGACCACTCGCCTTCTTGGATCTTGTGGAACACGTTGACCGGCGTTAGCGTATCGCCCACGAGTTGCCGATAGATCGGCACGAGACGGTGCTGCTTCGCCAGTTGCAAGTATTCGGAAAGTTCAGGCTGATGGCGCATGCGGGACTCAGCGATCACAATCTTCGTTCAGCGCTCGCATGGCGCCATGCGGGCGCTCAACGAAGAAAATCAATAAACCAACAGCAATCACGTTGTCGCAAAGGGACAAACCATGCGTGCTTATGCGATCATTGTAGTTGGCGTCGCCATTGTCGTTTTGTGGCCGTTCCGATTTGTCGAAGCCGATGAAAAAAAGCCCGCCATCGAGACGCGCAACTCGCTCGGGATGAAGTTGATGCGCATCACGTCCGGAAAATTCCTCATGGGCTCGCCTGCGACCGAAAAGCAGCGCAATGTCGACGAGGCGCAGCATGAGGTTGTCCTCACCAAGGCGTTCTATCTCGGCCTCTACGAGGTGACACAAAGCCAATACACGAAGATCATGGGCGAGAATCCCAGCCATTTCTCATCCAAGGGCGGCGGCAAGAAACAAGTGCTCGATCGCGACACTTCCGACTTCCCGGTAGAACGCGTGTCGTGGAACGATGCCGTCGCGTTCTGCAAAAAACTCAGCGCGAGAGAAAGCAAAACCTACCGGCTGCCGACGGAGGCCGAGTGGGAGTACGCCTGTCGCGGCGGCACGCGCGGCGTTTTTCACACCGGCGACAAGTTCTACTCAAAGCTCGCCAACATCAACGGCCTATCGTACTCGTCCTATGGGACAAGCGAAGCAGGGCCGTTCTATCGCTGCACGGTTCCCGGCGGGGAATACCAGCGCAATGCGTTCGGGTTGTTCGACATGCATGGCAACGTGCAGGAATGGTGTGCCGACTGGTATGGCGAAGGGTATTACGCCAAGAGCCCAAAAGAGGATCCGCAAGGCCCGGCCGAGGGAACGGAACGCGTCCTGCGTGGCGGCGCCTGGCCGTCGTCGGCGAAAGCATGTCGATGCGCGGCACGAAACCATCTACCGCCGGAGGACAGAACGTACACGACCGGATTTCGTGTTGTGTTGGTGACGCCGTAAAAGAGCCGCGCACTCAGTGAGCGGCGCTCGCGTGGCGCCGATTACTAAGTGCGCGGCTCCTTCTCAATCATTTCCCGCTCATGCGAGCGAGCGTGCCCTGAGCGTGGCGCGTCGTCACAGCGCCCGGTGCTCCGCCACCCAACGCATTGAGCACTTGGCGTGCCTCAGCGGTTCCCAACTGCTCCAGTGCCTCGATCGCGCGGATGGCGCGGATCTGTTCGCTGGTGAGCACACCGGTCGTCAGCTTTTCCAGGATCGGCTCAACCCGGCGACGAACTTCCGGGCTGGGTTTTGAATCGAGCACTTGCTTGAGCGCCGGTACGGCCAACTCGCCGAGCTTTTCGAGTTCGATGGCGGCCGCGGTTCGTTTGCCGAAGTTGGTGCTGTCGAGATCGGCGACCCAGCCGCCGAGTTTCTTTAGATCGGGTGGTGTTGCCGGCTTGAGCCGCTCGCCGACAAGATCGGTTGTGTGTTTTCCGGCGCGCGCCAGCGTCTGAATCCCGCGCCATGCCTTGCCGGCGTCGTCCGCCGAGAGGTCTGTCCAAAGGTCGTCCATTTCTTTGGCAGTCGGAGCGACGGCTTCCAACTTGGCGCTGCGGGTCAGACGCGCCAGGTCCCAAAGGAGCGCCGTTGTGTCGGCACTGGCGCTGGCGAGTGATTTTCCGTCTCGGGCGAAGGCGATGGCATTGACGCCGCCGTCGTGCCCAGTTAGTCGGCCGATTTCTTTCGTGTGTGCAACTTCCCAGATGCGGATCGATCGGTCAACATGGCGCTGCGCGATCAAGCTGCCGTCGGGTGAGAACGCGATCGTGGTTGTGGCCAGATTGGTCGCATTTCGGCTGGCAACGGCGAACCCGCCGCCGCCCACTCCGGGCTGAAGCGGTTGGTTGGCCGCTGGCGTGCCGAGCAGCGCCCGTTCCCGACGGCTGGCAAGTTCCCAGAGGCTCAGTGTCATGTCCGAGTTCTCCGCAACCAGAATTCGTCCGTCGGGAGAGAAAGCAATATTGGCGACGAGACGGCTTGGAGGGAGAATGATCCGGCCGATCTCCTTCGCGGTGGCCACATCCCAAAGATGGATGGCGCTGGAGGTGGCCGGCTGAACGACGCCTCCCGGATTGCGAACCCGCACGTCAGTGGCATTAATATTGGCGGCCAACGTCTGACCGTCGGCGGAGAATGCCAAGGTCTGTGTGGACGCGGTCGGACCGCGGTAAATAAACGCGCCGCCGCCCGCCATTGCCGGATTGGCGCCTGGCAAAGTGATCTGCTTCACGAGCGAGCCTTGAGCGGTGTCGTGAACGCGGAT
>Ga0194132_10009436_pt1 | contig 13428 bp, 11 predicted proteins | sample TA2KigOf80mmetaG_FD_148612 | JGI IMG/M metagenome (GOLD analysis project Ga0194132, IMG submission 148612) | Freshwater microbial communities from Lake Tanganyika, Tanzania - TA2015054 Kigoma Offshore 80m | ecosystem: Environmental > Aquatic > Freshwater > Lake | place: Tanzania: Lake... | reverse complement strand
GTGCCGAAGCACATCCGCTCGGACAACGGGCCGAAGTTTGTGGCGAAGGCGGTGCGCCGCTGGCTGGCGCGGGTCGGCGTGCAGACGCTCTTCATCGAGCCGGGCGGTCCATGGGAGAACGGCTACATCGAGTCCTTCAACGGCAAGTTGCGTGACGAATGCCTCAACCTCGAGCGCTTCGACACGCTGCTCGAGGCGCAGGTGCTCATCGAGCGCTGGCGCCTGGAGTACAACCACCGGCGCCCGCACAGCTCGCTCGGGTACCGGCCACCAGCACCCGAGGCCATCGAACCGAACTGGCTGGAGATCGCCGCCAGACTCACTCATCAGGTGCTATGAAACGCGGGGGCAGGTCAATAGGACCCTGCTCAGGACGCAGCACTCATCGCCCATTGCGGCCACCTGGCTGGCCACCGGGGAGGGGAGCAGCAAAGTTACCCCCCGGAGGCAGGTTCCCAGGCTGACCGCCGGGCGGAGGGAAGGCCCCACCCGAAGGCGGGTTGCCGGGCTGACCGCCGGTAGGCGGCGGGAATCCACCACCGGGAGGCGGGAGAGGCGGGGGCGGCGGGAATCCACCACCGGGAGGCGGGAGAGGCGGGGGAGGCGCGAAACCACCACCGGGAGGCGGGGGAGGCGGGGCAGGAGCCCCACCACCACCGGAAGGCGGGGGAGGCGGGGCAGGAGCCCCACCACCACAGTCGCCAGCGAGCACTTGGCCCACCTGAGCATCGCGATAGCAAGTCCAAGTTGTTTCGAGAGTCCCGACTGCGCCCTTAACTCTGATTTGGACCATGTACTTAGTGGAAGTGCGGCCCCCAAAGCTAGATGGCTCTCGCGCGGTGTATTTGCCCACGACGGTGAAGTTTGGGACCGCTGCGGTGGGCGTAGCTGTACTCGAAGCAGCTGGCTCACTGCAAGCCGTCGAGGCCGCGAGCACGCAGGCGGTTACTACAAGGACCCGGACCCATGAATTCATCGACGTGCTCGCGCTCCCGGCGATTCTCGGCCGCATCACCGAGTTCGGCTTCACATCGAACCTCAGCGCGAAGCTAGGCCTCAACGTGGTGCTCCTCGCGAATCTCCTGTGGTCATCGTGGCTGCTGCTCGGCTTCCTCCGCGGGCGGCATCCCTACGCGGACCTCGAGCGCTGGCAGACGGCGTACATCCCCGTGTACGCCGCCTGGGCGGCAGTCGTCGTGGTCGCGTTCCCGCTCCTGTTCGACTTCGCCTGAGATGCCGTGCCGGCCTAGCGGCCCCGGAACGTCGGCTGGCGGCGCTCGAGGAACGCGCGCACGCCCTCCACGGCGTCTTCGGTGCGCGCGATCAGCCCCACCATCGGCGTCGTCAGCTGCAGCACGCGCTCGAGGCCCTCGTGCTCGACGCTGTACGCGAGCTGCTTCGTTCCGGCGAGCGCCAGCGGCGGGCCGGCCGCGATCGTGCTCGCAAGCTCGAGCGCGCGCTCGCGCAGGCGCGCGGCGGGCACGACCTCGAGCACGAGGCCGTAGTCGAGCGCCTGCTGCGCGGTGAACCGGCGCGCGGTGAACATGAGCTCGAGCGCGCGCTGCATGCCGACCACGCGAGGGAGCGCGTACGGCTCGCTGTAGTCCACCGCGAGCCCGCGCCGCATCTGCGCCACCTGGAACAGCGCGTCCTCCGCGGCGATGCGCAGGTCGGCGCCCAGCGCGATGCCGATGCCCATGCCCATGCAGAAGCCGTTGATCGCCGCGATAATCGGCACGTCGGCGCGACGCATCCACGTCGTGATGTTGGCCTCCGTGTGTGCGGGTCGCCACGGCGGACGCGCGCGACCGAGGTCGGCGCCGGGGAACGTCTTCACGTTGCCGCCCGCGCAGAACGCGCGCCCCGCGCCCGTCAGCACGACGCAGCGAATGCGGTACTCGCCGCCGTCCAGCGCGCGCAGGTAGCGCTCGATCGACTGCCCCATGCTCGCGTCCCACGCGTTGAGGCGCTCCGGGCGGTTGAACGTAATGACGGCAACGCGGTCGTACTCCTCGATGCGGATCGATTCCTCGTCGAGGACGGCGGTCGGCTGAGCCACGGGGTCCCTCCGTTCCTGGCGCACCGCGCATAGTGCGCGGCGCGAAGCGCTCACAGCTGCACCAGCCCGAAGGCTTGCCCGCTCGGCGCCTCGATCACCGCGAAGGTGGGCTGCCCCCGGCGGTCGGTGCGCGGCACGAGCACGCGCGCACCGCGCGCGGCCGCGCGCCCGGCGCGAGCCTGCGAATCGAACCCGCGACGTAGATGTCGTTGGGCTGCACATCCGCGACTCCCGTGTCGATCGCGGTGATCACGCCGCCGTCCGGCGCGACGTCCCACCCGAACACGTCACGCAGGAACGCCACGGCGGCAGATACAGCTCGGAGCCGGAGCCCCCGAAGCCATCGGGGGAAACTACGAGCGCTGAGCCCCCCGCCCTCAAGCCGGGGCAACCCGCGCCATACTCGACAAGCCATACGGTGTCGTCACCGCGCACGATCAGAGCCTTCGAGCTCGACGAGAAAACGGCATCGACGATGACGGTCTCGACCGCACCTCCGGCTGTCGGCAGCCCGGTCACGCATGACAGTCCCGTACGCTACTTCTTGCTGAACCAGCCGGGGGTAGTGCCGGGCGGCACCCCACGGTGCTTGTGAATACATACGTCATACCACTAATGACGTGGGGCATCCATAGCTGGCTGAGGACGGCTACCGCTCAGAGCGCCGCTCGAACCCCCATGCGCCCTCCCTGCGAGACAGTGCCCAGCCCTTCCGATCCGAAAGCGATCGGCCCATCCCTACCCCAAGTAGTACTCACCGGAGCTCTCCCGGCCAGCGGACGGATTCGTTGCAACGAATCAGCTCGTCGGATTTGACGCGGGGAACTACCCCGGCGGCACAGTATTCGCTCTGAGCATCACGCTCTTGAGCGAGGACGCTGCCTCGTCACATTGCTTCCAGTTATCTGATTGGACCAACACTGCGTCGAAGAGCCCAGCTGCCGAATCCACAGTGTGCTCGACGGCGGGCGCATCCGTGTCCGTTCTTGAGTCGACGCCGTTCACGCGCACCGCGGGAACGAGAGTTTACATGCTGGAGCACCAGCAGCAGAGCGGCGTGGGTGCCATCGAAACCGGAGTCGTCCGCCTCGTGGCTCGGAGTCAAGGCCGATAGCTGCAACTCCGCACGTTTCGCCGACGTTGGCCCCAATTTGGCCCCAAACCACTGGGAAGAGGATGTCACCGGCAGTTACAAGCCACCCCGCCAGCCCTCGATCCAGATTCAATCCGGGCACCTGGAGGCACCCCGAGGGATGCCTCAACACGCCCGTCGGACAACTCTGGATCAGTAAGTCGAGGTTCGAATCCTCGATCCCCAGCCAGCGACCGACGCTTGTACCCACGACTCATGGCCGGGCCGCACGCTCGAATGGCTGATTGAAGTCGAACACGCGACGATTCGCCTCGTACTCGGCCTAGGAGATGAAGTCGCCGTAGTCGAGCAGCGCTTGTGCCACGTAGTGGCGCAGTAGCACCACGTCCCCGCCTGCCAGCTGCAGCACGCAGCGCACGATCCGGTCGCCGAGTCCTCCGTCGGCGAGCGGCTGGAGCAGCACGCAGATGCCGCCCAGCGCGCCGTGGCCGAAGTCCTCCTCGATCCGGCGCGCGAGGTCGGCGGGCGGCGCGTAGCTCATTGGCGCCGGCCCAGGGCGCTGGCGCGCAGCGTGCGGGCGTCGCATCGTGGTGTCGTGTACCGCCCTGGCGAGTGAAGGAGCACACGCATGCGGGTGACGCGGAGGTTGGGGGCGATGGGCGTACTGGCGCTCGCCGCACTCGCGGCGGCGTGTGGGGGCAGCGTCGATGACGAGGGCGGCGCCGACGAGGCTGCGCAGCAGGCGTCGACGAACGCGGTGACCGTCACCGCGCGCGAGTTCTCGTTCGAAGCGAACACGCAGACGGTGCCCGCGGGCAAAGTCACCATCACCCTGCACAACCGCGGCAGCATCCCACACGACCTCTCCGTCGTGCGCACCGACGTCGCACCGGACAAGCTGCCGGTCAAGGACGGCGTGGCCGACATCCCCGAGAGCAAGGACATCGATCGCATTCACCAGCTGCGCGCGGGCGCCCGTCGCTCCGTCTCGCCGGAGCTCACGCGGGGCGCGTACGTGCTCATCTGCAACATCCCCGCGCACTATCAGTCCGGCATGCACCTCGCGCTCACGGTCGAGTAGCCCAACCTAGCGCTCCCGAGCCTCGTCGCCGAGGGTGCCCGGCTCGTAGTAAGCGCGGCCCTCGAGCTCTGGCGGACGGTGCTGCTGCTCCGGCGTCACGTGGCCCGGAAAGTCGTGCGCGTACTGGTAGTCCTTGCCGTACCCGAGGCGGCGCATCAGCGCCGTAGCGGCGTTGCGCAGGTGCAGCGGCACGGGCGCGTTGCGCGTGCGCGCCACGTCCTCCGCAGCGCGCTCGTACGCGCGGTACGCAGAGTTCGACTTCGGCGCGCGCGCGAGGTAGATCGTCGTCTCGGCGAGCGGCAGCCGCGCCTCCGGCATGCCAAGCAGGTGCACCGCCTGCTGGCACGCGACCGCGAGCGGCAGCGCCTGCGGGTCCGCCAGGCCGATGTCCTCGGCGGCCAGCACCACCACGCGCCGTGCGACGAACAGCGGGTCCTCGCCGGCCTCCAGCATGCGCGCGAGCCAGTACAGCGCGGCGTCGGCGTCCGAGCCACGCATCGACTTGATGTACGCGGAGATCGTGTCGAAGTGCGCGTCGCCGGCGCGGTCGTACTGCAGCGTGGGGTGCTGCGCGGCCGTCGCGAGCAGCCCGGGGCTCAGGCGCGAGACGCCGTCCGCGCCCGGCTCGGCGAGCGCCGCGGCGAGCTCCAGCACATTGAGCGCCGTACGCGCGTCGCCGCCCGCAATGCGCGCGAGCGCGGCGAGCGTCGCGTCGTCGGCCTCGATAGCACGCGCCCCAAGGCCGCGCTCAACGTCCGCGAGCGACCGCCGCGCGATCGCCACCAGCTCCGCCTCGCCCAGCGCCTCGAGGCGGATCACGCGCGCCCGCGAGAGCAGCGGCGCCACCACCTCGAACGACGGGTTCTCCGTCGTCGCGCCGATGAGCGTGACCGTGCCGTCCTCCACGTACGGCAGCAGTGCGTCCTGCTGCGCACGGTTGAACCGGTGCAGCTCGTCGATGAACAGGATCGTGGGGCGGCCGCTCGCGCGCCGGCGTTCCTGCGCCTGCTGGATCACGCGCCGCAGGTCTGCCACGCCGGAGGAGACGGCGGACAGCTGCTCGAAGTGGCGGCGCGTGCGGCGCGCGATGATCGTCGCGAGCGTGGTCTTCCCGGAGCCCGGCGGCCCCCACAGGATCAGCGACGAGAGCTCATCGCGCTCCACCATGCGGCGCAGCGGGGCGTCCGGGCCTACCGCCGCCGCTTGGCCCACGAAGTCGTCGAGGTCGCGCGGGCGCATGCGCGCGGCCAGCGGCTCCGCCGCGCGTGGCTCCGCGAACAGCGACGGCTGCTCGGGCCCGCCATCAAGGGCATCCGCGCGTGGCCGGCGCGTCCCCGCCATGCGTCGAGTGTAGCGACTCGTGTCGCGACACCGCGCCCCAGGCGCCCGGGCGCGCGCGACCGCAAGGCGTGGGCGCTTGACCCCTCCCTATAATGCGCGTGGTCGCCAGACCTGTGGCCGGCATGTCAAAGGAGGACCAGCACCATGGCCGAGCGCACGGACATCGTATCGGGCAAGACGTTCGATGACGAAAAGAGTGGCTTCAAGTTCATGCACGAAGGCACCTGGTACTACTTCGCCGACATCAGCAACCGCAACCGCTTCATCGGCAACCCCCAGAAGTACCTCGCGCCCGCCGAGCAGAAGACCTCGTAGCCTGCCCCGGGTCCCGCGCGCAACCCGGGGCGCCGTCGGGCGCCTCGGGCCGCTGCACGCCACCGGCGCGCCGCCTGAGGCCCGGCAGCCCGCGCCATAGCCGCCGCCCGCACTACAATCGGTGCGGGCGCCACGCGCTCGAGTTCGAACGCCCGGCGCCCTACGAGCGCCGGGGACGGGGAGCCCATGGCCGCGACCGGGACCGGGACCGGCTACGAGGCAGTGATCGGCCTCGAGGTGCACGCCCAGCTGCGCACGCGCTCGAAGATGTTCTGCTCGTGCTCCGCGGCCTACTTCGACGCGCCTCCCAACTCACACGTCTGCGCGGTGTGCTTCGGGATGCCCGGCATGCTGCCCGTCATCAACAGCCGCGCCGTCGACGCGACCATCCTCGCGGGCCTCGCACTCGGCTCCACCATCCCGCCCCGCTCCAAGTTCGACCGCAAGAACTACCCCTACCCTGACCTGATGAAGGGCTACCAGATCTCGCAATACGACGAGCCGCTGTGCGTCGGCGGCGGCCTCGACATCGAGGTCGATGGCGTGCCGCATCACGTCCGGCTTGAGCGCATCCACCTCGAGGAGGACACGGCGCGGCTGCTGCACCGCAATGCCCCGCACGGCGAGGCCTACTCCCTGCTCGATGTCAACCGCTCGGGGGTGCCGCTCATGGAGGTGGTGAGCGCGCCCGACATGCGCTCCGCCGCGCAGGCGGTCGCGTACCTGCGCAAGCTGCGCCTGACGCTGCGCTACATCGACGTGTCGGACGCCGACATGGAGAAGGGCTCGTTCCGCTGCGACGCGAACGTGTCGCTGCGGCCGCTTGGCGCGGAGCGCCTCGGCGCGAAAGTCGAGATCAAGAACATGAACTCATTCCGCGCCGTGCAGCGCGCCATCGAGTTCGAGATCGAGCGCCAGGGCGCGCTGCTCGACGCCGGCGCGCGCGTCGACCAGGAGACGCGCGGCTACATCGACGCGACCGGCGCCACGGTGAGCCAGCGCTCCAAGGAAGAAGCGCACGACTACCGCTACTTCCCGGAGCCGGACCTGCCGCCGCTGACCATCTCCACCGAACGCGTCGCGCGCCTGCGCGCCCAGCTCCCGGAGCTGCCGGACGCGCGGCGCGTGCGCTTCGAGCGCCAGTACGGCCTCGCGCCCGCCGACGCGCGCCTGCTGACCGAGGCGCGCGCCCAGGCCGACGGGTACGAGGAGGCCGTCGCGCTTGCGCTCACGGCCGTGGGCGGGGCGCCGGCAGGCGTCGACGCCGCGCACGCAACCGCGCGCGCGGTCGCGCACTGGTTCACCGGCGACGTCGCGCGCCTGCTACACGGCGAAGGCGGGGAACGCGCGCTGGCCGACACTAGGCTTTCGCCCGCGCACATCGCGGAGCTGGCCACCCTCGTCGAGCGCGGCGCGATCACGCTGACCACGGGCAAGGAGGTGCTCGAGCTCGCGTTTGCGAGCGGCGAGCGGCCCGCCGCCATCGTCGAGGCGCGTGGCCTCGGCCAGCTGCGTGACGAGGTCGAGATCGACCGCGTCGCGCGCGCGGTGATCGCCGCGCAGGCGAAGGCCGTCGCCGACTACCGCGGCGGCAAGCCGAGCGCGCTGCAGTTCCTCGTCGGCCAGCTCATGCGCGAGCTCAAGGGGCGCGCCGACGCCACCGCCGCCGCCGAGGTGTTCCGCCGGCACCTGGATGGGCTGCCGCCGTGAGCCGGTACAACATCAGCAAGTGGCTATACTTCGGCCTGCACATCAAGCGCTGGCTGTTCGTGCTGCTCATCGGCGTCGTAATCATGGGCCTGGGCTTCGCCTACCTGCTGCGCGAGGTGTACGCGACGTACGTGTTCCCGGGCTGGGTCAGCACGGTCACGCTGCAGTTCATGCCGCGATGGGTGCGCGGGCTGCTATTCCTCACCGTGGCCTCAGGCATCACGCTGTACGGCGCATGGCGCCTCAACCGCTCGATGGTCAGCGCGCTGCTGCCAGTCGAGCGCCAGGCCCAGCTCGTCGAGCAGATCTACTCGCAGCGCACGCAAGGCCGCGGCCCGAAGATCGTCGCGATCGGCGGGGGCACCGGCCTGTCGACGCTGCTGCGCGGGCTCAAGCGCTACACCAGCAACCTCACCGCCGTCGTCACGGTCGCCGACGACGGCGGGTCGAGCGGCCTGCTGCGCCGCGACATGCACGTGATCCCGCCGGGCGACATCCGCAACTGCATTGCCGCGCTCGCCGACGCCGAACCACTCGTCACGCGCCTCTTCCAGTACCGCTTCGACCAGGATGCCGGCCAGGGCATCGCGGGGCACTCCTTCGGCAACCTCTTCATCGTCGCGATGGCCGAGGTCATCGGGAACATGGAGGTCGCCATCCGCGAGACCTCGCGCGTGCTCAACGTGCGTGGCGCGATCCTGCCCTCGACGCTAGCGGACCTCACGCTCGGCGCCGTGCTGATGGATGGCCGCACGGTGCGCGGCGAGTCGAACATCCCGTACAGCGGCTCCCCCATCACACAGGTGTTCATCGAGCCGGCGCAGGCGCTCGTGAACCCTGAGGTGGCGCGCGCACTGCTGGAGGCGGACCTGATCGTGATCGGCCCGGGCTCGCTGTACACCTCGGTGCTGCCGAACCTGCTCGTGCGCGGGCTCGGCGACGCGGTGATCGCCTCGACCGCGCACAAGGTGTACGTCTCGAACGTCGCCACCCAGCACGGCGAGACCGACGGCTACGACGCCGCCGCGCACTACGCCGCCATCCGCCGCCACCTGCGCGGCGAGCGCGTAGCGGACGTCGTGCTCGCGAACAGCAACCTGCCCGCCGACCCGCTGCCCGACGAATGGCAGTCGCAGCCGGTGCTCGCGCCCGGCGACGCCGACTACGCCGGCGCGCACCTCGTGCTCGCCGACCTCGTCGCGCCCGACCATCGCTATCGCCACGATCCGGAGCGCCTGGCCGCGGCGGTGATGCGCCAGTACTACGAGCGCGACCTGCGCGGGCTCGCCGCGTCCCTCCCGGCTGTGGCCGAGGAGCCGGCGTGACGCGGCGTCCCTAGCTGCGCCTCCTGCGAAGGGTGTTGCAGGCGTGAGGCGGGGCTGGCCCCACCGCTTCAGCGCGATGCCCTGCGCGGCAGCGAGCGCACGCAGTCCCCGCGTGGCGTAGTTCTTCGCGTTGTCGCTGGGTGCGCGGTGCACCTGCACCCCACGACGAGAGTGCCTCAGCGTCCGCTCGAGGAATGTTGCGCGAGCGCTTGCACGCTCACCAAACGCCTCTACGCAGGCGTTGCGATCCCAGCCGGCCGGGCGGCGCACGGCGCAGATGCGGCGCGCGACGACCGGCGCTGTCGTCCGCGGTCCGCGAGCCCGTGCTCGTCTTCAACGGCGAAGCGCTGCACCCACTCAGCCACCGTGGTGCGGCTGCCCCTGTCGAGCGACGTCGGCGAGCGAGCATCCGGCTCGCACCTCCCGGACCAGCTCCAGCCGCGTCCGCGGGGTCACTCGAGCGTTCCGACGCACTACGAGCCTCTCCCTGCCACTGCGGGCTTCGCAAGGCATACAGCAGCAGCGCCGCGGCCTACCTGCAACAACCTCGAGGAACTACAGCTAGCCGAGCTCGAGGTGGAACGCCGAGAAGACGTTGTCGAGCGCCGACAGCGCGCGCAACTCGTCGGCGGTGAGCGCGCGCGAGACACCGAGCACCATCAGCGCACGTTCGCGGGTGCCCGCGCCTACCGACATATAGTGGATGTTCACCCCCCACTCGCCCAGCTGCGTGCCGACGCGCCCGATCATGCCCGGCCGGTCGACGTTCTCCACCATCACGACGAAGGGCGCGTCGTTCGGGTTGATGTCCACCGCGTAGTCGTCGATGCCGACTACGCACACGCCGGACGGCGTGTGCGTGGCTGCCACCTGCCGCTCGGCGTCTGCGGTCACGCGCACGCGCACGAGGTTCGCGTAGGGCTCGCGCGCCTCGCCGCCTTCGACCTCGACGCGCAGGCCGCGCTGCGCGGCGAGCTGGTCGGCGTTGACGATGGTCACCTTCTGCGTGCTCACGCGCTCCAGCAGCCCGATGAGCGCGGCCGCGCGCAGCAGGCGCAGCTCGTAGTTCGCGATCTCGCCGAGGAACTCCAGCCGCACGCGTTGCAGCTGGCCCATCGCCAGCTGGCTCGCCACGCGGCCCGCGAGCCCCGCAGCGTCGACGTACGGGCCGATGACCGCCATCGTCTCCGGGTCGACCAGCGGCACGTTGACGGCGAAGCGCGCCGACTTGCCGTCCAGGACGTCGAGGAGCTCGTTCGCGACGGTGACTGCGGCACGATCCTGCGCCTCAGCCGTCGAGGCCGCGAGGTGCGGGGTGACGACGATGCGATCCGAGGTCGTGAGGATGTTGCCGACCGCCGGCTCCTTCGAGAACACGTCGATGGCCGCGCCCGCCACGCGCCCGGACTCGATCGCATCGAACAGCGCCTGCTCGTCGATCAGCGCGCCGCGCGCGGTGTTCACGATGCGCACACCCGGCTTCGCGGCGGCCAGGCGCTCGGCGTTCAGCAGGTGCCACGTGCCCGCGTGCAGCGCGGTGTGCAGCGTCACGAAGTCCGACTGCACGAGCAACGCGTCGAGCTCCATGAGCTCGACGCCGAGCGCGCTGGCGCGGTCCGGGGAGACGTACGGGTCGAACGCGACGACGCGCATCTGGAACGCGCGCGCGCGGCGCGACACCTCGGCGCCGATGCGCCCCAGCCCGACGATGCCCAGCGTGCGCCCGGCGAGCTCAACGCCCATGTAGGCGTTGCGGTCCCAGCGCCCACCGCGCAGCGTGGCGTGCGCCTGCGGGATGTGCCGCGCGAGCGCGAGCATGAGCCCGAACGCGTGCTCCGCCGCCGAGAGCGTGTTCGCGAGCGGCGCGTTGACCACCGTTACGCCGCGCTCCGTCGCCGCGTCCACGTCGATGTTGTCGACGCCCACGCCGGCGCGGCCGATCACCTGTAGCTGAGGCGCCGCCGCGATCACGCGCGCGGTCACCTGCGTCTGGCTGCGCACGACGAGCGCGTCGATGTCGGCGACTGCGGCCACAAGCTCGTCCTCGGCCAGGCCCGTGCGCACTTCGACGTCGTGGCGCGCGCGCAGCAGGTCGATGCCCTCGCGGGCCAGCGTGTCGGCGATGAGAATGCGCGCCACGGCCGCTGCGCTCGCGCTACCGCGCGGCTACGCGCGCGCCGGCGCGGTGAAGCCGAGCTTCGCCAGCGTGCGCTCGATCGCGTCCAGTCCCGCCTCGACGTCCGCATCGGTGACCCAGCCCAGGTGTCCGAAGCGGAAGATCTTCCCCGTGAGCGAGCCCTGGCCGCCCGCGAACACCGTCTTGAAGTCGGTGCGCGCCGTACGAGTGATCGCGGAGCCTTCGATGCCCTCCGGCACCTTGATCGCCGTCACCGTGTCGGAGCGGTGGCCCTCCGCGGCGAACAGCTCGAGGCCGAGCGCCCGCACGCCCTCCCGCACGCGCTCGGCGTGACGGTGGTGCCGCGCGAACACGTTGGGCATGCCCTCGGCGAACAGCATCGGCAGCGCGGCGTCGAGCTGGAAGAACAGCGGCACGGCCGGCGTCCACGGCGTCTGCCCGCGCTCCGCGCTCACCTGGTGGCGACGCAGGTCGAAGTAGTAGCGCGGCGTGGCGCAGCGCGCCTGCACCTCCCACGCGCGCGGACTCATCGACACGAACGCCAGGCCGGGCGCGACCATCCAGCCCTTCTGCGAGCCCGAGACGACGACGTCCAGGTCCCACTCGTCCACGCGCACGTCGATGGACGACAGCGACGAGATCGCGTCGACGATCAGCAGCCGGTCGCGACCCTTCACCGCGCGCGCGATCTCGGCCAGCGGGTTCGTCACGCCCGTCGAGGTCTCGTTGTGCGTGACCAGCACGGTGCGCAGCTCGGGGTCGGTCGCGAGCGCGGCGTCGATGCGGTTCGGGTCGGCCGCCGTGCCGAAGTCGAACGCCAGCTCGACGGGCTGGCCGCCGTACGCCTGCACCAGCTCGACGAAGCGCTTGCCGAAGACGCCGATCGTGACCACCAGCACGCGCTCGCCCGGCGAGACGTGATTCGCGACCGCGGCCTCCATGCCGCCCGTGCCGGAGGTGGTCAGGATCACGAGGTCACGCTGCGTCTGGTAGACCTGCTTCGCCCCGGCGATGCACCGCTGGATCAGCTCCGCGAACTCCGGGCCGCGGTGGTTGATCATCTCAGCGGCGCCGGCCTCCGCCACTTCCCTGGGCACGGGAGTGGGGCCGGGGATGCGCAGGTTCACGCGTGTCTCTCTTTCGGGCGCCGCGACCGGGGCCGGGGGACAGGTTGAAGAGCGATCCTAGGCGCGCGCCCGGAATAGCGTCAACGAATCGAACGTTGAGCGCCCGCGCAGCGCGGCCCCCGCGCAGCCGCCTACAATCGAGGCATGGCGGCCAATCCGTACCGCGAATTGCCCTCCGTCGAGAGGCTGCTGGGCGACCGGCGCGTCGCCGCGCTGGCCGCGCGCCACGGCCACGCCGCCGTCGTGAGCCTCGCGCGCGCGGTGCTCGAGGAGTATCGCGCGGCCATCGAGGCCACGGGCGACGCCCCGGAGCCGTCCCCCGTCGACGCCGTCGTGGCGCGTGCCGCCTCGCTCGAGCCGAGCCTGCGTCCGGTCGTCAATGCCACCGGCGTGATCATCCACACCAACCTGGGCCGCGCGCCCCTCTCCGACGACGCACTGGCCGCGATGCAACGGGCGGCCGCCGGGTATTCGAACCTTGAGTACGACCTCGCGAGCGGCGAGCGCGGGTCGCGCTTCACGCACCTCGAGTCGTTATTATGTCGCGTAACGGGCGCCGAAACCGGGCTCGCGGTCAACAACAACGCCTCGGCGCTGTTGCTCGCCCTGTCGGCGGTGTGCGCCGGCCGCGAGGTCGTGATCTCGCGCGCACAGCTCGTCGAGATCGGGGGCGGCTTCCGCATCCCGGACGTGATGCGGCAGTCCGGCGCCACCCTCGTCGAGGTCGGCACCACGAACCGCACGTACCTGCGCGACTACGCTGAGGCGGTCACGGACCGCACCGCGGCGCTGCTGCGCGTGCACGCCTCGAACTTCCGCGTGGTGGGCTTCACGGAAGAGGCCCCGCTGCGCGGCCTCGCAGCGCTCGCCCGTGAGCGCGGGCTGCTGCTGCTCGATGACCTCGGCTCCGGCGCGCTGCTCGACCCGCGGCGCTACGGGCTGGGCGCCGAGCCGCTCGTCGCAGACTCGCTCGCGGCGGGCGCGGACGTCGCGCTGTTCTCCGGCGACAAGCTGATCGGCGGCCCGCAGGCGGGCATCGCGGTGGGGCGCGCCGAGGCGATCGCGGCGCTGCGCCGCCACCCGCTCGCGCGCGCGATGCGCATGGACAAGGCCTCGATCGCCGCGCTCGCGGCCACTCTAGCCGCGTACGAGCGCGGCGACGCGGAGCGCACCGTGCCGGTGTGGCGCATGATTGCCGCCGACCCCGCGACGCTGCGCCGCCGCGCTGCGCGCTGGGCGC
>Ga0194132_10009435_pt1 | contig 13429 bp, 9 predicted proteins | sample TA2KigOf80mmetaG_FD_148612 | JGI IMG/M metagenome (GOLD analysis project Ga0194132, IMG submission 148612) | Freshwater microbial communities from Lake Tanganyika, Tanzania - TA2015054 Kigoma Offshore 80m | ecosystem: Environmental > Aquatic > Freshwater > Lake | place: Tanzania: Lake Tanganyika... | reverse complement strand
GACCCCGGCCCCGCGCCCGGCCGCGGTCACCGCCCTCGCCGAACTGATGCGCCGCATTCAACTCGACCCGACCGACCTGCTCGCCACCGCCCGCGTGCGCCACCCCGCCGACTTCGAGCTGGCGTTCGTACTCGCCGAGTGGGACGCCGACGAGAAGCGCACGGCCGACGCTATCGCCCGGTACGAGGCCGCGCGCGCGCTGCGCCAAGAGAACTCGGTGGTGTGGAATAACTTCGGGGCGATGATGTTCTTCAAGGGGGACGCGGGCATCGCGGAGGCCGCGTTCACGAAGGCCGTCGAACTGGACCCCTCGTACCCGCACGCACACAACAACCGCGGCGCGGCCCTGTACACGCGCGGCGACCGTGCCGGCGCGCGGGCCGCGTTCGAGAAGGCGCTCGAACTCGACCCGGCCCACGCCGCGGCCCACAACAACGTGGGCAAGGTGCGGGCCGACGCGGGCGACGCCGCCGGCGCGCGGGCCGCGTTCGAGAAGGCGCTCAAGGCCGACCCCGACCACCTGAACGCCCACATCGGGCTGGGGAACATTCAGGCCGACGCCGGTGACCACAAGGCCGCGCTCGCGTCGTACACGCGCGCGACCGAGATCGACCCGGACCACTCCGCGGCGCACAACAACCTCGGCAACGCGCGGGCCAAGACCGGCGACCCGGACGGGGCCGAGCGCGCGTACCGGCGCGCGATCGCGCTCGACAAGAACAACCCGAACCCGTGGCACGGGCTGGGGCTGCTGCTCGAATCGCGCGGCGACAAAAAAGGCGCGGTCGCGGCCCACGAGCGCGCCATCGAGGTCGATGCCAAATACGCCCCGTCGCTCATCGAGTTGGCGAACGTCCGGCGCAAGAGCGGCCAGAAGGCCGAGGCGGTGAAACTGGCCGAGCGCGCGGTCGATGCCGCGCCGACGGACGCCGTGGCGCACTACACGCTGGGCCTCGCGCGGCGCGCGACCGACGACGACAAGGGCGCGGCGGCGGCCTACCGCGCGGCCATCAAACACCGCCCCAAGTTCTTCGAGGCGCACACGAACCTGAGCGGCACGCTCAACGATCTGGGCGACCACGACGGCGCGGCGGCCGCGGCCCGCGCCGCCATCGGGTGCAACCCGAAGGACAGCCGGCCGTACAACAACCTCGGCATCGCGCTGATTAGTAAGCGGGACTTCGACGGCGCGGTCGCGGCGTTCCGCGAGGCGGTTCGGCTCAACGGAAAGAACGAGGCCGCGCGCGACAACTTGGAACTGGCGCTCAAGGAAAGGGCCGAGTTCGAGCGCACGGCCCCGCCCCCGCGCGAGAAGAAATGACCCGGCCGGCGGTGCGCGGCCCCGCGCCCGCCCGCCGCTTCACCCCTTCGGCCTTTCTGCGCCCTCTGCGCGTTCTGCGACCTGTGCGCGGAATCCCCGCGCGACTGCGGTTGACACGTTCTCCCACTTCGCTTAAAGATGCCGCCCGCTTGGGCCGACACGCGGTTCGCGTCGGGCCAGAACGAGTCGCCTTTCAGGAGGTTCACCAGATGATTCGTCGCATGTTCGCCGCGGCCGTGGCCCTTGTCGCGAGCGTCGGCTCGGCGCAGGCCGGGCTGCTCCCGGTGTCGGTGACGGTGCAACCCTAGGCCGGCAACTTCCGCTGGACGTACTCGGTGGTGCTCCCCACCGACATGAAGCTGCAGTCGGGCAACTACTTCACGATCTACGACTTCGCGGGCTACGTCGGCGGGTCGGGGAACGTGTCGTCCACGTCGCCGGACCCGAGCTTCTCGCAGTACTGGACGATGACCACCAGCCCCCTCGGCCCGACCCCGGACCGGCTGAACCCGCAGGACGACCCGGCCATCGGGAACCTGACGTTCACCTACACCGGGCCGTCGATCCCGTCGGGCCAACTGACGCTCGGCAATTTCGCCGCGACCTCGACGTTCGGCACCACGACCGAGAGCTTCTTCACCGCGACCAACCCGCAGGCCATCAGCGGGGAGGTGGACAGCAACATCACCTCGACGCTGGTACCGCTGGGCATGGAGATCCCGGCCCCGATCGGCACCCCGGAACCGGCGACGCTCGCGCTCGCGGGCCTCGGCCTGCCGCTGGTCGGCCTCGCCCGCTACCTGCGCCGCAAGGGCGCGCCGGCCGCGGCGTAAGTGCCGTTCGGTATTTCTTCGCCCTGAAGGGCGTGCTCCCTCAGCCCCGGCCCACGGCCGGGGTGGTCGGCGTTAAGTATTGCGTCCTGTAGGGACGCGCTAACGTAGCGCGTCCCTACAGGACGCGAAGAAGCGAACACTTCTTCCCCGGCCGATGGCCGGGGCGAACGAAGCTCGCCCCTTCAGGGCGAGAAGACAAGGTGACTCAGTACCGCGGCATCCCCGGGTCGACCTTCTCGGCCCACGCCAGAATGCCGCCGGTCAGGTTCACCAGTTTCGTGTAGCCCTGTTGCTTCAAGAACTCAATCGCCTTCGCGCTGCGCATCCCGCTCTTGCAGTGAACGACGATCTCGCGGTCGCGCGGCACCTCGCCCAACCGCGCCGGCAGTTCCGGCAGCGGAACGAGGGCCGTGCCCGGGATGCGGCAGATGGCGAACTCGTTCGGGTTCCGCACGTCCAGCACGAACAGGTTCTCGCCGGCGTCGATCCGCGCCTTCAACTGTTGGGGCGTGATCTCGCTTGATGTCGCGTGCGGCTTCGCAGGCTCCCCCCGAATGCCGCAGAACTGTTCATAGTCGATCAGCCCCTTGATGGTGGGGTGCGGCGCGCCGACGGCCCATTTCGGGTCGCGGCGAATCTTGAACGTGCGGAACGTCATGTTCAGCGCGTCGTAGTGCAACAACCGCCCGACGAGCGGCTCGCCGATCCCCAGAATCAGCTTGATCGTTTCGGTCGCCTGAATGCAGCCGATCACGCCGGGCAGGATGCCCAACACGCCGCCCTCCGCGCAACTGGGAACCTCGCCGGGCGGCGGCGGTTCCGGGTACAGGCACCGGTAGCACGGGCCGACGCGCGGGTCGAACACCGTCGCTTGGCCGTCGAACCGGAAGATGCTGCCGTACACGTTCGGCTTGTTCAGTAGCACGCAGGCGTCGTTGACGAGGTAGCGCGTGGGGAAGTTGTCCGTGCCGTCCACGACGATGTCGTAGTGCCCCACGATGTCGAGCGCGTTCTTCGACGTGAAGCGGTTCTCCCACAGGTCGAGTTGCACTTCGGGGTTCACGTCGCGCAGGCGCGCCGCGGCCGATTGGCACTTGGAGCGGCCCACGTCCGCGGTGCCGTGGATGATCTGGCGCTGGAGGTTGGACACGTCCACCACGTCGAAATCGACGAGGCCGAGCGTGCCGACGCCGGCGGCGGCGAGGTACAGCGCCAGCGGCGAGCCGAGGCCGCCGGTGCCGATGACGAGCACCTTTGCGGCCTTGAGCTTGCGCTGCCCGTCCAGCCCGACCTCGGGCATGATGACGTGGCGCGAGTACCGCGCCAGTTCGGGTTGCGTGAGCGACGTGTCGGCCCAGCGGCCGGCGAGTAGATCGGGGAGCGGCATGGCGGGGGTCCGTGCGCGGGTGCGGGTCGGTAGGCATCGTATGTGCGCCGCCCGCCCGCGCCTAACCCCCCCGCCGCGGCTACTTCTTCGGCGGGTCGGTCTTCTTCGGCGGTTCGGCCTTCTTAGGCTCCGTTACGTCGATCACCACCGGGGCCGGGGTTACGGCGTAGTCCTTGCCGCCGATCTTGGTCGTGGCGCGGAACACGAACGGGGTTTGTCCGACCGGCGTGCCGGGCTGCACGGTCACGGTGAACTCGCCCTTCGTCTGGCCCTTCGGGACCGGCTTCACGGCGGCCGGCGCGGTCGGCGGAACCAGCAGCGGGGCGAACACGATGTCGCCGTCGGCCGCGGCCTCGCGCGTCACCTCCACCAGAATCTTGCCGCCCTTGCCCTTCTCGATGCTCGCCGGGTCCGCGGTCAGCTTCACAGCGAACGGCGGCTTATCGACTACGCCCAGCGCCAGTTCCGTGAGCAGTTCGGGCGGCGGGTTGGTCATGCCGCCGAGGTTGGCCTTCACCGCGTCGGTCATGGTTGCGTAGCGCGTAACCGTGGTGCCGTCGGCGGTCGCGGTCGCCTTTAGGCGGAAGGCGTACGCGCCGCTCGCGGTGCCGGCCTTCACCAGCACCGGCACGAACGCGAACGTTTGCCCCGCCGCGAGCGTGAGCTTGCCGCTCAGCGCCGCGTCGCCCTCGATACTCAGCTCGACCGGCCCCGCGTAGCCGTTCAGACGCGTGACCGTGGCGAACGCCCCGGTGCCGCCGCCAGCGGGCGCTTCGCCGCGGTCGAACGCTACCGTCACGGCGAGGTCCGGCCCGGCGGGAACGACCGTGAGCAGGTACACCTCGTTCGGGCCGTGCAGGAAGTTCTGGTGCTCGCAGGCGATGGTGTAGTCGCCGTCCGCGGCGGGCGTGAACTCGAAGCGGTTCACGGGCGCGGCCGGGTTGCTCGCGGCGACCTGCGCGCCCTTCGCGTCGAGCACGCGCACCAGCACTTCGGCCGGCGAGTTCACTTCGAACGTCTGCGCCGAGACGACGAGCTTCTGCCCTTTCTTGCCGGCGATGGTGTAGTGGTCCACGTCCTTCGCTTTGTCGAACCGGCCGGACGCGCCGCCCGGCACCGTGAGCTTGTTCCCCTTCGCCGGGTCGTCGTTCGGTTCCTGTTCGGTGATCTGCGGGTAGTCGGTCAGCAGCACCGGCAGCGACCAGCCCGCGCCCGGCGCAACGTAAAACGCGGCGCGCCCTGCGTCCTTTGGCGCGGTGATGCTCACGGCGGCGATGGTGTCCGGCCCGGCGAAGCCGATGCTCGTGGCCGCGCCGCGCTGCGCCGCCAACGGGAACGCCGTGGTCGCCCCGACGAACTCGCCCACGCGCAGCCGGTAGTCGAAGTTGGCCCCGCCGCGGTGGGTCGTGTCGCGCACCTCGACCAGCACCTCGCCGGCCTCCTTGAACGTGTGCGTCAGCCGGCAGTCGCCCTGCAAGCCGGGCGTGTCGTCCGCGTACAGTTCCACCAGTTCGCGCTTGGTCTTGGCGTCGTGCAGCACGACGATGGGGTCAAGCGCCGAGCCGATGCGCCGGGCCAGCACCTCGAAGCTGAGCTTCTGGTTGGCGCTCACCTTCACCTTGTAGAACTCGGACGTTTCGGCCGCGACGCTGCCGGTGGCGACGCCCGGAACCGCGAGCGCCTGCGCGGTGTCCTTCGTGCGGTTGGCCGCGGTGGACGCGACCGCGGGGAACGAATCGACCACGAACGGCCGCGCGTTCGACACGCCGTGCTTGGTGGCGACGCGCACCGTGTACAGGCCGACGACGGTTTTCGGATCGACCGTGACCTTGACGCGGAGCTTCCCGGCCTCGGTGCCGTTCTTGTTGTCGGTGGGGATCGTGGCCTTCGCCGGGCAACTGAGCAGCACGCCGGTGGCGTCGGCGAGGTTCGTGCCGGTCAGCGTGACCTCGACCTCTTCGCCGGCCTTCGCGCCGAGTGACGCGGGCGTGGTGAGCGTCGGGGCTTGCGGGGCGGCGGTGATGGCGGGCGCTTTGGGCTGGGCCGCGGCCTCGCGCTCCCCCCCGGACATGACAACAGCCACGCCGACGGCGAACCCGGCGAGCGCGATCAACGACGGTAAGCGGCGACGCGACATGCGAACAACCTCGGAGAGGGCGCTAGGCGGGATGTGCCCGATGATACCGGCCGCGGGCGCGGATGGCGAGGGGCAAACACAGAGGACAGAGGACAGAGGGCAGAAAGGCCGAACGGCAGTTTTGACAGGATGAACAGAATGAACACCGGATGAAGAGTGAAGTCAGCACTGTCTTTACATCTCTGTGCATCCTGTCAACACTGCCATTCGGCCCTCTGTCCTCTGCCCTCTGCTTCCTTTTCGTGTGGCTCGTTAGAATGGCCCCATGAACGCTATCCCCGTGCGGACGAGCTACGACGAGGTTCCCTACGATAGCCTGCCGTTCGCGCAGTCGCACCCGTCGCGGTTGGCGACCGTGGCGACGCTGTTCGGCCTCAAACCGCCACAGGTGGACCGCTGCCGCGTCCTCGAACTCGGTTGCGCCGCGGGCGGGAACATCATCCCGCACGCAGAGGCGTTTCCCAATAGCTGGTTCGTCGGGGTCGATCTGTCGGCGCGGCAGATCGCCGACGGCGAGCGCGTGGTCCGCAAGTCGGGCCTGCCCAACGTGAGCTTGCGGCACGCCAGCATCGCCGACATCGACGAGACCTACGGCCACTTCGACTACGTCATCTGCCACGGCGTGTACTCGTGGGTGCCGCGCGACATTCAGGACCGCATCCTCGCGGTGTGCTCCGAGCGCCTCGCGCCGAACGGTGTCGCCTACGTCAGCTACAACACGTATCCGGGTTGGCACATGCGCGGCATGATCCGCGACATGATGCGGTACCACGCCTTCCGGTTCGACACCCCCGAGGCGCGCATCGGGCAGGCCCGCGCGCTCCTCGACTTCCTCGCGCAATCGGCCAAGCAGGACGGCGGCGCGTACAGTGTGCTGCTGCGCAACGAACTGGAGTTCATGAAGAACCAGTCCGACTACTACCTCTATCACGAGCAACTCGAAGACATCAACGACCCGGTGTACTTCCACACCTTTATGGAGCGCGCCGCCGCCCGCGGGCTACGGTACCTCGGCGAGAGCCGCATCACCACGATGGTCACGGGCAACTTCGGCCCGGACGTGCAGAAGACCCTCGCGATGCTCTCCACCGATCAGGTGCAGACCGAGCAGTACCTCGACTTCGTGCGCAACCGCATGTTCCGCGAAACGCTCCTCGTGCGCGCCGAACAGCAACCGAACTGGGCCATCGACCCGCAGCGCGTGTACGGGCTAAACGTGGCGTCCGGGGCGCGGTCGGCGAAGCCGGTCGATCTGACGAGCGAAGCGCCGGCGCAGTTTCAGGGCCGCAGCGGGATGACGCTCTCGACCTCGTCGCCACTGTTCAAGGCCGCGATTCTCGTGCTGAACGAAGTGTGGCCCGCGACGCTGCCCTACGTCGAAGTGCTGCACCGGGCCGCGGAGAAGATCGGCCGCGCGGAAACAACCGAAGACCTCGTGGCGCTCGCCACCGGGTTCCTGAACGCCTACGTCGCCTCGGACCTGATCGAGTTCCAAACGGTGCCGATGACGTTCGCGCGGGTTCCGGGCGATAAGCCGGTGGCGCTGTGCCACGCCCGCGCGCAGGTGGCCGAGGGCCACGGGCGCGTCGCCAACCGCCGGCACGAACTCGTTCAGCTCACCGACCTGAGCATCCGCCTCGTCCCACTGCTCGACGGCACGCGCGACCGCGCCGCGCTCACCGATGCGCTAACCGAGCAAGCGCAAGCCGGCCGGCTAACCGTCCAGAAGGCCGGCCACCCCATCGCCGACCCCGACGAGCTGCGCGCCGCGCTCGCCTCGACGCTCAACCCCGCCCTCGAAGCCCTCGCCCGCGACGGCCTCCTCGCGGGGTGATGAGGTGCCCACAACTTCGACTACAGGGGCGCGGCGATGCGCCCTCGGCCCGCTTCGTGTATGCTACCCGCATGGCCCCGTGGCTCGATCCGCGAACCGCTTACGTCCACGTGCCGTTCTGCGCGCACCACTGTGGGTACTGCGACTTCGCCGTGACCGCGGGGAACGATCACCTCATTGAACTGTACCTCGACGCGCTCGCGGCCGAACTCGCGACCCTCGGCACCCCGCGCCCGGTCGAGAGCCTGTTCATCGGCGGCGGCACGCCCACCCACCTTTCGCCCGTCCAACTCGAACGCTTGCTGGGCACGGTGCGACACTGGTTGCCGTTGGTTTCCGAACAGGGGGCTAACGCCCCCCGCTCGCCGGAGTACTCCGTGGAAGCGAACCCGGACACGCTGACCGAGGAGCGGGCGGCGGTGATGGCCGCGTTCGGAGTGAACCGCGTCAGCATCGGGGTGCAGTCGTTCCGGCCCGGCGCGCTTGCGGCCCTCGATCGACGGCACGCGCCCGAGCACATCCCGCGCGCGGTCGAAGCGGCGCGGAAGTGCGGGGCCGCGGTCTCGCTCGACCTGATCTTCGGCGCGCCCGGCACGACGCCCGCGGACTGGGCCGCGGACCTCGACGCGGCCCTCGCGCTCGACCCGCGGCACGTTTCCACGTACGGCCTGACCTACGAGAAGGGCACACCGCTGTGGAAGCAGCGGCACCGCGGCGCGGTCGCGCCCGTGCCCGAGGACGACGAACTGGCGATGTACGAGCACGCGATGGACCGGCTGACCGCGGCCGGGTTCGAGCACTACGAGATTTCCAACTTCGCGCGCCCGAGGGCGCGGTGCCGGCACAACGAACGGTACTGGGCGAACGAGGCGTACTACGGGTTCGGGGTCGGGGCCGCGCGCTACGTTCAGAGGGCGCGCGAGCTGAACGTGCGCGACACCAAGCTCTACATCCGGAAGGCGCTCGCGGGCGAGCCGGTGACGTTCCAGCGCGAGGAGCTGCCGCCGCGCGCGCGGGCCTTCGAGACGATGGCGACGCAACTGCGCCGGGCCGACGGCATCGCCCGCGCCGGGTTTAGCGCGCAAACCGGGTTCGACCTCGACGCCCTCGTCGCGCCCGCCCTCGCGCTCCTCGCGAGTACCGGCGTCACCGCCGACGACGGCGTGGCCGTGCGCCTGACGCGCCGCGGCAAGTGCGTGGCCGACGCCGCCGTCGCGGAACTGCTGAAGGGAGCGTAGCGCCACCCGCGGGGTTCGGGTCGTCGGTCGTCGGTCGAGAGCCATTGACCGCGGCGCGCGGGGCGCGCTATAGTCGGCGCGCCTGTAACCACGGACGGTCGGCCATGTTCACCCTATTCGCCGAAGCCGCAGCGGAACCCGCGTACCAGTCGGGGCTGGCGTACTTCCGCTGGCTCCACAACGTACTACCCGCACCGTTCTTCCACACGCAGGCGTTTCTCGCGTTCTTCGCGCTCGTCTTGATGGTATATTGGACGATCCCGCGGCGCTGGCAGATGACCCGGATCTGGGTGCTAGTGGTCGCCAGCTTCCACTTCTACGCCGCGTGGAGCTTCGAGCTGGCGTTCCTCGTCACTGCCACCACCGTCGCCGATTACCTGTTCGGGCGGGCGATGGGCGCGACCGAGCGCCCGCGGTTGCGCCGATTGCTGCTCTTCGCCAGTATCGGCATGAACCTCGGCATCCTGTGCTACTTCAAGTACCGCGGGTTCTTCCTGAACGAGCTGTACGAGGGGCTGCGGCGGATCGGCGTCGAGCCCGGGTACGAGAAGCTGAACCCGCTGGCGATCTTCGTCCCGTTCGGCATCTCGTTCTACACGTTCGAGGCCATCAGCTACGCGGTGGACGTGTACCGGCGGAAGATCGCGCCCGAAAAGAGCCTGCCGCGGTTCCTGCTGTTCATCCTGTTCTTCCCGCACCTCGTCGCCGGCCCCATCGTGCGCGCCGGCGACTTCCTGACGCAGACCCGCCGCGCGAAGCGGTGGAACTGGCTGCGCGTGCAAGTGGGCGTGCAGCTCTTCCTGATCGGCGCGTTCAAGAAGATGGCGATTGCCGACCGCATGGCGCTGTTCTGCGACCCGGTATTCAAGAACCCGGAGGCGTACAACTCCGTGGCCGTCTGGTTCGCGGTGCTGGCCTACGCGGTGCGCATCTACTGCGACTTCAGCGGCTACTCCGACATGGCCCTCGGCGCGGCCCACCTGCTCGGGTACAAGCTCACCAACAACTTCAACATGCCGTATCTGGCGCTGAACGTCAGCGACTTCTGGCGGCGCTGGCACATCAGCCTCTCGACGTGGCTCCGCGACTACGTGTTCATCCCCCTAGGCGGGAGCCGCGGGTCGCGGTGGCTGAACTACCGCAACTTGCTCCTCACGATGGCAATCGGCGGGCTGTGGCACGGGGCCGCGTGGGGCTACATCTTGTGGGGCGTGGCGCACGGGCTGATGCTCGTCGCGCACAAGCAGTTCAAGGACTACTGCGAGCCGCGCCCGCGCCTGACCGCGTTCCTCGAAAGCTACGTCGGCATCGTGCTGCGCGTGTACGTGACGTTCTTCTGCATGAGCCTGTGCTGGGTGCTGTTCCAACCGGACCTGAGCAAGGCGCTCGCGGTCTTCGAGAAGCTGTTCCACTTGCAGCGCGGGATGGGCCTTCCGCTGAGCAACCGGAGCCTGTGGTACACGGTGCTGTTCCTGTTCGGGTGCCAGTGGCTGGTGCGGTCGGGCGTGTGGGCGAAGGTGTACCCGCGGCTCCCGGCCCCCGTGCTCGGCACCGGCTACGCGCTGTGCCTCTGCGCCGCGCTGGTGCTCGCGCCCGACAGCGGCACCACTTTCATCTACTTCCAGTTCTGACGCGCCGCCTTCTGTAGCCGGCCTCTGTGAGGCCGGTAGCTGAACGGCGCGGGTGGGCCCGGCCTCGCAGAGGCCGGCTACAGGAAGTAAGAAGCCCCGCCTTCTGTAGCCGGCCTCTGTGAGGCCGGTAGCTGAACGGCGCGGGTGGGCCCGGCCTCGCAGAGGCCGGCTACAGAAGGCAACGGACCCGCCATGCTCACCGTGACCGCACCCTCTCGGCTCACGCGCCTCCGCTTGCGGGTGGTGGCGGTGGTGCGCGCGCCGCGCGCCCTCCCGTCGCGCCGGAGTCGGCGGCGGGCCGCGGTCGTGGCGCTGGCGGGCGGGCTGGTGGTCGCGGTGGCGCTGCAACTCGCGACCGCGTGGGCGATTCGCAGCGAGCGCCTGCCGCTGCGCGACCCGTTGTATTCGGACAAACTCGCGCTGCTGCGCGCGCGGCCGGGGTTCGCGCCGACGGTCGCCGACCCGCCCCCGCTGCGGCTGCTGTTCCTCGGCAGCTCGCGCACGCGCGACGGCATCGACGCCGGGGCCGCCGGGCGCGACCTCGCGCGCCGCCTCGCGCGCCCGGTCGAGGCGTTCAACTTCGCCCAACCCGGCGGCGGGCCGGTCACGACCGCGGTGTACCTGCGCCGCCTGCTGGTCGACGGCGTGCGGCCCGACGCGGTGGTGATCGAGGTTCACCCGGCGCTGATCGGGGCGTGCGAGGAGTCGCTCGAAGCGCAGTGGGTCCACCCCGCGCGACTGCGCCCGGAAGAAATGCCGCTGGTGCGCGAGTTGGGGTTCCCCGATCGCGCGGTCGAGGCCCACGGCCCGCGCGGGCGGTGGCTCGCGCTCTCCGCGTACCGGCTCCCGCTCGTCGACCGCTACGCGCCGGCGCTCTCGGTGGTGCCGTACCCGGTCGGGGCGCGGCAAGCGAGCGACGAGTTCGGGCACTCGCGGTGCCGCACCGTGACCGACGCCGAGCGCGCGAAGCTGACGGAACTGACGCGCAAGCAGTACGCGGACCTGATGCCCGGTTACGCGCCCTGCGCGCGCGGCCTCGCCGGGATCCGCGACGCGCTGGAAACGTGCCGCCGCGCGAACGTCCGCGCCGCGGTGCTGCTCTCGCCGGAGTCGAGCGCGTTCCGCGGCTGGTACCCGGAACCGGGGCGCTCGCAGATCGGGCCGATGGTCGCAGACCTCGCGGGCGCGTTCGGCGCGCCGGTGTTCGACGCCCGCGCGTGGCTGCCGGACGACCTCATCGGCGACGGGCACCACCTGACCGGCCCGGGCGCGGATGCCTTCACCGCGCGCCTAAGCGCCCACGCCCTCGCCCCGTGGCTGGCGAAGGGGGCACCATGAGCGCGACCCTCGGCGCGCCGGCCCGAACGACGACGTTGAAGCTGGTCGGGCTGTTCACCGCGGCGGCCTCTGTTGCGAAGCCGCGAGCGGTGCGCCCTCGAGCGACCCTGTTGTGGTTCGTAGGCGTCACCCTCGCGCTGCACCTGTTCGCGCTGGCTGCACTGGACGCGCCGTGGCCGGGGCTGCGCGACCCCGAACACGCCTTGCGCCTCACGCGCCTGCGCGCGCGAACGGCCGAACACCCGGCGCGCCCGGTGGTGGTCGTGGTGGGCACGTCGCGCGCGTGCATGGGCGTCGCGCCGGGCGCGTGGGAGGCCGCGCGCCCCGGCACCGCGGCCGACCCGCTGCTGTTCAACTTCTCGACGGTCGGCGCGGGCCCGATTCAGCAACTCGTCACCGTGCGCCGACTGTTCGCGGACGGCGCGCGCCCGGCCGTAGTGCTCCTCGAATACTGGCCCCCGGTGCTGCGCCAAGACGGGCGCTACGACGAGCAAGACCGCATCGACCGCCGGCTGCGCTACGACGACTTGCCCGTCGTGCGCGGCTACTTCTCGGACCCGGCGCGCGCGGAGCGATTGATGCTCGAAACGCGCGCGAACCCGATCTACGCGAACCGCGACCGCTGGACCGTTCGCGCGATCCCGACGTGGCTGGCGCCGCACCTGCGCGCTGACATCACGTGGCGCGGCCTCGACCCGTGGGGCTACCTGCCCGGCCCGGACGTGAAGCCCCACGACGCCGCCACGCGGCAGACGTTCCTCGACCACTACCGCGCCGACTTCCGCGCCCGCTTCGACGGGTTCGCGATTCACCTCAATTCCGACCGCGCGCTGCGCGAGGCCGCCGCGGTCGCGCGTGCGAACGGCGCGCAAGTCGGATTCCTGTTCCTTCCCGAATCGAGCGAAGTGCGGGGCTGGTACACGGCCGAGGCGGAGGCCGCGGGGCGCGCGCACCTTGCCGCGCTCGCACGCGACCTTGGCGCGCCCGTGATCGACGCACGGCAATGGGTGGCCGACAACCTGCTGGCCGACGGGCACCACCTGTCGCGCGTGGGGGCGAACGAGTTCACCCCGCGGCTCGGCGCAGCGGTGTGCGCGGCCTTCTTCGCGAAGGAGCGCCCGTGAGCGCCGCGGCCGGGCGCGCGCGCGCGGTGCGCCGCGCGGTCGCGTGGTGCTTCGCGCTGGTCGCGCTCGCGCACCTCGCGTTCGCGCTCGCACTGGAAACCGCGCTGCCGCACCTGCGCGACCCGGAGTACGCCTACCGCGCGGCGCGTGTACTCGAACTTCAGCGGCGCGAACCGGACCGGCCGATGGTACTGGTGTTCGGTACGTCGCGCACGCAGAACGCCATCGACCCCGCGGCGACGGGCCTCACCGGGCCCGGGGCGCCGCTGGTCTACAACTTCGGCCTGTCCGGGGCGCGGCCGGTTCACATGCGGCTCGCGCTCGTGCGGCTCCTCAAAGCCGGCGCGCGGCCGGCGCTGGTGCTAGTCGAACTGCACCCGCTGGCGCTGGTCGAACCGGAACCCGCGGACGTGGCGCTGCGCGACGCGGGGCGGCTGACCGCGGCCGACGTGCGCGCGGCGTGGCCGTACCTCGCGGACCCCGGTGCGCTGGAGCGGCGCTGGGCGCTGGCCCGTGCCGGCGCGCTGTACGAGCGCCGCGGGCCGGTGTTGGCGCGGCTCGCGCCGCTGTGGGTTCCGCGCGCGCA
>Ga0194132_10009433_pt1 | contig 13433 bp, 10 predicted proteins | sample TA2KigOf80mmetaG_FD_148612 | JGI IMG/M metagenome (GOLD analysis project Ga0194132, IMG submission 148612) | Freshwater microbial communities from Lake Tanganyika, Tanzania - TA2015054 Kigoma Offshore 80m | ecosystem: Environmental > Aquatic > Freshwater > Lake | place: Tanzania: Lake... | reverse complement strand
CCGACGCGGACCCGATCCCGGCGCTCGCCCCGGTCAGCGGCCCGGACGTCGCCGCCGCCGCCGGGTTCGTCGCCCGCGGCGCGGAGTTGGGGTTGGCCGTCGTGGTCAGCGGGCCGTTCGCGGAAGCCGCGGTCGAGGTCGCCGAGCGCCTGTACCCCGGCACGCGGGCGAAGGTGATCGCTGCGGACCCGGACGCGAAGCCGCAAGCGGCAACGTTCGACGGCATGGGCGCGCTGCTGGCGATTCAGGCCCTCGACGCGGCGGCGGCGGTCATCGCCAACACCGCGCGGCGGGTCCGCGGGCGCGATCAGGTGGTGTCGACCAAGCGCCGCAAGATCGCGGTGTTCACCGGCAGCTTCGACCCGCCCACGACGTTCCACCGGCGCGCCGCGAAGCTGCTCCGCGGGCGCGGGTTCGACGAGGTGATCGTCCGCCCGAACGGGCCGAAGTGCGACGCCGAGGGCGAGCACGCGGCCCCGATCCACCGCGCCGTGATGGTCGATCAGGCGTTCCGCGACCTGCCCGGCGTCACGGTGGATCTGTCGGACCTCGACGACCAAGTGTTCACCCCGCCGGTCGCGTTCGCGGACCTGTACGCCGAGCGCGGCGAGGTGTGGCACGTGGTCTCCGACGAGTTCCTGACCGACGGGCGGCACGGCAAATCGTGGGTCCACACCAAGTGGGAGTGCGGGGGCGACGTGTGGCGCGGCGGGCGGTTCGCGGTGCTGCACCCCAGCGAGTGCGCGCCGGACCCGCGCGACCGGCCCCCGGTGTGCGAGCTGTTCGAGGCCGACGGCCACGTGCCCACCGCGGACATCCGCACGCGCGTATTTCAGGGCGGCCCGGCGCGCCCGGACGTACACCCCGCGGTCGAGTCCTACCTGCGGCGGTACGGCCTGTTCTCCGGTCGGCCCAGCCCGCGCGAGGCCCGCGTGACGCTGTCCGACGTGCGGCTGAAAATCGTCTACGACGAGCGCAACGACAAGGCCCGCGCGTTCGCGGAGAAGTTCCGCCGCTACGAGTCGAGCGACCCGACGCACGTTCTCGCGCTCGGCGGCGACGGCACCATGCTGCACGCGATCCGCGAACACTGGCGGCTCCGGCTCCCGTTCATCGGGCTGAACGCCGGCACGCTGGGGTTCGTGATGAACGAGTCGCTGCCGGACGAGTTGGAGGGCGCGGAACTGGTGCTGTACCGGATGCCGATGTTGCGCGTGGACACCGAGACGCCGGACGGGACGCGGGCCTCGGCGCTCGCGGTCGCCGACGCGTGGGTGGAGCGCGACAGCGGGCAGGCCGCGTGGCTCCGCGTGGACGTGGACGGGCGCACGCAGGTGCCGCGCGTGGTGGGCGACGGACTGTTGGTGGCGACGCCGTGTGGGTCGAGCGCGTACGCGCGGGCGATGGGCGCGACCCCGGTGCCGCTGACCGCCCCGGTCCTCACGCTGGCCGGGTCGAACGTGTTCCGCCCGCGGTTCTGGCGGCCGGTCACTATGCCCGAGGACGCGCGCGTCGCGCTCACCAGCCTCGACCACAACGGCAAGCGCCCGGTCCGCGGGTACATCGACGGCCGCCCCGTCGGGACCGTGCGCGCGATGGACGTGCGCGTGAGCACCGTGGCCGCGGTGGAACTGGCCTTCACCCCCGAGTTCGACCTGTCCGCCCGGCTGCTGCGCTCGATGTTCCCCCCCACCGACGGCGTGTTGTAGCGCTCACGCCGCGACCGGCAGCGCGGGCGCGGCGCACGCGCGCAGCGCGACCGCGAACAGCGGGAACCCCAACTCGCGCGGGTCGTCGCAATCGGGCGGCGCGCACGCGGTCGCCAGCACCAGCGGCCCCGCGCCCTCCAGCGCCGGCAGCCGCACGCGCACGACCTCGGTTTCGACGATCACGTCCGCGTCCGCGACGCGCCGCCCGTCGGCGTACACGGCAAGCCCGCGGCCCGCAAGTGACCAGCCGACGCCGTTCGTCTGCAGCGCGATCTCGCACGGGCCGACGGGCCGCGGGAGCCGCACCACGGCGCACGGCCCGGTCCAGCGCACCGGCAGCCCGTTCCAGCGTTCCGGCAGGTGGAAGCCCCACAGGTCGCGCGCCGGCAACTCGTCGACGGTGAACTCGACGGCGCGCGGCGCGCGGCACTCGTGCGGCAGTTCGGTGGCGAGGTACTCCTTACGCGCCAGCCGCGCCGCGGTCGCCCACATGGCGAGGAACAGCCGCCGCGCGAGCGGCGGGCGCGAGCCGATCAGCCGGCACGCGCCCGCCGCGAGGTGAATCTTGAGGTGGTCGAGTAGGCGACCGGCACGCCCCTCGCGCGCGGCCAGTTTCAGCACGCGCCACGCTTGCCGCCGCGCGCGGCCGGTGCCGAGTCGCCGGCGCTCGCCCCACAGCGCGCGCAGCGCGGCCCACGCCAACTCGTGTTCGCCCCACGGGGGGTCGCCGTCGGCGACGAACGTGTGGCCGATGTGGGGGCCGCGCGGGTGCTCGCGGTGGTACCGCAGCTCGCCGGCCACCACGTCGCGCTGGTACGCCTTCACGTCCGGCGGGCTCCCGCTGAACAGGTGCGCGACCGCGGGCACGTCGGCCCGCACCGGGCGCACCCCGCGCCGCCACAGTGCGTCCGCGAGCAGCATTTCCGAGAAGACGCCGTAGTGGGTGCGGAACCCGCCGGCCGCGAGGTACTCGGTGCGGCGCAGCGCGCACGAGTGGACGTTCAGCTTGCGCCAGTCGTCCGGGGCGTGGTAGAGCGCGAACCCGTCGAGGTTGCACCGCCCGTCGAGGCGGCTCAGCGCGCCGGCGTCGAGGGCCGCGAGCGGGCCGAACGCGGCCGGCGCGCCCGTGGCGCTCAGGAAGCGGTCCATCGCGCTCAGGAACGTCGGCTCCGCGACGCAGTGCGATTCGGTGAAGACGAGGAACTCGCCGCGCGCGCCCCGCGGTCGAACAGTTCGGCGCGGGTCGCGCGCGGGAACCGCAACAAGCTGTCGGGCGAGCCGAGCAGCGGCGGGACGCGGCGCTCGGTGGCGCGGTCGCGCCCGTCCGTAACGGCCACGACCTCGAACCGCTCGCGCGCGAGGTCCTGCGCGACCCAAGAGCGCACGCTTTGCGCGTCGATGCCGCGGGCGTCGGGCAGGTGCAGGACGACAGAGAACCGCGGCGCGGTCATTCGGGTACTTCCGCGGGCGATGCGACGTGCGTCCTCCTTTCATCGGCACGCGGGCGCGGCCGACTTCTCTGCGCGCCGGTATTTTCGCCCCGGGGCGCGAAGCCGGGAAGGAGAGCGAAGCGAAACTTACCCGCGGCTCGCGGGGTACTGCCCTACATGCGCCACATCCTCCCACTGTTGGTTCTCGCCTGCGGTTGCTCGCGGCCCGCGCCGGTTGTAGTCGGCGGGGGCGACGACGAGCCGCGCGGCGCGCACGGCACGTTCCCCGACGAAGCCGTGAACGCGGCCGGCAAGTCGCGCGCGTTCCGGCTCGTCGTACCCGCGTCGGTCGACCTCCGCGCGCCCGCGCCGCTGGTCGTGGCGTTCCACGGGATGCTCATCGACAGCAAAGACGTGATGCCGCGGTACACGAAACTGGACGACCTCGCGGCGGCGAAGGGGTTCGTGCTGGTGTACCCCGAAGCGAACGGGAAGGCGTGGGGGCTGCTGCCGGACAAGGTGAGCGCGGACCTCGCGTTCTTCGACGCGCTGCTCGCGGACGTGCGCGCGAAGTACCGGATCGACCCGGCCCGCGTGTACGTCCTCGGCATGTCGAACGGCGGGTACTTCGCGCACCTCGTGGCCCGCGAGCGCGCCCATACAGTCGCCGCGTGCGCCGCGCACTCCGGGCCGCTCGGCCTCGAAACGCTGCTCGGCGTGCGCGCCGCGCGCAAGTTCCCGGTGATGATCGTCCACGGGGACCGCGACCCCGTCCTGTCGGTGGCGTTCGCGCGCGAGAACCGCGACAAGTACGCGCGCGAGGGGCACGAGGTGAAGTACGTCGAGGTGCCGGGGTTGGGGCACGAGTGGGCGACCGGCGCGGGCATCAACGAGCAACTCTGGGAGTTTTTCGCCGGCCACCCGAAGAAGTAAGCGGGTGGCCCTGATACCAAGTCTTGTTGAAGCGTAACCGTCGGGTTGGTGTTCACCTCCCCCCTTGAGGGGGAGGTCGCCGCCCGGCTTTTGCGGGCGGCGGGTGGGGGTAAGCTGCTGAGAATCTCCGAAGGTGCTCACCCCCCCGCCGGCGAAGCGCCGGCGACCTCCCCCTCAAGGGGGGAGGTGAGGAGACGGCCAACGGTTACGCTTCAACCCGACTTGGTATGAGCGGTCGCGATCGCGCGGCGCGTCGGTGAGCGCGGCGCGAAGGGTCGGCCCGGCTTTGCGAGATGGGTGAGGGGAGTCGAGCGCGTCCAGACCGATACGCGAAGCTGATGTGAGTGGTGCAGTGCCCTCTCACCCGCCGCCCCAAAGCCGGCGGCGCCCTCTCCCCCATCAAAGCACGGGGGAGAGGTGTGGGCTTCCCGTGCGCGACTCGAACCCGCGTGCCGTGGGTGGCCGTTCGGGCGGTTCTCGTTATCGTGCCCTTCATCGACACCGTTCGTCTTTGAAAGGGGCACCCATGAGCGCGGCGGTTCCGGCGCGGGCGTGGGCGGTTACGGCCGCCGGCACCGCCGTCAACCTGTGCCTCGGCATCCTGTACGGATGGAGCGTCTGGAAGGCCGCGCTCGTCCCGCAAGACAAAGCCCTGTACGGCCGGCCCATGACCGGGCTGAACGAGGGGTGGACGTACCTCGACAACGTCGAAGGGACCGTCGCCTACGCCGTGTGCGGCATCACGTTCGCGCTGTTCATGATCCCCGGCGGGCGCTTACAAGACCGCTACGGGGCGAAGATCGGCGCGACCCTCGGCGGGCTGTTCCTCGCGGTCGGCTGTATCCTCGCGGGGCTGATGAAGAGCTACACCGGCCTCGTGGTCGGGTTCGGCGTGCTCGGCGGCATCGGCATGGGCCTCGGGTACGCCGCCGCGACCCCGGCCGCGGTGAAGTGGTTCCACAGCAGCCGGCGCGGGCTGGTGGTCGGCCTCGTCGTCGCTGGGTACGGGGCCGCGGCCGTGTACATCTCGCCGCTCGCGGACTACCTGATCCGCAACTACGGGCTAACGGGCAGCTTCGTCGGCCTCGGCGTGTTCTTCGCGGTCGTCGTGGTGATCGCCGGGCAACTCTTGAACCCGCCGCCCGCGGGCTACGTCGCGCCGATCCCGGCCCACATCGTAGACGGGCCGAAGGTCGCGGCGAACGACTTCCGCGCCAAGCAGATGTTGGCGACGTGGCAGTTCTACGCGCTGGTGTTCCTGTTCATCGGGTCGGCGCAGTCCGGGCTGCTGGTGATCGCGAACGCGAAACCGTTCCTCACGGACGCCGCGGGCAAGACGGGGTTCTTCGCCGAGAACGCGTGGCTGTTGGTCACGTTCATCGGCGTGGTGAACGCGCTCGGGCGCGTCGGCACCGGGCGCTACTCGGACCGCATCGGCCGGCTGAACGCCTACGCGCTGAACGGCCTTGTGTCGGCCGCGTGCCTGTTCGCCGCGCCGTGGGTGCTGGCCGAAAAGAACGTGCTGCTGCTGTTCGCGATCATCGGCGTGATGGCGTGGCAGTACGGCGGCACGCTCGCGCTGCTGCCGGCCGTAACCGCGGACTACTACGGCCCGAAGAACATGGGCCTGAACTACGGGCTGGTGTTCATCGGCTGGGGCGTGGCGTTCTTCGTCCCGACGCTGGGCGGGTACATCAAGGAAACGTCCGGGGCGTGGAACGGGGCGTTCTACCTTTCCGGCGGGTTGCTGGTAGCGGCTGTAGCGGTGAGCCGGGCCGTCCGGCGACCGATGTTGCCGGAGAACACTGGCACTTAACCCGGCCCGGTAGCTAGAATTAGCACTTCCTTAGGGCCGATTGCGAATGCTCTTCGCACTACTGTTCTTCCTGATCGCCGCGCACGCGCTCATGGATTACTCGTTGCAAAACGACTCCATGGCCGTGTGCAAGTGCCCGAAGTCCACGTCGCCGCTCGCGGCGGCCGTGCCGTGGTACTATTGGCTCACCTCGCACGCGCTCTTGCACGGGGCCGCGGTCGGAGTCATCTTCCGGTGGATGGGGTTCGACTGGACCGCGGTCGCCGCGGTCGCGTTGGCCGAAACCGTGATCCACTGGTTCGTCGATTACGGCAAGTGCGAGAAGTGGTACTCGCTGCACGTCGATCAGGCGCTGCACGTGGTCTGCAAGATCGCGTGGTGGGCGCTGGTCGCGGCCAAGGCCCTCGAACCCGGCGTTCCGCTGTTCTGAGTTGGACGATGTTCTCGCGCGAAGGTCTCGCGGCGCGCGGTGCCGTCTCCCTCTTCCCTCGCGGGGCCGTGGAGAAATCGGGTGCGCTCTTGGTCTTCACCCCGAAGGGGTGGGACAGTTTAGCCCGGTGCAACGCACCGGGTACGGAGTCTGGTTGTCTTCCACCCTGAAAGGGTGGGGTAAGTGCGCGTGTCGCAGGCCTTCAGCCTGCAAAACCAATGCGCTGGCATACCCGGTGCGTTGCACCGGGCTAAACTGTCCCACCCCTTCGGGGTGAAGACCAGTCGCCAGATTTCTCCCCGTCCCACAAGGGGAGTGGGAGAAGAAAATGTACCGCCCCGGCGCTCTTGTGCGGCGAAAGGAATCCACCATGCCTCGCTCCCCCCGCGCCGCCCGCGCCCTCGTGTCGTTACTGGTCGCGCTCGTCTCGGTCGCGGGCGGCGGTGCGGCCGGGTACTTCCTCGCCGGCAAGTTCCCCAAGCCCGGCGCGCAACCGCCGGACGCGGGGCCGCCGCCCGCCGAGGGCGCGCCGCGCGACCGCGTTGGCGCGCTGGGCCGCATCCAACCGGCCGGCGGGGTCGTGCCCATCTACGGGCCACCGGGCGACCGGATCGCCAAGTTGTACCCCGTCGCGCCCGGCGCGTACCTCAAGGCCGGCGACCCCGTCGCCGAACTCGCCTCGCGCAAGGACCGCCTGCTCGAGGTGCGCGTCGCCGAAACGCAACTGACCGAGGCGAAGGCCGCGCGCGACGCCGCCGAGCGCGCCGGCAAGAAGAAGATCGCCGCGGCCGAGGCCGAACTGAATCAGGCCAAGGCCAACAAGGTCAGCGACCTCGCCGCCGTCGACGCCAAGCTCGCGTTCATCAAACTCCAGTCCGACGCCGCGGCCAAGCACCTCACCCGCCTCAAAGCGGTCAAGGACAAGGGCGGGACCGTGGCCGACGAGGACGTCGAGAAGGTGGAACTGCTGAAGGCGCAGGCCGACGCCGAGCACACCGCGACCAAGGCGCTGCGCGACAAGACGGACACGACGTACACCGAGACCGAGAACGCGGCGCGGGCCAAGATCGACGCCGCGAAAGCCGAACTCGACGAGGCGCTGGCCCGCGCGCCGATCAAGTCGTCCGAAGAGAAACTCGAACTGGCGAAGCAACTGAGCGAACTCACCGTCATCAAAGCGCCGGTGGCGGGCACGGTGCTGAAGGTGATCGGCCGCGAGGGGCAGCCGACCGGCATGGAACCGATCCTGCACATGGCCGATCTCGGCACCATGACCGTGGTGGCCGAAGTGTACGAGAGCGACGTGGCGCAGGTCGCGACGTGGGTGAAGGCCGGCCCGGTGGCCGCGGAGGTCACGAACCCGGCGCTGCCGAAGGCGCTCCGGGGCACCGTGCGCACCGAGGCCGACATCACGCGCATGATCGCGCGGAATCAGGTGTTCGCGCTGGGGCCGCGCGAGGACGCCGACCGGCGCGTGGTCGAGGTGGTCGTGAGCTTGGCCGACGCCGACGCCGCCACCGCCGGCCGCTTCGTCGGCCTGCAAGTGAACGTGACCTTCGGGAAGTGACAAAGACTTCGATCCACAGATTGCGCCGATGGACACAGATTGAAAGACACGATACCAGAACCGAGTTTCGACAGGATCACAGGATGAAACACGATTCCGAGAAGAGCGGCTCTTCTGTATCATTGTTCATCTTGTGATCCTGTCGAAACTCGTCTGCCTTCTCTGCCTTCAATCTGTGTCTTCTGTGCAATCTGTGGATCAACGCTTCTTTTTGTGGTTTGCGATGACTCCCCTGCGGCTGGCGTGGTCGAACTTGGTTCACAAGCGCGCGCGGACGCTGATCGCGGCGACCGGGGTCGCGTTCGCGGTCGTGCTCATCTTCATGGAACTGGGACTGCTCGGCGGGGTCGGGCGCACCGCCACCATGCTGTACGACAAGCTCAACTTCGACCTGCTGGTCACGTCGTCCGAGTACCTCGACCTGAGCCGCCCCGGGGCGTTCCCGCGGGCGCGGCTGGCGCAGGCCCGCGTCGAGGGCGTGACGGACGCGGTCCCGGTGTCGTTCGGCGTGGTGAGTTGGCGCGCGCCGCAGCGCGACTCCCTGTTCGGCGGCCCGGTCCCGGCCGGCGAGCAGATGAGCATCAGCGTGATCGCCGCGCCGCCGGGCCAACTCGACAAGGTCTTTCTGCTGGGCACAGACGGCGTGTTCCCGTCGCGCGAAGCGGCGCGCGCCGCCGGCCTGATGCTCGGGCGCGGCGGCACGTATTTCATGGACCGGCTCTCCAAGCCGGAGTTCGGCGACGCCGAGCGGGTCCGCACGATCCCCCCGGACGGGCGCGGCGACGAGCTGGTCCGCGTGAACGGCCGGCGCGCCGAAGTGGCCGGCACGTTCGAACTGGGCACCGGGTTCAGTTGGAACGGGATGCTGATGACCAACGAGGTGACGTTCGCGGACGTCACGATGCGCTCGCCGGAAGACGTCAACTTCGGGCTGCTCACGCTCGCGCCCGGCGCGGACCCGGAGGCCGTGCGCGCCCGGCTGCGGGCCGCGCTCCCGCCGGACGTGACCGTCGTGACGCGCGCCGAGATCAACGCCGCCGAGCGCAACTACTGGCTCCGGCTCACCTCCGTCGGCCAGTTCCTGCTGGTCGCGGTGGTACTCGCGGTGGTCGTGGGCGTCATCTTCGTGTATCAGATGATGGCCGCGGACATCCGCAACATGCTGCCGGAGTACGCGACCGTGAAGGCCCTCGGCTACCGCGCCCCGTACCTGACGGGCGTGGTGCTGTGGCAGGCGCTCCTGCTGGCGCTGTTCGGCTACGTGCCGGGGTTCGTCGCGGCGCTGGGGCTGTACCATCTGGCGAGCGCCTACGGCGGCATCCCCACCGGCATGACGTACCCCATCGCGCTGAGCGTACTCGCGCTCACGGGCGTGATGTGCCTCGCCTCCGGGCTGCTCGCGGTGCGAAAGGTTCACACCGCGGCCCCGGCCGACCTCTTTTGAGAGGCAGAAAGGCCGAAGAAGAATGGCCACAAAAAAGCACAAAAGCCACAAAATGAAGACACTAGAGAAGACAGAAACAGAGTTGAAGGCACTCCGCTCGATAGCTCCGTCTGCTGTCTTCTGATCTGCTGCCTGTCTTGGTCTTCTTTTGTGTGTCTTGTGCTTTTTTGTGGCCATTCTTCTTTCTCTGACCCATGCCCCCACCCGTTCCACTCGCCCTGAAGAACCTCACGCACGACAAGGTGCGGTTCGCGCTGTTCGCGGCCGGCATCGGGTTCGCCGTCGTGCTCATGGGCGTGCAGTACGGCATCATGAACGCCATGCTCGACAGCAACACGGTGCTGATCCGGCAGATGAAGTGCGAGCTGGTGCTGGTGAACCCGAACCGGGCGTCGCTAATGTTCCCGGCGGGTGTGTCGCAGCGGCGCGTCGAACAGGCGAAGGGCGTAGACGGCGTGGGCCGCGCGGTGCCGGTGTACGTCGAGTACCAGAGCGCCGAACTGCGCCACACCGCGCGCGACCCGCGCGACCGCACCAACACGCGGCGCGTTCGCGTCGTCGGCATCGACCCCGCGGCCGACCTGCTCGACCTGCCCGGGTCCACCGCGGCCGACCGCGCCGCGCTGGGCACGCCCGGCACCGCGCTCTACGACCGCATGAGCCGCGCGCACCCGACGCGCCCCGGCGAATCGGTCTTCGGGAAACTCGAACCGGGCGCGCGTACCGAACTCGCGGGCCAGAAGATCACGCTCGTCGGCGGGTTCGAGATGGGCTTCGACTTCGGCACCGACGGCACGCTCGTCGTCAGCGACCGCACCTTCGTGCAGGTGGTGCGGCCCGCGAGCTTCGGCTTCAACCCGACCGCGGAGGCCGACCTCGTCGCGATCCAGCTCGCGCCCGGCGCACACCGCGACACCGTCAAGGCCGCGCTCGCCGCGAAGCTCGGCGGCGACGTGCTCGTTCTCACCCGCGACGAACTGGTCGCGCGCGAAAAGGCGTTCTGGTGGACGAACACGCCCATCGGGTTCGCGTTCGGCGCGGGCGTCGTGTTGGGGTTCGTGGTCGGAACGGTCATCTGCTATCAGATTCTGGCGAGCGACGTGGCCGACCACCTGCCCGAATACGCCACGCTCAAGGCCATCGGCTACACCAACCGCTACCTGAGTTGGGTCGTGCTTCAGGAAGCGCTGATCCTCGCCGCGGCCGGGTTCGTACCGGGAATGGCCGTGACCTACGGCACGTACCTGATCCTGACCGAACTGACCGGGCTGCCGATGGTGCTGACGCCGGGCCGGTTCGGGCTGATCTTGGGGCTGACGCTCGTGATGTGCGTCGCGTCCGGGCTGATGGCCGTGCGCAAGGTGAAGAAGGTGGACCCCGCCGATGTCTTCTAAGCTCCCGCCGCCCGGTCAGCCGGTGCTCCGCGTTCGCGGGGTGAGCCACTATTTCGGCACCGGCGACACGCGCACGCAAGTGCTGTTCGACAACACGCTCGAAGTGATGCCGGGCGAACTGGTCATCATGAGCGGGCCGAGCGGTTCCGGCAAAACCACCATCCTGACCCTCATTGGCGGTCTGCGCACGTTGCAAGAGGGCGAGATCGAAGTGTGGGACGCCGACCGCGGCGACTACCGCACGCTTCGCGGGGTGAGCGAATCCGACCTCGTCAACGTGCGCCGGCTCATCGGGTTCATCTTCCAGCGCCACAACTTGTTCGACTCGCTGACCGCGCTCCAGAACATCCGAATGGCGCAGCGGCTCCGCGCGAACGGCCCATCGGACCCGGACGCCGACGCCCGCGCGCTCCTCACCTACCTGCTGTTGGGCGAAACGGACATTCAGGGGAAGCCGCAGAAGCCGCGCTTCGACTACAAGCCCGCGGCCCTCAGCGGCGGGCAGCGCCAGCGCGTCGCCATCGCCCGCGCGCTCGTGAACCGGCCCAAGCTGGTACTGGCCGACGAGCCGACCGCGGCCCTCGACGCCAACAGCGGCCTCGCTGTGGTCACGCTCGTTCAGCAACTCGCGCGCCCGCGCCCGGAGGCCGACCTCTCGAAGCTCGTGCGCTCCGCGGCCGAGGCGGGCGAAAACGGCCGCCTCGCCGACTGGCAGATTCCGCTGCTGAAGGCCGTCGCCAACGAGCACGGCACCACGAGCCTGATCGTCACGCACGACGCGCGGATCATGAACCTCGCCGACCGCATCGTTCACATGGAGCGCGGGCGGATCGAGTCGAACGTGGTGGTCGCGGAGCGGCTGTTCGTGCGCGAGGGGCTGCGGCAAAGCCCGGCGTTCGCGGCCATCTTGCCCGAAGAACAGGAGAAGATCGCGGACGCGGTGCTGGTCGGCGTTCACCCGGACGAGGCCGTGCGCCCGGACCAGCTCACCGGCAAGTCGGGCCGGCTGGAGGTGTACGGGCCGGGCGAAACCATCGTGCGCGAGGGCGACTCGGTGAACGAGTCGAGCAAGTTCTACTTGATCCGCCGCGGCACGGTCGAGGTGCTGCGCGCCGACGGCGGCGCGCCGAAGAAGCTGACGGAGATGGGGCCGGGGCGCTATTTTGGTGAGGTCGCGCTGCTGATGAACCAGCCGCGCAACGCGACCGTGCGCGCGCTGTCGCGGGTCGAGGTGTACACGGTGAACCGCGCGACGTTCGACCAGTTCCGCGACGTGAGCCGCCCGTTCATCGACCGCGTACTCGCCAACTTCCGCGCCGGCGGCGCGTGAGAATAGCCGCACGATTCAGACACGATGAAAACACGATCAGAAGAGAAGAGCGTTGGAATTGAACTCTGCATTCTGCCTTGATCGTGTCTTTCTGTGTTCATCGTGCGGCGCTGTTCTTGTCACTTCTTCGCTTCGATCTTCTGAATCGCCCCGTGTGCGGCGACGGCGCGTTCGAGGTCCCAGTCGTCGAGCAGTTCGCGCAACTGCGGGAGCGCGGCCTTCGCGTCCGGGCCGATCGCGCCGATCAACTCGATGACCTCCGGTGCGACGTGCCCAGCCGTTTTCAGGTAGTTCACCAGATCGGGAACCGCGCTCTTTGCCTTCGCCGCGTGGCGCGTTAACACCGCGATCACGGAGTCACCCGTTGGGGCAATATTGATTTGCAGCCATACATTGGGCAACCGAATGAAGCCGCGAACGATAACCGGCACCAGTTCGGGGCAGTCCGGGGCGATGTGTTCGACCAACCTGCGCTCGATCTCGTAATCAAGTTTCCTCAGCACGCAATTCCGGCGGTCGTGGATCATGCGCGCGAACGTGGCGCGGTACGGGGCGGGGTCGCCCTCGATCTTCGAGAGCGCGCAGGCCGCGAGCAACCGCAGCTTGGGGTCGGGGTCGAGGAGCAGTTCCTTGAGGTCCGGGATCGCGGCCTTCGCGCCCGGCCCGATGTCGGCGAGGCACAGCAGATACCACGGCTTGCTCTCTTCGATGGCGTGCGCCATCTGCATGCGAATCAGCGGCACGGCGTCCTTCGCGCCCGGCCCGATTGCGGCAAGCGCGTGAAGCGCGGATACGGGTCCGAGCCGTTCCCGGTCTGGGATTTTCTCCACGGCCTCGCGCATCACCGGGTCGAGGTCATCGGCGAGGTACGGCAGCAGGTACGGGACCGCGTCCTTCGCCGCCGGCCCGATCCGCCGAACCATGCCGATCCCTTTGACCGGGTCGAACTCTTTGCCGCGCTGGAACAGTTTCAGCGCGTCGGCAACGGCCGGCTTGACATCCTTGAAGAACGGTCCGTCGTAGCGCGTCTCGACGCGCCACTTGTCGAACGCCATGCTCGCGACCGGATTGTACTCAATGACCAACTGGATCACCTTCGCGGCGCTCTTGCGATACTCGGCATTCGGATCGTTCAGAGTGCCGAACAGGAGTTTCAGGTGCGGGCGCGCGAGGTGCTGTAAATCGAAGAATTGGAACAGCTCGCGGCTCTCCGGGTATTTGCCCTTCCAAATCGGCACGAGCAGTTGTTCAACAGACTCGTTGCGCAATAGGTGTTGGTTCAGTCGCACTTCGGCCAGACGATCCTGTGTGGTCGTTACCCGTACATCCGGTTGTGGAGTCCGGCGACGTTCTTCATCATCACCGTGTGACGACGGGGCG
>Ga0194132_10009432_pt1 | contig 13435 bp, 11 predicted proteins | sample TA2KigOf80mmetaG_FD_148612 | JGI IMG/M metagenome (GOLD analysis project Ga0194132, IMG submission 148612) | Freshwater microbial communities from Lake Tanganyika, Tanzania - TA2015054 Kigoma Offshore 80m | ecosystem: Environmental > Aquatic > Freshwater > Lake | place: Tanzania: Lake... | reverse complement strand
GATGCCGAAACCTGAAGCCCCGAAAGAGCCCCCCAAGGGTGTCTATCTCCAGGCCGGTGCTTTTCAGACTTCGTCCGAGGCGGACAACCTGAAAGCCCGGCTGGCCCTGCTGGGCATCGAGTCGCAGATCACTACCGCGCACCTGCCGGATGACAAGACCTGGCACCGGGTACGGGTCGGCCCCTACGACGATGAAGAGGCCGCCAAGCGTGTTCAAATCACCCTGCAAGAGAACGACATCAAGGCCAACGTGGTCGGAGTCAAGGAGTAACCCCTCATGGAGAATAGGATGCAAACCAACCGCTGGTCACGCCGTAGCGTTCTGACAACCACTTTGACGCTGGGCGCGGCCGCCCTGATGCCCAGGGCCTTCGCCCAAGGGGGGCCCGTGCTGGACCGTGACTACAAACTCATCACGCCAGCACAATCGCCTTCGACCGGTGGCAAGGTCGAAGTCATCGAGTTCTTCTCCTATGCCTGCCCGCACTGCGCCGAGTTCGAGGCGCCATTGCAAGGCTGGCTGCGGAAAAAGCCCAGTGATGTCAGCTTTCGTGCTGTACCGGTGATCTTTCGCGAGTCGTGGGCACCGCTGGCGAAGCTATATTTTGCGTTGGAGACCATGGGTCATCTGGGCAAGGTGCATGGCAAGGTGTTTCACGCGATGCATGGCAGCGAGGCCATCGACCTGTCGGATCCCGACAAGTTGTTTCCCTGGATCGCCAAGCAAGGGGTCGATCAGGCCAAGTTCAAGGAGATCTACAACTCCTTCGGCATGGACGCCAAGATCAGCGGCTACAAGAAGGCCGCCATCGACCACCAAGTCAAGTTCACGCCGGTAGTGGCCATCAATGGCAAATATCTGACCGGACCTTCCATGGTGCGCGAGCAAGGCCGGTTCTTCCAGGTTGTGGATGCCTTGATCGCGCAAGAACGTGCCAAGCTGGCCAAGCCTGCACCGAAACCCAAGTGAACACCCAGCGTAGACATCTTCTTGCTGCTGGCGTCGGGGTAAGCTTGAGCCTCGCGCTGAGTGCGCGTGCCGAAGAGGAAAGCGATCAGCCAGGCTATTTTCCAATCCCGGCCCAGCCCATCGATGACCAGAATCGCATCGAAGTACGGGAGTTCTTCTATTACGGTTGCGGCGCCTGCTATGCCTTCGAGCCCTACCTGCGGGCATGGGAACAAGAGATGAGTCCCGACGTCGCGTTGGTACGCACGCCCGCGCTGCGCAACACCCGCTGGATTCCGCTGACCATGGTGTACTTCACCCTGCTCAAGCTGGGCGCACACAAGCGCCTGCACCAGAATGTGTTCGACGCTTACCACTTCGACCACATCGATTTGGGTGACCGCAACGCATTCATCGAATGGGCGGCGGGCAAGGACCTCGCAGCCGACGCCGTGCAGAGCGCCTGGGAGTCCAAGGAAGTGGCGATGGCGGTCGAACTCACGCAGTTGACCACGCGCCGCTATGCCGTTCAGGGCGTTCCCACCCTGGTGGTGGATGGCCGCTTCCTGACCTCGCCCTCGATTGCACGCGGCCAGCAGGAAGCGCTAGCGGTCGTGGATGAATTGGTGGCGCGGCGCCGCATGGAACGCTTCCGTGGCGACGACTCTTGAAGATTTTTGTCACCGGCGCATCCAGCGGCATTGGTGAGGCTTTCGCGCGGCACTACGCCGCCGGTGGACATTCACTCGGCTTGCAGGGCCGCCGGCAATCGGTGCTGGAGGCGCTCGCTGCGGATCTCAAGGTGCCGTGCAGCGTGCATGTGTGCGACGTTCGAGATGCCGATGCGATGGCAATCGCCGGCGAGGACTTTCTCACTCGGCATGGCGGTATCGATCTGGTCATAGCCAATGCCGGGGTGAGCAGCGGCACCGCCACTGAGAAGCGCCAGGACGATGCTGTGTTCCGGGAGGTGTTTGACACCAACGTGGTGGGCATGGTCAATACCTTCCGGCCCTTTGTCGCCGCCATGCGCGCGCAGCGTCACGGGCAGCTTGCTGGTGTTGCCAGTGTGGCTGGGTTTCGCGGGCTGCCAGGCTCGTCGGCCTATAGCGCCTCCAAGTCGGCCGCCATCACCTATCTCGAGAGTCTGCGGGTCGAACTGCATGGCAGCGGCGTGAAGGTGATTACCCTGTGTCCCGGTTACATCGACACGCCCATGACGCAGCGCAATCCCTACCCCATGCCCTTCCTATTGACCGCGCCCGAAGCGGCGCGGCGCATGGCGCGGTTGATCGAACGCGGCGTACGGCGTGGCGTCACGCCCTGGCAGATGGCTTTGGTGGGCTCCCTGCTGCGCAATCTGCCGTCGGCACTCTACGACCGGGCTTTCGCGCGAGCACCGCGCAAACCGCGACGCGACTAAACGAGTGGAATGCCGAGTTCGGCCTGCAGGTCCGCCAGCGCCTGTTCGCCGCTCGTGACCTTGATGGTCCGCATGCCGAGCGCGCGTGCCGGCTTGAGGTTGATGCCGAGGTCATCCAGGTAAACCACACGTTCAGCAGGCAGATCGACAAGGTCCAACGCAAGTTGGTAAAAACGCGGCTCCGGCTTGCGCACTCCGACCTTGCTGGACTCGATCACGTAATCGAACAGCCCCATGACTTCCATCACCGCGGCGGCGCGCACCGCATCGGTCGGTAGGCCGTGATCTCGCCCGGTATTGAAGTTGTTGGTGACGCAGACATTGATCAATCGACCTGTCAACTGCTTGAGCGCATCCACCATGGCAGGCCGGATGTCGCCGTAGAGAAGGCGTGCGACCTCGGCACCACCGACTTCGTGCCCACGCGCGCGAGCTTCAGCGGCAAACGCGCGGTCAAAGCCGTCGAAATCAAGATCTCCGCGCTCGAAGCGCGCCCAGGCGTTATCGTCCGGATGGGTTGAATTGATGCCGCGCAGGAACCCAGCGGGGAGACCACGCTGCCGTTCGAATCGCTCAAACGCCTCAAAGGGACTGGTGGTGATTACCCCACCAAAGTCCCAGAACACTGCCCTGATGCTCAATTGCGCTTCACGCCTTTTTTGAAGTCGTCAATGGCGGTCTTGAGCATCTTCTGCTCTTCACACGGAATCGGGCTGCACAGGCGATTGAGTTCTGCCAGATGTCGCTCGGCGTCAGCGACCTTGTTCATCATCAAGTAGGCCTCGCCCAGATACTCGTGTGCCTGCTTGTGCTTGGGGTTAAGGGCGAGCGCCTCCTTGTAGTGCATCAGCGATTGCTCTAGGTAGCCCAGTTTGCGGTAGGCATAGCCCAGAAAGTTGCGCGCATCAGCGTTCTTGGGCTCGGCAGACACAGCCTTCTCCAATTGATCCACCGCCTTGTTCCAATCCTCGGCCTTGATGGCCTCCTTACCCGCCTGAAAGCTGGCCTCTGTACTCTCTTCGTTATCGCTGCCCAGATTGGCGTGGACATTCAGGCTCAGCAAAGCACCAGTCGCCACTGCCAGCATTAGTTCTCGGGTCAGAACGTTCATCTGTATCTCCTCATAAGAAATTGCACTGCTCGAGTTCCTCGGTCAGTGCACGATAGTCGGCGGCCCCCTGGCTCCAAGGCGCAAAGGCCAGTACATCCTTGGCGTGCATGGGGCTCTCCGCCAAGTGCACATTCTCCTTGATTACCGTTCGACACACCTGCTCGCCAAACGCTTCGTTCAGTCGTCGCAAAATCTCGTGGGACAGCTTGCGTCGGCCATCGAAACGGGTGACCACTACCTTGCGGTGAAACTTGCGCTTGAGTCGCTGCTCCAGCACATCGAGGGCGAGCTTGAGCTTATGAATGCTCTCTAGCGACAGGTAGTCCGCCGACACCGGCATCAGCACCCGGTCGGCCGCCAACAGCGAATTCAGAGTCAGCACCCCCAGCATGGGGCAGCAGTCGATCAGCACGTTGATCCGTGCGTTGGCGATGACCTTGTCGATGCCATCCTTGAGTCGCTTGGCAATGGACGGATCATTGCCGAACAGGGCATCGATCTTCGACAGTTCCGGCGAAGAGGGCACCAGACGGATACCTGAGGGCTGGGTAAGCATCAGATTTTCCAGCGGTGTGCCCTGCTGGAAGAAGCTGTACAAGCTTCGTTCGGCGGGAATGTGGCGTACGCCAAAAGCGACCGTCAGGTGAGCCTGCGGGTCGGTATCGATGAGGTACGGCGGGTGTTGCGATGCCGCCAGGCAAGCGGCGATGTTAAAGGTCGTGGTGGTCTTGCCCACGCCTCCCTTTTGATTGAACACGGCAACGACGGCCACTGCGTTTCGGAGCCTCCCTGGAGTGTATAAGCGCCGGACGATAGTGGTTGTCGAAGTTGAGCCGGCGCGCCTCAATTATCACTGTTTTGCGTCGGCCGCTGCTGCGGCTTGCGAACGACCATCGAGGCCGTATTGGCCGCGCTAAACTGCAGCGACTCAGTTGACTTGCACCACCGGGTTTCCACCGTTCCATGTCCTTGCCGCGCCGCTATATGTTTGCCGCCCTGGTGCTTTGTGGGTTGCTGACCTCCTGCAGCTTTGAGGCTTATCTCGCCAAGCCCCTACGACCAGAGCAGAGTGCCCAGGAATACACCGCCCGAACGCTCGACGACGCGGCGCTGCGCCACTATCTGCGCTCAAACGGCGTCGCCGGCGAGCCCTGGCCCCCCAGCCGTTGGCGCCTGAGTGAACTCACGCTCGTGGCCTTTTACTTCCATCCGGACCTGGCGGTGGCGCGCGAGCGCGTCGCAGTGGCCAGAGCGTCTTTGCACAAGGCCACGGAGCGCGCGCCGCTAGAGGTGGCGGTGTTGGCGGAACACCACAATGAGCGGACGCCCCAGGACGATGGACCCTGGAGCCTCGGATTTGAACTGGAACTGCCCATGGCAGGGGCCTCCCGGCGCGAAGCCATCGTGGAGGGTGAGCGTGCCGCGTTGGAACGCGCGGAACTCGAGGTTGGTGCCGTCGCCTGGCAAGTGCGGGCTCGCTTGCGCGCGGCCCTGGTGGAACTGTACTCGGCGCGCGGCCAAGCGGCCTTGGCAGGAAAGGAGCACGAGCACAACGAGGTGCTGGTCAGGCTGTTGCAACGACGCTTGCAGGAGGGCGCGGTCTCCAGCGGTGAGGTTACCGCTGCCCGCTTGCGCAGCCATCAGGCGCGCGCGGATGCGCAGTCCCACGCACTGGCGGCCACACGCGCCTGGGGTGACCTGGCGGCGGCGTTGGCGCTGCCGCTGGAAGTCACGCGGCGGATGGGGGTGGACTTCAGCGATTGGAACGAGTTTCCACCAGCGCCCGACGGCGGTAAGGCGCGTGCCCAGGCGCTGCTCAACCGTCTCGACATCCGCGCCGGTCTGCTCGATTACGCCATCGCCGAGAGCCACGTGCGCCTCGAAGTTGCGCGGCAGTATCCGGCGTTGCGCTGGTCGCCCGGTTTTCTGTGGGATCAGGGCGATGCAGTTTGGTCATTGGGATTGGGTTTGATCATGCCCGCGACTGTCGGCAACCGGCGCGCCATGCAGTTGGCGCAGGCACAGCGTGAATTTGCTGCCCGCCGTTTCGAGCAAAGTCAGCAGGCGGTGATGGCGCAGACAGCCGCCACTGTCGCACTCTACGATCAAGCCCTGCAAGGGTTGCGAGTGGTGGAAGCCCAGAAAGCGCTGAGCCAGCAGCACCTGAAGGAGACCGAGGGGCTGTTCGCTGGCGGTTACGCCGACCGCGTGAGATTAACGCAAGGGCAACTGGAGTCCGTGGGCGCGGCGCGGGCAGCATGGCAGGCACGCCGGGCGGCACTGGATGCCTGGGGCGAACTGGAAAATGTGCTGCAGGCGCCATGGGTCAATCTGGCCTCACCCATTGCGACAAACCCATCAATGCGGAGCAGGCCATGAGGCTATCGCGTAGCGGTATCACGATTGGCGTCATGGCGGTAATGATCGCCGTCTTGTTTGGGGCGTTGGTGTACTTTGCCCGTGATGAGTTGTCGATAGTGGACGAGCACGAGGAAGAAGCGATTCCCACTGCCTCGGCGGTGTCGCAACAAGATGGCGCCACGGTCATTACCGCCTCGACCCAAACCCAACGGGCCAGCGGCATCGCCACTCGCGAGCTGGCGGGCGCCAATAGCCAGGCGTATGCCGAGGTGCACGGTACTGTGCTGGATCCAGCGCCGTTGTTTGCCCAGCGCGGCGATTATCTGGCGGCGCTGGCGCAGGTGCGCGCACAACGCATCGCCGTGGCCAGCAGCGAAAACGAGTACCAGCGCGCCAAGCGATTGTTTGCTGATGACCGGAATGTCTCTGAGCGCAGTCTGCAGTCCGCCCAGACACAATGGCGGAGCGATCAGGCCCGGCTTGAAGCCGCTCAGCAAGGTGCCCGGGCACTAAGCGATGCGCTGCGCGCGCTTTGGGGGGACAACCTGGCCCAATCTGCCGCTGAACCCGAGGCCGCGTTGTTTCAGCGGCTCAGCGCGGGCCGTGAGGTCTTGCTCCAGCTAAGTGTGCCGTACGAGTGGCGCGAGCAGGTGGCCAAGCGCCCGGTCGAGGTAGGCGCGGCTGGATCGCCTGAGAGCTTGCGCCCGGCGCGGTATCTGGCGCCAGCGCAACGGGCCGACGCCGGCGTCACGGGGTCCACCCATCTGTTCATCGCTGACGCCAGAGACTTACGGCAGGGGATGCGTATCGCCGGCCGGCTGGAGTTGGATGCGACGACGCGGGGAGGCGTGCTGATTCCACACGACGCGGTGGTTTGGCATGGCGGCAAAGCTTGGTGCTATATACAAGACAGCGATCAGACCTTTGTGCGCCGGGAAGTTTCTGCCGTCGAGGAGGCGGCCGGTGGCTGGTTCAACGCCGAAGGTTTCAAGGCGGGCGAGAGGGTGGTGGTACGTGGCGCCCAGTTGTTGCTGTCGGAGGAGTACAAGTTTCAGATCAGGGAAGAGAACGATGACTGACTGGCATGGATCGGCGCCATGATCGCATTCCTGGTCAGACAGTCGATACGTTACCCCGGCGTCGTCGTGGCATTGGCGGTGAGCCTCATGCTGTATGGGCTGTACGTTCTGAGCCGGGCCAATCTCGACGTCTTTCCCGAGTTCTCGCCGGCGCAGGTGGTCATCCAGACCGAGGCTCCGGGCCTGTCGTCCGAACTGGTCGAGCGGCAGGTGACGCTGCCCATCGAGCAAGCGCTGTCCGGAACGTCCGGCGTGGCGGTGATCCGCTCCCAATCCATTCCGGGGCTGTCGGTCGTCACCGTGGTGTTCGAGGAACACACCGACCTGTTCCGCAATCGTCAGATGGTGGGCGAGCGCCTGGCCGGACTCACTGGGCAGATGCCCTTGGGCGTGTCGCCGCCCAATATGACGCCGCTCACCTCGTCCGCATCCACAGTCATGGGAGTGGGGCTGACCTCACCGAAGCGCTCGTTGATGGACATCCGCACCCTCGTCGATCGCAGTATCCGACCGCACCTGATGGCGGTGCAAGGGATCGCCGAGGTGAATGTGTTTGGCGGCGATGTGCAGCAATGGCAGATTCAGGTTGATCCGGACAAACTCATGCGGCACAACCTCTCGCTCGCCGAAGTGAGCGAGGCCGCGCGCCGCATCACTGGGCTGCAGTCCGCAGGCCACCTGCGCACGGTCAATCAGCACATCGAGATCGACGTCCAGGGCCAGCCGTCATCGCCGGATGAACTCGGACGTGCGCTGCTGACCTTGCGCGAGGGTCAATTGTTGCGTCTGGCCGATGTCGCCCAGGTGAGGGCGGCGCCGGCGCCATCGATCAGCGCCGCCGCCATCAACGGCAAGCCCGGGGTGTTTCTGTTCATCCAGGGACAGCTCAGGGCCAACACTTTGGCGGTGACCCTGGCACTGGAGCGCGCGCTGGAGGAACTGGCGCCGTTGATCGAATCCGAGCAGATCACGCTCCACCCCGGCCTGTTCCGCCCGGCGAATTTCATCGAGACCGCGGTTGACAATGTACGGCGCGATCTACTCATCGGTTCCACGCTGGTGGTGATCGTGCTGTTCCTGTTTCTTTATAACGCCCGCACCGCCTTCATCTGTACGCTGGCCATTCCGGCCTCGCTGCTGGGCGCGGTGCTGGTGCTGGACTACTTCGGCGTTGGCCTCAACATCATGGTCATGGGCGGCCTCGCCATCGCCTTGGGCGAGGTGGTCGATGATGCGATCATCGATACGGAGAATATATTTCGCCGCCTGCGCCTGAATCGCGTCGCGTCGTCGCCGCGTTCCCTGTCACAGGTGGTAATGCAAGCGTCGCTTGAGGTGCGCACTTCGGTGGTGTACGCGACCTTCATCGTGGCGCTGGTATTTGTGCCCCTGCTTACCTTGTCCGGCATCGCCGGCAAGCTGTTTGCGCCGTTGGGGCTGGCCTATATTCTGGCCATCCTGGCATCGCTGGTGGTCGCTGTGTCACTTACGCCAGCGCTGTGCTACTTGTTGCTGGCGCGCGGTGACCTCGATGCGCGCGATCCGCCTTTCGTGCGCTGGCTCAAGCCGCGATACATCGCCCTGCTGCAGCGTATCGAACGCTACCCGGCGCGGGTGGTGGGCAGTGTGTTTGCGTTTATCGCCCTGGGGGTGAGCATCCTGCCGCTCTTCTCCGGGGAGTTCATTCCTGCGCTGCGCGAGGGGCACTACATCATCCACGTGACCGCGGTGCCGGGAACCTCGGAGGCTGAATCGCTGCGCATCGGTCAGCGAATCGCCAAGGCTATCGGTGATATCCCGGGCGTCAAGTCGGTGGCGCAATGGGTGGGTCGGTCGCAGAACGGCGCCGATACTTTTGGTACTCACTACAGCGAATATGAAGTCGAGATCGGTCCACTGTCGGGGGCGGAGCAGCAGCGTGTGCTGCGAGAGATTCGCGCCACCCTGGCCGGCGAACGGGTCGGAAGTTTTCCGGGCGTGGCCTTTGGCGTGAACACCTTTCTGCAGGAGCGCATCGGCGAGACCATCACCGGGTTTCCGGCGGACTTCGTTGTCAGTCTGCACGGTGATTCACTCGACCTGCTCGATCGCGACGCGCAGGCGATCGCGGCGGTGTTGTCGCAGACACCGGGTGCGAGCGACGTGCAGTTGCAGGCTCCGCCAGGTACGCCCCAGTTGACGTTACGTTTGCGACAGGAACGGCTGACTGCCCTGGGACTGCAGAGCATGGATGTGCAAGAAGCCGTTCACGTCGCTTACGCCGGCGCCCTCGTTGGTCAGATTCATCGCGGCGCCCATGCCATCGATGTGGTTGTCGCACTGACGCCGCGGCTGCGCGATCGCGTGGGCGCGGTGGCCGACCTGCGGATCCGAGCCGCCGACGGCCGTCTGGTGCGCCTAGCGGACGTAGCCGACATCGCCATCACGGGTGGACGCTACAAGATCCTGCACGCCGGCGGCCGGCGCATTCAGACGGTGACCGCCAACATTGAGGGGCGCGATGACGCGCGTTTCGACGCTGATGCGCGCGAGCGCATCGGGCGCGAGGTCAAGCTCTCGCCCGGAAACTACGTGGTCTACAGCAGCGCTGCCCAGGCTCAAGCCGAGGCGCGCGAAGATCTAATCGTGCATTCCCTGATCGCGGGAATCGGAATTTTTCTGTTGCTTTACATCGCGTTCAACAACCCACGCAATCTCGCCATCACCTTCCTCAACCTACCTTTTGCATTGATTGGCGGTGTATTGGCAGTGTTGGCGAGCGGAGGCTGGATGACGCTGGGCTCACTGGTGGGATTCGTCACCCTATTCGGCATCACGCTGCGTAACGCCATCATGCTGGTCTCGCACTACCAGCATCTAGTGGGAGAAGAAGGATTGCCGTGGAATCTCGACACTGCCCTGCGCGGTGCCGCTGAGCGCTTGCCCTCCATCCTGATGACGGCGCTGGTGACTGCACTTGGTTTGTTGCCACTGGCGCTGGGAAGTGGCGAACCGGGCCGTGAGATCGAAGGCCCCATGGCGAGCATCATCGTGGGCGGACTGGTGACGTCCACTATCTTGAATCTACTCATTTTGCCGGCGGTGCTACTACGGTTTGGCCGCTTTACGGCGGCAAGCTCCGCCGGCACCGCGATCGCGGTGCCGTGATTGCGTTCACTTACGGCCTCTTCATGGCAGCAGAGACTTGCGAAGTTCCTGGGACTCCAATTGCTCGAGGAACCAATTGAGCGCCGTCCCCGCCTGTTTGTGTTGCCAGGCGTAGCAAAGCCGCGAAGGCGGGCGCTGTTCGGCCACGATGACCTCCACCAGTTGCCCCATGTCGATCAAGGGACGTGCTGACGACGGCGTCAGAAAGCCGATGCCGATCCCAGCCTGCTGAGCCTTGAGCTTGGACTCATAGGTCGACACCGTGAGCGCGTCGGAGCCGGCGCGCAGCCCCATGCTGCGTGCCGGCAGATCCCGGGTACTGTCGGTGATCAACACGGTTCGATATTTCGCGATTTCCGCGATGGGCACTGGGGTGGGCATGAGAGTAAGCGGATGGTTTGGGGGCACGCACAGCAGCCAATTCACATCGCCAAGATGCTTGACATTCATGACCCCGGAGGGCATGGAATACTCCGGCGCACCAATGATGAGATCGGCACGGCTGGCGCGCAGGGCATCCCAGCACCCGGTCAGGGATTCGGCTAGCAAGGTGAGCCGCACGCCCTGTACGGCGTCGTAGAAGCGACCGATCAGCGGCAGCAGGCGATCAATAGGAACTAGGGATTCGACGGCAACGCGCAGTTCTGACTCGAGTCCGCGAGCGATTCGTTGGGCGCGAGTTGCGGCATCCGCCATCAGCGAGAGCAATTGACTGGCTTCACGCATCAAGGCGACGCCGGTGTCGGTTGGCCGGGCTCGGTGACCATTGCGGTCGAACAACTGCACGCTCAGATCGGTCTCGAGCTTGTGGACGGTATAGGTGATGGCCGAAGGACGCGGTGTAGTTCTTCCGCCGCCGCCGCAAAGCTGCCGCGGCGCGCGATGGCGTCGAGAACTTCAAGTGCCTCCAGTGATAATTTTATTCTCGACACGCTTCCCCCTTTTGAAACGGCCCGGCTAGTATGTCAGGTCATCCCTGAGGTTTCTGGGATAGACTTGCAATATGTTGTAACGACGAGGGAAAAGCGTGCTTGCGCGTGTCCCGGATGCCGTGCAGCGCGGTAGCTCGCGGCATTGCCACTACAAGCGGGTGTCGTCGCCTTCGTGCCTCTTCCTTGGAACTGCGCAGTATGTATTCTTCCACTGTTCGCTTCATTCTCCCCTTACTGCTTTTCGGCCTTGCGCTGACGAGCTGTGCCAAGAAGAGCGACGGTCCTGAAGCCAAAGGCGACGCCGCTGCCACCAAGGCCACCGTCGCGGCGGCACCGCAGAAGCCGCCGGGCGGATTGCCGGTCAAGGCTACTCTAGTCGCGCTCGGCAATGCCGACGCCGAGGTCAGTGCGGTAGGCAATTTGTTGGCGGCGGAGTCCGTAGTCATTCGTCCGGAAGTGGACGGGCGCATTGTGCAGTTGAATATCAACGAAGGCCAGGCGGTGGCAAGGGGAACGCGGCTGCTGGCGCTGGATCCCGCGGAACTGGAGGCGCAACTGGCCGGTTCCACTGCCAATGCCAAGACCGAGATTCAACGCTATGAGCGCACCAAGGAGTTGTTCGACAGGAATTTCATCAGCCAGGAAGCGCTGGACGTGGCACGCGGCACCATGAACCGCGCCAAGTCGAGACAGCGGCAGGACGAGGCCCTTCTGGCCAAGACCGTGATTCACGCACCTTTCTCCGGGGTGCTCGGTTTGCGTCAGGTAAGTCTTGGCGCCTATGTCAAGGCAGGCGAAGATGTGGTCAAACTCGACAGCATCAGTTCATTGAAGATGGACTTTCGTGTGCCCGAGGTCTACGCCCCCAAACTCAAGCCTGGCCAGAATGTGGCATTGCGCGTCGATGCTTATCCCGACGAGGTTTTCAACGGCAAGATCTACGCGCTCGAACCCAGCATGGACGAAAAGACTCGAACGGTGATGGCGCGTGCCGAGGTGCCCAACGGCCAGACGAAACTGCGTCCTGGCATGTTCGCTCGCGTCAACGTGTTGCTCGAGTCCCGCGCTGATGCGCTGTGGTTACCGGAGCAGGCCATCTGGCCCCAAGGCGCAGATTCGTTCGTGTACAAGGTGGTTAACGGCAAGGCCATGCTGACCAAGGTCGAGATCGGACTGCGCCGTCCGGGCCGCGTTGAGATCGCCAACGGGGTGGCCGAGGGCGATCAAGTAGTAACGGATGGGCAGATGAAACTCAAGGACGGTGCGCCGGTGACGGTGTTGCCAGAAGCGCCCCCGGCACTTTCCAAGGCAGCCGGTTAGGGGCTCGCGGCTATGGTTCTTTCAGATCTTTCCATCAAGCGGCCGGTTCTGGCCACGGTTATGAGCGTGGTGATCGCGCTCATGGGATATCTGTCCTTCAGCCGCATGCCGGTACGCGAGTACCCCAATATTGATCCACCGGTGGTTTCGGTGCGCACGGTCTATAAGGGCGCGACCGCACAGGTGATGGAAAGCTCTATCACTCAGCCGCTGGAAGATTCGCTGTCAGGCATCGAGGGCATCAAGGCCATCAAGTCGCAGAGCCGCGAGGAGGTGAGCCAGATCACGGTCACCTTCGTGACCGGACGCGAAATAGAAGGCGCGGCCAACGACGTGCGCGATCGTGTCGCGCGCGTGCGCAAGGCACTGCCGGCGGCCACGGACAATCCTGTGGTATCCAAGATCGAGGCGGACGCTCAGCCGGTCATGTGGATCGCGCTCGCCAGCGATCGGCACACGCCCATGGAAATGACTGACTACGCCGATCGCTATCTGACCGATCCGCTTAAAGCGTTGCCGGGCGTGGCGTCTGTCGTCATCGGGGGAGAACGCAAGTACGCCATGCGCGTATGGCTCGACCGAGAACGCCTCGCCGCCCAGGGCCTCACCGCGCAGGATGTGGAAGAAGCGCTGCGCCGACAGAACCTTGACTCCCCCGGCGGCCGCATTGAGAGCACACAACGAGAATTCACCGTGCAGGCCCGCACCGATCTGCGCTCGCCGGAAGAATTCAACGACATGATCATTCGCGAGGTCAACGGCTACCCTGTACGCCTGCGCGACGTCGGACGCGCTGCGCCCGGCCCCTACGAGAACCGCAAGATCGTGCGCGTACAGGGAGAAGAGGCGCTCGGCCTGGGCGTTGTCAAGCAATCCACCGCCAACACCTTGGAAGTGGCGCAAGCTGCCAAGGCGCTGCTGCCGAAGTTGAGCGGCACCTTGCCCGAGGGCATGAAGATGTGGGTCGCGGTCGACACCTCACAGTTTATCGAGGCTTCCATCAAGTCGGTGTACCGCACCATTCTGGACGCGCTGATCCTCGTGGTGCTGGTGATCTTCCTGTTCTTGCGCGACTGGCGAGCGACCATCATTCCGGCCGTCACTATTCCGGTC
>Ga0194132_10009428_pt1 | contig 13439 bp, 9 predicted proteins | sample TA2KigOf80mmetaG_FD_148612 | JGI IMG/M metagenome (GOLD analysis project Ga0194132, IMG submission 148612) | Freshwater microbial communities from Lake Tanganyika, Tanzania - TA2015054 Kigoma Offshore 80m | ecosystem: Environmental > Aquatic > Freshwater > Lake | place: Tanzania: Lake Tanganyika... | reverse complement strand
GCCTTTACAGATGGTCGTATGGGCACAGCACTGATCCAAGAATTTAGATTTAATAGGTATTGTCGTCGTTTACAAGGATTAATTGCACCTTTCTTTGACAAAGAATTCAAAGTATTTTTGAAACATCGCGGAGCCAACATTGACAGTGCAAGCTTTGACATCGACATGTTTGAGCCACAGAATTTTAGCGAATACAGAGAGATTGAAATCAATAATGCAAGAGCTGCGGTGTTTACTCAGTTGGCTGAAATTCCATATCTTTCACATCGCTTTAAATTAGAAAAGTTCCTGGGTCTGACAGAAGATGAAATCTTAGAAAACGAAAAACTCTGGGAAGAAGAAAATACAGGCAGCAATAAAAACAACCAAGGAGAATCTGCAGATTTCGGCGTCACAGGACTTAAAGGACCTTCAGAATCTGATTTAGATCTAACTAGTGGGTTAAGTGTAGCACCCGAACCACCGGCACCACCACCAGCAGCAGAGCCCAAACCAGCAGCACCAGCAGCAGAGCCCAAACCAGCAGCAGAAGCACCGAAACCAGCTACTCCGGTTTAAACAATAAATTTAGATAAGTAGTCTTATGAGATTCAACGATTTGCAAAAAGCTAATGATGAAATTGAAAAGGAAGTTGATCCTGAAGTAGCGTTCTATGGTGATTTGCGTAGAAAAAGACTTACCCTTGAACACATAAACAAGTTAAGAAAAGTGCGCGATTTGCGTGAATATGAGAGTAAAGCCAAAATGGAATTTATCCATAAAATGTACGCTAGACCAGTTACAACTTAATTAAAAACTCCGTTTTTTCCACCATTTCCTTGGTATTTTAGTGTGCCATTAGTAAGTAGTTATTGGCAAAATACATCCCTACGGGTGTGTCTATACCTCTTAGCGCAAGGAGATTATAAATGAGTAAAACCGTTCTTGAGCAAGCACTAGATCATCTTCTTAACAAAGAAGAAGATAAAGCTAGCGCACTGCTACACAATTATTATGTAAGTATTGGCCGTAAAGTGTATGAAGATATCATGTCTGACGAGGAAATGTACGATCAAGATGCAGCCGCAGTTGCAGACGCAATTGATGAGGTTGACTCCGATCTTACAGAAGAAGACGATGAAGTTGCTCCTCCGGCTGATAGTGAGAAAGCAGCCACTGATGATCTTGCCGACGAATTAGGTACTGACGGCGGCGAAGCAGCCCCAGTAAGCGCCGATGCTGCTGATGTGGCCGACGCAATGATGGATGTTGAAGCTGCTTTAGCAAAGTTAAAGAAAGAATTTGAAGAAATGGCCTCTGGCGCACATGCGGACGAGCCTGCTGCCGAAGCACCCGCTGCCGAAGCACCCGCTGCCGAAGCGCCCGCTGCCGAAGAACCAAAAGAAGGCATTGAAGAATCTTTAGAATTAAAAAAAGTAGCTGCCCCAGACAATAGCGATAAAGCTGATGAGAAAAACAGCCCAGTAGCTGGTAAGAACCCAAACATGGCTCGCCCAGCTCCGAAGTTTGCTGCCGGTTCTCCTGAAGGTACACCAAGCGGCACAAGCCCTGGTAAAGCGCCTCCTGTAAAAGATCTAGGTGGTACTACCAAGCCTGATCTTAAGAAAGTATCGGTAAAGGGAGTAAAAGGCTAATTCAAAATGAACCTACAGCCACTAAGAGAAAATCTAACATTTGACCAGGCAGGCATGGTTATTGAAACCAAAGAGTCTGCCAGTGGCAGTAAGGATCTCTACATGAAAGGCATTTTTATTCAGGGAGGTGTACGCAATCACAATCAGCGTATCTATCCTGTGAATGAAATTGCCAGTGCTGTAGAGAGCATTCGTAAACGATTAGATAGTGGTCTCTCAGTACTAGGTGAGGCAGACCATCCAGATGATCTACAAGTAAACCTTGATCGAGTAAGTCATATGGTTACAGAAATGTGGATGGATGGCGCCAATGGGTACGGTAAGCTAAAGCTAATTCCTACGCCAATGGGAAACATTATCAAAACATTACTTGAAAGTGGTGTTAAGTTGGGTGTAAGCAGCCGTGGATCGGGCAATGTTCAAGAATCAGGTAATGTATCTGATTTTGAAATTGTAACTGTTGATGTGGTAGCACAACCAAGTGCTCCAGAAGCATATCCAACTGCCATCTATGAAAGAGTAATGGGAAGTCGTCGACGTGCCGCTCTATTTGATGTGGCCTACGCGGTAAACCACGATCGGTCCGCACAAAGATATCTTGAAAATGAAATCACAAAATTCATTTCAAGCTTAAAGAAAGTCTGAGGAGATTACTTAAATGAGTCAATTTACAGATATGCTTGGTTCAGTTGTTCTTTCCGAAGAGGTGCGCGATAACATCAATGCCGCTTGGGAAAAACACAAGGTCGAAAGCCGTGAAAATGTTACAGCTGAACTTCGCGAAGAGTTTGCATCACGCTATGAACACGATAAAGGTCAGCTAATTGAAGCAATGGACAAGCTCATGCAAGATACCATTAAAGCCGGTGCTGCTGATCTTAAAGCATTGCGTGAAGCAGCAATAGGACAGCGAACAAAATATGCTGCTAAGATCAAAGAAGATACAGCTTTGTTACAAAAGCTGGTTGTTGGAACCTTGTCAAAGGAAATCCAAGAACTTCGCAATGATCGCACAGCACAAAAAGGAACCGTTACTCAACTAGAAGAATTTGCACTACGCAAGCTAACGAGTGAACTAGCCGAATTGCACGACGATCACAAGAAATTAGTGGAAGCTCGTGTCAAGCTAGTAACCGAAGGTCGTAATGCAATTAACGAAGCCAAGTCAAAGTTCATTAAGAAAGCCAGCGAAAAGGTTAATGCCTCGGTAGCAGAAACTTTCAAGAAAGAAATGACACAGCTTAAGACAGATATTCGTGAAGCAAAAGAAAACAACTTTGGTCGTAAGATCATGGAAGCATTTGCTGCCGAATTTATGGCAAGTAAATTTGCTGACGGCACTGCTGTCAGTCAATTGAACCGTAAGGTTGCAGAAATTCAATCACAACTAACACAGGCTCAAACCGCTATTAAAGAAAAAGAAAATATTATCAGCGAGTCGCTTCGTCGTCAGCGCATTGCGGAAGATAAAGCACAGCGAGTTCGCGTAATGCAAGATTTATGTGCTCCATTGTCCAAAGACAAGAGAGCCATAATGGAAGAGTTACTGGAAAGCACAGACACGTCTAAGCTAAAAGATCAATTCCAAAAGTTCTTGCCATCAGTCCTAAATGAGGAAGTTCGTCGTGAGAGGAAACCACTTATTGAATTAGGACACCAATCACATAAGACCGTGATTACAGGGAATAAGGCTCAGTCAGAGACTGCTGCCGCGCCAGCCGAAGCTGATGATACAATTCAGCAACTTCGTAAACTCGCTGGTATTAAATAGATTTAATTATTAGGAGACACAAAATGTCACAAGCTTTATTTGAAGCTAAGAATTGGTCTGCTACTAAACAAGCCTTAGTAGAAGGCCTAAGTGGTCAGCGTAAGACCACAATGGAAGTATGTTTGGAAAACACCAAGAAGTACCTGACAGAGACAGCAACATCCGGTGCAACAGCCTCCGGTAACGTTGCCGTACTAAACAAGGTAATTCTTCCGGTGATTCGTCGTGTAATGCCAACAACGATTGCTAACGAACTAGTTGGCGTACAGCCGATGCAAGGCCCAGTAAGTCAGATTCACACTCTGCGCGTTCGTTATGCAGAAGCTCAAGCTGAGCGCACAGGTGGTGCAGCCGGTGATGTCATCGGTGGTGCAGTAGCTGCCAACGATGAAGCACTAAGCCCATTCAAGATCGCCCAACAGTACTCCGGTGCTGCTGCTGGCGTTGGTGCTGCAACAAGTGCATTAGAAGGTTCCGCAGGTAAGAAACTGAACATTCAGATTCTTAAAGAAACAGTAGAAGCCAAGAGTCGTAGGCTCAGTGCTCGTTGGACATTTGAAGCTGCTCAAGATGCTAACGCCATTCATGGTGTTGATGTCGAAGCAGAAATCATGGCCGCTCTAGCACAAGAAATTACTGCTGAAATTGATCAGGAAATCATTGCTAGCTTGACAGCTCTTGCTGGCACTGCTTTTGCCACATTTGATCAAAGCGCAGTTTCGGGCACGGCTGCATTCGTAGGCGACCAACACGCTGCTCTTGCTGTGTTGATCAATCGTGCTGCTAACGATATTGCTGCTCGCACACGTCGTGGTGCTGGTAACTACATCGTTGTTAGCCCAACAGCATTGACGATTCTGCAGAGTGCTACAACTTCTGCTTTTGCTCGTACAACAGAAGGCACATTTGAAGCCCCAACAAATACCAAGTTTGTTGGTACATTGAACAGTTCTGTTCGTGTATATGTAAACCACTATGCTGGTGATTCTGCTCCAGTTCTAGTCGGTTACAAAGGTGCTAACGAAATGGATGCACCAGCGTTCTACTGCCCATACATTCCATTGATGAGCAGTGGTGTTATCCTTGACCCAGCAACATTTGAACCAACTGTGTCGTTCATGACACGGTATGGCTATGTGGAGCTCTCAAACAGCTCTTCGTCGCTGGGTAATGCTGCTGATTATGTTAATACAATTGCAGTATCAAATCTAAGCTTTATCTAATCATTCTGGTTAGTGAGTTTTGGATTGGAAAAGGGCTCCTAAAGAGCCCTTTTCTTTTGGCTAAGTAGTGTCTATGTTTACCAATATGGCGGTTAGATTAGAAAGGGCAGGACACTGTCAACGATGCGAACATTATCGCCGGGTAACAAAACAATGTAACATGTGCGGATGTTTAGTAAATCTCAAAGTAACAATTGCCAAGTCTGTTTGTCCAGTTGGAAAATGGGGAGCCAGCAAAGAAGGCAGCGATTTTGCAGCAAATGTGTCTAAAACCATACAGACTTTTTTCAATTTAAAAAGTGATTCTTCACTAAATAATGGTAAGGAGAATTCATGATTCATGCCAAAATTAGAAAGTTATGACGATAGCGATTCATTCAATTCGCTGACTCGAAAAGCTCGAGTCAATATTGATGCTCGCGTAGCGGCTGGTGGATGGACAGGCGATGACGAAGCTGCAAAAACAAAAGCAGTGGCAGATGCAGCCGCACAAGTAGCAGTCCAGGGTGCAACAAGCACACTAGAAACCAATGACAAGTTTGGCAATTATATCAACTCCAAATGGCGTCCAATGATGGCATTTATCTATATGATAACCTGTGCCACAGATTTTATTCTTTTTCCGGTATTATGGAGCGTGTTGCAAGCCGTACAGGATGGACAAGTTACTAGCCAATGGAGCCCGTTAACATTACAAGGTGCAGGTTTGTACCATATTGCCATGGGTGCTGTACTTGGTCTTACTGCTTATGGTCGTAGCCAAGAAAAAATTGCAGGTAAAGGTTAATGCCAATCAAAACTAATCATTCGCAAGAGACTCTTGCACCCCAATCTGGTGTGCTTAAAATTGAAGGGACCGGTGCCTTACAACTACCTGTAGGTGTTGGTGTAGAAAGACCATTGATCAGTGCCGGTGGTTATATTCGTTTCTCCAGCGATACTACCAAACCTGAATATTATGATGGTTCTGCTTGGCACACACTGCCAAACACGGCTTATGTTGATAATATAACTTCAAACCTTGGCAATAACTTCAACTCAGCTATTACCACAGCATTGGCCGGCAAGTTAAACATTGCTGGTGGTACCATGACAGGAGTACTGACACTGGCCGCTGCTCCTCTCAATGCACTTGAAGCCGCAACCAAGCAGTATGTAGACAACAAAGTTCAACTCGGTCTCAGTTCATTGCCACCAATACCATTGAGTCTAGACGACTTGTTAGATGTCACTACCGTTGGTGTTTCTGATGGGCAAGTCGTTGCCTATGACTCAACTCTTGGTGAGTTTAGAACGCAGACTCAAGCTCTAACAGTAATTAATAGATATTTTATTGGTAATGGTTCTTCTTTGAATTTTGATATTATAACAACCGTTCCGACTATGAACAATTTGGTTGTCAGCGTCGATGGAATACAACAAGAACCAAGTTATAGTTTTACACTAATCGATGGTCACATCGTCAGCTTTGATGAAGCACCCGAAGACGGTGCTAGAATTTTAATTAAAATTTTAAAAAGTACCACATCCACAGATCGAGCAAGACCAACAGTCACGGATGTAAGTTACAGCACCATTGCTCAATACACTACAATTACAGTTGTGGCAACTGATATTACCTATGGTACCGGTGTCAAAATTGGCAACAAAAATGTTACTAGGATTGACTATCCTTCAACAAATATCATGCAAATCATGATTGAAACAGCTACAATGTCAAGTTCATTTTGGAACAGTCCTCAAGATTTGACTTTGATTGATACTAGTGGCAATGAGTTTGTATTTCCTAGACTGATCCACTATGGGGTTTCTGTGCCGTATTGGACAGATAGCAACTCATATATCGGAACTTTTTCAGGTGGAGAAACCATTAATTTCTTACTTGAAATAAATAATGCTACAAGTTTTACCATTGCTCCTGCACATGAAGGAGAAGTAAGTATTGGATGGTTATCCATCAGTGGTTCAAATCTAGTGGGAACTGCTCCCAATAACAGCAGCCCTAGTAGATATGAAATTACTGTCACAGCTAGCAACGGAAGCGTTAATATAACGAAAAACTTCTGGTTGTTGGTTATTTAATTTTTCCTATTGGCTAGACTCCATATTCAACGGTCTTATGAGTTTCAGAGAAACTCAACATTTAAGGAAAAAATAAAATGCCTTTAATTAAAGCAAGATCAAGCTCGATAATGAATAGCGTTGATCTGCGTGGCACGCCAACGACTCCAACAGCCGCTGCGTCCACAAACACAACACAAGTAGCTTCAACAGCATTCGTTAAGACTAATATTGCTGACCTGATTGCCTCATCACCAGCAGCACTAGATACTCTTAATGAATTAGCAGCAGCAATTAATAATGATGCAAGTTTTGCAACTACTGTAACTAACTCATTGGCCACTAAACTGGCTTTGGGCGGCGGCACAATGACAGGCGCACTAACATTAAGTGGTGCACCAACAGCTAACTTACACGCCGCAACTAAAGCCTATGTTGACCAGGAAATTACAGGTATTACCATCAATAGTACTGACGATTTATCAGAAGGTGTAACAAATCTTTATTTTACCAATGCTCGTGCCAGAAGTGCAATTAGTCTGTCTGGTAACAACTCATCGGTACTAAGTTATAATTCTACAACTGGTCAATTTAGTTTTGCATGGCCAACAACAGATGGTATCCTTGAAGGGGTTAGCAATCTTTTCTATACGACTTCTCGTGTTCGCGATGCTGTGAGTTTAACTTCAAATGATTCGTCAATATTGTCATATAGTTCAACAACAGGTGTTTTTACATTTACCAAACCCAATACTGACAAAGTAGCAGAAGGTTCTACAAACCTGTATCACACCACAGCCAGAGCAAGAAGTTCAATCAGTGCTGGTTCAAACATTAGCTATGACTCAACGACTGGTGTTATTAGTTCAACCTCTGCAGTTAGCTCAGTAAATGGTCAAACAGGTGCTGTAGTTCTTAGCACAGATGATGTTGCTGAAGGTTCAACAAATCTTTATCACACTACGACTCGTGCTAGAAGTGCTATCAGTTTAACAACCAGCGATAGCACAGTGCTATCCTATACCGCCGGTACTGGCGTATTGACATTTACCAAGCCAACCACCGATGGTATCACTGAAGGTTCAACCAATCAGTACTTCACCAATGCTCGTGCTCGTACCGCATTATCTGTTACAGGTAATCTGACATACAACTCATCAACTGGCGTTATTGGATTTGCTCTGTCAAACCATAGCACAGATGATCTTGTTGAAGGTTCAACTAATCAGTACTTTACACAAGCTCGCGCTCGTACCGCAATTAGTTTAACTGGCGGTGGTTCAATCCTAGCCTACAACAGTGGTACAGGTGTATTAACATTTACAACACCAACCACAGACGGTATCGCTGAAGGTTCAACTAATCAGTACTTCACCAATACCCGTGCTAGAAGCGCAGTAAGTGCTTCAGATGCAGGTGGTGATGGCTCGTTTACTTACGACAGCACAACAGGTGTGTTTACCTACACAGGTCCAAGTGCTGCTGAAGTTCGTGCTCATTTAAGTGTAACTGATGCAGGTGGTGATGGCTCGTTGGCCTACAACAGCTCAACTGGTGTGTTTACTTACACAGGTCCAAGTGCTGCTGAAGTTCGTGCTCATTTAAGTGTAACTGATGCAGGTGGTGATGGCTCGTTGGCCTACAACAGCTCAACTGGTGTGTTTACTTACACAGGTCCAAGTGCTGCTGAAGTTCGTGCTCATTTAAGTGCTGGAACTGGTATCAACTACGACAGTTCAACCGGTGTAATTTCAACGAGTATTGGTGCTTTCAATACTGACAATATTGCTGAAGGTTCAACAAATCTTTACTTTACCAATGCTCGTGCTAGAGCCGCAATCAGCGCAGGTCTTGGTGTTTCTTACAACAGTAGTACAGGTGTAATAAGCATCGGTCAAGCAGTAGGGACATCTGATAACGTTACTTTTGCTGCTTTGACAGTTAGCGGTAATTTAACTGTTAATGGTACAACTACAACAGTTAACAGCACAATAGTTTCAATCGATGATCCAATCTTCACATTAGGTGGCGATACTGCTCCTGGTACAGATGATAACAAAGATCGTGGTATTGAATTCCGTTGGCATAATGGTACTGTTGCTAAGGTCGGCTTCTTTGGTTTCGACGACAGCACTGGCTATTTGACATTCATTCCTGATGCAACCAATACTAGTGAAGTATTCAGTGGTACAGCAGGTGATATTCAAGCCACAAATTTCCGTGGTGCTTTGATAGGTAATGTCACAGGTACAGTCAGCAGTCTTTCTAACCACGACACAGATGGTCTCGTTGAAGGTTCAACAAATCTTTACTTTACCAATGCCCGTGCTAGAAGCGCAGTAAGCGTAACTGATGCAGGTGGTGATGGCTCGTTTACTTACGACAGCGCAACAGGTGTGTTTACCTACACAGGTCCAAGTGCTGCTGAAGTTCGTGCTCATGTAAGTGCAACCACAGCAACAGGTGTAAGCTACAACAGCTCAACTGGTGTAATCAGTCTAGCTAGCATTCCAAACAGCAGTTTGACCAATAACAGTGTTACTGTTAACGGTACATCAATTGCATTGGGTGGTAGCGCAACATTGACCACAGATGATGTTGGTGAAGGTTCAACCAACCAGTACTTCACTAATGCTCGCGTTCGCAATGCAGTCAGTGCATTAGATGCAGGCGGTGATGGCTCGTTGGCATACAACAGCTCAACTGGTGTGTTTACTTACACAGGTCCAAGTGCTGCTGAAGTTCGCAACCACTTTAGTGTTTCGGGTAATTTGACATACAATTCCGGTACAGGTGTTATTGGTTTTGCTTTAGCAAGTCATAGCACAGATGATCTAGCAGAAGGTGTAACCAATCAGTATTTCACAACCCCTCGTGCCAGAAGTGCGGTAAGTTTAGGTACTAGCGACACCACAGTATTGTCCTATAGTGCAAGCACAGGTTTGTTTACATTTGACCTAGCCAATGTCAACACTGACAAAGTAGTAGAAGGCGCAACCAATCAGTATTTTACAACTGGTCGCGCTCGCAGCTCAATCAGTGCTGGTTCAAACATTAGCTATGACTCAACGACTGGTGTTATTAGTACAACCTCTGCAGTTAGCTCAGTAAATGGTCAAACAGGTGCTGTAGTTCTTAACACAGATCACGTTGCTGAAGGTTCAACCAACCAGTACTTCACCAATGCTCGTGCCAGAAGTGCTATCACGGTAACATCTAACGATAGTAATATTTTAGCATACAACTCTGGTACAGGTGTGTTGACATTTACCAAACCCAATACTGATTCGATCGCAGAAGGTTCAACGAATCTGTATTACACTAATGCTCGTGCAGATGCTAGAATTGCAGCCGCAAGCATTAATGATTTGGCCGATGTTTCCACATCAGGTCTGGATGATGGTTATACTTTGGTTTGGAGCACTGTTCAAAATCAATTTGTTCCACAGAACGTTGCAACTACAGCTTCTACTCTAACTTTTACTGGTGATGGTGCTACAACTAGCTTCAGTACAGGCGTCGAAGTTTCAAGCATTAATAATACGCAAGTGTTTATTAACGGTTTGGTACAGGCTCCGACATATTCATACACATTAAATACTGTAAGCAATGTAACTAGTATCGTATTCACTGAAACACCAGAACTCAACGACTACATTTTTGTTCGAGTAACATCTACCAGCAGTTTGACCGCCGGTGGTATTCTTAACGAAGACAGTACCGTTGATGGCGGTGCATTCTAAGATGTTAGATTAATTTAACATTCTAGAATTTGATGGCAGAAAGGGTGTAGCTCGCTACACCCTTTCTTTTTACTAAATAGCTACTAAGAAACAATAAGGATCTTATTTAAAATGCCCATTTTTCGCGGAAAAAATATAGTAAGTCCAGTCTCAGACTATAAAGACAGTGTTAGATGCGCGTCCAGCACTAACATAAATTTATCAGGCACAGTAACAACAATTGACGGAATAACTCTTGTAAACTCTGATAGAGTTTTACTAATTGGACAAAATACAGCAAGTCAAAATGGCATTTATGTTTGGTCTTCGTCAACATCAATACTAACTCGAGCCCTCGATGCAGATTCTACGGCTGAATTAACCACGGGTATGCGGGTATATGTAGAAGCAGGCAACACTAATTCTAAAACAAATTGGACACTAGTAACAACAGGAGACATCACTCTGAATGTTACCAACATTGTTTTTGCTAAGGAAAGTTTTATTGGTACCAATAATCTTAGCGGAACCTATGGCGCAAGCAACAAAACTTTACAACTTACACTCGCCGACACTGGACAAATCACCGGTATCAGCGAATTATCAACTACGTTGAATGCATTAACAGAAATCAATTCACCTGTTTTTTCTGGTACAGCAACCGGAACTTATACGTTAGGTGGAACGCCAACAATTAGTTCTCCTGTTTTTTCTGGTACAGCAACCGGAACTTATACGTTAGGTGGCACGCCAACAATTAGTTCTCCTGTTTTTTCTGGTACAGCGACAGGTACCTATACACTAGGTGGTACGCCAACAATTAGTTCGCCAATAATTAGTTCTCCTGTTCTTTCTGGTACAGCGACAGGAACTTATACGTTAGGTGGAACGCCAACAATTAGTTCGCCAACAATTAGCTCTCCTGTTTTTTCTGGTACAGCAACCGGAACTTATACGTTAGGTGGAACGCCGACAATTAGCTCTCCTGTTCTTTCTGGTACAGCAACAGGTACCTATACACTAGGTGGCACGCCAACAATTAGCTCTCCTGTTTTTTCTGGTACAACGACAGGAACTTATACATTAGGTGGAACGCCAACAATTAGTTCGCCGACAGTTACAGGTACTGCGGCATTTCCTGATGGTTCTGCTGGCGCACCATCAATTTTTAGAGCAGGTGATACCAATACAGGTGTCTTTTTCCCGGCAGCAGATATAGTTGCTACTTCCACGGGTGGCTCCGAGCGGATGCGTATCGACTCCAACGGTAATGTGCTGATTGGCACGGCTACCGCTAACGCAAAGCTATTTTCATACGCAACAAGTGGAACAACTACCACATTAGGAAGATTTGAAGCCGCTATTGGTTCTTACACAGGAACATCTTTGATTGCGGCAAATACACTTGGGGACTCATCTACCTATAATTTATTCTCATGTATAACAGATTCAGATAGCGATGCTGGAGGGCCATACACTAAATTCTTAGTGCGTGGTGACGGCAACGTTGGCATCGGGACGAGCAGTCCGAAAGGGATAGGACATATTTATCGCGGTGCTTCAGGTATTTCTACATTTGATACTGATGGTGATGAGTTAATCATTGAAAGTAATGCTAGAGCAGGAATTACGCTGGCTACACCGGACGCACAAAATTCATACATAATATTCGCCAATCCAAGCGATACATTTGCGGCTGCTATTTCATGGGACTATACAAATAAAAGGTTAAGAGTCAGTCCTGAAACAACTGGTGGCGAGTTATTGTTGGGATATGGTGCAGGTTCTGCTGGGATGTATATCAACTCCTCCGGCAACGTCGGCATTGGGACGAGTAATCCTGGCTACCCACTTACAGTTGTTACAGCATCAAGTAGTGTTGGTCTAGCCATTAATGGAAGAAGTTCTGATAGCCAAGCTGGTGCATATTGGTTTGCAAATAACGGCGCTACACAGTACGGCACTATTACGGCATCGGCTAGTGAATACCGTATTTCATCAACCCCGGCGGCTGCTGTTCAGACGTTTTACACAAATGGCGCAGAACGTGTGCGTATCACGAATGGGGGGATATTATTAGTTGGCACATCTACCGCGTCTGGTGGGCTTGCTGCTGGTGGATTGGAAGTTACTGACCGAATTGCAGTAGGTACAGCAAGCGTTGGCACGCCCTCGTTACATTTCAACACAGATTCAAACACAGGAATTTATTCTGCTGGTGCGGACACACTCGGGTTTGTCACCGGAGGCACCGAACGCGCCCGTATCAACTCCTCCGGCAACGTCGGCATCGGGACAACGAGTCCGAAAGGAATAGGACATATTTATCGCGGTGCTTCAGGTATTTCTACATTTGATACTGATGGTGATGAGTTAATCATTGAAAGTAATGCCAGAGCAGGAATCACGCTGGCTACACCGGACGCATACAATTCATTCATATTATTCGCCAATCCAAGCGATGCATTTGCGGCTGCTATTTCATGGGACTATACAAATAAAAGGTTAAGAGTCAGTCCTGAAACAACTGGTGGTGAGTTATTGTTGGGATATGGTGCAGGTTCTGCTGGGATGTATATCAACTCCTCCGGCAACGTCGGCATCGGGACGACGAATCCAGTAAACCTTCTGCATATCAAAGGCTCGGGAACATCGGGGCAAGTAACCGCAGCAACAATTTTAGAAAATTCATCCTCTGGTACGTTTGGGATGGATATTACAGGATCGGCCGGTTCTTCACGATTACGCTTCCTCACGGGCGCAGGGCCAGGATCGGGAACCAACTCGTTAACCGAGAGAATGGCTCTGATGATCGAAGGAGCGAATGCAGGCAACGTCGGCATCGGGACGTCGAGTCCCTCGTATAAATTGCAGTTGTCCTCGGATAGCGCAGCGAAACCAAGCACTAATACATGGACGATCAGTTCGGATGAGCGCATCAAGCGCAACATCCTGCCCTATGAGGACGGCCTCGCCATGCTGTTGCGCGTCGAGCCGGTGACTTATCAGTACAACGGCTTGGGCGGC
>Ga0194132_10009427_pt1 | contig 13440 bp, 11 predicted proteins | sample TA2KigOf80mmetaG_FD_148612 | JGI IMG/M metagenome (GOLD analysis project Ga0194132, IMG submission 148612) | Freshwater microbial communities from Lake Tanganyika, Tanzania - TA2015054 Kigoma Offshore 80m | ecosystem: Environmental > Aquatic > Freshwater > Lake | place: Tanzania: Lake... | reverse complement strand
CGACCGACGCGTAGAACGCGTCCATGTCCGCGTGCAGGATGACGCGACTCGGAGGCACGGATCCGATCCTAGCGCCTTCGCCGTCCCGGATCAGCGGCCTTCGCCCGTCGTCCGGGCAGCCGTTGTCCTGATCGGACGCCGCAAATCACTCTTGACCGTACGCGCCCCGTCGTGATTCGGTCGAGAATGACCAAGCGTCCGCTGCCGCTGCTACCCGCGATGCTCTGGCTGCTCGCGAGCGCGAGCCCCGGCTCGTCCGCGACGTACGATTGCCCGTCCGATCCGGGATTCTGCTACTTCGACGTGGCCAACGACGGCTGCTTCGACGCCGGCACGGACACGGGCCCGATCGATGCGCAGCTCGAGGCGGGGAGCTTCCCGAACCCCCTGCCGCCCGGGAGCGGCCTGCCGACGGATCCCGGGTCGATCATTTGCCCGCCGAGCGTCGGCGGGATCGAGCCCGTCGCCGACGTCGACTGGCGCACCGCGCTCGGAAGCCACGTGCGCCTGTTCGCGGCAGACGTCGTCCCCGCGGCGAACGCCGCGTTTCCCGTCGACGTCCACATCCACTCGGGCGGTGAGCTGCTGAGCCAGGGGGCGATCGAGAAGAACCAGGGCTTCGTCTGGCTTCGCGCCGAGGGAGATGTCGAAGTCAACGGGGACCTGAAACCGAGTCCGCTCGACTCCGTCGCCGTCGACTCGTCGGGGGCATCGATCCTGATCGGGGAGAAGGTCCAGATCCAGGGTCGGGAGATCGCGTTGAACGCCGATCAGGATCTCACGCTCTCGCACCGCGTCTCGATCCGGGAGAGAAGCGGGGGAAACCCGGGACTTCCGCTGCTGGTGGCGGGCGGCGACCTCCGCATGACCAACCCGACGCTACAGCTGCGAGAGCGCCTCCTCGAGGTGGAGGCGGCGAACATCCGTGTCATCGGCAAGGCAACCGTGAAGAACAGCGGGACTCCCGTCCCCGCCGCAGGCCACCCGTGCAGCGTGGCCTTCGATGCCGCGCCCGGCGGCTCGATCGAGATCGATCGGATGGCGCTGAAGGCCGTCGGCATCCTCTGCTTCAGCGGCGGCTCGCTCGAGATCGTGGGCGGCGGCGCGGGCGCGTCGACCTTCGTGCTCGGCAACCATCCGAACGGACCGACGTCGGTCCAGATCTCGGTCACCGGCGCGGTCGACCTCGACCGCGTGACCTTCGTCTCCCCGAACGTCGAGATCGCGACCTCGGGGACCGAGGTCGACCTGACCAACGGCACGCTCAAGGCGCCCGGGAGCAGCCCGGGCTCGACGACGATCACCACCGGGCCGGCCTCGACGTGCGACCTGACGGGTACGCGCCTCAAGAACATGGCTCTCACGGAGAATTGCGGAACCTTGATCGGTCCGTAGCCGGATTCGTGGCACGGTCGGTGCCATCGCGAAGTCTTGGGATGCCGCGGGGAAGGGAGTAGAGGTTAGAACGTCGCCGCGAGGACGAGAGACGGGCATGGCGCACACGGTTCTGATCGTCGAGGACGACCCCCTCACGCGACGACGGCTCGAGGCCGCGGTCGCCTCCGTGCCGACGCTCCGGCTCAGCTCCTCGGCGGGCACCGTCGCGGAAGGACTCGGCGGGCTCCAGGCAACACCGGACGTGATGCTCGTCGACCTCGATCTCCCCGACGGCAGCGGCGTCGAGCTGATCCGCGAGACGAAGCGCGCCGGCGGGGCGACGCACGCGATGGTCATCACCGTTTTCGCGGACGAGCAGCACGTGATGCAGGCGATCGAGGCAGGAGCGCAGGGGTACCTCCTGAAGGACGGGTCGGCCGAGTACATCGCGCGCTCGATCGAGGACCTCCTTGCGGGCGGATCGCCGATCAGCCCGCCGATCGCGCGCTATCTCCTGCAGCGCTTCCAACCGGCGCCCGCGACGCGAAGCGACGCGCCCGATCTGACCACGCGTGAGCGCGAGATCCTCTCTCTCGTCGCGAAGGGATTCAGCGTGCCGGAGATCGGCGAGCTGCTGCACATCTCCGAGCACACGGTGACGACGCACGTGCGGCACATCTACCGGAAGCTCGAAGTCACCTCGCGGAGCCAGGCGATCTACGAGGCCGTCAACCTCGGCCTGATCGACCTCAAGTCCTGAGCGGAAGCCGGATCTCGACCCGCGTCCCCGCGGGACCGGAGTCGAGGACGAGCTCGCCGCCGAGCTCCTGCGCTCGGCGCTCCATGTGACCGAGCCCGCGTCCGCGTCGCTTGGGTTCGCGGAAGCCGCAGCCGTCGTCACGGATCGTGATCGCGATGTGACCTTCCGACACGGCGGTCGCGACCTCGATCGAAGAGGGGTCCGCGTGCCGCACGGCGTTCGCGATCGCTTCCTGCGCGATGCGGAGGAGGCTCAGGAACACCTCGGGCCCGAAGCGTGTCGGGGTCGGCGTCGCGCCGACGCGCCAGCGGAACGAGATCCCCCGCCGCTGCAGGACCGGCTCGAGCCGCATGCGAAGCGCCGCGAGAAGCGCGGACACGTCGCTCAAGCCGGGATCGAGCGAGAGGATCACGAGACGGAGCTCCTCGATGCTGTCGCGGAGCGCCGAGACGAGCTCCGCGTCCGTGTGCTCGCCCGCCTCGACGAGGGCGAGCGACGAGACGAGCTGGCCGCCGAGGCCGTCGTGCATCTCGCGCATCAGGCGCTGGCGCTCGCGTCCGAGGATCTCGCGGCGCTCGAGCTCCTGATGGCGCTCGAACTGGAGTGCGAGCTCCTTCTCTCTCGCGCGCACGCGCTCCTCGAGCGCCTCGTTCAGCGTTCGCGCCTCACGAAGGGCGCGCACGAAGCGGAGCGCGAGCGTGCTGCCGAACGCGACCATCATGCACGAGACGGTGTACGGCAGCATGTAGCCGAGCCCGGTCCAGAAGCCGGCCTGGATCCCCAGGTCGTTCACGCTGAAGCAGAGCTGGAGCGCCCAGGCGCCGAGGTAGATGTACGCCTCGCCGCGCCCGAGGCGACCTCGGTGCGTCCACGAGAGGATCGTCACGTACGCGCCGATCATCGTGATGATCGCGTGCGTGACGACCATCGCCTCGGCGAAGTGCGGTCGCGGTGTGAACGCGGCGGCCAGGACTGCCGCGATGGAGAACACGACGAGCGCGCGCTCGGTCCGCGGCCGGTGCACCTCGACGACGCGATGGAAGAAGAACGCGAGGAAGACCGCGAACTGGTCGAGCGCACCGTTCATCAACCGATCCCACGCCCAGTGCGGCATCGGGATGTCGCTCACCCAGTAGTTCAGGCTGTTGATCGCCCATGCGACCGTCGAACCGAGGAAGAATCCGTACACCGGCTCGAAGCGGCTGCCGATCCAGATCGCCGCGACGAAGAGCGCCGTCATCAGCGCGAGAGCCGTCCCGACCTCCGCGAGCGTGATCTGGCGAAAGAACGTCCACTCGTACTCCGGCTGCAGCGCCGCGTTCGAGCCGAAGCGGATCGGACCGAGACGGCCGAAGTGATCGGCGTACGCATAGAGCAGGACGTCGATCCGATCATCGCGGCCGTGCAGCAGCGAGCTCGGGAACGAGAAGTAGAGTGGGCGATTGAAGTTGTGCGAGACGGGCTCGGTGAGCGAGCCGCCCTCGCCGATCCAGTTGCCGTTCACGAAGACGGCGGCGTTCATGTTCGCGTCGGGAAGGAAGACGCCGCAGCGGCGGGCGTCGGCATCCTCTTCGCCCACGGGGTCGAGGGAGAAGCGGTACCAGGCGAGCCCGCCCGCCTCGGGCCGGCGCTCGCGCCACGAGTCGGGAAGCGTCACCGGCTCGGAGGCGAGGTCCTTCGGTGGCGAGCCGGCGTCGCTCGTCCGCGCGAAGCCGGCGGCCGCGAGCTCGACGGGGTGACGCGGACAGCCGGCTTCGGCGCTCCTGGCGAGCGCCGCGAGGACGCCCCAGCCGAGAACGAGCCCGCCGAGGACCGGCGGGACGGTATGCCGTACGAAGGCCAAGCCCCGAGTGTAAACGGGAGGACCATCGGACGCTGCGCGTCATTTCGATAATCCGGCCCGAGCGGGCCGTGGCTCAGATCTTCGGCCACTCCGCCGGACGCTTCTGGACGAACGCCGTGAAACCCTCCCGGCACTCCGCGCCGGAGAGAGAGTCCTGGAACATCCCCGTGTCGAGGGGCGGGAGCTGGCGGTTCAGGTCCCTCTTCAGCGCCCGCCGCGCCGCGGGCCCGGTCTTGCGGATCCAGCCGATCGTCTCGTCGACGGCCTCGTCGAGCTGGTCGTGCGGCACGACGCGCGAGACGAGCCCCATGTCGAGAGCCTCCTGCGCGCTGAAGTATTGCGCCGTGTAGAGCAGGTACTTGGCGCGCGCGATCCCGATCCGCGGCGCGAGGCGTCCGCCCAGGTAGCAGTCCGCGACGCCGCGCAGCAGCTCGGGGACGCGGAAGCGCGCGCGATCGGAGACGATCGAGACGTCGCTCATGATCGTCATCACGAGACCGCCGCCTTGGCACATGCCGTTGATCCGCAAGAGAACCAGCTTCGGACAGCGCTCGAGCTGCACGAACGGCGTCAGGTCGATCGAGTCGGTGAAGCGGTCGATCTGCGCGCCGCCCTCGTGCTGATCGCCCATCTCGCCGCCGACGCAGAAGTAGTCGCCCGTCCCGGTGATCACGACGAGGTCGACGTCGGGATCGCGCTCGGCGACGACGCACGCCTTTTTGATGCCGTGGTACATCTCGATCGTGAGAGCGTTCCGGCGCTCGAGCCGATCGATGCGGACGCGGAGCACGCCGCCGTCCTTCTCCGCATGGAGGTAGCGCGAATCGAGATCGACGTTTTCGCCCATCTGGGGCGGCTAACAGCCGTTCGCCTCACGAGTCAACTTTCCTCCCCGCGTCCGATAAGGAGAGGCCGTGGACTTCGAGCTCGACGAGCGCGAGCGGCACTTCCGGGACGAGCTGCGCTCGTGGCTCGCCGCGAATCTCCCGGAAGCATGGCAAACGAGCCACCCGCGCGAGCCGTGGACCGAGGCGAGCCGCAAGATCGGTCGTGCCTGGCAGGAGCGGCTCGCGCGCGGACGCTTCGTCGCCGTCGACTGGCCCGAGGCCTGGGGCGGCCGAGGCGCTTCGGTCGGCCAGCGCATCGTCCTCCAGACCGAGCTCCTGCGTGCTCGCGCGCCGCGCCTTCTCGGTCACGTCGGCCTCGACCTCGTCGGTCCAGCGCTCCTCGCACGCGGCTCGGAGGCGCAGCGTCGCCGCTTCCTCGAGCGGATGCGCACCGGCGAGGAGCTCTGGTGTCAGGGATTCTCCGAGCCGGGCGCGGGCTCCGATCTCGCGAGCCTCGCGACGCGCGCGGTGCGCCGCGGCGACGCGTGGGTCGTCGACGGCCAGAAGGTGTGGACGAGCATCGCGGAGGTCGCGGACTGGTGCTTCCTCCTCGCGCGCACCGATCCCTCGGCGGGAAAGCACGCGGGAATCTCGGCTCTCCTCGTCGACATGCGCACGCCCGGGATCACGGTGCGCCCGCTCCGACAGATGAGCGGCGAAGCGGAGTTCAACGAGGTCTTCTTCGCGGACGTGCACGTCCCCGCCGAGAGCCTGCTCGGCGCCGAAGGCGACGGCTGGAAGATCGCGATGGACATCCTCGGCCACGAGCGCGGCCCGATGTGGACGTTCCTGTTCCACGGACACCTCCGCCAGGAGATCCACGCGCTGCTCGATCTCGCGCAGGCGCGCGGCGTCGGAGCGGACGCGGCCGTACGGCAGCGTCTCGCGGCGTTGTACGTCGACGTCGAGGTCCTCCGCCTCCTCGGCTGCCGGAGCTTGACGGCGCTCGCGCGCGGCGAAAGCCCGGGCCCTCGCAGCTCGCTCGAGAAGCTCTTCGGCAGCGAGCTCGCCCAGCGCCTGCGCTCCTCGGCCGGCGAGCTCCTCGGGCCCGATCTCCTGCTGCATCCGGACGACCCGCGAGCGCCGTGGCGCGGACGCTTCACGCGCTCGTACCTCCACTCGCGCGCCGACACGATCATGGGCGGAACCTCGGAGATCCAGCGAACCGTGATCGCGCGCCAGCTCCTGAAGCTGTAGAGAGGCGGTCCCGCTCGCTCAGGCGTGCAGCGCGAGGACCGCGCAGAGAGTCTGGCGAAGCTCCTCCGCCTCGATCGGCTTCGCGACGATCGCGTCGAAGCCGGCCTCGACGGCCTTCCGGCGCTCGAGCTCCCGGCTGTGCGCCGTGAGCGCGACGGAGCGAAGGCGGCGCGCACCGAGCCGCGATTCGGTCTCGCGGATCGCGACCATCAGCGCGTAGCCGTCGTGTCGCGGCATCGCGATGTCCGAGACCATGACGTCGAACGGCTGGTGCGCGAGAACCCCGAGCGCATCGGCGGCGCTCTGCACGGCCTGCGCTTCGACGCCCCAGCGCGTCAGGAGCGTGCTCACCGCGAGCGCCACGTCGGGCTCGTCGTCGACGACGAGAACGCGAAGGCCGCGCAGCTCCGGTCGCTCCGAAACGGGATCGACGAGCGCCTCCGGGCCCACGGGCTCGAGCGGCAGCTCGACCGTGAAGGCGGAGCCGCGTCCCCGCCCCGCGCTCTCGACGGTGATCGAGCCGTCGTGGAGCTCGACGAGACATCGTACCGCCGCGAGCCCGAGGCCGATCCCGCGGTCCCGCTGGAGCGGTACGCCGCGACGCTGCACACCATCGAAGACGCGCCCGATCTCGCCGGCGGGAAGACCTCGGCCGCTGTCGCTGATGCGCAGCCGTGCCGCGTCGCCGATCCGGTCCGCGACGATCGTCACGCGCCCGCCTTGCGGCGTGAACTTGAGCGCGTTCTCGACGAGGTTTCGGACGATCTGACGAAGCCGCTTCGGATCGCCGCTGACCGGGAGCACGTCGCGGCAGGACGCGTGCAGAGCGATCCCCTTCCGCTCCGCTTCGCCCGCGAACCAGGTCGCGATGTCCCGCACCAGCGCCGCGAAGTCGAGCCGCTCGCGCCCGAGCGCCAGGCTCGAAGGCGACGAGCGCACCGCGACCGCGATGTCCTCGATCATCGACTGGAGCGAACGCGCGCTCCTCTCGATCGCCGCCGCGGCGGCCACGCGCGCCGGTGGATCGAGCGACTCGTCGCGGAGCACCTCGACCCACGTCAAGATCGGAGAAAGCGGGCTCCGCAGCTCGTGCGTCAGCCGGGCGAGGAACTCGTCGCTGCCGAGAATGCTGCTGCCTTCCTCCTCGGTTCCCTCGTCCACCCGTATTGCCCCGTCCGCTGCCGTCGCCCGGGCGGCTGCGTAGCCCGCATGGAGCCGAGTCGCTGGACTCGACCCGATCAGGATGCCCAGCAGTCACTGCTGCGGCAAGGCGGGTGCGGATCAGGCGCGCCCCGAGGGACGCGGATCGAGCGGGCGCGAGCGGTCGCGCCGCGAAGCGACCAGCTCGGGAGGGACGGCGGCCTCGATCGCCGCCGCCAAGGCGTCGGCGATCGCGCGGCGGAGATGCCGCCGCCGCGATACCAGGCTGACCTCGCGCGACGGGACCGGTGGCGCGAACGGCCGGACGCGCTCGCGACGCTTCGCCGCCAGAAGGGCCCGCACGACGAGGTCCGGGAGGACCGTCGAGCCGAAATCCCGGTCGACGAGACCGATCAGGGTCTCGAAGGTGGCGCTCTCGAAGGCGACGGCGCCGCTGCCGCCGGCGACGACGGGACGCCGCGGTCCGCAGAGCTGGAGAACCTGCTCGCGGAAGCAGTGCCCCTCGCCGAGGATCCAGACCGGCTCCTTCGCGAGCTCGCGCTGGTCGATCCGACGGCGCCGTGCGAGCGGATGGCCGGGCGAGACGTACGCGTGGAGCGGCTCCCGGTAGAGCGGCCGCTCCGCGATCTCCGTCGTGTGAAGCGGCGTGGCGGCGAGACCGCCGTCGAGGTCGTCGCGGCGGAGGCGCTCGATCATCTCCTCGGTCGTCACCTCCTCGACGACGAGCTCGACGAGGGAGTGGCGGCGCATGAAGTCGGGAAGGAAGAGCGGCACGAGACTCGGTGCGAGCGTCGGCAGGATCCCGAGACGGTAGCGGCCGGAGAGCGGACCGGCGGACTCCGCGACGACGTCACCGAGCCGCTCGACCTCGCGCAGAATCGCACGGGCCTGCGCGAGGATGCGCTCGCCGATCTCCGTCGGAACGACGGGCTGCCGCGAGCGGTCGAACACGCGCACGCCGAGCTCCTCCTCGAGCTTCCCGATCTGCTGGCTCAAGGCCGGCTGCGTGACGAAGGAGCGCTTCGCGGCGTCCCGGAAGGACCTCTCCCGCTCGACGGCGACGAGGTAGCCGAGCTGCGTCAGGGTGACTCGCGATAGGTTCACCTTATCGCCTCATTAGAACTATCAATTTGTCTGATCGACCTCGAATGGTCAATCTCTCCTTCGTGAGGAGGGACCGGAAAGGTCGCCTCGGGAAGGAAGGAAAACGAATGAAACTCGAAAACAAAGAGGGCCAGCGAGTGCCCCAGGTGAAGTTCCGCACGCGTGAGAAGGGCGAGTGGCGCGACGTGACGACCGACGACCTCTTCAAGGGCCGTACCGTCGTCGTGTTCGGGCTGCCGGGTGCATTCACGCCCACGTGCTCGACGAGCCACCTCCCCCGGTACGACGAGCTCGCACCGGTGTTCGCGCAGAACGGCGTCGACGAGATCGTCTGCCTGTCCGTCAACGACGGGTTCGTGATGGAAGCGTGGGGCCGTGACCAGGGCGCGAAGCGCGTCCGGCTGATCGGCGACGGCAACGGCGAGTTCACGCGAGGGCTCGGTCTGCTCGTCGACAAGAGCGACCTCGGCTTCGGGCCGCGCTCCTGGCGCTACTCGATGCTGGTTCGCGACGGCGTGATCGAGAAGATGTTCATCGAGCCGGACAAGCCCGGCGATCCGTACGAGGTCTCGGACGCGGACACGATGCTCCGCTACCTGAACCCCCAGGCGAAGCCTCCCCGCTTCGCGACGCTCTTCACGAAGCAGGGTTGCCCATACTGTGCGAAGGCGAAGGCCCTCCTCGAGTCGAAGAGCTGGAGCTACGAGGAGATCGTGCTCGGCCGCGACGCCAGCTCGAGCGTGCTCCACTCCGTCACGGGCGCCGACACCGTGCCCCAGGTCTTCGTCGACGGGAAGCACATCGGCACGTCGGCCGATCTGGATCGCTTTCTCGCGGGCTGAGCGTTTCCTGTTCGGGGGTCAGGCTGCCGTCCGCAGCCCGGCCCCCATCAGGTCCTCGAAGTTGTCCTGGTAGAACTTCCGGCGGGCCGGCTCCGAGATCCCCTCCATCGAGGTCTCGAAGCGCCGGATCGGATTGCGTCCGCCCTCGACGTGCGGCCAGTCCGAGGAGAAGAGGCACACGTCTTCTCCCGCCTGCTCGATGATCCAGCCGACCGGCTCCGCCGGGTACGGCGTCGCGCGGATCTGGCGGCGGACGTAGTCGCTCGGACGGAGCTCGAGCTTCTGCAGCCGCTCCTCGTTCTTGCGGAACGCCTCGAACGCGGTATCGATCGAGCGCATCCAGCTCGGCAGCCAGACGGCGCCCTGCTCGATCACGCCGATCTTGAGCCGTGGGAACCGGTCGAGCACGCCGTCGAAGATCATCGTCGCAAGCGTCTGCATCGGCGGGCCCGGGATCGCGACGTAGTCGACGGAGCGGAAGTTCTCCGCGCCGCCGTGGAAGTCCGGAACCGGCGGAAGCCCGTTCTCGAAGTACGCGGGATCGAGGAGACGCCCTCCTCCGCCGACGTGGAACACGACCGGCAGCCGCGCCTCCTGCGCGGCCGCCCACACGGGGAAGAGCCCGACGTGGCTCGGCGAGTGTCCGCGCGGACAGCCGGACGCGACGAGGAGCGCTTTCGCGCCGGCCGCGATCGACTCCTCGGCGATGGCGCGCGACCGCTCGAAGTCGGCGAGCGGTACGTAGGCCGTCGCGAGGAGGCGCGGATCGACGGAGCAGAAGTCGAGCATCGCACGGTTGTGCGCTCGCGCGAGCCCGTAGGCGAACTCGACGTCGTCCTTGTGCTCGGCGTCGTACAGGTAGTGGTTCGTGAACGTGTTGAAGACGAGCTGGCTCCGGAAGCCGAGAAGATCGAGCGCGCGCGGTCGGTCCTCGCGGACGAACGAGCCGAGGGCGGCCCAGTTCTTCCGGAGCATGATCTCCGCTTCGGCCGTCGGGCGCTCCGCGGGGTCGGCGTGGCGGCGCCGCCACTTGTCGATCAACGACTCCTCCCCCGGCTTCACCGAAGCGACGAAGACGGGCCGGATCCTCTCGCGAACGCCGGGATCGGCGTGGGCGAGCATCCAGTCCGGCTCCTCCATCAGGTGTGCGTCCGCGTCGTGGCAGATGCGGTCGCCGGCGTACGGAACGATCTCCGGGGAAGCTTCCATCGGTCACCTCCAGCGCGTGTCACGGGAGCGTAGCATCCCGGCGCGCTCGCACGGGAGCGCCGTTCCGGGAGGCTTGACAGCGAAACCCTTCTAGCCGAGCCTTCGACGGTGTCGAGCATCGTAGACGAGCGGCTCGTCCGCCAGGCGACGGAGCTGGCGACGTCGTTTCGCGACGCGAAGCCGTTCCCGCACGTCGTGATCGACGGCTTCCTGCGCGAGGACCTGTGCGCGCGCCTCGTCGAGCAATTCCCCGCGTACGACGAGGCTCGCTTCAAGAACGATTGGGGCGAAGCCGGCAAGGCCTGGCACGAGAACGTGCGAGCGATGGGCGACGCCTTCGTCGAGCTCGACGACGGACTCCGTTCCGCCGCGTTCCTCGAGCTCGTCGCGAAGATCTCGGGCATCCCGGACCTCCTCTTCGATCCGGCGTACTTCGGCGGCGGGACGCACGAGAACCTGCACGGGATGGAGCTCGATCCGCACATCGACTTCAACCTGCATCCGACGACGAAGCTCCACCGCCGGCTGAACCTGCTCCTCTATCTGAACCCGGAGTGGGACGAGTCGTGGGGCGGCTCCCTCGAGCTCCACACGAACCCTTGGCTCCATCCGGCGGAGAACGAGATCCGCACCGTCGCGCCGATGCTGAACCGCTGCGTCCTCTTCGAGACGAGCGATCGCTCGTGGCACGGCTTCCGGCGTCTCGACCTGCCGGCCGACAAGCGCCACGTGAGCCGCCGGTCGTTCGCGCTCTACCTCTACACGGCGCGGCGACCGTCGCTGCCGCTGATCCCGCACGACATCACGATCTACACGGATCGGCCGCTGCCGGAGCACATCCGCGCCGGCCGGACGCTCAGCGCGGACGACGTGTACGAGCTCGAATGCTTGCTCGCGCGGCGCGACCGGAAGCTCGAGTACCTCTACGGACGCGCGATCGACTACGCGCAGCGAACGCTGGAGGAGCAGCTCGACGGCGGGATGTCCCCGTCCCTGCCCCGCTCCGTTCGCCTGCGCGGCAACCTCGGCCGGATCGCGCGCGGCGTCGCGCGCGCGCTTCGTGCCTGAGGCCGCGAGGCCGCCGCGATGAGCACGACGATGGGTCGCCTGGAGCGGGACACCGTCTGGGAGGGCGACGTCCACGTGATCGGCGACGTGCTCGTCGCCGAAGGAACGACGCTCACGGTGCGACCCGGCACGCGCATCCGCTTCGCGGCGCGACCGCGCTGGGCGTGCTCCGTCTTCTGGCGCTCGCCTTCGGGCGACTCGGTCGAGGCGACGATGCGCGAGCTCTGCGCCCTCGTCGTCTGCGGCCGGCTCGAGATCGAGGGAACGAAGGCGGAGCCCGTGCGGATCGGTGGCCCCGGAGAGCCTGCCTGGGGCGGCATGACCTGCTTCGGTCGGGGCGAAGCGCGCTTCCGCCACACGGTCCTCGAGGGTGCGCCTCACTTCACGGTCCAGACGTTCGACGACGCTTTCGCCTTCGGCGAGGACTCTTGCTGCGTCGGCTCCGAGTTCGGTCTCTGGGCCTGGGGCACGTCGCGGCTTTCGTGGACGCGCGGGACGATCGCCGCTTCACGCGGCAGCGTCGTCTGCTGCGAGGGCGCGCGCGCTCATCTCGTCGAGGTCGAGGACGAGTCCGGCGAAGGCGTCGCCGCGACCGACTGGTCGCTGATCCGCGTCGAGCGAGGCTGCTTCCGGGCGCCGCGCAAGCATTGCGTCGTCGCACGCCATCGCTCCTGGGTTCGTCTCGCGGGCTGCCGGATGATGGGCGAGGCGGAGATGGATCTCGTCCGGCTCGACGACGCGCGCGTGGAGGTCGCCGCGTGAGCGAACGCGCCGAACGCGCCGGCCGCGCCGGCCGCTCCGAGGGCTTCGAGGGCTTCCTGCGCGACGTCCGCCGCCGCGTCCTCCCGCACGCCGAGCTGTCGGTCGTCGAGCGCCTCTGGCGGGAGCGACTCTACCGGAAGCTCGCAAACTATCTCTGGGTGCAATTTTTGATGGGACGCGGCGCGACGCGGATGTGGGGCGGCCACCCGTACTGGCTCACGCTCGATCCGTCGAACTTCTGCCAGCTCCACTGCCCGTTCTGCCCGACCGGCGCCAACAAGGGCACGCGCAACAAGGCGATGATGGACTTCGACCACTTCAAGAAGTTCATGGACCGCGTCGGGCCGTACGTCATCCGCATGGAGCTGATGAACTGGGGCGAGTCGCTCTTCAACCGGCGGCTTCCGGACATGATCGCCGAGGCGAAGCGGCACGGGATCTCGCTCGAGCTGCACGAGAACTTCAATCACGTCTCCGAGGAGACGGTGGAGAAGCTCGTCCGCTCGGGTCTCGACGTGATCTCCATCTCCGTCGACGGGCTGACGCAGGAGACCTACGAGCGCTACCGCGTTGGCGGCCGGCTCGAGAGCGTGCTCGCGAACCTCGAGACGCTCGTGCGGAAGCGCCACGAGCTCGCGAGCCCGACACCGCGGATCATCTGGCAGTTCCTCGTGTTCCGCCACAACGAGCACGAGGTCGACCGCGTCGAGGAGTTCGCGCGCGCGCGCGGCGCGGACGACGTGCGCATCAAGCCGCCGTACCTGCCGACGGACGAGCCGTTCCTCGCCGCGTGGATGCCGCGCGATCCGCGGTTCCAGCTCTATCCCGTGCCGCCCGGCCCGGAGCCGGAAGGACCGGCACCGATGCCGAACAAGGGCGTGCGCTCGTCGCAGGCGCTGCGCGTGCGGCGCTTCCGCCCGACGCAGATCTTGCGAAGCGCGTATCTCCGCGACCTCCTCGCGATGATCGACTCGCCAGCCGACGCTGCGCGCGCGGCGGGGATGGTCGGACGCGCGCTCGTGCAGTGGATCCGTCCCGAGAGCGTCGAGGGTCACGCGCTGATCCGCGCGCGGCCCGGCGACACGCCGGGCTTCTGCGAGTGGCCGTGGGCCGGGATGACGATCAACCCGGAGGGCTCGGTCTCGCCCTGCTGTGCGATCGAGGATCAGGCCGACGACTTCGGTAACGTGTTCGCGGAGCGCTGGTCGGCGTTGTGGAACGGACGCAGCT
>Ga0194132_10009426_pt1 | contig 13440 bp, 11 predicted proteins | sample TA2KigOf80mmetaG_FD_148612 | JGI IMG/M metagenome (GOLD analysis project Ga0194132, IMG submission 148612) | Freshwater microbial communities from Lake Tanganyika, Tanzania - TA2015054 Kigoma Offshore 80m | ecosystem: Environmental > Aquatic > Freshwater > Lake | place: Tanzania: Lake... | reverse complement strand
TGTCAGTGTGCGCCGGATCGTTTTGTCACTGGCGACGAGCTACCCCTGGCAGGCCCAGTTTGCGCAAGTTCACGCGAACCTGCGCTGCTGAAAAAACTGCGTGAAGCAAACACCGGACTTATTCATTCCGCATTTTTGCAGCGGACCGGAGAAGCGCGTATGGACGGCCCATTTTCACCCTTCGGGTGCTCCGAGCGACGGTATGCGGCAGCCATTTTGCCGCAAATTTCTGACCGAGACACCCGCGGAGGATCCGCACGAGTCATTTCGAGCTTGTCCGCGGCGTCAGTTTGGGCTGCGATCAGATGCCGTGAGAAAAGCGGGCTAGCCAACGAGCCATCTCCCCTTCCCGGTGGCCGCAGCCTTGAAGGCCACGGGGTGGCACAAGCCGGCCGGGTACCGCCGGCCGAGTCGCCGGCCGAGGACCGAAGACACGCGGACGATGTTGGACTCTGTGACAAGCTGGGAGCAAAAGGGGATTAGAAAACGCCAGCGGGAAGGCCGGCAGGAGGCACTCCAAACCCTTAATTAACGCCGTCTTGCGATCGGCACGGTGCCGCCGAAGCTTACCGAACCCATCGAAATCCTGACGGACCTTGAAAACTCAGCGGGCTGATCACACGGCGGGCAATCCCGCCAGCGCCATCGCGATCTCCGCTTCCGGATACTCGTAATTCTGCAACTTGCCCAGGTTGTAATCGATATACGCCTGCATGTCGAAATGCCCGTGGCCGCAGAGATTGAACAGAATCGTCCGCCCCGCCCCTTCCTCCTTCGCCCGCAGCGCTTCCGCGATCGCACCGGCCACCGCGTGATTCGCCTCGGGCGCGGGGACAATACCCTCAGCCCGCGCAAACTGGACGCCAGCCGCAAACGCATCAAGCTGCTGAACCGCCTGAGCCTCAATCACCCCCAGATCCGCCAGATGGCTGACCAGCGGCGCCATGCCGTGATACCTCAGGCCGCCCGCGTGGATGCCGGGTGGTATGAACGTGCTGCCAAGTGTGTGCATCTTCACCAGCGGCGTCAGGTGGCCTGTATCGCCGAAGTCGTAGGTGAATCGCCCCTTGGTCAGGCTGGGGCAGGCCGCCGGCTCCACCGCCACAATCCGCACGTCGCGGCGGCCCCGCATCTTCTCCCCTGCATAAGGGAACGCAAGGCCCGCGAAATTCGACCCGCCGCCTGTGCATCCCACCACCACGTCCGGCTGATCGCCCGCCATCTCCATCTGCTCCATCGCCTCCAGGCCGATCACGGTCTGGTGCAGCAGCACATGGTTCAGCACACTCCCCAACGCATACTTCGCTTCCGGGTTCTGCGCCGCCACTTCCACGGCCTCCGAGATCGCGATGCCAAGCGAACCGGTGGAATCCGGATCCGCGGCCAGAATCGCCCGGCCCGAGTTCGTCTCCACGCTCGGGCTGGCGGTGACCGTGGCGCCATAGGCCTCCATCAGCCCGCGGCGGTACGGCTTCTGGTTGTAGCTCACCCGCACCATGTAAACCTTGCACTCCAGGCCAAACATCGCACTCGCCATCGAAAGTGATGATCCCCACTGGCCCGCGCCTGTCTCGGTCACCAGCAGCTTTGTCCCTTCCTGTTTGTTGTAGAAGGCCTGCGGAACGGCAGTATTCGGCTTATGGGAACCGGCCGGGCTTACGCCCTCGTACTTGTAGTAGATCCGTGCCGGGGTGTCAAGAGTCTTCTCCAGACGGCGCGCGCGATAAAGCGGCGCCGGGCGCCATTGGCGATAAACATCGCGAACGGGATCCGGTATCTCAACCCACGGCTCCTGCGTCACCTCTTGAAGGATAAGCGCCATCGGAAACAATGGCGCAAGGTCGCCGGGACCAATCGGCTGCAACGTGGCCGGATGAAGCACCGGCGCCAACGGCCTGGGCAGGTCGGACTGAATGTTGTACCAGGCCTTCGGGATGCGGTCTTCGGGAAGCAGGAATTTGACGGAGTCCATGGCGCCTCTATGCACGAGATCTGTTCAATGGTCTAATTCAGCGGGCGGAACCAAACGTTGCGAAACTTCATCGCCGTGACAGGAGCATTCTTGAAACCACTATGGTCCTGAAACATGAGCGGGCCATCGCCGCAGCCGCCCTTGGTGTCCTTGTTGGTGATGTGGTCCTGAACCAGCACACCGTTCAACAACACGGTCAGCGTGCCATTCTGGATCACCGCCCCCTGGGCATCACAGCGATGGGCGCGAAAGATAATGTCGTAGCTTTGCCACTCACCGGGCTTGCGCGCGGCGTTCACCAGCGGTGCGGCCTGGCCGTAGAGTGCCCCCAGCATGCCCGTCACGTAGGTGGGATTTTCAAACGAATCGAGCACCTGCACTTCGTAGCGGCCCTGCAGATAGACGCCGCTATTGCCCCTCAGTTGGCCCTTGTGGCCGGGCATCTCCGGCGGCGCGAACTCGACATGGATCTGCGCATCCCCATGTTTCACGGTGGAGTACATGTCGCCCACGCCGCTGGTGCATACCATCGCCCCCGCTTCCACCGTACAGCGTGACGCCTGGCCGTCCCTGGTCGTCCATCGGGCGGTGCTGGTGCCATCGAACAGCACCACCGCATCGGACGGCGCGCCACCAGCGCCATGCGGCGTCACCACGCGGGGCGCTGGACCGGGCGGCTGCTGCGCGACAGCCAGAATCGCGATCATGGGAAGAAGCGGCATCGAGATTCATGCTACCGCACCGAGATCTGGACCAGCGGCGCCGGCGGCGCGGCACGGAAACTCAGCACGTCCATCGGGCAAACCGTCACGCAGATTCCGCAACCGATGCAGCTTGAGTTGAAGTTGTTCAGCTCATCCTGCTTCAATGCGAAGTTCATCACATCGATCCCCACCTGGCAGTTTCGCGAGCATTCTCCGCAGCCGATGCACTTATCGTTGGCGTGAATGGCGAACCGGCTGGCCCGGAACCGCGTGAAGAAAGAACTGAACACCTGCATCAGCTTGGCCAGTGGACACCAGTACCGGCACCACACTTTGCCGCCGAAAAAAGGATAGAGCGTCACCGGCAGAATTCCGACCAGCCAGACATCGGCAATCAGGTGGTACCACTCCTTGCCCAGAAGCGCCGGCTTGCGCAGAAGATGCACCGCATCCTGGGCCAACAACAGCCCGGTCGCCGCCACCGCCGCCACAAGCACGGCCGTATTCATCCACTCCGCGCGAATGCTTGCGTTCCCCTTGGGCGCCAGGTGCCGCCACCGGTCGCCCAGGGTTTCGGCCAGACCGCCACAGCCGCAGATCCAGGAACAGTAGCGCTTCCCATGGAACAAGGCGAGGACCGGAATCAGAACAAAGGTGAGCACCACGCCCCACACCACCCAGATCTGATGCGGGGCATCAAGAAAGGTGTAGAAGAACAGCGGCCAGGCATAGACCAGCCCGTAAGATCGCCAGGCGTTGTTGGTGAACGACGGGTCCGCGGCCAGCGCCTGGGGCAGCCACTGATAGCGAACCAGGGTTTGAAACAGAAACTCGGGAATGAGGAAAAAGAAGGTCCACTGGAATCCAAGAAGGGAAGCGTAGCGCCACACCTGAAACCGGTCCTTGCGGCTGAGCCCCCACCGCCGCAGGGCTTGCAAGCCGAAAACCGTCATTACCAGCGTGTACAACACCGAGTACCAGAAGGACCAGGGCCGCTCGAAGAAGGTCAGCGCCTTCGCGCCCCAACCTTTGTAAGGCCAGAACTCGTAGCCCGGCGCCTGCTTGATTCCGTAGATGCTGTAAGACAGCAGGAATGAAACCGCCAGCCAAGCCCATCGGCTGCCGCGCAATCCGCACACAATCAGCCCGCCCACCGACACCAGTACCAGCGCCAGGCCAGCCAGACCTTGAGGGCCAGCCAGACCTTGAGCGTTGGACTGGCCGCCAAAGACCGCGATCCCCCCCAGAGCCATGGCGCACAGAGCCGCCGCCACCCACGGATTCCCGGTCCATTCGTTCTCCAGCCGAACTCCCAGGCTGCGTAGAAAGCCGGTTGGCAATTCCGCGCCGATAAGAACAAATGCGTGCTGATAGGCACGGTTTTCGTTCCCGTTGGGGGTGTTGACGTGGTACGTTCGTTCTCCGAAAGAGAGAACCCGGGAGTTGAGCAGGAGCTGGAAGCGGCCCGCGGCCACCGCCAGTTCCAGTTTCCGCCGGTTGTCGCGGAACACACGGGAGAGCTCCGCGCCGCGGTACGACAAAGTGACCCGGTTCTGTTCCGACAGCGTCAAGGCTGCCTCCACCGCCGAGTTGCCGCCCCCCACCACCAGAATGTCCTCATCCCGGTAGTGGCGCGGGCTGTAAAGCCGGTGATAGACATTCTCCCGTTCCTCGCCAGCCACACCCAGCTTCCGAGGGTTCCCGCGCTGGCCCGTCGCCAGAATCACATGCCGCGCAAGGTGAACCTGCCCGGTCGAGGTGCTCACCCGGAAATGGCCGCCCGATTCCCTCTTGACACCGGCCAGACCCTCCCCGGTACGGACATCCAGACCATTGGCCCGAATGATCTCGTGCCAACGCGCCAGAAGGTCCTCCTTGCTCGCCCCGTCCAGCCACAGCTTGCCTTTCGGCGGAATGGTATCCGGCTCCGCGTACACCCACTTCCCCTCGGGAAAGTCTTCGATTGTGTTGGCCACCCGGTTCTTTTCCAGAACCAGCACCCGAAGACCCCGTTCCTGCAGCTCAAGCGCGGCATTCAGGCCGGCCGCGCCACTTCCCGCCACAATCACGTCCCAGGCGCCGGGTTCGGTGGCGCGGGCATCGGTGCGCGCGGCGATGGTCCGGGCCACATCAAAGCCCTGCTCCATGGCCAGCTTCACCACAGGCGCTCCCGCGAGATCGCCAATGATGTACAGCCCGGGTACGTTGCTCTCAAACCGGCTATCCACCACGGGGCGCCGCGAAGGCATGTTCGGGCTATCCAGGAGCTTCGCGATGTTTAACATGTTTCATCCGGCGGGCGGCCGTACCGCCCAACTCATTGAAATCCCAAACGATTCCCATTCTATTCCGATTCGGTACCAGACGTGGATCCACGGCACTAGTACTTTTCTTGACGTCCCGGAACCGGTGTTCCATGGCTTCGATGCGCTTATAAAAATAGGATCAAATCAAAGGAAGACCCACGGCAGATGGGCCAGATAAAACTAATCATTCTCATTTTGGGCGCTCTCTTTTTAGGCGCTTGCAATCGGAAGAGCACGGAGCAGAAGCCCGTTGCGGCAACGGTTCCGGCAAAGCCGGTGAAGAGCGAAGAACGCCCGGTTTATAAGCACTCCGTCGTCAAGGGTGGGGTGTTCAACCGTGATGAAGTTCGCGCCGCGATGGCCCGGGATCGCGTAGTCGCGGATCATTATTCCAACCTCAAAGTCGGAAAATTGCGGGCGATAGTCGTGCAAAAGCCGATGGAGGTATACGTCTCCTACCGGCTGGGCGATCAGATTTACTGGACTTCGAAGAAGGTCACCGTCCAGCCGGGTGAGACCATCCTCACCGACGGCGAAAACATGATCCGCGCCCGCTGCGGCAACCAGCTCTCTGAGGAACCGGAAGGCCCCATGGCCGCCGAAAACGAAGAAGAGCCCGAAGAAGAAGCGATGGACCAGACCGAAACTCCGGCCGAAGAGCCCGCGGTCCTCGTGGAATCGCTGCCGGTGCCGCTCACACCCGTCTACATGCCGATGGTGCTGAACCCGTTCAGTTCACACCCCAATCCCACCACAGTCCCGGTTCCCGCCACGCCGAGCGGCGGACGTTTTCCCGGTGGACTGTTCGCAGGAGGGTTCGGCGTCATGGTTCCACCACCTGGCGGTTGGTCCGGAGGAGGAGGCGGTGGCGGGGGAGGAGGAACACCGCCGAATCTCACGCCACCAAGCAATCCGCCTGGCAACCCGCCTGGCAATCCGCCACCTGGTGCCCCGGGGAATCCTCCGGGGCCAAACCCGCCTTCGGGCGGGACACCGCCGTCTGAGGGTCCGCCTCCAGGAGGTGGGAATCCGCCGCCAGGACCCGATCCCGGGCCGGGACCCTCACCGAAACCGCCGCTCTCCACACCCCCAAATCCAAAGCCGCCGCCCGAAGGGAATCCCCCCGGCGGCGGCAATCCCCCTGGTGGCGGCAATCCCCCCGGTGGCGGCAATCCGCCCGGCGGTGGCAATCCTCCTGGCGGCGGCAATCCCCCCGGTGGTGGACCGCCTCCCGGGAATCCGCCACCCAATCCGTTCCCCCCGGGCGACCAGCCTCCTCCGTTCGGCCCTCCGCCTCCTCCGCCCCCTCCGCCCGGTGAGGAGCCGCCGCTCGACCCGCCGCGCCGCGTGCCAAACGTCCCCGAACCAGGCACCCTGCTCATGGTGGGGGGCGGTGTTCTTGCCGCGCTGGTCATTCGCCGCGTGAACGCGAAGAAGTAGCGTGAGCCATGGGGCACAATGAATACAGCCTCGCCCCATGGAACTTCATGAGAGAGTAGCCCTGCTGCCGTCCAATCCCGGGGTCTATCTCTACAAGGACGCCCACGGAAAGGTCATCTACGTCGGAAAGGCCAAAAACCTGCGCGCCCGCGTGCGCAGCTATTTCAATGAGGACCGGCTGCTCGATTCAAAGACCGGCACCCTCATCTCGGAAGCCCGCGACATCGACTACATCCTGGTCGACAACGAGAAAGAAGCCCTGGCGCTTGAGAACAACCTGATCAAGCAGTGGAAACCGCGCTTCAACATTCTCCTTCGCGACGACAAGACGTATCCCTACATCAAGCTCACCAATGAGCGTTTTCCCCGCGTCTACGTCACCCGCAGGATGCGCAAGGACGGCACCTACTATGGTCCCTACTTCCCCGCCAACCTCGCCCACCGTCTGGTGAACTTCATTCACCGCCATTTCCTGGTGCCTTCCTGCAAAGTGGACTTCGACCGCCGCCACTCCCACCCCTGCCTGCAGTATCACATCCACCGCTGCCTGGGCCCCTGTGTCGAAGGGCTCACCACGGAACAGGCCTATTCACAGGCCGTTCGCGACGTGCGGCTGTTTCTGGAAGGCCGCCACCGCGCGCTCGCCGACGAGCTTCTGTCCCGCATGCACGCCGCCGCCGAGGATCTCCGGTTCGAAGAAGCCGCCGCGCTCCGCAACCTGATGACCACGGTGGAAGAGATGGAACAGCGCCAGAAAATGGCGGCCGCGGAGGGTGACGACACCGACATCTTCGCCTACTACGCCGAGCCACCCCTGGTGGCCGTCAATCTCTTCCACCTGCGCCGCGGGCGCATCGTGGACCGGCGCGAGTTCTTCTGGGAGGACCGGTATGAGTTCGACCCTCCGGAGTTCTTCTCCTCCCTTCTGAAGCTGGTCTATCTCGATCAGCAGTACATCCCCGGCCTCATCCACGTGCCGTGCGACTTCGAAGACCGTGAAGCGCTGGCCGCCTATCTGACGGACCGGCGGGGCCGCCGCACCGAGATCCTCACGCCGCAGCGCGGCCAGAAGAAAGCCATGCTCGGCCTGGTGGAGACCAACGCTCAGCACAGCTTCACCCAGAGGTTCCGGGTATTGAAACCCAACTCGCGCGCCATCGGGGAAGCGCTTCAGGATGCACTCAACCTGCCGGAAGCCCCCGAGCGGATCGAGTGCTTCGACATCTCCCACATTCAAGGCACCGACAAGGTGGCCAGCATGGTGGTGTGGGAAAACGGCCGCATGAAGAAGCAGGACTACAGGAAGTTCATCATCCGCACCGTGGTGGGCAACGACGACTTCGCCAGCATGCGGGAGGTGGTCACCCGCCGGTACACACACCTCAAGGAGGAAAACGCCCCGATGCCGGGGCTGGTTCTGATCGACGGCGGCTTGGGGCAACTACACGCCGCCGCCGAGGCGCTGGAAGCCATCGGGATCATCAACCAGCCCGTGGCCTCCATCGCCAAGCGCGAGGAGTGGATCTACGTCCTGGGGCAGGAGGATGAACCAGTGATCCTCGACCGGTTCAATCCCGTGCTGCATCTGGTGCAGACCGTGCGCGATGAGGCTCATCGCTTCGCCGTGACGTTCCACCGCACGCGCCGCAACGCGGCCAGGCTCACCAGCGAACTGGAGCAGATTCCCGGCGTGGGCGCCCGGTCCATTCAGAAGCTCCTCAAAGCCCTGGGCAGCCTGGAACAGGTGAAGGCGGCGGGCCTTGAGCAACTGGCCGCCGTCGTCGGTCCGGCGGCCGCACGCAAGATCCTGGATCACTACGCTACTCGAACCTGACCCGCACGGGCCAGGCAGCGCGCCCGTCCACAGTGAACTGGACGTCCACCTCACCCCGCCCCGCCAGCGTCCGGGGCACGCGAATGTTCAACTGGTCGACACCCGGATACATCGCATGAGGGCCGGCATAGGTCACCTCGGCTGGTTCCCCGTCCAGCAGGCAACGGGCCATGGCAGGCGATGACCGGCCGCGGAATCCCGTGCCGTAGAAGCTTAGATACACCACGTCCTCAGGCCCGCCCAGTGAGATCGGAGCCGGAACGCAGCCTTCCTCCCGCGTGCACTGATAACTGGGCCCGGCCGTCTGGCTGCCGTCGGGGCGCACCAGGACCGCTGTGGCCAGCGCCACGTCGCCACGCCGGTTCGACGCCGAGAACAAGCCCGGCGCCACGCGCGCCACCGCGATGTCGCCCGACACGCCGGCCACGGAGATCGTGGCCATGCCCGGCGGCGTCGAACCAGGGAGAATCAGGTTGATTTGTTGAGGCGATACCAGGAGCAGCGTCGCCGCCTGCCCGTTCACCAGCACTCGCACGCCCCCCAACTCCTCCCTGCCTTCCGCGGCCGAGGCGGTCACCGGCGACAGCAGCATTCCGCGCAGCGACAGGATGGACCCGGGGGCCACCGGCCCGGCCTGCCCCGCCAGTGTCGTGATGCTCGCAATGTCCGATACGGCGGGGCACGGTTCCGTCACCGTGCGAGCCTGGAAGGCCGCCAGCGTATCCGACGCTGAAGTGGATAGCGATTCCCCGGCCGCCTGAAGGAAGAACCGGGTCTGATCCCGCACATAGCGCCCCGTCACCAACCAGCCCGCCGGGCCGAAGCGTCCCATGAGCGGGCCATCGGGCGCGCCCAGCCGCAGTTCCACTTCCCGCGCAATCGCCGTGTTCCAAGTTAGTGTCTGAAACCCATGGGAGTCACCCTCGCAAAGCTTCACCGGATTGGGCAGGCCAGCCAGAACACTGTCCCGCGCGCTCTGCTGGATCGACACCTGCGAGTCTCCCGTGATCACCTGCGCCCGGCGGACCGTGTTCGTGGAATTGGGAGCTACGGCATACTCAACCAAGAGCCGCCCTGCCTCCTGTTTGACTACTCGCAGCGTCACCCACGATTCGGTGGCCCGTACCCCCGCTGAGCCGGGACACGCGGCACTGCGCGTCTCCCAGATAAGCGTGCCGGTCCGCGCGTTGGCGTCCAGATAGACCTCGGGGAGCGGCGCGCGAGGCGCGCAGTCCGATTGGGCGGCCAACCGGAACGCCAGCACCTGCCAGCCAATCCAACCTACGGTCCTCATCTTGATCACTCCTGTGGGAAACTGCTTCGCGCCGGAACGTCACGGTTCCAACCAGATAGTGGCCTCCAACAAGCAAAGCGTTACCGGAACCACAAATGGGACACGACAAAAAGAGAGAGTGAAGTGGCGTACAGAAGGTAGAGTACAATCGGTCCCATGCGATCGATTCTGACCTGCTTCGCCCTCACAGCTGCCGTGGCATGGCCTCAGGTGCTGTTCGATAACGACCAGGTGCGCGTCGTCATGGCCAGCAACAAGCCGGGCCAGAAGAGCCGGATGCACAAGCACGATGTCAATCGGGTGATGGTCCATTTGGACGCGGGCGGCATGAAACTGGCCCATGAGGATGGCACGGTTCGCGACGTCAAGTTCCAGGCGGGCGAGGTCCGCTGGGATCCGAAGGTGGGAATGCACACCAGTGAGAACACCGGTGGCACCGCCTACCGCATCGTCGAGATCGAACTGAAGAACGACGGCTCGGGACCCGTCAAGTACCCCGCGCTGGACCCGGTGAAGACGGACCCCGCCCGGTACAAAGTGCTGCTCGATAACGATCAAGTGCGCGTCGTGCGGGCCAGGTTCGGACCCCACGAGAAGACCCCGATGCATGAGCACGGCCTGCCCCGTGTCACCGTTCTGCTCACCGACATGCACTTCAGCCAGACGCTGCCGGACGGCAAGACCGTGGAGGTCAAAGCCGCGCGGCACCAGGTGGCGATGGCGGGGCTCGCCACCCACTCGGAGGTGAATCTGAGCGCGGAACCGTTTGAGATCATTGCCGTCGAATTGAAGGCGAGGTAAGGAGATAGGCATGGCGGAACCCTGGCTGCGCGGCCCCATGGAGGGCGTCGATGCGCTGATCGCGCCGGTGCTGCGGTCGCTTGAGCAGACTCGCGAGGATCTGGAACAGCACACCAGCGGCCTCTCCACGGACCAGATCTGGGCCCAGCCTCAGGGTTTCGCTCCCCTGGGATTCCAACTGCGCCACATCGCCGGCAGCATCGAACGGCTGCTCACCTATGCGGAAGGCGGCCAGCTATCGGAGCAGCAGATGGCCGCGCTCAAGGCCGAAATGACGCCGGGACCAAACCGGGAGGAACTGCTCGCCGCCATCGATGCGGCCATCGCCGGTGTTGAGAGCATGATCCGCCGGACGCCCGTTACCGAACTCTCAGCCCCACGGGGCGTGGGCCGGAAGATGCTGCCCACCACGGTAATCGGCCTGCTGGTCCACATCGCCGAACACACGCAGCGCCACGTTGGCGAGGCGATTGTGATGGCCAAACTGGCCCGACTGGTCTAGCACGGCCACCCTCAACCTAAAAACATTGCAGCGTCGCGGCCGCCATACAGCCCGCGCGATGTGGGCCCATTGGCGTCCCATCAACTCTGGTCATGAGCCCGGTCATCAGCCAAAGCGCCAACCCCGCTCCAGTCCAATCCAGTAGTGGGTTGGCACCGGTTCGGTTGACGTGGAGCTTTGTTTGCGCTTTGGCTGCCGCAATGAGGGTGCGGCCTCTCCGCGCTCACGCTGTGGGACTCCTCATCGTGCCAGCCGTGGAGGTCCTCGCATCGCACTGCCACCAGATCGCCATCCTTAGTTTGTCGCCGCCTTCAACGCATAGGGCACGCAGCACATGCTGCCAGGTCCCGAAGTCCAGTGAGATAAAATCAGGGCTCCCGTTGTGACCACGCCCCGCATCCATTGTGGCTGTTGTTCGTTGCTGCTCCTCGTCTTCGGGCTTGAGTCCTGCACAAACCCGCTGCCGGAACTGCCCCCGCTGACGCTGGCGGACGCCGCGATCCGGGAGGCTTATGCGGCGGCGAAAGCAAATCCGCGCGACGCCGCCGCGAGCGGGACACTCGGAATGCACTTCCACGCCCGCCAGCAGTTTCGCGCCGCGCTCGCCTGTTACGAGCGAGCCGTCCTGCTGGACAACCACGCGTTTCGCTGGCGATATTACCTGGGCACGGCGCAGCAGGCGCTGGGCAGCTACGCCGCCGCCGAAGCCGCGCTCGCCGAGGCTTCGCGGCTCGATCCGCGGTCTGTGCCGGCGTTGCTTCATCTGGCGGAGGCGCGTCTGGCGCAGTCCAAGCCCGAGTCGACACTGCAGTCGGCGCGCCGGGCGGCGGCGCTCGATTCGAACTCCGCGATGGCGTACTATCTCGCCGGGCGCGCCCTGGCCGACGCCGGCCGGCACCCGGAGGCGCTGGCGGAATTCGAGCACGCTCGAACGCTCGCGCCCGCCGCGCAGCCGATCCTCCATGCGAGCGCGGCGTCGCGCCGGCGGCTCGGGCAGAGGGTGCCGGACGAACCGCCAGCCGCCGAGGCGCAGGTGCCGCTGCCGGATCCGCTGATGGCGGCAGTGCGGGCGTTGCGGGACGACGCCCCGGAACATTCCAACCGCGGACGAACGCTCGAATCGCGCGGACGCCTGGAAGAGGCCATCCGGGAATACGAACGCGCCGTCGAGATCGACCCCTGTGGTCCGCAAATATTACGTCGACAGTTACGCAGCCTCCCTCTCCAGCCGATATTCGTGATGTAACCCGCCGAGGACGGCTGTCGATGCGATGCGGTACCCAGACGGGAGTTGATGTCGGTGCGGGCTGGCAGGAGCCTCGGCCTGGGGTGGCTCCGGGATTCCTGGCCCCAGCGCCGAGTGTGGGCGGCCGCGGTTGTAATGGACAGCGAACTCTTTGACGATCATCCTCAGATGACGTTCGTTTAGGGGGATCAGGAAATCGAGGCAGTCTCGACGAATCGTCCCGATCAGGCGCTCGCAATGGGAGTTCGCTTTCGGCGCCCGAACGGGCGTTTGGAGAACGCGGAGACCAAAGCCCTTCAATTCGGAATCCAGGTTGGTCGAGAAGATCGCATCGCGGTCGTGGATCACGAACTTGTAGGAATGGTCGAAGGCCAGGCACTCACGGAACTGTTGGAGAGTCCATTCGGCGCTGGGGTGGGCTGTGACGTTGGAGTGGAGAATCCGCCGCGATCCGACCTCCATGGCGACGAAGACGTACAGCACTCGCATCGATGCGGTCACGGAAACCATGAAGTCGCAAGCGACGATGCCCTTGGCGTGGTTTCTCACGAAGGTGGCCCAGTGCTGATCCGGCGTCCTGCCGTGCGGCGAAGACGAATCGAGGTACTTGCCTACGGTGCGCGGCGAAACATGGATGCCCAATTTCAGAGATAGCTCGTCCGCAATTCGTTCCTCGCCCCAGGAAGGGTTGGCCGCCGCCATCTCCCGGATCAACTCGCGCAGGTTCTTGGGTAATGATGGCCGGCCAGGCTGGCGCGACTTCCAGCGCCAGAAGGCCCGGAACGCCGTTCGATGCCAGCCGATGAAGGTCTCCACCTTTACGATCGCCAACACCTCGCGCCAGTTGAAGAAACGCGCCAGGGCGAGCAGTGCCAATCGCTCAGCGGGCTTGGCTCTCCGCGGTCGTGCATTGCGTTCCTGGAACATTGCAAGCTGCTTACGCAGGAACAGGTTCTCCGCGATGAGAGCCGCGCGAGTTTGGAGCAGGAGCAGGAGGGCGGTGAGCAACCGCGATTCTATCGTGTGAACAGGTGCTTTGCTCGTGGATGTAACGCCAGAGGCAGCCACTCCGCAACTTGTTGATTCTCAATGCCGACTGGATTTCTGCGGACTACAGGTGGCAACTCAGCCGCGTCATCTTCACCGCCTGTTTGCCTTCCTTGATCCACTGCTCTGCCGTGCCGCGCTTGTTGTAGAAACGCACGACTGCCCGGCTGTCGGTCTCCAGGTTGGTCACGATGAAGCCCACCCGCGGGAACAACTCCCCGGCGTGGAACTCCACCTTGGCCACCACCCGCCGCGCTGTCTTCCAACTCGCCGCCTGATAGAGGAAGCTCTTGT
>Ga0194132_10009425_pt1 | contig 13445 bp, 10 predicted proteins | sample TA2KigOf80mmetaG_FD_148612 | JGI IMG/M metagenome (GOLD analysis project Ga0194132, IMG submission 148612) | Freshwater microbial communities from Lake Tanganyika, Tanzania - TA2015054 Kigoma Offshore 80m | ecosystem: Environmental > Aquatic > Freshwater > Lake | place: Tanzania: Lake... | reverse complement strand
CTGAGCGAAGCGCAGGAGCTCGCGAATCGGCCGATCTTCGGGCGCCTGCTGGCCGACGAGTGGCTGCCGGCCATCCCGGACGTGCACGCGCGGCTGGTCGCGGGCGGCGCACGGGTGGCGGACGTCGCCGCCGGCGCGGGCTGGTCGTCGATCGCCATGGCCCGTGGCTACCCGGGGATCACGGTCGACGGGATCGACCTGGATGCGGACGCGATCCGGCGCGGGCGGGAACACGCCGCCGCGGCCGGCGTCTCCGACCGCGTCACCTTCCATGTGACCGATGCGGGAGATCACTCCCTGGACGGCCAGTTCGACCTGGTCACGATCTTCGAGGCCGTCCACGACCTGGCGCGCCCGGTCGAGGTGCTCTCCGCCGTCCGCCATCTGCTCAAGCCAGATGGCGTCGCCATCGTGATGGACGAGAAGGTGGCCGAGTCGTTCACCGCGCCCGGCGATGCGATCGAGCGCCTGATGTACAGCTACAGCGTCTTCTTCTGTCTCGCGAACGGCCTCGCGGACCGCCCGAGCGCGGGCACGGGCACGGTGATGCGTCCGGCGACGTTCCGACGGTATGCCCTGGACGCAGGCTTCCGGTCCGTGACGATCCTGCCGATCGACCACGAGGTCTTCCGCTTCTACCGCCTGGAGCCCTGATCGGCTTGTCGGCCCCCGGCGCAGTCGGTATCGTGGCCGCCTGAGGTCGGCGGGTCATCGACCGCGAGGGGCGGTCCGAGGGGTCGGCCGGGAGAACCGTTGGCCGATACCTCCCCTGGAGGGCCCGCCGCACGATCGGGAGGGGTCCCGCGACGCCTTCTCGTTGCGACCCTCGCGGTCGTCCTGGTGGCCGCGGCCGCCCTCGCCGGCACGATCCTGCTCACTCCGCCCCCGACACGCGCCGCGCCCGGGCTGTGCGTGAACGTCGCCCAGGAGCGCGGGCTGGTGTACCGCGGCGCCTACGGCGGGACCCCATGGGCGTTCAACCCGATGTCCGCCGTGATGCTGCGCAACATGGGCAATGGCGCGGCGGTCACCGATTACGACGCCGACGGCGACCTCGACGTCCTCATGCTCGGGCAGCTCGGCCACGGCAACGCGCTCTTCCGCAACGGACTGGCCGAGTCGGGCAGCGCCTCGTTCACCGACCAGACGGCCGCAGCCGGGCTGGCCAACACCGGCGGCAGCCGCGTCGCAGCCTTCGCCGACCTCGACAACGACGGCGACCAGGACCTGGTGGTGGTCAACGATTGGGACGGCGAAGGGCGGGGCACCCCCTCGACGATCTGGCGCAACAACGGCGACGGCACGTTCGCCGACGTGACGCCCGGCTCGCGGTTCGCGCCCACCGGGTATCTCGCAGGCGGCCTTGCGCTGGCGGACTACGACCGCGACGGCCTGCTCGACCTGTACATCACCTACTGGACCATGGAACTGGGCGGCGATCCTTCGGACGATGGCTACGCCAAGGGCCAGTTCCCGGCCCGGAACAAGCTGTTCCGCAACGAAGGCGGCCTCACGTTCGCCGACGTCACCACGGACGCCGGTCTGGGCGAGGTCCAGATCGACAGCTTCACCCCGATCTTCGCGGACTTCACTGCGGACGGCTGGCCGGACCTCTACGTCGCGGTCGACCATCGGCCTGACCTGTTCTTCGTCAGCGAGGGCGGCAGCTTCCGCTCGGCGGCACGGGAGTTCGGCCTGACCCACGTTGGCAATGACATGGGCGTCGCCGTTGCGGACCTCGAGCACGACGGCCTGCTGGACCTGTACGCCACCAACATCAGCGACGAGACCGGGAAGTTCGGCAACGGACAGGGCAACACGCTGATGCGCGCGACCCGCGACGCAGAAGGCCGCGTGGTCTACGAGGACCAGGCGAGCGACCTCGGCGTTGCCGACACCGGCTGGGGCTGGGGCACCGCATTCACCGACATGGACCTCGACGGGGACATCGACCTCTACGCCGCCCAGGGCATGCAGGAGTTCCTCGCCCAGCAGGCGCCGGAACTGCGTGCCGAGGAGGCCCACCTCTTCCTCAACGAGGGCGACCTGACCTTCCGAGAGGCCACGAAGAACGGCTGCGACATCGTTGGCGACCAGCGGGCGGTGGTGCCGTTCGACTACGACCGCGACGGCGATCCCGACCTGCTCATCTCCCAGGTCGCCTACCACGCGACGCTGCTGGAAAACCAGACCAGCGGGCAGGGGTGGCTGACGGTGGACCTTGCCGGTGCCGGCGTCCAGGCCGCAGGAGCCCGGGTCACCGTCACCGTCGCCGGCGGCCGCTCGACCCAGGTCGCGCTGTTCGGGGGCTCATACCTCGCCGGGATGCCGCTCGAGCTGTACTTCGGCCTCGGTGCGGCGACGGGCGCTGACGACGTGACGATCACCTGGGCCGACGGGACGACGACGAGGCTCGGGCCGGTCGAGGGCGATCGCATCGTCACCGTGACCCCGGAGGGAATCCGGGAATGACAGCATTGCTCGCCACTCGCCGGATTGGCGCGATCGCACTGGTGGCGTCGCTGGTGATGGTCATCGGCGCCACGGTCCTCGCCGGCAGCGCCCGCGCCGAGGCGCCCGCCAGCTGGCGGCCCTTCCTGATGCCCTCGGCCGGCGCGGTGCGTCCTGAGCCGCCCCCCGCGACCGGCACGGACCATGACCGGCGCGATCTCGACGAAATCGTTGCAGCCCAGGCGGGCGGCCGCACGAGCGCTGAACGGATCGCCTACTGGACGGCAACACCGTCGGTCACGCGCTGGAACGAGATCCTCTTGGGCGTCGTGCGGCTCGACAAGACCAACCCGGTCCGGACCTCACGCGCGATCGCGCTCCTCAACACCGCCATGTATGACGCGATCATCGCCGCCTGTGACGCGAAGATCGCGTACCGCCGCGGCAACCCGGCCGAGCGCGACAGCCGGATCCGGGTCCTCGCCCCGGTTGACGATCTGTCCGCCTTCGCCTCGGTGGACGTCGCCGTCGCCGAAGCCGCCAGGGCCGTGCTCACCCAGATCTACCCGGGCCGAGGAGACGAGTTCGAGGCCTTCGCGGACGAAGTGACCGGCGTTCGCCTCGCCGCCGGGACGAGTACGCGAACCGACATCGAGGCCGGTGCCGCGATCGGGCGCGCCGTCGGCGCCCTGGCCGTCGAGCGCGCGACGACTGACGGCTCGAGCGCGATCCCGCGCTTGAACCCGCCAGTGTTCGACGGCGTCTGGAAGGCGGCCCGGCCGTTCCAGAACGACATCCCGCTGGAGCCCATGGCCGGGACGTGGAAGCCATGGCTCATGGCATCGGGCGACCAGTTCCGCCCGGGCCCACCCCCGGTCTTCCGGTCCGCACAATGGCAGGCCGAGGCCGACGAAGTGGTGCGCGTGAACGCGAACCTCACCGACGACCAGGTCCGGATCGCCCGCTTCTGGGCCGACGGCCCCGGGACCGACACGCCGCCCGGCCACTGGCTGCGCATCGCCATCGAGATGATCCGCCGCGACGGGGTTTCGCTGGCGGACGCCGCGCGCGTTCTCGCCCACGTCGGGACCGCGCAGGCTGATTCGTTCATCGCCTGCTGGGACTCGAAATTCCACTACTGGACGGCCCGACCGATCGGGGTCATCGGAAACTTCGCCTCCACGGTGGTGACGCCCAACTTCCCGGCCTACGTCTCCGGCCATTCCACGGTCTCGGGGGCCAGCTCGGTCGTCCTCGGGCAGTTCTTCCCGGGCGATGCGGGGCGCCTCGGCGCGATGGCCGAGGAGGCCGCGATGTCGCGGCTGTACGGCGGGATCCACTGGCGCAGCGACAACGAGGTGGGGCTGGTCGTGGGGCGCCAGGTCGGCGAGCTGGCCGCGGAGCGCGCCCGGTCGGCCGACGCGTGGCACTGACCGCCGAACCCCGGCCGACGCCATGACGCAGCCGGCCGAGGCCGATCCGCCCCAGCCACCCGCATCAGCCCTGACCGATGTGGTGGAACGGGGGTTCGCGGCGATCCAGGGCCATTACGCACGCGGCGTGGGCGGGGTGGTCCGCGACCTGCCCGATGTGCAACTGAGCCGCAGCGGTCTGCCCGCCCGGGTTGTGAACGCCGTCAACCGGGCCCGGTTCGCGCACACGGCGCGAGCCGATGAGGCCATCGCGGAGGCGACCGCGTTCTTCGCAGAAGCCGGTGTGCTCTTCCGCTGGTTCGTCGGGCCGTCGTCGGGGGCCGACCTGGGCGCCCGACTCGTCGCGGCCGGGATGGGCAAGCTGAGCGACTCGCCCGGGATGGCGCTCGAACTTGACCGGATGGTCGACGAGCCGGTCGATCTGCCGGGGCTGGAGGTGCGTCCGGTGGCGAGCGCGGCGGACCTCGAGGACTGGCTGTCCGTCTCGCGCGCGTCGGCGGGCTTCGACGACGTCGTCTTCGGGGCGTGGGCGACCGCCCACCGGGCGCTGGGCTGGGGTCCTGGTGCACCACTGCAGAACTTCGTCGCCCGGCTCGACGGCCGCCCGGTGGCCGTCGCGGCGCTCCTGGCGATGGACGATGTGGCCGGGATCTGGAACGTCGGCACCCTGGAAGCGGTCCGAGGGCGTGGCATCGGGCGCGAGACCACGCTGACCGCGCTCCGCGCGGGGCGCGGCCTCGGGTACCGCGTGTCGATCCTGGGTTCGTCGGCCCTGGGCTTCCCCGTCTACTCGCGGATCGGGTTCCGCGAGGTGTGCCGCGTCCGCCACTACGGGCCACCGGCCAGCTGACCCGGCGATCGCCGCCGACCCTCCGGGCGGGGATCCGCCATCCGCCGCATCATTGCCACGATGGACGATCGACTCGCGACGCTCGACGGGCGCCGGTTCTGGGACCACCTCTGCGAGGCCGTCGGCCGCGCGGTCGTGGGCAACGAGGGGCCGCTGCGGCTGCTCGCGGTTGCCCTGCTCGCCGAAGGCCATGCCCTGATCGACGACGTGCCGGGGGTGGGCAAGACGCTCCTGGCGCGGGCATTCTCGCGCTCGCTCGGGCTCTCGTTCGCGCGCGTCCAGGGCACCACCGACCTGCTGCCCGGTGACGTGACCGGCAGCAGCGTCTATGAGGCTGGCGCGTTCCGCTTCATCCCGGGCCCGGTCTTCACGAACGTGCTGCTCGTCGATGAGATCAACCGTGCCACGCCGCGGACCCAGGCCGCGTTGCTGGAGGCGATGCAGGAGCGCCAGGTCTCGGCCGAAGGTGAGTCGCGGCCGCTGCCGGTGCCGTTCATCGTGGTCGCGACCGAGAACCCGGTCGAACTGGAGGGCACCTTCAGCCTGCCCGAGGCGGAGCTTGATCGCTTCCTCGTGCGCATTTCGCTCGGCTACCCCGACCGGGACGCCGAGGTGGCCATCGCGGGGCGCTATACGGGTCGCTCCGAGCCGCTCGACGACGTCTCGCCGGTCGCGGGCCCGCCGGAGATCCTTCGCCTGCGCGACCAGGTCCGCCGGCTGATCGTGAGCCCGGATGTGCTGGGCTACCTGGTCGATCTCGTCCGCGCCACCCGCCAGCATGCCGACCTGCGCCTCGGGGCCAGCCCGCGCGCCAGCGTGGCACTCCATCGCGCGAGCCAGGCCTGGGCCTACCTCGACGGCCGCGCGTTCGTGGTCCCGGAAGACGTTGCCGCGGTCGCGCCCGCGGTCCTCGGCCATCGGCTCCTGCTGGATCTCGATCGGCGGCTCCGTGGCGCGAGCGCCGAGGCGATCCTGGCCGAAGTCATCGGCCGCGTGCCCATCCCGATGCCCGACCGGGCCACGGCCGAGCGGGCTCGCTGAGCGCCGTCAGGCGCCCCGACCCGCGACCATGAGCCGATCGGCGACCGTCGGCCTGCTGCTGATCGGCCTCGGTGCGCTTACATCAGCCCCGGGCGTCATCCTGGTCGGCTCGCTGACGATCCTCACCTCGTGGCTGACCACGCTCTGGTCCAGCCGGGGCCTGCGCCGGGTCGCCTACGAGAGGCGACTGCCCCGCGATCGGGCATTGCCGGGCGACGAGGTGGAGCTGATCGTTTCGGTGCACAACGACAAGCTGCTGCCCCTCGCATGGCTCCAGGCGGAGGACTTCGTGAGTGACGGCACCCAGCTCAAGAGCAGCCACCTTGAGCGCAGTGACCGGCCGGGTCTCGACATGCTGCGCACGATCTGGACACTGGCGCCCTACGAGCGCATCACGCGCCACCTGACCCTCGCGGTTGATCGGCGCGGCCTGCACCGCTTCGGCCCCGTCCGGCTCCAGGTTGCCGACCTGTTCGGCCGGGAAACGGCCATCGAGGAGCACGTCGACGAGGCCGTGCTCCTGGTGCGGCCTCGGAGCGTCCCAGTCCGGGCCACCTCACCGGAGGTCGCCCCGCTCGGCGCCCGTCGGTCGCGGACCGGTCTCCACGAGGACCCCGCGCTGTTCGCGGGCGTGCGGCCCTTCCAGGCCGGCGATCCGCGCAAGCGCATCCACTGGCGGGCGTCGGCCCGGCTGGGCCAGCCGGTCAGCAAGCGGTTCGAGCCCGCGACCCTTCGCGAGAGCGTCCTTGCCCTGGACGTCCAGACCAGCGACGGGCCGTTCTGGCTCATGGCCTACGACGAGGCAGTGCTCGAAGGCATCGTGGTCGCGGCGGCATCGCTGTGCCGCGCCGTCCTGGCCGAAGGCGGAGGCGTCGGGCTGGCCGCGAACGCCTGGACGTCCACCACCACGCGGCTCGCATTCGTACCACCTACCTCGGGCGAGGCGCAGCTCGGGCGCATCGACGACACCCTGGCGCGGATGAGCCCGTTCGCGTCGGCTCCGCTCGAGAACCTGCTGTCCTCGCTGCCGGGGCGTCTCGGCTCGGGGACCAATCTGCTGGCCCTTTCGTCACGCGACCCGCGGCCGGTCCTGGCGGTGGAACGGCGGCTCGCGGCGAGCGGCTACGCGGTGACCCACGTCGCGTACGGTCCGGAACGGGGGGTTTGGGCCGACCTCGCGCGGCGCGCGGGCGTCAGTGCCATGACCGCCTCCCTCGACGCTGACTGGCGGACCAGTGATTCGCTCGAACTCGCGGGCTGACGTCCTCATCCCGCTCATCGCATGCCTCGTGGAAGGGGCGGCGATCGCGGTCATCGATGCGCTGTTCGCGGCCGGGGCGCGGCGACCGGCACTCGGTCCCCTGGTCTTCGGGCTCGCTGCGGCGGCCGGCCTGCTCTGGGTCCGTCGCGCCGCCCCCGACGCTGAGCGGCCCGGCCTGGTCGCCATCATCGCGATCGCGTTCGTCGGCAGCACCTGGCTTGCGCGCGACATGACCACGATCGAGGCGGGCTTCCCCGGCTCGCTGCTGACCGAACCGGCGGGCTGGCTCGCTGCCATCGCCGTCGTGCGCGGCACCGCCCACCGCGATCCCGAGGAGGAGGATCTCGTGGTGGCCGGCCTGCTGCGCTGGGGAATCCCGCTGCTGACGATCCCTTGGCTGCTGGGCGCGGGACTGCCGGTCGGCACGCACGCGGAGTTCATCCGGGTGGCGTTTCCGGCCACGGTCCTCTTCGCCGGCGGTGGCCTGCTCGCGCTCGGCCTGAGCCGCCTCGAGGCGCTGGCGATCTCCGCCGGCATCGACTGGCACCGCAACCGCGCGTGGCTGGTCCTGATGCTCGGAGTGGTGCTGCTGGTCACGGCGGTGGCCATCCCGGCAGCGCTGCTGCTCGGCGAGCCGGTCGGCGAGCTCCTCGGCGGCCTCGCCGGGCCGTTCGCGGCGGTGTTCGCGCCGATCGCAGGCCTCGTCGCGCTGCTGCTGGCACCGCTGGTGGGACTCGTCTCGGGCTTCTTCGACCTGCTGCGGCAGTTGATCGGCATGGGCGGCGAGGTGGCGGGCCCACTGGGTCCCAGCGGGGCGCCGGAACCCACGCTCGTCGAGCCCGGCGAGCCGGGCGGCATCGGGATCGAGGTGGCGACCTTCCTCGTCGTGGCGACGATCGCCATCGGCCTGATCCTGCTCGCCCGCGTCGCCCGCAGGGCCACCCGCCCCGGCCGGGTCGCCGCCGTCCCCGGCGAGGAACACGAGTTCGTGCCGCCGACGTTCGAGTTGCACCTGCCGCGGCTCCGCCGCCCCGCGCGGCCCGGGCGCCCCGCCACGGCCACCGCGGCCTACCTCGCGTTCCTCGCCGATGCCGAAGGGCGCGAGCGCCTGGCGCGACAGCCGACCGAGGGTCCTGCAACTCACGTCCGGCGCCTGCGAACGGGCGGGACGGCGACAGCCGACACCCTCGCCGCTGCCGACCTGCGCGCTGCAAGCCTGCTTGCCGCCGACTACGAGCTCGAGCGATACGGTCTGCGTGACCTGCCGCCGCGTGAGACGCGCCGGGCCCTGGGTCGCTGGCAGCGGCTCAAGGGCGCACTCAGGCGCACCTGACTCCTGGTCACGCTGGTCACGCGCGCGGCGCCGAAGTCACACGCCGATTGCCGGGGCACGGGTGGCGCCGTGGACGGCGCAGGCGCGGCGGTCCAGGTGTCCCGGGCGATGCCCGTCAATGCATCAGATGCGGTGACGGGCTTCACGGATGTCCCGGTCTGGGCGCCGCACGACCGGTTCCGCAGTCGCGGAGTGGGCCCTCGGCTCGCGACTCCGGGCGCCGCCGGCGCCGGCTCGCACCGGCATCGGGCCCGCGGTGATCACTCCCGGCGATTCCTCGGCGCCCGGAGGGACGGCCGGCGAGTCGCTCGACTACGCTGCGGCGGTGCCGCCCATCGCCCGGGTCGAGGTCTTCGAGCCCACCTCCGACCTGCCCCGGCGGCGGATCTTCTCGACCGGCGGCAACAACGACCGCGGCGCGACACTGGTCAAGATCACGGACCTCGAGGGCCTCGCCGGCTGGGGTGAGACCTACCCCGTGCCGGCCGGCGTGGCCGTGATCCGGGCAGCGGGCGCGCTGCTCGTGGGGCGCGACCCGGGGGATGCCACAGCGAACCAGGACCTGGTCCGTCGCGCCACCCTCGGCAACGGCTTCGCGACGAGCGCCCTGTCGATCGCCCTGGACGACCTGCGGGCGCGTCAACGCGGCGTGTCAGTTGCGACGCTGTACGGCGGGCCCATCCGGACCCGGGTCCGCGCCTACGCCGTCGAGCGAGGGCTACGTGGAGGGCCGTGGCCTGGCGGAGGCGTGGATCGAGGAGGCGGGGCGCGTGACCGCCGCGGGATACCTCGGCTTCAAATTGCGGATCGGACGTGATCCCATCGGGACCGAGCTGGCGGCGGCGGCCGACCTGCGTCGCGCGTTCCCGGCCCTCCACCTGATGGCGGACGGGAATGTCGCGTACCGCACCCATGACGCGCTCCGCGTGGGTCGCGCGTTGCACGACCTGGGCTTCGGCTGGCTGGAGGAACCGCTGCCCACAGACGGCTACGTGGGCTACGAGGGCATCCGGGCGCGCCTGCCGCTGCCCCTCGCCGGCGGCGAATCGCTGCAGGACCGGCGATCGGCGCGCGAGGCACTCGACCGCGGAGCGTTCGACCTGGTCCAGCTGGACGTCTCGATCTGCGGCGGCATCGGTGAGACGATCGCCATCGGCGGCCTGGCCAGGCTGGCTGCGGTTGCCATCCATCCACACGCGTGCAACGGGGCGATCGGACTCGCCGCGAGCCTGCAGGTGCTGGCCGCACTGCCGGACACGACCCGCCTGCCGAACGACTCGCCGATGCTCGAGGTCGACTTCGGTCCGAACCCCGCCCGCACCCATCTCCTGGCCCGACCGCTGCCCTTCCGGGATGGCTGGTTCACGATCCCGACCGGACCCGGCCTCGGCGTGGAGGTAGACGAAGCCTTCGTCCAGCGGTTCGATCGGGCATGACGGGCGGCGTGGCGGCCTGACCCCGATCAGAGTGGTCTGTTTTCATGTCGACGGCCAGCGACTTTGACCGTTAGCCGGCCAGCGACTTTGTCACCGGGGCGAGTAGCGCAGGGTAGTCCGTCGCCACGGGTGATCGGGTCCGGGCCGGGGTGGCTGCGGTCTGGACCGAGGTTCGGGCGACGTCCGAAGCGCGGTCGCCCGGGGCGGCGCATCCACGAGGGCGTGATCGGTCCCCTCGATCTCGACCCACAGCGAGCCGTCCAGCCGGCGCTGGAGGACGACCCAGCGTCGACCGGCGGGGCCGGGCGGACGGCTGCCCAGGGCGAGACTCCGACCGTCGACCGCGAGGGTGCCGTCGGCCGCGAGCTGGCGCCGCTGGCGGGAGCAGAACAGGGCCTCGGGCTGCCGGCTGGAGGTTCGCCAGGCGGGGCCGGGATCCGTGGCCGGCACGGCGAACCGCGCGTTGTGGCACGGCAGGTACCGGGCGAGCACGAGGTTGGCGTCCTCGAGCGTGGCCGCCCCGGCCAGTCCAGCTCGCTCCGGAGGCGGTCCTGGAGGGTGCCCCACAGCCGCTCGACGCGGCCCTTGGCCTGGGGCGAGCGGGCCGCCACCCAGGCGATCGTCGCGGCCCTCGAGGGCCCGCCCGACCTGGGTCGTCGAGCGGCGGCCGGCGAACTGCTCGGCGAGGGTCGGGATCGCGCCCGCGCTTTTCCAGAAGATGCCGTGGCGGTCGGAGTAGAGCGCGAGCGGCAGGCCGTGGCGGTGCGCGGTCTGGACGAGAACGGCCAGATACCCGACCGCGTCCTCCTGTTCGCGGAACACGGCCCCGGTGACGAGCCCGGTCGCGTCGTCGATGCCGCCCACCAGGGTCAGCCACGGTCCGCGGCCCTCCAGCCAGTCGTGCCTGGAGCCGTCGACCTGGAGCAGCATCCCGGCCGCGGTCATCCGGTCGCGCCGGGTGCGGTGGCGCCGCGGGCGTCGCCGGCGCACGACCGGCACACCCTCCTCCGCGAGCACCCGGCGCAGCGTGCGCGGGGCGACGTGGAGCTCGAGCTCGTCTGCCAGCAGCTCGGCCAGGTGCTCCCGGTTCACACCCAGGTAGCGGGTCTGCGCGAGTTCCACGACCCGAGCGCGGACCTCCGGATCCAGGCGGTTGGCCGGGGCCCGACCGGCATTGCCGTGGACGAGCGCGCCGGCACCGTCGGGGCCGCGGTACCGCGCGAGCAGCCGGCGCACCGAGCGGACCGGCCGGCCGAGCAGGCCCGCCGCCTCCGCGATCGAGGTCTCGCCGGCCAGGATGTGGCTGAGGACGTACAGCCGCCATTGCGCTCGCGGGTCCAAGGTGATCGTCTCCCTCGTCATGGCAATGAGGGTGACAAAGTCGCTGGCCGCTTATGGGTGACAGAGTCGCTGGCCGTTCACACGAGTGGCGTGTTTTCATTGACAGTGAACTTCACCGCCCACGATCATTCGCTCGCCCGTGCCACGGGCAGAAGGAGGGCTTCACCGGCATGGCGGTCGGTGGCGCCGCGGTCAGCCGCGGCGCCGGTCGTGTTTCGCGCCGCCTGGACCGCCTCAGCGACCGCGGCTTCGCGTTGCTCGTGTCGGTCCCGGGGCTCATCCTTGTCGCGCTCGTCGTGCTGCCGCCCACCCTTTCGGTGTTCGGACTCAGCCTCTTCCGGATCGAGCTGGCCAAGGATGATCTGACGCCCTTCGTGGGCCTCCGGAACTACCTCGAGCGGCTGCCGGCCGACCGGGAAGTCCTGGACGCGATCCCGCGCACGCTCTTCTTCGCGGCGATCACAACCGCGGTGACCCTGCCGCTCGCGCTTGTCACCGCCCTCGTCCTCAATCGTGGCTTCCGTGGCGCTGGCGTCTTCTTCATGGGCCTGCTGATGCCGTGGGCCATCTCGGCGATCGTGGCCGGCATCTTCTGGCGCTTCATCTTCGACACCCACTTCGGGATCATCAATGGGATCCTGATCGGCCTCGGCGTCTTCGAGGAGCCGTTCAACTGGCTCAAGGAAACCGTCCAATCGGTCTCGATCGCCATCGTTGCCCAGTCGTGGCGCTCGGTGCCGCTCCTGGCCGTGCTGTTGCTGGCCGCCCTCAAGACCATCCCGGGCACCCTCTATCGGGCGGCCAAGATGGACGGCGCCACGGCGTGGGAGTCGTTCCGGTACATCACGCTGCCGGCGATCCGCCCGACCCTCCTCGTGGTCGGCGTCCTCCAGGTCATCGTCGGCCTGCAGGTGTTCGACCTGCTGTACAGCCTCACGAACGGCGGCCCCGGCCGCGACACCTACGTGCTGATCTACGCGATCTACGACATCGCGTTCACGGGCCTCAGCTTCGGCTACGCGTCGGCCGTCACGATCGTGCTGTTCGCAATCATCGTCCTGTGCAGCCTGCTGCTTCTCGTCTTCCAGTTGCGGCGCCGGCGGACGGTCGGGCCCACGACGGACGAAGAGGCGGAGCTGGCGGCAGCGGCCGGGCGCGGCAGCCTGCGATTCGCCAGTGGCCCGCGTGCCCGGAGCCTGCCGGCGGCGGGTGACGATGGGACGGCGCGACGGCGGCGCTTCGCGATCCCGACCGGGGTCGGCAGGGTGGGCTTCGGCACCGGCGTCGTGGTGCTGTTCCTGTTCTACATCGCCCCGATCGCCTGGCTCGCGATCGCCAGCCTGCAGCCCGAATCGGCAATCCAGGTCCAGCCGCCCGCACTGACCGCCAACCTGTGGCTCGACGGCTATGTGCTCATCGCCAACGATCCGCGCTGGGCAGGCTCGCTCGCGGTGAGCCTGCAGACGGCCCTGTTCACGACCCTCTTCGTCATCGTTCTCGCGGCGCCCGCCGCCTACTCACTGGCCCGGTTCGACCTGCCCGGCAAGAAGACGATCCTGGCGATCCTGATCTTCGTCCAGATGGTGCCCGGGATCGTCATGGCCATCCCGGTGCTTCGGATCTTCCAGATCCTGGGCCTGACCGACACCGTGGCGGCGCTCGTCATCGTCAACGTCGCGTTCTGGCTGCCGCTGATCGTGTGGCTCATGCGCAACTTCTTCGCCGACGTCCCGGTTTCGCTCGAGAGGGCCGCGCGGATCGACGGCTGCTCGCGCCTGGGCACGCTGTTCCGGGTGACCATTCCCGCCGCTCGGCCGGGCATGGCGGCAGCAGCGATCCTGATGCTCATCGGCACCTGGAACGAATTCCTGTTCGCCGTGATCCTGGGCAACCAGAATGCGGTGACAATCACCCGGCTCATCACCGGCATCCAGAACTACCCGAGTCCGATCAACCAGTCGCCTCCGCCGAACCTCCTGGCGTCGGCGGCCATGGTTGCGGTGATCCCCTGCCTGCTCCTGGTCGTCTTCTTCCACCGCCGGATCATCACCGGCCTTACGGAGGGCTTTGTGAAGGGCTAGTCCGTCCCGCGTCTGGCTCGGTTGTGCCGACCATCACCCAAGTGAGGAGTTCGATCCTTGACTGATCAATCCCGGAGCGCACAGGACCTCTTGAAGGCCTCGCTGAGTCGCCGCCAGGTCCTTCAGGGTGGCCTCATCGCGGGCAGCGCGGCGTTCATCGCCGCGTGCGGTGGCACCGCGGCCACAACGGCGCCGACGGCGGCGCCGACCGCCGCCCC
>Ga0194132_10009422_pt1 | contig 13449 bp, 19 predicted proteins | sample TA2KigOf80mmetaG_FD_148612 | JGI IMG/M metagenome (GOLD analysis project Ga0194132, IMG submission 148612) | Freshwater microbial communities from Lake Tanganyika, Tanzania - TA2015054 Kigoma Offshore 80m | ecosystem: Environmental > Aquatic > Freshwater > Lake | place: Tanzania: Lake... | reverse complement strand
ACGTTGTCGCCACCGCCCTCAAACTCCGGGAGCTCGTCATCATCCCTCAACTGGCTTCCGGCTTCGCCACTTCATGATTTCCTGCCAAGAAATGTCAAAATCTTATTGGATAGATACTAAAGAGTATCCGTTCGCTACTGTACATTCTCCTTTCGGCGTTCGCTGTTGAAGGTCACGCGCCGCCTTTGCCTCCCCTGGCCGCTCCGCTTCGCACCGATGGCGCGCGGATTCTCGATTCGGCCGGAGCTCCGGTCGTGTTGCGTGGCGTCGCCGGCAACATCGACGCCTTCGATGCGCGCACTCTCGGCGTGCTTCGTATTCGGTGGAACTTGAATACGGTGCGGGTTCCGGCAGACATCGCGAGTTGGAAGCGCGACGGCGATGCCTATCTCGACCGGTTGCTGACGTTCGCACAACAGGCCGACCGCGCCGGCATGGCGGTCGTCTTCGCCGCGCAGGACGTAGCCCCAATGCCCAACGCCGATACGCTCGCATTTTGGCGCGCGGCGGCGGCGAAACTGAAGGACCTGAATCGCGCGATTTTTTCGCTCTACCGCCAGCCATCGGGCACGCGGGATTGGGCGGTTTGGCGAACGTCGATGCAACAACTCGCCGACGCTGTTCGCGCCGCCGGCGCTCGCCAGCTTATCGCCGTTAGCGCCTTCAACGACGCACAGGGCTTCGCCGGAATTCCGGACGACGTTCGCATCGCCGGGGGCAACGTTCTGTACGAGGCGCCGTTTCATTACTCATTCGGCGGCGACCCCAAGCCCTTCGGCGCTCTTGGCGGCAAAGTGCCGTTGTACGCCGGTGAATGGGGGATCGATCTATCCACGAGCGGGCCGGCTTGCGCCAATCTACCGAAAACGGCGAATGGCTTGAACGACCTTCTCATTGCCACGGCGTTCCAGTTCAGCGAACAAGCCATTTCCGCCACGATTGCACCGTTCCGCGTGGGCGGACTGGTTCGCGAGTTCGAGGACTACCTACCGACGTCGATCAATCGCGCCATCACATGCGGAGACACGGCGGCGCCGGCCCAAGGCATGGGCGAGGTGCTGTTGTTATGGCTGACCGGCGATCTCACCGGTTTCGGCTATATGCGTGACGACCGTGTCGCCAACGCAGCCGGCGGCCCCGCGGCGCCAATCGCTCCCGGCGAACTGATTTCGATCTATACCGAACAACTCGGTCCGGAGAGAGGCCTTTCGGCAACCCTCGACGCAACCGGCCGCATTCCCACGGAGTTGGGCGGCACGCGTGTGTTGATCAACGGCGCGCCGGTTCCGCTGCTATTTGCCAGCGCGTTCCAAATCAACGCGCAAGTGCCATACGATGTCCAGCCGGGAACGCGCGTCACAATGCAAGTGCTCTTCAACGGCGTCCCTTCCAACCGGGCCCAGATTGAAGTCGTCAACGCGGCGCCGGAGATCTTTATCGATCCGAACGGACGCATTGCGGTCGCGCTGAATCAGGACGGCACCCGCAACGGTGCTGGCAATCCAGCGCTGCCAGGGACGGTCATTACATTTTTCGCAACCGGAAGCGGGCAGACTTCGCCGCCCGGTCGCGCCGGCGTGCCTGTCGAAGGTTCGCATCCAGCGCTTGTCGAGCCGGTGAACATCGTGATTGGCGGGCGTCGCGCCGATGTGTTCTTTTCGGGCGAAGTGCCCGGATTCATCGGCCTGAATCAGTTCAACGTCCGGCTCGCGGACGCTCCGGTTGGCGGGGAGCGCACGAGCCTGATGACGCTCACGGTTGGAAATCGGTTCAGCCGGTCTCCGGCGTTTCTGTATATGCGTTAGAGCAGCTTCGCGATGGCGGCTTCCAGATCGGCCATCGGCGTTTCGCCCTTCCACATCTTGATCTTCTTGCCGGACTTATCGTAAAGCAGCAGCGCGGGCAGTTCGCCGCCCCATTTCGGGTCGATGCCTTTGACGAACGCGTCGTCGTCTTTCGGCGCCTTCAAATAGCCGGCGGACTTGACACCGCTCTTGGCCAGGAACTCGCGGGCCGTTGGCTCGTTTTCGAGATCGTCGGCGGAGATGGTGACCAGCGCAAGGCCTTTCGCCTTGAGCTTCGCTTCGAGCTTAACGAGTTCGGGCATCTCCTTGCGGCACGGCACGCACCAAGTGGCCCAGAAGTCGACCAGAAGGACTTTGCCCTTGTGCGAGGCGATCATCTTGGTGTAGCCGGCTTCGTTGATTTTGGCGAGCGGCTGAGCGGCGAGCGACAGCGCGGCTGCGATGAACAGAACGATTTTCATTTCGAGGAGTCCTTTCGCTTGATGGCGCAACCAAACGCGCGCAGCGATTTTACGGGTACTTCACGACCGGCGACAAGCGCTTCGATGGCGCCGCGAAGCGGGCGGTTCCTGACGCGCGCCGGGTTCAGTGCGTCGTCGATGGCCCCTTTGTAGCGGACCTCACCGCACGCGTCGAGCACGATGGCTTCCGGAGTCATCACGGCGCCGAATCGATCGGCCATCATGCCGTAGAGGTCGATTAAGATCGGCAGTTTGGTATCGGAGGCGTAGGCGGCGATTTCGGCCGGCGATTCGTTGTCGTTGGCGACCGCGAGCAGCCAGCGAACGGGCTGGCCTTGCGTCGCTCCCATCAGTGCGCGGAGGCGGTCCTGGTAAGCGTTGGAAATGGGGCAGATGGTGGAGAGAAAGACGAGCACCGTGACCTTGAAGGCGGCGGGGTCGAAGTCTTCCGCCGGGCCATCCAAGCGGCTAAGTCGCACCGGCGGAACTGCCGCGAGCGGAGCGGCAACCACAACCCAAAGGTACTGCCGGCGCGTCACTGTTTCTTGTTCTCGAGCCGCAGATGGATGATGGCGCGCTTGCGGTCGTCGAAGGTGGACAGCGTACGAACGGGGCTGATCATTCCCTTGGACTCGGCTTTGATTTCGTAATCGGTGCTGGCCGAGAGGTTTTGGAACGTGTAGACGCCATCGGCCTTGGTGATGAAGCTGTTGATCTGCAGCGTCTTGGTGTTCTTGATCTGAACGATCGCGCCTTCGACGAGCTTGTCGTCGGCGGATCGGATAGTACCGGTGACGGCGCGCGTGTTGGCGTCATCGCCTTTCTTGTCTTTCTGGCTGCCCGGCAGCCAGTTGCCGTAGCCACTGTTGCCTTTCGCTCCCTGCTGGCCGCCCTGGGCCTGCGCAAAGACGGCGGACGTGAGAATAGCGCTGAGAAGAAGGAGTCGAGCAAGCATAAAACTAGGATCGCGCTAATTGGCCGCCGGTTTCAAGCTGAAGTAGACATCCATGCGCACGCCAGGGGATGACGTCGTCTCTTTTTCTTCGGGCTGCAGACCCTTGGCGGAGGCTTTGACACGGAATCTTGCCTCGACCGGCGGAACGGTGAACGCAAACTCGCCGCGGCTGTCGGTGACGGTCTTGAGCGGCTTGGGCTTCTTCCCATCGGTCCGGATCTCGATCAACTCGACCTCGGCGCCGGCAACGGCGAAGCCGGGATCGCGAAAGACGGTACCGGCGACGACCGAGCGCAGTTGTTTCGGCTTTGTCTTTTTGTCGGCTGCGAACGCGAGCGGAGCAAACAGAAGCGCGAGTACGCGCCGTCTACCGCCAATCGTCGTCGTCGTCATCCTCGTCGTCGGAGTCCTCACCGTCTTCATCGTCTCCGTAGTCGTCATCCTCGTCGTCATCGAAGTCGTCGTCATCCTCGTCGTCGACGCCTTCCATTTCGAGCGGCGAAGTGCTCGTAACGCGGATCATCCCACCGCATTCGTCGCAGGTTAGCTCGTCGCCTTCATCCAACTCGTCTTCGTCAAAATCGATTGATGCATCACAAAGTGGGCACTTGACCATGATTGTTTCGTGTTTCCTTCCTTCGTGTTTCCAACACGGGAGTGGTTCACTGGCACTGCGGCGCGTCTCAGCGCGATCCTCAGACATTGTACATAGGGACTGAGGATTTGCAACCCCCAAATTTGCTAGTGCGACTCGATTTCCGCCGGACGCTGCGTTTCGGCATACACGCGGACGGCGTCGAAGTCGAGCGTCACAAGAGTTTTCTCGATGTCTTCCCCCGTTTCGATCATCTTCTGCAAATGCGCGGCCGCGATGCGGTGGCACCAGGGATCGGTGATGGGGTGATCGGTCTCGCGGCTCGCGCGCGACAGCGCGGGAAGAGGCAGCGCCACGATCTTCTCTTCGTGGATGTCGCCGGAGGTAATTTCGAATTTTACGTCGACGGTGTCGGCGTGACGGATTGAGATCGCGTTCTGCGCCCATCGGAAGTCGACTTCCCAATTGGCTCCAAAGGGGTCCGGGCCCGCGATGAAGCTGCGATACGATTCGGCCATAACTTGTTCCCTAATTCTAACCCGATCCCGGAACCGAAGGCGAAGACCGGCGAATTGCACTAGGATGGGAAGTTCATGAAGACAGCGATTGTGACGGGAGCGTCGCGCGGTATCGGCCGTGCGATCACTGAGCGGCTGATGCGCGATGGGTCTCTGGTCATCGCCACTGGACGCGACGAGCAGTCGCTGGCCTCGCTGAACACGCCCTCGATCGCGTTGGATCTGCGCGATCCCACTTCGGCGCGAGCATTGATCGAGTTTGCACTGCGCGAGACCGGGCGGATCGATGTAGTCGTAAACAACGCCGGCGCAACCAAGCGAGGGCCTTTTCTCGACTTGAGCGAAGGCGACTGGCTCGATGGCTACTCGCTCAAACTCGTTGGCGCCGTGCGCGTGGCGCGGGCGGCATGGCCGCATTTGAAGGCCGCACGCGGATCGATCGTTAATATCGCAGGCGTGGGCGGACGCACGCCGGGCGCGGAGTTTTCGATTGGCGGATCGGTGAATGCGGCGTTACTGTCGTTTACCAAGTCGCTGGCCGAACAGGGCGTCGCCGATGGGGTACAGGTGAATGCGATCAATCCCGGCGCGATTCGCACGGACCGGCTGCGCAAGCGGTTGGCGGCGATCGACGAAGACGCCTTCGTAAAATCACAATCGATCACACGCGTTGGAGAGCCGGAAGAGGTCGCCGCGCTGGTCGCTTTTTTGGTTTCGTCCGAAGGCCGCTACACGCACGGATCGCTCATCGACATCGACGGCGGGGCGACAAAGACGATGTGAGGGGCGAGCCGCGAGATTTCAGTTGCGTAACGCGGCGGAAGTGGTATTCTGTCCGTAACTGGGATTCTCGTACAGTTCACGCTCCTGTGCTGCCTTCGATCCCGCTTTCGACTCGATCAATCGGGCGTCTCCGCTAGAGGGGTTGTCGTTGGGGAAAGGGTTTCTCTAGCGGAGACGTTACCCGTTAACCGGTTATACGGAGCGTCTTCGATTTCGTTCCGTTCATTTGGAGAATTATTCTGCGGAGCGATTGGCGCGCTCGATCTCTTTCAAGAGCCCATCGAAGTCGGTGAACGGATCGCCGCCGCGATGCGCCCAGCGGATGCGTCCCTTGGCGTCGATGAAAATCGTCGAATGAATTTCGAGGTTTTCAAAATCGTCGTAGCTCAGAAAGCGCTTGGCGTTCTCCCAGCGATCGTCGGAGAGAAGCCGGATCTCCATCGGCTTTAACTTCAACGCGTCGGCGTTATCCTCCGGCTTGTTGGAGGACACGGCAAGCACGACGGTGTTGTGCTTTTCGAAGTCGGCCTTGCGTTTGGAAGCCTGCTGCAACTGCTCCATGCAGTGTGCACACTCCTGGCCAAGGTAGAAGATCAAAACGACATTTCGACCCTTGTACTCGTCGAACGTGACGGGCGTGCGCGTGCTGTCGGCCGCGTTGAGCGCCGGAGCGGCGAAGGGCTGCCAGATGTCGGGGCCGTAGCGTTCGAGACTGGTGCGAACATAGTTGCGCTGTTTGCCCGGCGATTGGTCGTGGGGAGTGACGCCGGTGAAATCCGGTTTGAAGTCGGCGTCCGAACAGACGTCCGCCAGGCGGGCTCCGTATTCGGCGCCTTTCGGTGTGCCCTCGTGAGCTTGCGCAAGACCGCGTAGCGCCCAGGCGTTGTTGCGAACAATATCGAGCGACCGTTCGAAGGCCGCACTGGCAAGACTCGGACTCTTGGCGTCCAAGTACGCTTGGCCGAGATCGTCGTAGATGTTGGTCGGATAGAAGGGAGGATCGTTCTGGTGCTCGGAGAATTTGCCGAACAACTTAGCCGCTTCGCTCAGCGAAGCCAGGCCTTCCAATGTCTTGCCGGTTTTCAGCAAGAGCTTGCCGGTAACTTCGTGAACCATGGCGGGGTGCCAAGCGGTCAGCCAGAAATCCTTCCCTTTTTCGACATCGGCCTTGAGGGCCTCCAAGTCGGCCAAGCTCTTCCGAGCCTTTTCAATATTGCCGAGCGCGGTATGAGCGAGCGCTTCAATGTGATGATGCTGCAGCTTATTGCCGAGAAACTTTGTGTCCCAATCGAACTGCGCGGATTTCAGGATCTCGTCCCAGCGCTCGAATCGGGCGTACGTACGGGCAAGGATGATCTGGCCCTGGAAGTACACCGGAAAAGGCGAATTCTGATTCCGCACTTTCACAAGGCGCGGGGCGCGCAACAGTTGCTTGCCGTTGCTAACGGCGGCCTTCTCCATGCCAAGCTGCATCTGAATGAACGACAGGTAGTTCTTGTTGTGCGGATAGTTCCACACGTCGAACGGCAGAATCTGCCGGTCCTGCATATACTTCTTCTCGGAGCGCGTGGCGGCGTCCATCGAAATGGCGGCTTCGTGCCACATGCCGGCGCTGGCGTAGACGTGACCGGGCATGTGCAAAGCGTGCCCGATACCGAAGACGATGTCGCCATAGCGGCGGCAGCTTTCGAGAGCGTACTCGGGATCGCGGCCGTCCCAGGTATGAATGCGGTAGTGATGCGCGCCCGGGTGATTGGGGTCCTTGGCGAGGATCTGCTGGATGAGCAGTTCCGCACCGACGCGGTTGTCCATCGACTCCAGCGCGAGAAATGCCTTCGCTTCAATGTCGTCCGGATACTTCATGACAAGGCGTTCCATGATGTGTTTCGACTTGTGACGGTCGGGCCTTTCGCCGACGGCGGGAAGCGTCGCGGCTTCGGCGGCGTCGATATAATAGCGCTCTCGCTCGCTGACCGACGCCTTGCGTTTCACGGCCTCTTTCAGAAACTCTTTGGACCGATCGCCTTGCGCGGCGCGGTGTAGTCCCCACCATGCCATGGCGTTATCGGGTTCGAGCTTTAGGCACCAGCGGAAGGCGCGCTCGGACTCGTAATACCAAAACGAGTGGAGCAGTGCGATGCCCTGGTTAAACCATTTTTTCGTCTCCCCGTTCTTATGCGTGATCGGAAAATTCGCTTTGCCGGCGCCTTCGAACTCCCATGGCTTCTGACGGGGTCCTTCGTTGAGCCCTTCACCAACATGCGAGTGACCTTGTTTGTACTTGTCGAGCTTCTCGGATTGTCCGTAGGCAGCCGCGGCCAGAAGGAGGAAGGCAAGGCGCATATCCTCTACGAGAACATTTCGCGGGGCTTGACAGTCACGGCTCGATTGAAGAACTGGACGATCGGCGTCATGGCCTTCAGGCGTTTGACGATTTCCGTCTGCAACTTTGGCGTCGTGGCAAGGGCAAGATCCATGCGTGTGTCGTAGTAATACCAGGCCTTACGCTTGATCCACTCAATGGCCGGATCGTCCAGGGAAAAACCTTTCGGAGGACGCGAGAGCGCATCGCCTTGGAGTGGACCGACGAGTTTCGATACCGCCTTGTCGTTGGCAAGCTTGTCGAATTCCTTGTGATTCGCCGAGATGAAATTTCGAATCTGCAACAACTCAACCGGGCCGGGCATATACACGCCCGCCGCGATTTCGATCTGATCGGCGCCGACCGAAAAATAGTAGCCGGCCTGCGCGTGTTTGTCCGCGCCGTGTTTATGCAGATTCGCGCCGAGGTGGGTCTTGTACGGCGTCTTGTCGTTGGAGAAACGCGTGTCGCGGTAGATGCGATAGAGCGCCTTCGATGGCTCGGTGAGATGATCGGGCGCAAACGCGGCGATGTCGGCGTTGATCGCTTCGACCAGGGCGATCATCGGTGTCTTCACATGTTCCTCGAAGACGTCCTTGCGCGCGTTGAACCATTCGCGGTCATTGTTCTTCTTGAGTCCCTTGAGGAAGTCGAGACCCTGTTTAGAGAAGCCGGGAAAACGAGAGGGCATATTGGCATTATGCGTCACGGTGGCGACGAGGCAGGACGACCCGCTGATCTGGGTGCCGGCCTTAACGGTTTTTCGATTGCCCGCCAGCAACCCTCGCTGACAACTCCCGCAGCAGCGCGGCGCCGTCGCCTCGATAAGCGCTGCCGTGCTGGCAGACGAGCAGCGACGGTTGTAGACCGGCGAGATTTTCAAGTATGGCAGCTGTGCCGGTTGCGTGTGCGTAGTAGTCCATCATGCCGCGCATCGCTTCGCTTGCCGATAGCACTTCCGACTCGGTGACGGGCGGCATGCCGGCGCCCGGCTGCGTAAACAGATCGCCGCAGAACAGGGCCTTAGTCGATACGTCGAACAGAACGCCGCAATCCCAACCGTGAGGGACGTGCGGTGTGTAGAGCCACTTCATGCGGCGATCGCCGACGGAGAACTCTTCACCGTCCGCCAGCCCGCGCGCGGGCCGGGAGGCGAAATCGTTCAGCGAAGTCAGCACACCGATCTCGGTTGCAAATGGCGTGGCTGAGGGCGCGGCCGCCAACAGGCCGTTCAAAGCGCCGAATTCGTCGCCTTCGAAATGCGAACCTCCGATCCAGCGGAGGCTTTCGACGGGAAGCACTTTTCCGATCGCCTCCATGGTGCCATGCAATAGTTTCCGGTAGCCCGTGTGGAACAAAAGCGGCTCTTCGCCGCCGATCAAGTACGAATTGAACGTAAATCCTCCCGGTATCACATCGAGCGGCGTGGAAATTCGATAAACCCCGGCGGCGACTTCGTCTATGTGCGTACCTGTTTCGCCATTTGTGATCAACGTTGGTTCTCCTTGTAAGATGTGTACCGGAAGTGTAACGAGTCGCCTTGGCGTTACACATAAACTAAGAAGTGATGACGATTCCATTGACCGATGCGGAGTTAGTAAGGCAGATCGGAGCCGGGAGCGGCTCCGAAGCCGAGCGGAGTTGTACCGGCGCATGGCGCCGCGCGTCCGGCTGTACGGACTCCGTCATCTGCGCGACGAACACGCCGACGACGATTTGGCGCAGCAGGTGCTGCTCACAACAATCGAAGCGCTAAGGGCTGGAAGGTTGCGCGAGACGGAGAAGTTGGCGTCCTTCGTTCTTGGCGCGTGCCGGATGACGGTTCTCGACTTGCGGCGCAGAGCGCAAAGAAAGCAACAGTTACTGGCGCGATTCGGATTAGATCCATTGGCGCCCGTGCAGGCGAGTGAACCGATGATCGATCAGGACCGGCTCGCGAACTGCGTGCAAAACCTGGGCGAGCGGGAACGCGCGGTCATCGTTATGACCTTCTACGACGAACAGACCGGCGCCGATGTCGCCGGTTTTCTCGGCGTCTCGGAGGTCAACGTGCGAGTGATTCGCCACCGGGCGATCCGCCAGTTACGCGACTGTATGGGGGTGGCCGTATGAAATGCATGGATCCCATCGACACGACGCTACTTGTCGATTATTGGTCGGGCGCGTTGACGGAGCAGCAAGAGGATGTCATCGAAGTGCACGTCTTCGGATGCGAAGAATGCAGCGGCCGCCTTGTTGAATTAGGCGCGCTTGCCGAAGGCATCCGAAAGCTGGCGAGAAGCGGTTCGCTGCGAATGGTCGTCAGCGATGTCTTTCTGCGGCGCGCCGTCGAAGCCGGTCTGCGGATTCGCGAATACTCGCTCCCTGCCGGCGGCAGTGTGCAATGCACGGTAACCGAAGACGACGATCTGCTGATCGGACGGCTGAACGAGGACTTGAGCGCGGAGACGCGGATCGTCGTGAGTCTTTGCGACGACGCCGGCGTAGAACGGCTGCGGCTGCCGGATATCCCGTTCCATGCCACATCGGGGAGCGTCGCGTTTTAGTATCCAATCGTTGTTGCGAGGAGCGGGCCGTCGGAGACGATGATCGCGCGGCTGATCGCATACGACGACTCGGGCCGCGAGCGCATGCTTGGCGAGTATACCTTCAACCACACCCGAACGATTCCCGGCCCGGGCGTTCGATAGCGTTATGACGCCACGGCCGCGGCGATCGGGGCTTGGTCGGCTTCTTCGACAATGCGGCCATCGAACAGCCGGATACTGCGCTCGGCGCAACGGGCGAAGCGCGGATCGTGCGTCACCATGCAGATCGTCGAGCCCGACTGATGCAATTCTTCGAGCAGACTCATTACGGCTTCGCCGTTTTGCGAGTCGAGGTTGCCGATGGGCTCGTCGGCGAGCAGAATCGACGGGCTCCCGCCGAGTGCTCGCGCGACAGCGACGCGCTGTTGTTGACCGCCCGACAACTGCGATGGGTAGTGTTTCTGCCGGTGCGACATGCCGACTCGTTCGAGCGCTTCATGCACGGCCTTCTTGCGTTCCGAACCCGGCATGTTGCGATAAGTCAACGGCAATTCGACGTTTTCCTACACGGTCAGATCGCCGATGAGATTGAACGCCTGAAAGGTGAATCCGATCTCTCGGTTGCGAATGCGCGCGCGCTCGCCGGCCTTGAGCGACGAGACCGGCTGTCCGCGTAAAGTGAATTCGCCGCCCGAGGGCGAATCGAGCAACCCGAGGATCGCCAACAGCGTCGACTTTCCGCAGCCCGATGGGCCTGAGATTGAGACATATTCGCCCCGTTTGATCTCCATGTGAATGTCGATAAGCGCGTGCGTCTCGACTTCATCGGTCTGGAAGGCTTTCTTTACGTTGCGGAGGCGGATGATCTCGTCTTGCATAGTCGGCTACATTCGGAGTACGAGGCTTCATACGTTTCCGTTCCCAAAAAGCCACAAGGAATTTGTCGATTTAGACTTGCACCCCTTGTTCCGGTTAGCCTGATTAGAATGACTGTTTTCGAAAGCCTGCGCGGCGTGCACGGCTTGACGGTGCTGGAGCGCGAGCGCGCCGCGTTGCGCCATCATACAAGGTTTGGGCTGGGAGGGCCGTGTTTATTGCTCGCCGACGCGTCTTCCGAGAGTGCGTTTGTGGAAGCGTACCGGCTACTGGCATCTTCGACACTGCTTTGGACTTCGATCGGGCGAGGGACGAATCTGGTTGTTTCCGATCGCGGATATGACGGCGCGATCCTTCGGTATAGCGCGGCGTCGATGACGACCGATAGCTTGACGATCAATGTCGATGCGGGAGCCGAACTAAACGATTTCATCGACTTCGCCAACGACCGCGGCTTGGCTGGGCTGGAAGCGATGGCGGGCGTACCTGGCTGGGTGGGCGCGGCGATCTACGGGAACGCCGGCGCGTATGGGCAGTCGATCCAACAGCGCTTGCTCTCGGCGCGATTCTTCGATGGTTTCTCGGTCCGCGAGTTCTCAAATGAAGAGTGCGGGTTCCGATACCGGCACTCGATTTTCAAGGAGCATAAGGCGTGGCAGATCCTGTCGGCGCGATTCGGCTTCGCGGCGGGCGATGCGGCGGCTCTGCTCGCGCGGTCGCGATCGATCCGCGCGACGCGCGACGCAAAGTTCCCTCCTTCGATGAAATGCGCGGGCTCGATCTTTAAGAACTTGCTCGTGCGCGATTTGCCGGAGGGAATCGTGCCGTCCGAGAAGGTCATCGAAGGCAAAGTGCCCGCGGGTTGGTTTTTGGAACAGGTGGGCGCGTGCGGATTCGCGATCGGAGGGATTCGCGTGGCCGACTATCACGGGAATCTGATCTACAACGCGGGCGGTGGAACGGCTGATCAACTGGTCGAACTGCTGGGCGAATTGAAGAGGCGAGTGGGGGAGCGGTTTGGGATTACGTTGGAGGAAGAGGTACAGTTTTTAGGGGTTGACTCACCGCCAAACAAAGTCGGCGACCAGCGGCAGATGATGGGTTAGCGCTCGCACCGCGCCGGGCTCCAGTTTGAGTTGCCCACGCTCCGACGGCGAGAGGCCCGCGGAGTCGAGCACGTAGCCTTCGCGCAGTTCCAGCGTGCGCGGGCTGTAGAGAATGACGTCCATGATCCGAGAAGGGAAGGGCGTTCCGCGGCCAGCCCACGTCCACGTTTCCGATCCGTCGAGGTGATAGAGTTCCGCCACGATGAGTCAGCCATGCGGTGCGGGATAGGGGCCGGAGGGGTAGACCAACGGAAGCGGAGTGCTCACCAGGTTGAAGTCGCCCGCCACAACGATTCCGTCGACGCGGGTCCGGCCAAACACAAGTCGGATGCGGCGGCGGATCTCTCGCGTTTCGACGTTGCGCCGATCCTCCTGCCAGCTTGCGGGGTCGTTTCCGCAGCATTGCAGATCGGCTGTGACCACAAGCAGGCGGCGATTTCCAGGCCGCACGATGGCCGCATTCGCGGGAATACCGGCGTCCATAGTGTAGTGGGGTTTGAGGTCGTTGGCCGCGGCCATCCGTTCATAGAGCCGGCGGCGTTCGGCATCTGGGTAGAGCACGATGCCGGCAAATTCAGGTACGCGTTCGAGCGGCCAGCGGCTTACCACCGCGCCGCACTGGCGTCCGCAACTCTCGCCCACATCGAGATGCGCGTGCGGAAGGGCGACGCGGAGCTGCGACTCGTTTGTCGAGGGATCCACTTCATCGAGCGCCAGAATATCGGCGCGCTCTCTGCGCGCCAGCGCCTCGAACACGGCCGGGTTGCGCACGAATGCGTCATCCTCTACGTTCCATGCCATCACCCGGACGCTGGCAGCCGTTTGGCTGTAGGCCAGGCACGGCGATAACGCGAAAATCAAGATCCCAACGATCAACTTTGCGAACACAAGAGGAGGTTACCACGCACCCCGTCCTGATAAGTCCGCGTCCCGGAATGCGCCCTAAGAGATGAACAGAGGAGAATTCGAATGCCAAAGTGGCTGTGGGTTGTCGTGGTCATCATCGCTTTTTTCGTCATTGCCGGTTTTGTCGAACGGCGCCGGGTCCTGGCGATGGAGGCGTGGCGGCGCGCGCACGGATTCACCGAAATCGATCCGTTCGTGCCGGACGAGCATCCGGCCATTCAGCGCGTTGCGGAACGGGTCACGGGCCGCGAACCCATCACATTGCGATGGGCGTCCGTGATTATCGGGGTGTCGAACGGCTCGAAAGTCACGCTCGCGGAGATCTCCTACTCGCCTACCGCGGGACAGACCAGTAAATGGTTCACGCTGGCTGTTTGGGACGGAGACGCGGGCTGGCATACTGAGGGACTGCTCACGCCGGCGCGCGCCGATGAACTACTGGCGCGGGGAGCTTTAACCCGAAGTTCCCCTTGGCAAAACGGGGCAATCGACACACTCCAAACGAGTTAGACGAAGAGGAGGGTGTGCGGCGCTGGGAACAAAGTGTTAGGGTG
>Ga0194132_10009421_pt1 | contig 13449 bp, 13 predicted proteins | sample TA2KigOf80mmetaG_FD_148612 | JGI IMG/M metagenome (GOLD analysis project Ga0194132, IMG submission 148612) | Freshwater microbial communities from Lake Tanganyika, Tanzania - TA2015054 Kigoma Offshore 80m | ecosystem: Environmental > Aquatic > Freshwater > Lake | place: Tanzania: Lake... | reverse complement strand
GCGCCGGGCAGCCCGTACGTCGGCGCGCTGCTGCCGAGCACGCCGCTGCACCGGCTGCTCGCCGCCGACGCCGGGCGTCCGCTCGTCTGCACCAGCGGCAACCTCTCCGGCGAGCCCCTGTGCATCACCGACGACGAGGCGCGGACCCGGCTCGGAGGCATCGCCGACTTCTTCCTGGTGCACGACCGGCGCGTCGTGCGCCCGGTGGACGACTCCGTCGCGCGCGTCGGCGCGGCGGGCCCGCAGGTGCTGCGCCGGGCGCGCGGTACGGCCCCTGCGCCGCTCGCGATCGCCGGCCTGCCCGCCGGCATCGTCGCGCTGGGCGCACAGCTCAAGCGCACGGTCGCGGTGTCGCTCGCCGGCGAGGCGGTGGTGAGCCAGCACCTCGGCGACCTGCACACGGTAGAGGCCGCATTGCTGCTCGAGCGCACCGTCGCCGACGTCGTGCGCCTGTTCGCCGTGCGCCCCGTGCAGGTCGTGTGCGACCTCCATCCGGACTACGCCTCGTCGCGCCTCGCCGCGCGCCTGGAGCGTGCCGCTCGTTCCGGTGCAGCATCACCGCGCGCACGTCGCCGCGTGCCTCGCCGAGCACGGCGCCACGGGCCCCGTGCTCGGTCTCGCCTGGGACGGTGCCGGGCTCGGCCCCGACGGTACGCTGTGGGGCGGGGAGGCGCTGCTGGTCGACGGGGCGCGCTGCCGGCGGGTCGCCCACCTGCGACCCTTCGCGCTGCCCGGTGGCGAGCGCGCGATGCGCGAGCCGCGGCGCGTCGCGCTCGGGCTTCTGCACCAGCTCGCCCCGGATCGCGCGGCGAGGTTCGCGGCGCACGCGTTCGATGCCGGCGCGGCGCGCGTGCTGCTCGCGATGCTCGCGCGCGGCGTCGGTGCGCCGAAGACGACCAGCGTCGGACGGCTCTTCGACGGTATCGCCGCGCTCGCCGGCCTGCGCGCTCTCGCCTCATTCCAGGGCCAGGCGGCGACGGAGCTCGAGCAGGCGGCGGACGGCTTCGCGGACGAGCCGCAGGACGCGTACCCGCTGTCGCCCGGCGATCCCGCGCAGGCCGACTGGCGGCCGCTGGTGCGCGCGGTCGTCGACGACCGCGCGCGCGGTGTTGCGGTCGGTGCCGTGTCCGCGCGCTTCCACGCCGCGCTGGCAGGTGTCGCCGTGACCATCGCACGCGCCGCCGGCGTCGAGCGCGTCGCGCTCGCCGGCGGCTGCTTCCAGAACGAGCGGCTGGTGCGAGCCGTCCGGGCAGGGCTCGAGGCGCGCGGCTTCGTGGTGCTGGTGCCGCAGCTCTACCCGCCGAACGACGGCGGTATCGCGCTCGGGCAGCTGGCCGTCGCTGCCGCGCGCGACGCGGGGAAGGAGTAGGGTCGCATGTGTCTTGCGATTCCCGGCGAGATCCGCAGCGTGCACGGCGGCGAGCTGCGCACCGGGCGCGTCGCCTTCGGCGAGGTGGTGCGCGAGGTGTGCCTCGCCTACGTTCCCGAGGCCGCCGTCGGCGATTTCGTCGTGGTGCACGCGGGCTTCGCGATTGCGCGGCTCGACCGCGCGGAGGCCGAGCGGACCCTCGTCTATCTCGACGAGGCGGCCGCGGCGCTCGAGGCGGAGCGCGGCCCGCCCGCCCGCGACCGGGAGCCGCGATGAGGTACGTCGACGAGTACCGCGACGCGGCTGCCGTCCGGCGCGTCGCCGACGCGATTCGCGCGGCGGTGACGCGGCCGTGGCGGATCATGCAGGTGTGCGGGGGCCAGACGCACGCCATCGTCCGCTTCGGCATCGACGAGCTGCTGCCGCGTGAGGTCGAGCTGCTGCACGGACCGGGCTGCCCGGTGTGCGTGACCCCCGTCGAGCTGATCCACCGCGCGATCGCGATCGCCGCGCGGCCGGGCGTCGTGCTGTGCTCGTTCGGCGACATGATGCGCGTCCCGGGGTCGGACCGCGATCTGTTCGCCGCGAAGGCGGCGGGGGCCGACGTGCGCGTCGTGTACAGGCCGCTCGACGCGCTCACGGTCGCCGCGAGCGAGCCGACGCGCGACGTGGTGTTCTTCGCGGTCGGCTTCGAGACCACCGCACCCGCGACCGCGATGGCGGTACACGAGGCGGCACGGCGCCGGCTCGCGAACTTCTCGCTGCTGGTCTCGCACGTGCTGGTACCGCCGGCGATCGAGGCGATCCTCGGTGCCCCGGAGTGCCGGGTCGACGGCTTCCTCGCCGCCGGCCACGTCGGCGCGGTGATGGGCGGAGACCAGTACGTGCCGCTCGCCGCGCGGCATCGCGTCCCGATCGTCATCACCGGCTTCGAGCCGCTCGACCTGCTCGAGGGCATCCACCGCTGCGTGCTGCAGCTCGAGCAGGGCCGCGCCGAGGTGGAGAACCAGTACGCACGTGCGGTGCGGGCGTCGGGCAACGAGACGGCGCGCGCGATGATCGAGCGCGTCTTCGCGGTGACGCCACGGACGTGGCGCGGCATCGGGCCGATCCCCGCGAGCGGGCTCCGCCTGCGCGAGGCGTACGCCGCGTTCGACGCGGAGCTGCGCTTCGACGTCGCCGGAGTCGGCGGCCGCGAACCGGACGAGTGTCGCAGCGGGCTCGTGCTGCAGGGGCGCATCAAGCCGCCCGAGTGCCCCGCGTTCCGCGTTCGCTGCACCCCCGAGCGGCCCCTCGGCGCGGCGATGGTGTCGTCGGAAGGCGCGTGTGCGGCCTACCACCGCTACCGGAGGAGCGAGAGCGCATGGCGACCGACTTCGACCTGAGCTGCCCCGTGCCGCTCGCGGCGCACGAGCGCATCGTCCTGCCGCACGGCGGCGGCGGCCGGCTGACGCGCGAGCTGCTCGACAAGGTCTTCGTGCCCGCGTTCGCGAACCCGGCGCTCGACGCGCGACACGACAGCGCGCTGCTCGAGGCCGGCGGGGCGCGCCTCGCCTTCACGACCGACGCCTACGTCGTCCACCCGCGCCGCTTCCCCGGCGGCGACATCGGCACGCTCGCGGTCTGCGGCACGGTGAACGACCTCGCGATGGCGGGCGCGCGGCCGCTCGCCCTGTCGGCCGCGTTCGTGCTGGAGGAAGGACTCGCGATGGACGAGCTGCGCGCCGTGGTGGCGTCGATGCGCGATGCGGCGCGCGCGTGCGGCGTGCCGCTGGTCGCCGGCGACACGAAGGTCGTCGATCGCGGCAAGGCCGACGGGATGTTCGTCACCACCAGCGGCGTGGGCATCGTTCCGCCGGGCGCGGACGTGCGCCCGGCGCGGGTCGCGCCGGGTGACGTGGCGCTGCTGTCGGGCGACGTCGGACGGCACGGCATCGCGGTGCTCTCGGTGCGGGACGGGCTCGCGTTCGACAGCCCGGTCGAGAGCGACTGCGCGCCGCTCGCCGAGCCCGTCGCGGCGCTGCTCGCCGGCGGCGTCGAGGTGCACTGCCTGCGCGACGCGACCCGCGGCGGCGTGGCTACGGTGCTCAACGAGATGGCCCGCGACGCCGGGGTCGCGATCGAGGCGGAGGAGGCGACCATCCCCGTCAGCGGCGGCGTCGCGGCCGCGTGCGAGATCCTGGGGCTCGACCCGCTCTACGTCGCCTGCGAGGGGCGCATGGTCGCGTTCGTCGCCGCGGCCGACGCCGCGCGCGCGCTCGACATCCTGCGCGGCCACGAAGTGTCGCGCGGGGCGGCGATCATCGGCGCGGTCGCGGAGCCCGGGGCCGGCGGCGCCTGCGGCACCGTCGCCCTGCGTACCCGGCTCGGCACGCGCCGGCTGCTCGACCTGCTGTCCGGCGAGCAGCTGCCCCGCATCTGCTGAGCCGCCGGGCCCCTCTGGTGCAGCGGGCCGCGCGGCGGTCGTCACCGGACCGTCGGCGGCCGTGGCTGCGCGTCAGGAGGCGAGCGGCCGTGGCTGCCCGTCAGGAGGCGAGCGGCCGTGGCTGCCCGTCAGGAGGCGAGCGGCCGTGGCTGCCCGTCAGGAGGCGAACTGAGGCATCAGCTCGCCGAGCCGGCGGCGAGCGAGTTCCAGGTGGTCCTGCTCGTCGGGGTGGAAGTCGCGCCGGAAGTACGCGCGCACGCCGGCGCGGATCCGCGCCAGGCCGCGGCCCTGGTCACGTGCCATCGCGAGCCGCCGCTGCGCCTCGACGTCGCGCCGCGAGATGCCGTCCTCACGCAGCAGCATGCGCGTGCCGACGAATGCCCAGCCGAAGAGCGCGATCGTGGCGATCACGAAGCCCGTGATCCGCAGCAGGTAGCTCGGGTGCGTCGCGCGCAGCACGTCGAAGGCGACCGCCTTGTGCTCGATCTCCTCGGTCGCGTGCCAGATGATGAGCTTGCGCATCGTCGGGTCGGCGTCGGCGAGAAGATGGAACTCCTCGATCGCACCCGCACCGAGCACCGCCGTGTAGTGCTCCGCACCCGCCGTCACTGACAGCCGCAGCGAGGCCGGAATCCACCGGTTGGTCCAGGTCATGAAGTGGTGGAAGCGGCGCAGGTAGCGGTCGACCTCGTAGCCCTGTGCGCGCAGGCAGTCGAAGTACTTCTCGTGCTGGTTCGCATGCTGGCCTTCCTGTGCCGCGAACTCCTTCGCCTGCCGCAAGAGGACGGGATCGGTGATGCGGTCGAGGTGGTCGTGCACGGCCTTGACGAAGAAGCGCTCGCCGTCGGGGAAGACCAGGTTCAGGCCGTTGAAGAAGTGCGTCGCGAACGCGTTGCCGTTCATCCAGTGACGCGGGATCGACGTCGCGTCGAACTCGAGATCGGGCTTGCGCAGCGGGATGTCGTGCCCGGAGGACGCGGCGGGATGGGTGGTCATCGGAGTGCTCGTTTCCCCAACGTCATCTTCGGTCGCGGCGGACCGTTCGTGAAGGCCTCGTCGTACCGAGCGGTCGATTTCCCTGCGCGACCCGCCGGTCCGGGGCCGGTACCGGGGAGCCGCCGGGTCGAGGCGCAGACCGGCCTGCCGCGCGGCGGTGGCTCCGGGCGCGTCCGAAGCATGCGCCGCGGCGGGATCGTCGCGTTCAGGTGGCGAGGCCGATCGCGTGCCTGGCCACGTACCCGTTGCCGCTTCGAGTCACCGTCCAGGCCAAGTCGTCGAGGCTCGGGCCGACGAGCAAGTCGGTCGCGTTCGTCGTGTCGCGCGCGCCGCGTGCGTCGTAGGGCGAGCGCGCGAACACGTCGTCGTTGACGGCCTCGGGAAAGTACAGCTGCGTCGTCAGACGCCGCGCGGCGTCGGGCTGAACGATCAGGTGGATGTGGATCGCCCGGCCAGGGTACCAGCCGGGATAGATGGTCGAGAACTCGACCACCCCGTCATCGTCGCTGACCTGGTAGCCGCGCAGGAAGGTCGAGCCGGAGGCATCCCGAAGATTTCCCTGGGCGCGGTCGTAGCCCGAATACACCCCTTCCGCGTCGGCGTGCCAGGCTTCGACCAGCGCGCCGCGGAGCGGCTCGCAGGACACTTCGGAGACCGAAGCGAGGCGAAGCTGGATCCGCAGCGGGATTCCCGGCCGGCCTTCGGTGATGTCGCGCCGCAAGAGGCCCGTGTCGAAGAAGAACGGGCCCTGGATCTGGCTGGGTGTGAGAACGCATGCGGGTACCTCCACGGGATTCGCGTCCCGGCCGTCACCGCAGCCCACCGCTGCGGCGGACACGGCGAGGCCGGCCATCGCTCGGAGCACCTCGCGCCGCGTGATCGGTTCGTTCATCGGAAGAGCGAGAGGTCCACCGCCTCGGCGAGCGCCTCGGCGCCGGCATCGGAAGGGTGGAGCTGGTCTGCGCTGAAGCCCGAACGCCAGCGCGACGGGTCGGTGGCGTCCTCGACTGCAGCCGCGAAGTCGATCACCGCGTCGAACTCGCCGCTCTCCCGGATGAAGCGATTGACGGCGATGCGCTTGGCTTCCTCGTAGGGCTCGTAGAACGAGAAGGGATTGTGCTCGGCCGGCGTCAGCGTGCCGCCGAAGATCTCGAGATCGGCTGCGTGCGCGCGCTCGATCAGCTCCCAGTATCCGGCGATGATCTGGTCCGCGGTGACGTCCGGGTTGCCGAGGCCGAAGTCGTTGATCCCTTCGAGCAGGATGACGTACTTGACGCCGGCCTGCCCGAGCACGTCCTTGTCGAACCGACGCAGCGCCGATTCGCCGAGGAGGCTGTTCCTCGGTGTAGTTCTGCCCACTGCCGGCGAAGACCATCCGTGCCTCGGTGTCGATGGAGACCGTCGACCAGAACGATGCGCCGTTGTGGGGCGGGTTTGCCGTGTAGTCACGCCAGGGCTGCCCGCCGGTCTCCCTGTCGAGGGCGGCCACGCCGCCGCGAAACGTCGCTCCTTCGCGGACGATCTCGTTCGAGCTCAAGCCGACGATGACGTAGCGCTCGAAGACGATCGGCGAGGAAGTGCCTGCCGCCAGCGGATGCTCGTCGGTGCTGGCGCGCCACTTCTCCTCGCCGGTCGCAGCGTCGAGTGCATGCAGGATGGCGCCGAAGTCGTGCACGAGGATCGTGCCCTCGCTGTATGCGAGCGAAGAGGTCGCCCCGAGATCGGCACGCCACGAGAGTCGGCCGGTCGCGCCGTCGAAGGCGAAGACCCCGCCGGTGGAGGTGATGTAGACGGTCCCGTCGACGACGACCGGAGCGCCGTAGACTTGACCCGGGGCATCGAACTCCCAGAACGCTCGCAGCTCGTGCGCGCTCGCTCGCGGAAGCTTCGTCTGGGCGCGGTTGGTGTATCTCGAGCCGTGGTCGTATCCGAGCATCGTCCACTGATCGAGCGCCGCGGTGCCCGAGCCGTCGCTCGGTCGAACATCGCATCCGGCCAGAGCGAGGGCACCTGAGAGGGCGAAGGCGAGAATCCGGCCTCGGGGAATTTTTCGTCGCACGGGTCCGTGGTAGGGGATCTCGGTGGCGTCCGCTCGCGCCTGTGTCCCCAGAATCGATTGCGCACTTCACGCCGAGGTCGGCACGGGCCGTGCGGCTGCGGGCGCGGCGGTCACGGCCGTGAATCCGGCGCCCGCCCAGCACCGCGGGGAGCCGGCGTGACGAGAGAACGCATCGTCAAGGCTGGGAACCGCGCCATCGCCGTTCTCGAGGCGGGCGACCCGGCCGGTCCGCTCGTGCTGCACAACCACGGCGGCCCCTCGAGCCGCCTCGAGGCAGCGCTCCTCGACTCGCCCGCGCGGGCGAATGGTCTGCGCTTCGTCGGGGTGGATCGGCCGGGCATCGGCGGGTCCGATCCGCAGCCGGGCCGCAGCTTCGCGAGCTGGGCCGAAGACCTGGTTCTCGTGGCCGACGCCCTCGGCGCACGCCGCTTCGCGGTGACCGGCTGGTCCGAAGGCGGCCCCTGGGCCCTCGCGGCCGCCGCGTACGTGGACCCGGCGCGCCTGGTCCACGCCGCGTCCATCGGCGGTGCCTGCTACGGGACCTTCGGAGCGGGCTGGGCGGCGCAGCATCTGGGCAGCCTCGACGCGCTGGGCGGCCGCTTGGCGCTCCACTTCCGCCCCGGCTTCGAGCTCATGTACGAGCTGCTCGGCCTGAGCGCGACGCATTTCGAGCAGAGCTATGGCAAGGCGATCCTGAAGGCCGTGAACGCCGCCGACCGGCAGGTGCTCGCCGACGAGGAGGTCATGCGGATGTTCCTCGCGGCGAGCCGGGAGTGCTTCCGACAGGGCGCGGACGGACTCGTGGTCGACGCCACGCTGCTCTACGAGTCCTGGCCGTTCGACATGGCGCAGGTGAAGCGTCCGGTGCACTTCTGGCAGGGTACCGCCGACACGTTGGTGCCCGAGGTGATCAACCGGACGGTTGCCGAGAGAACGCCGGCAGCGATCTGGCACCCGATCGAGGGTGGCGGACACTTCATCGCGCTCGGGAACGCACACGACATCCTTGCGCGGGCCGCGCGCGATCTCGCGTCCGCGGCGAGCTGAAGACCGCATTGGTCGCGCGCCGGGGCTCTGGCGGCGCTCGAGACGCAGCTGCGGTCCGCGGTGGACCGCGACCGGTTCGTGCGGCTCAGGCGCCGTCCGCGGGCGGCGCCGATGCGCGGGTGCGCACCGACAGCTCGGTGCCCTCGTTCATCTTGAGCGGTGCCGACAGAAAGCCGTTCGCCGGATCGCGCAGCCACGCGAGGTAGCCCGCGTAGTCGGCGGGAAACAGCCCGACGTTGTCGGTGACGATCACCGCGCCGTCGCGCAGCCGAGGTGCGACCAGCTGCAGGACGTCCAGCGCGGCGCGCGGGAAGCCGTCGTTGAGGAAGAGGTCCACGGGACCGTCCAGCTCGCGCAGCGTCTCCCGCGCGTCGCCCTCGCGGATCTCGACCAGCCCGGCGAGGCCGGCCTCGCCGAGGTGCTCGCGCGCGCGCGCCGCCTTGGCGGGGACCATCTCGGTGCCGACGACCGAGCCGCCGCCGTTGTCGCGCACCGCGAGCGCGAGGTAGATGGTCGATACGCCGAAGGACGTGCCGAACTCGACGATGCGGCGGGCGCCGAGCGCCCGGGCGAGCAGGTAGCAGAAGGCGCCCTGCGTGCGGTCGAGGCAGATGAACCGGTCGGCGAGCCGCCCTTCGAGGCGCTCCCAGGGCAGGGCGCGCCCGAGCAGGACGCGCGGCGCGACGTCGAGGAAGCGCAGTGCGAGCGAGAGGCTCTCGCGGTCGGCCTGCGCGTGCAGGCGATGGAGCACGCGGTGGGCGTGCGGGTCGGTGATCGCGGCGAGTGGGTCGTTGGCCATGGGTTCCTTCCTCCACCGCCAGGGTCGCCGTTCTCCGCTCATGCTGGAAGACGCAACGATGGCAAACTATGGTTGCGTGCCATGCAATCCACGATCGAGCTGAGCCTTCTCGAGAGCCTCGATGCGCTGCTCTCGAGCGGCAGTGTCGGCGGAGCCGCGGAGCGCATGGGCGTCAGCGCTCCGGCGATGAGCCGCACGCTCGCGCGCCTGCGTGCGGCGCTGGGCGATCCGCTGCTGGTGCGCGCCGGACGGGGCCTGGTTCCCACGCCGCGTGCCGTCGAGCTGCGCGACCGGGTGCGTGCGCTGGTGGCCGACGCGCGTGCCGTCCTCGGCGCGGCCGCACCGCTCTCGCGGTCGGCGCTCGAGCGCACGTTCACCGTTCGCGCGAGCGAGGCGTTCGTCGGCCCGATCGCAGCAAGGCTCACCGAGCTGATCCGGGAGGAAGCGCCGCGCGTCCTGCTGCGCTTCGCTCCCGAGGGCGACGAGGACGTCGCCGCACTGCGCGACGGTACGATCGACCTCGATCTCGGCGTGCAGGGGCCGCTCGGTCCCGAGGTGCGCGTCCAGACGCTGCTGCGCGACCATCTGGTCGGGGTGGTGCGGCGCGGACACCCTCTGGCGCGCGGTCGGGTGACGGTCGCGCGCTTCGCCGCGCACCCGCACGTCAGCGTGTCACGGCGCGGCCGGCCGCACGGCCCGATCGACGACGAACTGGGCCGGCTCGGCCGACGCCGCACGGTCGCGCTCGTCGTGCCGAGCTTCTACGGCGCGTTCTTCGCGGCCGTCGCCTCGGACATGGTCGCGATCGTGCCGGGGCGCTTCGCGGGCTGGCTCGCAGCGCTGGCGCCGGTGCGCTACTTCGCGCTCCCCGTGCGCACGCCGGCGCTGGTGATCGCACAGGCCTGGCACCCGCGCTTCGACGCCGATCCCGCGCACCGCTGGCTGCGCGGCTGCGTTCGCGAGGCGGCACGCAGCTTCGTGGGCGACCCCTTGCGGGGTCCGACGGCGCCCGCCGGGTGACCGTCGCGGCGATCGGCACCGCGCCGCCCGGTGCGACGCGCGGCCGCCGCGTCTCAGGCGGTCGCTCGTGTCCGGTGCCCGGGACGGTCCGCCTCGGGCAGCAGCACGCAGTGCGTGCCGCGGTAGATCGTCGGGATGCACCTGTTGCAGTGGATGCAGGCGGCGTCGGACGAGTCGCCGCGCTGCCAGCGCGCGATCAGGTCGGGCTCGCGCAGCAGGCTGCGTCCGAGCGCGACGAAGTCGAAGCCCTCGCCGACCGCGCCGCGCACGGTGTCGAGCCGGTTGACGCCGCCGAGCAGCACCAGCGGCATCTTCAGCGCCGCGCGGAAGCGGCGCGCCAGCGGCAGGAAGTACGCCTCCTCGTACGGGTACGCAGGCAGGAAGCGCTTGCCCATCAGGCGGAAGGCGGTGCGGATCGGCTGCGGAAACGCGAGCGCCATCTCCTCGATGGGCGCCTCCCCCTTGAACATGAACATCGGGTTCCTGAGCGAGCTGCCGCCGCTCAGCTCGAGCGCATCGAGGCAGCCGTCGGACTCGAGGAGGCGCGCGGCCTCGATGCTCTCGTTCACGTCGAGGCCGCCCTTGAAGCCGTCCACCATGTTCATCTTCGCGAGCACCGCCATCGACGGCCCCGCCGCCTCGCGCACCGCGTGCACCACCCGGCGCGGAACTTCGGCGCGGTTCGCGACGCTGCCGCCGTAGCGGTCCGTGCGGCGGTTGAGCCGCGGGCTCAGGAACGCGCTCAGGAGGTAGCTGTGGCCGAGGTGCACCTCGACGGCGTCGAAGCCCGCGTCTCGCAGCAGCGTCGCGGCGGCAGCGAAGTCGCGCACGACGCGCGCGATGCCGGCCTCGTCGATCGCGCGCGTGAAGCGCAGCGCCATCGGGCTGAACTGCCGCGACGGCGCGATCCCGCGCCGTCCGGTTGCGGCGGCGACCGGGCCCGCGTGTCCGATCTGCGCCGAGATGCGCGCACCTTCCGCGTGCACGGCGTCGGCGATGCGGCGCAGGCCCGGTTGCGCCTCGGGGCGGACGACGATCTCGTTCGGTGCCCCCTGGCCGTCCTCGGAGACGGCGAGATACGCGATCGTCGTCATGCCGACCCCGCCCGCCGCCATCGCGCGGTGGAAGTCGATCAGCCGGTCGCTGACCAGGTTGCGCTCGGCCATGCCCTCGAAGGTCGCGGCCTTCAGGAAGCGGTTGCGCAGCGCGACGGGGCCGAGCGTCGTCGGCGCGAACGGATCGACGGTCGCTTGCTCGCTCCTCACGCACTTCCGGTCTGTCACACGGGCCGCACGTCGTCGACCGGCGTGGGCCGCGCCGCCGCGTGCCCCTCGTCGTCAGGTGGTCGTGCTGCCGCCGTTGAGCTCGATCGTCTGGCCGGTGATCCACGAAGCCTCGTTCGACGCGAGGTAGACGCAGAGCGGGGCGATGTCGTCGGGCGTGCCGAGACGTCCGACCGGGATGCCCTTCGCGAGGAGCTCGGTGACCGAGGCGTCGAGGTGGTTGTCGATGAGCCCGATCGCGACCGTGTTGGCCGTCACGCCGGTGCGCGCGTTCTCCATCGCGAGGTGGCGCATGAAGCTGATGCCGCCGCCCTTGCCGGCCGCGTAGGCCGACACGCCCAGCGCGATGCCGATCGTGCCCGCACCCGACGAGATCGTGATGATGCGACCGAAGCCGCGCGAGCACATGCCTTCGATCAGCGCGCGCGAGCAGTTCATCACGCCGTAGACGTTCAACTCGACGTACTTCCGCCAGTCGGCGGGCTGGCTGTCGCGGAACGGCTGCACGTTCATGCCGGCCGGCACGCCCGCGTTGTTCACCAGGATCGCGACCGGTCCGAGCGCGCTCTCGGCCGCGGTGACGCCGCGACAGACGGCGTCGTAGTCCGTGACGTCGAACGCGACCGCCTCGGCGCGGCCGCCGTCGCCGCGGATCGCCGCGACGGTCTGCGTGGCGCGCTCCCCGACGAGGTCGTTGACCGCGACCGCGGCTCCCTGGCGCGCGAGCGCGCGCGCGATGCCTGCGCCGACGCCCTGTCCGGCTCCGGTCACCAGCGCCGTCCTTCCGGTGAGATCGAACATGCGGGAATCCCTCTCGTAGACGGCCCGAGGTAGCTCTCGGCGCCTCTTGTCACACGCACGGCAAGCCGGTCAACGCGCCGGCGCACGCGTGTGCCGGCGTACGCGTGCCGTGCGTCCCGTGCCGGCGCACGGCTTGCCGGCGCGCACCGCGGGACTGGATCGCCGAGGTGCGACCTGCAACGCTACGCGGCGATGGACACCCGGTCCGACGACGAGATCCTCGCGCACGCCCGTACGATCCTGCGGGCGAGCCGTCGCGCGGTCGCACTCACCGGGGCCGGACTGAGCACGGAGTCCGGTATCCCCGACTTCCGGAGCCCCGGCGGCGTCTGGGAGCGCTTCCGCCCGATCGAGTACGGCGACTTCGTGTGCTCGTCGGGGGCGCGCCGCGAGCACTGGCGCTACAAGCTCGCGACCGTGCCGGTCATGCTCGAGGCGCAGCCCAACGCCGGGCACCGCGCGCTCGCGCGCCTCGAGCAGGCAGGGCGCTTGCAGGCGATCGTGACGCAGAACATCGACGGCCTGCACCAGGCCGCCGGCAGCAGCACCGTGTACGAGCTGCACGGCACGAACCGTGCTGCCGTGTGCCTGCAGTGCGACCGCCGCGAGCCGATCGAGCCCGTGCTGGCGCGCGTGCTGGCGGGAGACGAGGAGCCGCGCTGCGACGCCTGCGGCGGCATGCTCAAGCCCGCGACGGTCTCGTTCGGGCAGTCGCTGCCGCGCGACGTGCTGGAAGAGTCGATCCGTCTCGCCGAGGCCTGCGACTGCCTGCTGGCGATCGGCTCTTCGCTGCAGGTGCAGCCGGCGGCGTCGCTGGTGGAGATCGCGAAGATCGCCGGCGCCAGCGTGCTCATCCTGACGGCCTCCGCGACTCCGTACGACGCGCTCGCCGACGCGAAGCTCGACGGCGCGCTCGGCAGCACGCTTCCGGCGCTGGTCGACGGCGCGCTGATCCTCGACGGGTGACGGACGAGGGAGACTCGCAATGCGCTTCGGCATCGCCGTTCCGAACTACGGGCCGCTCGCCACGGCCGAGAACATGGTGCGCCTCGCGCGCCGCGCGGAAGCCCTCGGCCTCGACTCGATCTGGGTCGCGGATCATCTCGTGGCACCGGTCGGTGTGCAGAGCATCTACCCGTTCGACAAGAGCCCCGACCCGAAGCCTGGCGACATGGGGGTGATCGAGGAGTTCTACGAGCCGCTGACGACGCTCGCGTTCCTCGCGGGTACCACGAGCCGGATCCGGCTCGGAGTCAGCGTGTACGTGATGCCGTACCGGAACCCGGTCGTGACGGCGAAGACCGTCGCGACGCTCGACGCGCTGTCGGGTGGGCGCGCGATCTTCGGGGTCGGCGTCGGCTGGCTGCGCGAGGAGTTCACGGCGCTGGGGCAGGACGCGCGCCACCGCGGCCGCGTCACCGACGAGTACCTCGAAGTCTGCCGCCGGCTGTGGCGCGACGAAGTGGCCGAGTTCGCGGGCCGCCACTACACGCTGCCGGCGGTGCGCAGCGGCCCGAAGCCGGTGCAGCGGCCCTGGCCGCCGATCTGGATCGGCGGCAACTCCGAGGCTGCGGAGCGCCGCGCGATCGCCCTGGGCGACGGCCTGCACCTGATCGACCTGTCACCCGGCGAAGTGGCCGGCCGCCGTGC
>Ga0194132_10009418_pt1 | contig 13455 bp, 13 predicted proteins | sample TA2KigOf80mmetaG_FD_148612 | JGI IMG/M metagenome (GOLD analysis project Ga0194132, IMG submission 148612) | Freshwater microbial communities from Lake Tanganyika, Tanzania - TA2015054 Kigoma Offshore 80m | ecosystem: Environmental > Aquatic > Freshwater > Lake | place: Tanzania: Lake... | reverse complement strand
ATCAACCTCCTCAAGAAAGAACAAACCCCCAAGCAAGGCGTCAAAGGAAAGCGCCTCAGAGCGGGCGGGGACAACGATTACCTCCTCCAGCTCCTATTGGGCTAAATTTAGATGCGTTTGCCCTGGAATAAAGGTTCGGCAGAGAACTGGGCAGACGTTGAACGGCGCTGCACTTTCGCCGGAACACCGACCCGATGGGAAGTTCGCCAACCCCTGGTCCATCATCAAATCCGCTTAGACAATTTTGGAAGAACTTTGTATCTTTCAGGCTAACTGAGAATTCCATGCGCGAAAGGAGAGGTAATACCGTGAGCGATCTCAACGTTGGCGTCGTCGGACTGGGCTGGGTCGCGGGAGCCCATATCGAGACCTTCAAGTCGGTGCGGGGCGCCCGCGTCACGGCGGTGTGCTCGCGGCGGGAACTTCAGGAAACCGCGCTGCAGGCCCAGTACGGCATTCCCCTGAAAGCGTATCGCAGCCTCGATGCGATGCTGGCTGACCCGAACATTCACATCGTTGACATCTGCACACCTCACCCGATGCATGCCAGAGAAGCGGTTGCGGCTGCCAGAGCGGGAAAACACTTGATTATCGAGAAGCCTCTCTGCCTCACCTACACCGATGCCCTGGCCATCCGGGACGCGATTCGGCTGGCCGGAGTAAGCGCTTGTGTCTGTTTCGAGGCCCGCTTCAGCAAGCACTTCAGCCTCATCCACTCAGTCGTTGGCGAGGGATTGCTCGGCGATCTGCATTACGGAGAAGTGGACTACTACCACGGCATCGGCCCCTGGTATAAGCAGTACGAGTGGAACCTCAAGAAGGATTTTGGCGGCAGCAGCCTGCTGACGGCCGGCTGCCACGCGCTGGATGGGCTGCTGATGTTCATGAACGCGGAAGTGGAAGAAGTGGTCACCTACTCCAGCCAATCGAAGAATCCGGTGTTTCAGCCGTACGAGTACAAGACCTCGACCGTAACGATCCTCAAATTCAAAGGCGGCCCGATTGGCAAGGTGGCGTCCATCGTCGACTGCTTGCAACCTTACTATTTCCATATTCACCTCGTTGGCAGCCTGGGCAGCTTGCTCGACAATCGCATTTACAGCGAAAAGCTGAAGGGAATGTCGAAGGAGCGCTGGAGCACGCTGGAAACGGCGCTGGTGGATTCGGGCGACGTCAAGGACCACCCGTATCAGCCTCAGTTTCAAGCCTTCATCGATAGCATTGGCAAGAAGGAGCCCATGCCGCTGACAAATTTCGATGTCGCCTTCGAAAGCCACCGCGTGGTCTTCGCGGCCGACATTTCTGCCCACGAAGGCCGTCCAGTGAAGATGTCGGAGTTGAGCCAGTAGAACAGGCTGGCACGGGCTAATTCTTCCAGAGAGCCACCGGCACCGACAGCACACTCGTTGCACGCGGCGCGACCTTGGACTGTGCTCGATAAGGAACGAACCATCGGCGCCAACGCACCGTCTCATGAAGATCGCCCAACGAACGCTTCTTGTGCTCGCCGTATTTCTGGGGCTGTCGCTGCCCAACTTGGCGATTGCCTCGTCTCAACCTCTGCGCACGACGTTCAAAAACCGCAAACAAGCCAGCGCCGCCTTCGCAGGGCTGCTCAGGATTCCGCTAGAACCGCCCTCGATCTCGGTCGAGCTAAAGAGCACACGGCACGAAGAGGGCCTCGTCATCGAAGATATTTCTTGGAAGGCGCCGGATGGCGACGAACCGTTCGCCTACGTCATCCGGCCGGCTTCCGCCGCCAAGCCTCTCGCAGCGATCGTTTGCCTGCACGGCAGCAGCGGAAGCCGCGAATCCGACACAACCGCGAACTTCAGAATCGGCAACTGGATCCGCTACAGCGACAAACTTCCGCGCCAGCAACTGTTGGGTTGGGCTCGCGAGCTGTCGCGGCACGGATTCCTGAGCTTGGCGCTCACGCAAAGGGGACTGGACCGGCGCCTGCCCGATTCGAACGACCAAGCCAAAGACCTGCTGGTGCGCGGCCGCACGCTGATGGGCGCCATTGTTCAGGAGATTCGCCAGGCGGTCACGTACTTGCAAAGCCGGCCCGATATCGATCGAAACAAGATCGGAATGACCGGAATATCCTTTGGCGGCATCACCACGTTTTACACCTGGCTGGTAGACGACCGTATCGCGGCCGCCGTTCCGATTTGCGGCGGCGTGGGATCGGTGGACGTTCTGCTCAGGACGGGCCGGCCGAGCTACCACGGATTCTATTGGTGGATTCCCAATATGCTGGCGATTGGAGATCAGGGAGAGTTTGCAGCCGCCCAGGCGCCGAGACCGCTCATGCTGTGGGCCCCGACGGAAGATATCGGGATGCCGAAGGCCGGTGTGGACCTCTTCATGGAAACTGCCGGACCAGCCTATCGACGAAGCCGATCGCCTAAAGCGCTGCTGGTTCATCAGCCGCCAGGGGAACACGCCTTCACCTTAGAGGCCTTTGCGGCAATGGAACGTTTCTTCAGGGAACAGCTGAAACCGTGATGCGGTTACACCGTGGCACCTGCCAGCTTCTTCAGCAGCTTGCGATGCAGCGTCCCGTTTGACGCCACAATGTCGTGGGAGTGTTTGCTCCACTCGCGGCCGGAAAAGTCCGTCACCCGCCCGCCCGCTTCGCGAACCATCAACGCGATTGCCGCGAAATCCCATGGCGTTGAGCTGTTGTCTAGAAAAGCCTCGCACGCGCCAGAAGCAACGTAACCGATCTCCGTCCCAACCAGCCGCAGGATCGCACGGCAGGCGGGAAAGAGTGCCCCAAGGCTTGCAGCCATGTGCACGGCATGCGTCTCGTTCTTTCCATAGCTGTATCCGACCAAAGCGTCGGCCAGTCGGCTTACGCCAGAGACGCGCACCTGCCTGCGCCTTCGCAAACGTTGGTTCCAGTGTGTGCACCCTCGCCCTAACCCGGCCATGAAAACATCTCCCGAATACGGGCACGCCACCAAGCCCAACTCCGTTTGCCCGCAAACCTCGAGGGTCAAAATCGTGCTGAAAAAGGGGAGCCCGCGGTTGTGAAACGTCGTTCCATCCAGCGGGTCGATGATCCAGAGGAAGTCAGACCGGTTGTTTTCCGAGAACTCCGGTTCTTCTGCCAGAAAGCTGCTGCCCGGGTGGCTTCGTTTCAAGTGCCGCTTCATCACCCGGCAAGAGTCAAGGTCGGCGCCCGTCACCAGGTCGTTTCGCCCTTTTAGCTTGACAGGATTTCGCGCCCTTCCCAGCAGGTACCTCATCAATACCTCGCCCGAAAGATCCACCGCAGCCAGAGCGCTCCGGGCAAATTGGTGCCACTGTTTCGCAGTCAGTTGCGAATTCGAGGGTTTCGGACTCATCGTGACCTCGTATTCGGATTTGGCGCCATGAACACGAGCAATGACAAAGGCTGGCGTCCAGCATTGCGCACGCCGTGGATCACTGCAGACGGCGCCAGTACGATTCTGCCGGGACCCAACACCTGCTCCACGTCGCCCACCTGAATTGTGGCCTCACCATCGAGCACGTAATAGATCTTGTCGGCGCCGCTATGGCTGTGCGGCTTCTGCGACTGGCCCGGCTTCAGGCAGTAGATGTCGCAAAAGCAGTTCGCCGTGTCGAACAGATTGACCTTCTGCATTTTTTCGTCAGCGAATCGTTTCGCCGACAAGACGTCGATCGACTGCATCTTGCCTCCTTCGGACTCGACCTCGCCACTGTACCCGGTTTCCGACGGGAACCAGAGAAAAGGTCACCTCGTCGAAACCGTGCTGCCGCCGTACCGGAGGTGACCCATCCATCGTCAGCGCGCCAGCACTGACCAGATAACGGCCACAGCCATGCCCACTCCCACGACCATTTTGAGCGCGATTCCGGCCACTCGTCCCAGAAGGGTACCCCACCCGGCTCGCAGAGCCTCTGGCCAGTTCTGTTTCTTGCGGCGCTCGTAAAGCACGACCGAGATGAAGGCTCCTGACAAAGCGCCGGCTACGGGCCCGACAACATTCAAGGGCACAGCCAACAGTGGCCCCAGAATTAGCGCGCCGAGGAATCCACCCAGCAACGAAAGCCAGGCCGCGGCAGTCGAAGCTCCGAAGCGCTTCGCCCCGGCGGCCATCAGCCAGTTGTCGGCGGTCTCGCCCAGCACGGTGAACGCTCCCAGAACCAGAATCAGGGTAAGACTGACGCCGTGCTGGAACTGAGTCACCAATGCATAGAGCAAGGCACTTCCAAAGATGATGCCGATCCCCGGCAACCCAAACGGGATGACAACCAAGCCCACGGCAATGCCGAGAAAGAGTAGCAGGTTGACTGCGAAATCCATGTCGAGAAGTTACTCTGCTTCCATCGAAAAAGGGAAGCAGAAACAGCCGTACAGTGGATGCAGGCAAGCCACGAGAAGACTCAAAGCCGGCCGAGACGTCTGGAGCAGACGCCTCGCGCTGCACCGCCTTTGCACTGAGGTTAGCGATCCAGCCTGCAGTTGAGCTATTTCCCGCGGCCGCCGACCAATCGGACATTTCAGGCCATGAGAACACGCGCTCGACCTCTGAAATCGTCGTTTCAGCGTCGTGTTACAGTCCACGTCCGGCTGGTCTGGCGCCGGGCAGAGCCAAGTAGCCACTCCGCGGCTGCTCTACGCAGCCCGATCGCGCCCGAAGAGTCAGAACAGCGCCTCCGCTTGGCGGTCTGAAGCGGATGTGGTTAACTGGATGCGCTGGCCAAAGGCCTAGGATTCGTTATCGAATGACCCATCCCCGTTCCGAGACACTGGCTCTCTGGTTTATCCCGACTCTGCTGGCTTGCGTCCTGGTGTTGTCAGGCCTTTGTGTCTTTCTGATTCAACGCCAGGCGGGCAGCGAGCAGAGCCGGCTTCGGGAACTGGAACGGGTCAGTCTAGACAAGGCCCAGCAGGAATTCCGCCAGCGACTCGAACAGCGCTGGGAAACCGCCATCAAGACGTTGCCCATGAGCGCTGCGAACCATTCAGCATTGCAGCGCTGGGACGAGCAACTGGAGCCGGACTTCTTCGGCTTTTGGCTGGATGATTCAGGAGTCTTCGTTTATCCAAACTACCAAATTGGCCAACAGACCGCTGAATTGCACGCCGACCTGCGCGCGGCTCTGGCGCAGCTTTTTGCAGCGCGCGCTTCGCCGGCGTTGAAAGGGTCCTTCGCCCCTCCCGTCGCCAGGCATGAGAACCCCGTGAGGCATAGGCCACCGCCAGCAGAGCACGGCGATGCGATCCGGACTCTGACCGCAGCCACCCAGACTCTTGCGCACAGCCAGCCGGGCAGTGACGCTGGCCGCCTCCTCGCCGCCAGTGTGATCGTGCTGGAAACGGAAGAGATCAGCGATCGAACGCTAGGCCGGCAAGCTGCGCTAGTTGACGCCTGGCTCGATGGTTTTCGGCAAGGTTGGCTTCCTTTGTCTCCCGACCTGCTGCCTTGGCTGCAGCGCATGCGCGAGCAATGCCGCCGCCGGAACGAAAGGGAACGCTGGTTGGATCGCGAGCGTTGGCTTTCTCGCGAGGTGCGCCGGCTCCAGTGGGCTGAAAAGTTTCTTCCCAAGCTCAATCTGCAACTGCGCCGCCAGATTTACAATCCAGCTCGATTGGACTCACCGTTCCCGTTGGTCGACGACAGCGACCCGATCGACGGGCCTTTCCTCGTGTTATGCAAGTTCGAAGCTGCCCCAGCGTTTCGTCTGATCGGCGTCGCAGCCGACCTGGTGAGCTTCTGCCGCAACCTCGAAACATCCTTCGAGCTGGCAGCCTGGCGTTCCCCAGAATTGTTGGTCCAGATTCGAAGAACCGGCTCCACGGCACAACCTCTGGCGGGCTCGAATCCTCCTTCCCTGTCGGAGCAGCGCATCCTCGATCCTTGGGCCGCCCAGTTCGCCATCGTGGCAGAGCCCCGGGACGCAAACGCCTTTCAGCGGCGTGCCTGGCAGAAGAACCTGTTGTATCTCACTCTCACTGGGCTCACGATTAGCGCTTGCGTGTTGGTGTTGTTTGTTGGCAGTCGCGCCTTGAAAGAGCAGCAACGGCTGTCCAAGCTGCGAAGCGATTTCCTGGCTAACGTTTCCCACGAGTTGAGAACGCCCCTGACGGCAATGCGACTCCATGCAGAAGCCCTGGAAAGGCAACTGGGTCGGCTCGGCTCGCCGGTCGCTGACAGCGCAGAGACGATCATCGGCGAAGTCGACCGGCTTTCCCTTCTGATTAACGATGTGTTGGAGTTCACACGCTTGGAGAACGACAAGAAGCGGTTCACCTGGGAGAGCGTCGACTTGGTTCCAGTTTTGCGGGAAAGTATGCAGCTGTTCTCCCCCCAGCTGGCTGGCGCCGGTTTCGACGTCACGCTTGACCTGCCAGAGAGCCTGGTTTTAAGAAAGGCCGACCGGGCAGCGCTGAAGCAGTGCGCGACCAACCTCATCGGCAATTGTGTGAAGTTCTCGCCAGACCACAAGTCGATCCTCATCCGGTTGCGGGATGAAAAAGGCCAAGCGGTGTGGGAAACTGAAGACCGCGGCATTGGAATTCTCCCCGAAGACCAGCCGCGAATCTTCGACAAATTCTATCGCAGCGCCAACCTCGATCCCGCTATGTCTGGAACCGGCCTCGGGCTGGCGCTCTGCAAGGCTTTCGTTGAGGCGCATGGAGGAACTATCCATTGGGAGACGCCAACCACAGGGCAAGGAAGCCGGTTCGTGATCCGGCTGCCGGTTTGATCCAACTGGGCTAAAACCAGGTCTGGTAACTGGCGCTGTCCCATCTCAGATCGATATGTACAAGATCCTGATCATCGAAGACGACCGCTCGATCTTGAAGGCGGTGCAAACAACTCTAGCCAGTGAAGGCTACGAAGTGGAGACCGCCTCGGATGGGCTTACCGGGCTTGAAAGGGCTTCAGACCCGTCACAGGACCTGATCCTGCTTGACCTGATGTTGCCGAAACTGCCTGGGGAAGAGATCTGCCGCAGGCTTCGGCAAAACGGAATCGCCACGCCGATCCTGTTCCTGACGGCCAAGAACGAAGAGGAGCAACGCGTAGCCGGATTCGAACTGGGAGCGGACGATTATGTTGCCAAGCCGTTTAGCATTCGTGAATTGCTGGGCCGTATCCAGGCAATCCTCCGCCGGGCGGCAGGCCAGAAGCATCTGCTGGCGCACTATCGCTTCGCCGACGTTGCGCTGGATTTCGTGAAGATGGAAGCCGTCAAAGCCGGGCAGTCCGTGGTGCTCACGACCCGGGAATTCGCTATTCTTCGGCTGATGGTGAGCAACAAGGGAGTGGTCATCTCGCGTGACCGGCTGCTGAACGAGGTGTGGGGATATGACGCCTACCCTTCGACCCGAACGGTAGACAACCAGATCGTCAAGTTGCGCCAGAAGCTGGAGGACGATCCTGAGAACCCGCGACTGATCCTGACCATTCGGGGGACAGGCTACAAATTCGTGGGCTGAAGGCAGTTTCGCCTGCGAACGCTTTCCTTGATCCGTCGTTTGTCGGAATTTCGCAGGCAGGTGGACCCGCAATGTTCGACGAGCCAGTACGACACCACGATTCGTCAGGACGGTCTCTCCGGCTTGTGGCGATCCTGTTGGCAGCAAGCTCTTTCGGCCTGCCCGCGCGAGGCGCAGCCCAAGGGACAGGGCAGGAAGGCACCCCACGCCACGAACCCGTTCTCCAGAAGGTCTTAGCTCGCGCGGGCGTTTACGCGTTGCACTATCGGGAACTCTGCCGTGAGTTCGTCGGCGAGGAACGCATGGTGCAGAAGGAGTACGACCGCAAAGGCCGCCTCCGCAAGCAGCGGAGCTTCATTTCCGACTATCTGATCGTGACGTTGCCAAGCGACCCTACCTTTGCGGTTGAATTCCGCGACATTCTTTCGATCGATGGCCGGACGCTTCCCAGAAGAAAACAGTTGCTGAAGATCTTTGAGGAGCGAGCTTCGACGGCGTTCCAAGAAGCCCAACGCGCCGCCCGAGAAAGCACCAAACATAACCTCGGCCGCGAGCGCTATTCGAACATGGTGAACTTCGGGCTGAACTTCATTGTCCCTTCGGCCCAGCCGAACATTGAGTACGCGTTTGAACAGGAAGGTGGGCTGGAAGCCAACAGTGAATGGGTGTTGCTGCGCTTTAGCGAAATAACCGGCAAGACCGCGCTGCGTGCTGTGACGCCTTTCGGCCACAAACCGATCCCGTCAAGCGGATTGATATGACTTTCCCTGCCTGACTTCCGGCTGATGCGAATCGATTTCAGGTTCAAGCAGGAAGACCCCTACGCTCCAATTGCGGGGCGCTATCTCAGCGAATACGGTCCCGGCCCAGACGGGTTGTTGCTTCCCACGCGTTTCGAAGAGCGTTTCTTCGATGTCAAGGACGCAACTACCTTGCTGTTCGAATCGGTGGCTACCTACTCGAATTTTCGCCGCTTCTCGGCCGAGGTGAAGATTGTGCCTGAGCAGCCTCTGGAGGGCCAGCCTTGACGCCGGACACCGAAAAGACGCTGAGAGCGCGTGTGGCAGCCAGCGGTGGTTTGTTTGCGATTGGAAAAGCTGGGCAAGCCGTTAGCAGAAAAGAAGTCAGAGACGAAAACGACAATAGTGCATTGCGGTTGGGCTACAGAACAGCCGCGGGAGTGGAGTCGGTTGCTCGCGCGTTAAGAAGGACTCGACTTCGACTCAAGAACTTACGAGACTTTGACGGCGTCCAGACAGACGGCCGGAAACTCGTGGGATTTTCACTGAAACCGCAGTAGACTCGCTTTCTTTCGGAGACAAAGTCCCTCGGAAGCTGCGGGTCTTCATTTGAAGTCCTCAGGCCCTCGCCGGGATGGGCTCGTGCTGAAACCCCTGTTTCAAGTCATCACTGTTTGGAGGTTTGCCGTGAGCGGATGTAAAGGAAAGCTTTTTTCGACCCTTTTTCTAGGTTTGTTAGCAACTCAGGCTGCCAGGCCCGAAGCTCTTCCCAAGGTACTTGAAGTCGAAGCTCAACCGTTGCTGGCTCAAGCTATCCGGCTAGATGAATCCCTCTCGGCTCTTGGCAGTGTGCTCTCCAGCAGCGACTCCCGCCGGCTTCGAGCGCTGCAGAAACAGGCGCCGGGCCGCGAGGTGGTGCGCCAGATACAGGAGGTGCTCGATCCTTACTGCTTCGCCATGGTGGAGGTCAACCCAGAAGCGCGCGTCAAGGTGATTCGGGGCCCGGCAGCCGCCGAGCTGGTACAGAATGGCTGGAAAACGTTTCTCGTAAAAGTCCATAACCAGGCGGCTGTCAACTCAGTGTTGGAAGCGGAAAGCCCCAATTCGGGACCCCTGTTGCACCGCTCGACGGGCTCGCCGACGCGAAAAGACGAAAACGTCATCGCTCCCGGCGAAGCCGCCAGCCGTTTCCTGGAGCTTTCCATGTACCGGCAACGCCCCATGGCCAAGCAGCTTTCAGGTCTGGGTCTCGAGTACGCCATCTTGCAAATCTACACGAAGGTTTCCGGCCCGCATGAGGCCAAGATCGGGTTCCACATCGGACAGGGCACGCAGGACATCGGCCACCGCAACGCGGTCGACGTATTGTTCAACTGCTGGCCTTCAGTGAAAGTCGTGTTTCGCATCCAGGATGAGGACGGCTCGCCTGCCATGGCTTCGCTGGTGATCAGCGACGGCGTCGAGCGAGTACTGGAGGATCCTCAAAAGAACCCTTTCCCTGACAACTACCGCCTGACGCTGGCCTACCGGCGCAACTGGGAAGAAGGCAAGTTCGAGGGAGCGGAAGACAAGCGTGGCACCAAGCGGCTGATTGGCCTTTACCCCCTGCCTTCCCGGCGTCACGCCGGAGCGGATGAGTTTCCAGATTTCTTCTTTCATCCACAGGTGTACCGCGCTGACGGCGAACACGTCTATCTGCCACCCGGGAACTACCAAATCGTCTTCGGACGCGGTCCCGAATATCTGCCTCAGTCACAGCCGGTGAAAGTGCCTGTCGGAACCAAAACCATGGAGGTTTCGTTGCGCCTGAAACGCTGGATCCATTTGGCACGGCAGGGGTGGTACAGCGGCGATCATCACGTGCACGCTGCCGGCTGCAGCCACTACGAGAGCCCAGAGGAAGGTGTCCGTCCGGAGCACATGTGGCGGCAAGCGGTTGGCGAGGACCTGAATGTCGCCTGCGTTCTGAGTTGGGGACCTTGTTGGTACCATCAGAAAACTTACTTCAAAGGCAAGACACATCCGCTGTCGAACGATCGAAACGTGATGCGCTACGACGTCGAGGTTTCCGGCTTCCCTTCTTCGCATGCAGGCCACGTTTGTCTGCTGCGATTGAAAGAAGACGACTATCCAGGCACGACGAAGATTGGAGACTGGCCAAGCTGGACGCTGCCAATCCTGGAATGGGCCCGTAGCCAAGGCGGAGCCGTGGGTTATGCGCATTCGGGTTGGGGATTGGAACCCACCGAACCGGTTGCAGCCTTACCGAATTACGTTCAGCCTAAGTACGATGGCATCGGTGCTAACGAATATATCGTTACGGTCGCAAACAACGCGGTTGACTTCTATTCGGCTGGCGATACGCCCCTGCCTTGGGAACTAAACATGTGGTACCACACGCTGAATACCGGCTTCAGGGTTCGTCTCAGCGGCGAGACTGATTTCCCGTGTATTTTCGACGATCGTGTTGGACTGGCCAGGAGCTACGCCCAGCTTGACGGCAAACTGGACTTCGACCGGTTCGTCGATGCCATTCGGGATGGGCGAAGCTACGTATCGGAAGGCCGATCGCACCTCATCGATTTCCGCGTCAACGGCGCCCAGCTCGGAACGAGACAAAGCCAACTCGATTTGACGGGTCCCCAGAAGGTCCAGATCAGCGCCCGTGCTGCTGCCTACCTACCGCCAGTGCAAGACGAAATCGGAGCCATCATCGCTTCACGGGTGGCCCACCTGCCACCTTACTGGGACATCGAAAGAGCGCGGGTCGGCAAGAGCCGCAACGTGACGGTGGAGCTGGTCGTCAACGGCGAAGGGGTGGATCGCAAGGAAATGGTTGCGGATGGCCAATGGCGGGATGTGAGCTTCGAACGATCCGTTGACCGCTCCAGCTGGATGGCTCTGCGAGTACTCTACAGCTCCCACACAAATCCGATCTTCGTCCTCGTCAATGGCAAGCCGATTCGCGCTTCGCGGCGCAGCGCCGAATGGTGCCGCCGTGGGGTGGACCGCTGCTGGGAGATGAAGCGGCCAAAGATCCGTAACGAGGAAACAAAGGCGGCTGAAGCAGCTTACGACAAAGCGCGTCAGGTCTACGAGCGGATCCTTGAAGAAAGCCCGGAAGGGTGAACCCTAGACCGCAGACCGTGCATCGAAACCTTGGCAAGGATGCGACTCGCATCGCTACAGTCGAGGCAAGCTACCCTCGCGGCTTTTGGGCTGCTCCAGGCTTTTCTGCGTCGTCGACAAACCGTGCCTGGCCTCGACTCGCAGCGATGACGCGTTCGCCAACGTCTGCCGGCACGGTGATGCGGATGCTGGGTGCCTTTGCCATGGTTAGCCGCGCCACCCGGTGAAAGAGGAAGTATTTGCCCTGCGTCCCCGTGACGTCGCTCCAGGGCACGCTGAAGGGCGCATGGCCGATGCTGAACAGGCGCAACATCGAGAAGTGAAGGTGGGAATACCCTGCCCTGAGCCTCATGACGTTCTTGTTTCGAAGTCGGCCCACGGCTCCTTGCGTGATTCGAAAGAGCTGGCCCTCCATGATGTCTGACTGAGGGTAGAGCTTCGCCAGTTTACGCCAACCGCTCAGGTAACTGACGATTGGCTGGACGGCAATGAAGATCGCCAGGCCGAAGACCGTGAGAAACACAAAGGAGATGGAAGCCGGCATTCCTGAGTTTGCTTTCGGCGGAACTTCGCCGGCGGTTGTTGCCTGCGCGCCCACCTCCGCGACGCAGACCAGCAGCGCTGCCAGGAAACGCGTGCCAGCGGCAAGGAACGCGGACGTGATGTCCTTCCGCAACGCTTGTTCATCGGGGTTCAACATGTTGGCCCCACAGCTCCTTCCTGTTCCCAACGCCAGCTCGCCGCATTGGGAATTTTGGATCTCGATAGCCTCTGCTTGACTGTCTCCCTCAACCCGCGTTGGGCGTCGCCCGAAGGACCGCGTCCCACCATACTCCAAAACAAATTGAGCGAAGAGCTTGGACCAGGCGATCAATGATGAGCGACGGGAATTCCCACTGCCGTTTCCCAGCGGACGGTGGAGGCGGAGCCAAGGTGGGCTCAGGGTGAAGTTCCGGCTTCTTCGGAACAAACTCGGGTCGGCAAGCGGCCAGCGTTCTAGTCCGCGAACTCTAATTGAACAGGCTGGCGGATGATGTGCCGTTCGTGGCCGAGGTTCAGGAGCAGCTGAATGGCTTTCCGTTCGGCGGCGCCATAGTTCAGCGTCCGGTCGTTGACGTACATGCCGACGAACTTGTCAGCCAGCTCGGGTTCCATGTCACGAGCGAACTGCATGGCGTAGTTCAACGCGGCTTCCCGATGCTCCAGCGCATACTCGATGCTCCGGCGCAAGATTTTCGAGATCGTGCCAATCAGCTCCCGACCGAGGTCTTTTCGAATGACGTTCCCGCCCAGCGGCAGCGGCAGCTGGGTTTCCTTGTGCCACCATTCGCCGAGGTCGACAACCTTGTGCAGCCCAAGGCTCGGATACGTGAGTTGCCCTTCGTGGATGACCAGGCCGGCATCCGCCTTGCCGTGTGCCACGGCTTCGAAGATCTTGTCGAAAGGCACAACCAAGGGGCGGAAGTCTGGCTCGAAGATGCGCAGGATCAGAAAAGCAGTCGTCATCTCTCCTGGCACCGCTACCACTTTGCCTTTGAGCTCTTGCGGTTTCATCGGCGATTCTGAGACGACCAGCGGGCCGTAGCGGTCTCCCATGCTGGCACCGCTGCTCAGCAGGGCGTATTTGTCAGCCAGATAAGCGTAGGCGTGAAACGAGACGGCCGTGACTTCGTACTCGCCGTTCAGAGCCTTTTGGTTCAGCGTTTCGATATCGCTCAGAACGTGGCTGAATTTGAGGTCGCCGGTTTTGATCTTGTTGGTCGCCAGAGCGTAAAACATGAAGGCGTCGTCTGAATCGGGGCTGTGGGCAACCGTGATCTGCCTGATCGTCATAAGAAGACAAGGCTCCTCCCTAACCGGCGGCCTGCAAATCGTTTTTGAAGGGTCTGCAGAGCGGGAATTAAGAAACGAAGCTCCCCTTTCGAAGAGCAGAGATAGTAGCTGGAAAGAGGGGGCCGCGCAATCGATATCTTGCCCGCGAACTGCCCCACAAGCCCAGGGCGAACGCATCTAAAGAGGGCTGGACAAATCTGCATCCATATGCTATGACGACAAGGGGAAATAGCTCCAATGCGATCTCCGGAGCCCTTGTTCATGTCCCCACTCAAGCCCACCGCCAGC
>Ga0194132_10009417_pt1 | contig 13456 bp, 13 predicted proteins | sample TA2KigOf80mmetaG_FD_148612 | JGI IMG/M metagenome (GOLD analysis project Ga0194132, IMG submission 148612) | Freshwater microbial communities from Lake Tanganyika, Tanzania - TA2015054 Kigoma Offshore 80m | ecosystem: Environmental > Aquatic > Freshwater > Lake | place: Tanzania: Lake... | reverse complement strand
TGGCTAGGGAGGCTTCTGCGTGCCCTCGTCATGGCGCTCGTCTATCGAGCGACCGCGCCCTCGCCAGCCTGAAAAACCAGCGGCGGAAGTTCTTCACGGACGACTAAGACCATCCAAACCCGCTAACGCATACGTAATCAAAACATAGGCCCATCGCACTGCTAAGGCGATCGAGAACAGCAATATAAGACGTCGGCTCAACTGTGAACTAGCGGGGCCTATCCATGCCGAATTCTCGAGCCCGGCTACCGATGCACCCATCTTCAATAACCCGGCAAACGGCTAGCTTTTCGAAGTCGCGTTTTCACTCTTAATCTCGTGCCGCCGAGCAAACGATCTTGGCAATCCGCGCGATGCTCGAATCCTCGAGATATGGGTGCATTGGAAGGCTAAGGACGCGTCTGGCCAGACGCTCGGACACGGGGCAAGATCCTTCGCCGCCGCCGAAGTCGCGGTATGCCGCCTGGAGATGCATCGGGATCGGATAATAGATTGCCGTTGGGATGCTATGATCCTTCAACGCGGCCGCGATTGCGTCGCGGCGATCTGACTGAATTGTGTATTGGGCCCACGCCGAGCGGTAGCCAGGCGGAATTTCAGGAGTCTCGACGGCACGGCCCAGGGCGGCAGTGTACTTCTCCGCCACCGCCCGGCGACGCTCCAACTCGTCCTCGAACACGTCGAGCTTCGCCAGGATCACCGCGGCCTGTATTGTGTCAAAGCGCGCGTTGAGCCCGATCCGCTCGACTTGATACTTGGACTTGCCCTGGCCGTGGACGCGAATTGAGACTAGTTTGGCCATTATCGCATCGTCGTCGAGAAACACCGCGCCGCCGTCGCCGTAGCAGCCGAGCGGCTTGGCCGGAAAGAAGCTCGTGGCGGTGATCGGCGCGAGGCTGCCAATGCGCTTATTGTTGACCGCGCCGCCGACGCTCTGGGCCGCGTCGGCGATGAGAATCATCCCCTCGGCCTCGCAGATTGCGTTGAGAGCCGCGTAATCCGCGGCGAGGCCGAACAGGTCTACCGCGATCACGGCGCGCGGCCGCAGCCGCCCTGCCGTCTTCACCGCGGAGATTTCGGCGCGGAGATGCGCGATATCGATGTTGAACTGGCGTGGATGCACGTCGACATAAACCGGCCGCGCTCCGACTAGCACGACCACTTCGGCCGTGGCGGTGAAGGTGAAAGTTGGAAGAAACACCGCATCGCCGGGGCCGATGCCGAGCGCCATCAGCGGCGCGACCAACGCATCGGTCCCGCTGGAGACCGAAAGGCAGTGCTTATTGCCAACGAAGGCGGCGAGGCGCTTTTCGCATTCCGCCACTTCTGGTCCCATGATGTACTGCCCGTGATCGAGCACACGGCGGATGCCGGCGTCGACCTTGTCCTTGATGACCGCGTATTGGCTCTTGAGATCGACGAAGGGAACGGGATTCATTGTGCCTAGTGACCTACTTGCTTTCGATGAGTTCGAGTGTGCCGGCCCACTCGCGATAGCGCTCGCCCGTGCGCGGACAGATGAGATCGGCGCCGAGCACGTCGCCGGCGCGGCTCACCCAGCCGCGCCGCCGAGCCGGATTGCCGTATACGAGTCCGAAATCGGGCACATCGGCAGTAACGACGGCACCAGCACCGATCATCGCAAATCGCCCGATGGTAACGCCGCAGACAATGGTGGCATTGGCGCCGATCGTGGCCCCGCGCTTCACCAGCGTGGGCGAGAATTCCGACTTGCGCTCCACGAAGGCCCTGGGCGTCAGTACGTTCGTGAAGACGCAGGACGGTCCGCAGAAGACCTCATCTTCCAGTGTGACAGCTTCGTAAATCGACACGTTGTTCTGGATCTTGCAGCGCGCGCCGATCCGCACTCGCTGGCCGACCATGACGTTCTGCCCGAGCACGCAACCCGGACCGATTCTCGCGCCCGCGCAAACATGCGTGAAGTGCCAGATCCTGGCCCCCAGCCCGATCTCGACGTCGGTGTCGATGACGGCCGTGGGGTGAGCAAAGTGGTCGGTCACAAAGAGAGTCTCACGCGCAGGCGCCGCGTCTAGAGGTAGGGCGCGCGGGCGGCGCACCGCGCAACGTAGGCATGATAGAGCGGTCCGTGTCGTACAGGGTCTGGTGCCGAGGTTCAAGGCGTCCGGCTGTGATCGAACCGACTGCTCGGACGAAAAAGTCGCCCGTGAAGAACCCTGAGCGCCTTGGTATGGGCGGCGTTCGGTCGGTCTCGTAGTAATCGATTCCGCAAGGAACCGGAGTGCTGATGCCGGGTTTCTTGCGATTTGGGATTCCCGTTTGGGTCGGTTCGTGATTCGGTCGGTGCCGGGTTGGGCATCGGGGGATCGCGATGAGCAAGCCGCGCGACGAGCGACAGGACGACCTGTTCCGGCCGGCGTTGGACGGGATCATCAACCTGGAGCACCCGCTGGTCCGGCTGGCCGGCGAGATCGACTGGGCCTTCCTCGATCGGCGCTTCGGCTCGGTGTGCCGCGCGGGCTCGGGCCAGCCGCCACTGCCGACGCGGCTGGTCGCCGGGTTGTTCATCCTGAAGCACATGCACGACCTGTCGGACGAGGTGCTGTGCGCACGTTGGTTGGAGAACCCGTACTTCCAGTACTTCTGCGGCGAGGTGACGTTCCGGCACGAGCCGCCGTTTGACCGCTCGTCACTGACGCGCTGGCGCCAGCGGCTGGGCGAGGCGGAACTGGTGGCCCTGCTGCAGGAGAGCCTGTCGGTGGCGCACAAGACCGGCGCGCTGGCGACCCGCGATCTGGAGCGGGTCGTGGTGGACACGACGGTACAGCCGAAGGCGATCGCGCACCCGACCGATGCGCGGCTGATGCACCGGGCGTTGGTCAAGTTGGTGGTTCTGGCCCGCAAGGAGGGTGTTCCGCTGCGCCAGAGCTATCTGCGGCTCGCCAAGCGCGCGGCGATCATGGTCGGGCGCTATGTCCATGCGCACCAGTTCAAGCGCGCCCGGCGTCAGCTCAAGTTCCTGCGCACCCGGCTCGGGCGCGTGATCCGCGACATCGACCGCAGGATCGAGGGCGACCCTGAGCGCCAGGATCGCTTCCGCTCCCTGCTCGGGCTCGCCCGCCGGGTGCGCGCGCAGGATCAGCGACAGCGCGGCCAGAAGGTCTATGCCCTGCACGCACCGGAGGTCGAGTGCATCGGCAAAGGCAAGGCGAGAGCCCCTTACGAGTTCGGCTGCAAGGTCTCGGTCGCCACCCCGGTCACCAAGCCCAGGGGCGGCCAGTTCGTGCTCCACGCCAAGGCGCTCCACGGCAACCCGTTCGACGGCCACACGCTCGGTCCCGTGATCGCCGACATGACCCGCCTCACCGGCGTCGAGCCACGCCGCATCCACGTCGATAAGGGCTATCGCGGCCACAACCATCCCAACCGCTTCAAGGTCTGGATCTCCGGCCAGCCGCGCCGCGTGACCGCGATCATCCGCCGCGAGATGAGACGCCGTGCCGCCGTCGAACCCGTGATCGGCCATCTCAAGGCCGAGCACCGCATGGACCGCAACCATCTCAAGGACCGCGACGGCGACCGCGCCAACGCCGTCCTCGCCGCCGCCGGCTACAACTTCCGCCTCCTCATCCGCTGGCTCGGGAGGCTTCTGCGTGCCCTCTTCCTGGCGTTCGTCTATCGAACACCCACGACACTGCCAGCCTGAAAAACCAGCGGCGGAAGTTCTTCACGGGCGACTCGTGAGGCGGCGGTCGAAAGCAACCCTCAGATCAGTTCTGTGCGGTTCACACGGCCTTGTTGACACTAATCTGCCAAAAGACTTAACAAATCAGGTTGGCAACGTAGACGCGATGGTCTGCATTTGGTGCGGCGGGGAGAGGGCCGTGAGTGACACAGTCACCCTGATCCTAAACGCACTTACCCTGATCAGCATCTTGATGCTCGTCGGGCTCGGACTTGCGATCATTTTTGGCCTCATGGGCGTCATCAACATGGCCCATGGCGAATTTGTGACGTTCGGGGCGTTTACCCTATCCCTGCTGCAAACAGCCGGGGGAAACTACTGGATGGCGCTTGTGCTCGCGCCCATCGTCGGCGCCACGGCCGGGTTCGTGCTCGAAAGATCGATCATCCAGCACCTTTACACGCGCCCGCTTGCGACGATACTCGCGACCTGGGGCGTGAGCCTAATCATCCAGCAATCGCTGCAGTTGATCCTCGGAGCCGGGCCACGCCAAGGAACCGGGCCGATCAGTGGCGCGGTAAATTTTCTCGGCGCCGATTATCCGGCCTATCGGCTCATGCTGATTGCCTTTGCCGCGGTCATCGTGGCCGTCGTCATCGCGATGTTCCGCTACACCAGATTCGGCCTCGATCTAAGGGCCGTGATCCAGGATCGGGACATGGCTGAGGCTCTGGGGATCGACACGCGGCGGGTCTGCACGATCGCGTTCGCGTCGGGGGCGGCCTTGGCATCAATTGCCGGCGTCCTCATCGCGCCGATGACCAAGGTCATCGCGCTCATGGGTGCTTCGTATCTGGCGCCGTCCTTCTTCGTCGTCATCGTCGGCGGGGCGGGCAGCATTGCCGGGGTCGCGGCTGGCAGCGCCGTGGTCGGTGGCCTGGAGACCGTTCTCAACTACGAGGTCCCCGCAACGGTATCGCAGGCTATCGTCCTCATCACTGCCGTTGTCCTCGTCCGCTTCCGGCCTCGTGGCCTAGTGCCGTCGTGACGTCAGTCGACCAGTCCCTTCCGCGCAGGACCGCCTGGCCGAAGGGTTGGCTCGTCCTGAGCGCTGGGCTTCTTGTTCTAGTGCTCCTGTACCCGACTTGGACCGACCCCTACAGCCTCACGGTGCTGCGGGATGCGATGATCTTCGCCCTCTTCGCCGTTAGCCTCGACTACATGTGGGGCAAATCGGGCGTGCTGAGCTTTGGGCATGCGGCGTTCTTCGGCATCGGCGCCTACGCAATGCCGATCATTGGCCCAATGGTGCCCACGGCCAATGCCGCGCTCGTCGCCCTTCTCGCGGGCGTCGCGGTCGCGGGCATCGTCGCGTTCGTGGTCGGCTACTTCCTGATTTTCGGAGGGGTCCGCGGACCCTATTTCACGATCGTTACGCTGGCTCTGTGCCTGGTGGCGCAGCATATCGCGATCGGCTGGTCGGAGATGACCGGAGGCGATGCAGGACTGATCGGCGCGCCCCCGTTCGGGATCGAGATGTTCGGCCTGAGTTATCTCATTCTCGATTCGGTCGAGCAGTACTATCTCGTGACGGCGATCCTGACGGCCACGCTCTGCGTTCTTTGGTTGGCCTGCGGTGGGCACTACGGACGCGTGCTGGCCGCCATCCAGGACAACGAGGTCCGCGCAAGAACGCTCGGGTACAACACGTCCGGATATCTTCTGGTCGTGTTTGTGATCTCGTGCATGTTGGCTGCGGTGGCGGGGGCCCTGTACGCCGTCGTCTCCGGGTACGTCGCGCCGGACTCCGTGGGTCTGTTGCTGTCGACGCAGGTCGTCGTCTGGGTCGCCGTAGGCGGGCGCGGCACCCTGCTTGGACCCGTCATTGGCGCCTTCCTCGCCATACGGCTGCAGCAAGTCGTCAGCAGCATCGATTTCCGACTCTGGCCCCTGGTCGTCGGTGCGTTCTTCGTCGCCATGGTTTTCCTGTTCCCGGATGGCGTCCTGCCGCTGGTCAGGCGCTGGATGGCACGCGCGTGGGGTCGGCTCGTGCCGAGCAGTGGCGCCAGATGACGACCGAGACCCTGCTCCGCGCCAGGGATCTGGCGATCCGGTTCGGCGGCGTTGCTGCAGTGCAGGGCGTAAGCCTATCACTTAGTGACGGCGAGCTTCGATGCATCATCGGCCCGAACGGCGCGGGCAAGAGCACGCTGTTCAATCTCCTTGCCGGAAGCCTGAAGCCGGACCACGGGACCATCGAGTTCGGCGGCCGCTCCATCGTCGGACTCGCGGTCCACGAGTTCGCCCGCGTCGGTATCGCCCGAAAGTTTCAGGTGCCGAGCCTGTTCACCAGCCTGACGGTGCGTGAAAATCTGAGCGTGGCGAGCCGTGTCCGCGAAGGCGCGATGAACCGTGAAGCGCGAATCGAGCGCACGCTCGTCGATCTGGAGCTCGAGGATTGCGTCAACGTACTAGCGGGCGAACTCCCTCACGGCCAGAAACAGTGGCTCGAAATAGGCATGGCCTTGATGTCCCGACCGAGGCTTCTGCTGCTTGACGAACCGACCGCCGGGATGGGTCCGGAGGAAACGCAGAAGACCGCGCGCCTGCTTCTGGGTCTCGCTAGCTCATTGACCATCGTGGTCATCGAGCACGACATGTACTTCGTGCGCGCACTCGCTAGTCCGACCCTGGTGCTGCATCAAGGTCAGATCATTGCCGAGGGCAATTTCGCCGACATCGAGCGGAACGACCTGGTGCGCGACGTCTACCTGGGGCGCCAGTGACCATGTTGCGGGTCGCCGCCATCCACGCGGCATATGGGTCGGTACCCGTGCTCAACGGCATTGATCTGGGACTCGAACGGGGCGAGATCCTGGCTCTGCTCGGACGCAACGGTGTCGGCAAGACGACCCTGATGCGCGTCTTGATCGGCGTGCTGAAGGCCACGTCTGGCACCATCGAACTGGCCGGCCAGGAAGTGAGCCGTTTGGCACCCCATCGCATCGCCCACCTCGGTATCGCCTACGTGCCGCAAGGTCGCGGCATTTTTCCCCGCCTTTCCGTCCTGGAGAACCTGAAGGTGGGCACGCGCGCGCGAGGTGACGGCAAGGAGATCGTCCCGGAGGAAATATTCGTTTACTTCCCGGTGCTAAAGGCACGGCTGACCCAGACAGGCGGTACGTTATCCGGCGGCGAGCAGCAGATGCTGGCGTTCGCCAGGGCGCTGTGCGGCGCGCCGAAGGTCATGCTGCTCGACGAACCTTCGGAGGGCATCCAGCCGAACATCGTGCAGGAACTGGGCCGGCTCATCGCGACCTTCGCCTCGGAGCGGGGCATAGCCGTCATCCTGGTGGAACAGAACATCGACCTGGCGCTGCAAGTGGCGCATCGGGCCACGATTATGGAGAAAGGTCGCATCGTCCACGAAGGACGGCCGGAAGAACTTCGCGACGAGGCCGTTTTGCGACGGTACCTCGCGATTTGACGAAAAGCGGAGGAATGGTCCTGCCGCTAAATGAGGGGGCACCCATGGCACAAACTAGGATTTCGCGTCGCAAAGCGTTGAAGGGGCTGGGGACCGCCGTCGCCGCCGCGTCCGCATCGTTCGGCTTCCCAGCCATTCTCAAGGCTCAGGACGTCGTGAAGATCGGCTTCCTGACCGCGCTGACGGGTCTGGAAACCATTCTCGGCGAAACACAGCTTCATTGCTTCGAGCTTGCGGTCGACGATGTCAACGCGGCGGGAGGCGCCGGTGGACGCAAACTCGAGTACATCGTCGAGGACGACCAGACGACGACACAGGGTGCGATCGACAAGGCCCGCAAGCTGATGGGCAAGGACAACGTCGACAGCATCATTGGTATGATCGCGAGCCTGGAGCGCGTCGCCGCGCTGAGCGTGACCAGCCCAGCGAAGAAGCTGCTCATCTACACGACCTATTACGAGGGCGGCGAGTGCGACAAGTATCTGGTGTGCACCGGCCAGGTGCCCAACCAGCAGATCGACCCCATGATCCCCTGGGTCACCCAGAACATGGGCAAGACCGTCTACGTCATGGGGTCGGATTACATCTGGCCGCGCGGCAGCACGGATACGCTGAAGGTCGCGCTGGAAGCGAACGGGGCATCGCTCGTCGGCGCCGACTTCTTCCCGTTCGGCACGCAGGATTTTGGACCAGCCTTTCAGAAGGTCAAAAGTGCTAACCCGGACATCTTATGGCTGATGTTCGCCGGGTCCGACTCGATCGTGTCAGTCAAGCAGTACCGCAGCTTCGACATGAAGCCGCAACTTATCTACCACGGCTGGGATGAGACGATCCTCGAGGCTCTCCCCGCGGAGGAGCAGGAGGGCATCATCGCGAGCCAAGCGTATTTCCAACAGCTCGACAACCCGGTGAACAATGGCTTCAAGGAGCGGTTCGCGGCCAAATTCGGTTCCGCCTCGCCGATCAACGCCATCGGCGAGGCAACTTATGACGCCGTGTGGCTCTATGCGAAGGCGATCGAGCTCGCGGACTCGGTTGACCCGGAAAAGGTCATCCCGGCCATGAGCCAGGTCGAGTTCGACGCGCCACAGGGGCACGTGAACCTGCTTGCCAGCAACAATCACATGCGCTGCAACAGCATCATGGCCCGCGTCACCAAGGACCGGACGTTCGAGATCGTCGAGAATTACGGGCAGATCGATCCGCACGTTCCGGATTGCAGTCTGGCCTAGGGAATCGACCGGCCCGGCACAGCGTGTTCTATGTGCCGGGCCGGGTTCCGTTGATGATCCAAGTGCAGCACTAGAATGACACCCGATCTCGCCACCGGCACGCTGACCGATATCGGGCGCCAGCTTGCGCGGCGACACATCGGCGCCGAGGAACTCGCCCGGCTCCAGCTCGACCGCATCGCCGCCCTCAACGCCGGGATCGGAGCCTTGTCGGACGTCCTGGCTGAGACGGCAATCACCGAGGCGAAGGCCGTCGACCGCGCGCGGGAGAGGGGCAGGCCCCTGGGACCGCTCGCAGGTATACCAGTGGCTTCGAAGGACATCATCGACACGACACCGGCCGTCTGCTCGGCCGGCCTTCCATTCCTGCGCGACCGCAGACCCAAGTGCGACGCGGAGGTGGTGCGCCGGTTGCGCCGAGCCGGCGCGGTCATCGTCGGCGTCACGGAAACCGATCCCGGCGCGTTCGGGGTTCGGACTGCCTCCGTGACCCACCCGCAGGCGCCGACCCTGACGGTCGGAGGTTCCAGCGGCGGCTCGGGGGCGGCGCTCGCTGCCGGCTTCTGCTTCGCCACCCTGGGTACCGATACGGGGGGCAGCATTCGCATCCCCGCCGCCTGCTGCCAGATCGTGGGACTGAAGCCCACGCGCACGCGCGTTTCGACCGAGGGCGTGATGCCGCTCGTCTGGTCGCTCGACCACGTCGGCCCCATGACGCGATCGGCCCGTGACCTGGCTGCGGTTCAGGCGGTGCTCGATCCGCGCTTTGCCCACACAGCGACCCGGAAGCGCCGCTGGGCCGTGGGTTTTGACCCCCGTTACGCGGCCGATGCTTCGCCCCTCGCCGCCAAGGCCATCGAGCGTACGCTCAAGGCAGCGCGCGCCGCGCACATTGGTGTCCGCGAGGTCAGGATGCCGGCGCCCGACGACATTCTCGACGTTCATCTCGTGGTGTTCTGCGCCGAAAGCGCGGCCTACCATTTTCAGGCGTACCCGGACAGGCGCAACGACTATCCGGCCGGGCCGCGCCACTTGCTGTCGATGGCTCGGAGTCACACCGGGTACGAGTACGTCCAGGCCATGCGCCAGCGGGCTGAGATTACCGCCCGCATGCAGGCCCTATACGACGACGTGGACGCCATCATCGTCCCGACCCTCCCGGTCGAGCCGCCACCCAAGAAGGCGGAACAAGTCGAGGTCGCTGGCCGGCCGGTCGACTTCACCTGGGCACTCATCCGCTACACATGCCTGTTCAACCAGACTGGCAACCCGGTGGTGAGTCTGCCGGCAGTGGCCAAGGCGCCAGGTGTCGGTGCCAGCGTTCAGGTCGTCGGTCCGCTCGACCGCGATGCGGATACGATTGCGTTGGCGGTGAAGCTTGAAGCCGCGCTCGGCCTTGCCATTGACCGGCGCCTAAGCGTGTGAAGCGCCATCGCGTTCGGCGGTCCGGCGTGAGGATGTCATGATCGGTCTGGAGGAATGGTGCGATGCCCGCCGTCGAGATCAACTGTGCCGTCGCGCAAATGGACTGTGTTTTCGGTGAGATTCAACCCAACCTGAACAAGATCGACGCCATGGCACGTCAGGCCAAGGCACTCTGAGCCGACATCATCGTCTTTCCTGAGTGCGCAACAACGGGGTACTTCATCGGCGACAAGATCGGCCGTTTGGCGGAGTCACCGGGCGGACCGCAGTCGCAGGTGCTTGGCGCCATCGCCAAGGCGTGCGGCCTTCATCTCGCCTGCGGGCTCTACAGGTGCGAGAACGGCGCGGTCAGCAACTCAAAGCAGCTCTTCGCGCCGGACGGGCGCATGCTCGCGAACTATCGCAAGGTGCAGCTCTTCGCCGCCGAGCGCACCATGTATCAGGCGGCGATCGGCCGGTCGTCGTCGATACCACGCTGGGCAAGCTTGGCATAACGATCTGCTACGACCTGATCTTCCCGGAATACATCCAGAGGCTTGTCGAACTGGGTGCCAACGTCGTCATCAACAGCACGAACTGGATCAACGATTCCTACCAGCGCGACACCTGGGCGTGGGGCGGCGAGAGGACGACCGGCCTAGTCGCGATGCGCGCGTCCGAGAACGTCATCGTCGTCGTCACGCACCAGAACGGCGACGTCAGGCGCGACGAATCGGTTGGCGAGCGCTTCGGCGACGGCCTCGTCGTCGGAGTCGTGCCACGGGGTGCGCGTGATCGTCAGCACCGTCGGGTGCAGATGCTGGGCAGGCGGTCGCGCAGGGTGTTGCGCCGCTTCGATGTAGGTCATGCGCCAGGGTCGGGCAGCCATGGCGCCACTGTGGCGGACGCAACAAGACCTAAATTCTGAAAATCACGGACTGACCGTCGTTCGTGCTGTCGCGGCGCTGTGGTGTCGTCTGGTAGTCAATTCGCGGCCACGGCGATGCAAACCATGCCTGCTGCCTCGTGGATGGCGCCCGCAGTCACTAGGGAGCGCATGGCGCGGTAGATGCTGCTCTTCTCGTATTGGTCCCTGAAGTGCTCTACCACGGCGGCACGCTTCACGCCCACCTTGCGCTCCGCCAGGAACTCGACCACGGCGCCCTCGACCTCGCCCATGCGCTTACCCTTCGGGGCCTTCTCTGGCGCGCTGGACGGGCCGACCACACGGGTGGTCGCCGCATCGCCCAACTTGGTCTGCCCAAGGGTGACCGGTTGCAGTGCAAAGCCGATGCGCTCGCCCTTGGTCGGAAGGTCGCGCTGCTTGGTGATTGCGGCGCACCGGCCTTGCGGCGTGTCCGTCACCTCGATTTCAGTGTCAACGGCCGCCCGCAGGCTGGAGTGGCCCCGCGCGCCCTTCGCTGCGTCCTTCCCGCTGCGATGGATCAGCAGGAAGTGCGCGCCGGTCTCCAGGCGGATGCGGTCGAAGCGACCGACGACAAGGCCCATGTCCTCGCCGCCTTCGTCGGCGTGACGCGCGTTGTGTCGGCGATAAGGGCAACGACGGGAGGGGTGCGCCTTGATGACGGGAAGCGGAGCGATCAACAACCCGAAACGGCCGCTGGCGATGCTCGCAGCGGCCAGCAACGTTCATCGCGGCTGCTCAACGCCCGCCAGATTGCCGCATAGGCCCCAAATGGATACCGTGATGCTCGGAACCAGGGTTTATCCAGGGAATGTCGGCTAATGCTTGCCAGCCGTTGCGTGCCTGATACCCGCAACCCACGCGAGATGGCGCCATGACACAGGATCTGACACCAAGAACTCCCACGGCATCCATGTCTATCGACATGGATTTTCCTTCGCTGTGGATCGGCACGGCCGAGTACGCGGAAGGCCCCACGGGCGCTACGGTGTTTTATTTCCCGGGCAAGGCCATCGGCGCCGTCGACGTGCGCGGCGGAGCACCCGGTGCCTACAACGTCGACTGGCTCAAGCTCGGTTACGACTTTCCCGATATCGACGCCATCGCGATCGCGGGCGGGTCGTGGTACGGGCTCGCCGCCTCGGCGGGGGTCGCGGGCGAACTCAAGCGCAGTGGCCGCAAGTCCGGGGACTGGCGGAATCTTGCGAATGTCGCTGGCGCCATCGTCTACGATCTCGGGGATCGACGCCTGAACGAGATCCATCCCGACGAACGGCTAGGTGCCGCAGCCCTGGCCGCCGCGCGCGCCGGGCGGTTCCCGCTGGGGGCCCGTGGCGCCGGCCGAATGGTGATGCAAGGATCGTACTTCGGACTCTGGCTGCATTCGGGCCAGGGCGGAGCGTTCCGGCAGATCGGGCGAACGAAGATTGCCTCGTTCGCGGTGGTCAACGCCGTTGGCGCGATCGTCGATCGCCGCGGACAGATCGTGAGCGGCGGGCAGCCCTTGGGCGTCGCGGAAACTTCAATCGACGCCCTTCTCCGGCTGGTTCCGGACCAGCTCTGCACCGTTCCCGGCTCCATCATGGGGCAACGAACGGTCGCGCCGGCCAATCCCGCTAACACGACGATCAGCGTCGTCGTCACCAACCAGCGTCTGGCGTATTCGGCCTTGCAGCGTCTCGCCGTGCAGGTGCATGCATCCATGGGCCGCGCCATCCAACCTTTCGCCACGGCAAACGATGGCGACGTACTATTCGCAGTTTCCACAGCCGAAGTCGACGACACCAACCTGCAAGCGACGGATCTTGGCACCGTCGCGTCCGAGCTGATGTGGGATGCTATCCTCGCTAGCTTTCCTGACTTGTCAGCACCGCAGGTGGCCCAAGGCTCCGTACCGGTCCCGGCGGCCCGGGCGGGAAACTACGCCTTTGCCCCAGGGGTCTCCGTTACGGTCGGTGCCCAAGGAAAGCGGATGATGATCACAAACCGCTCCGGACGCCCGATCTTCGGGATCGCCCCGAGCGAATCAATTACCTCGACGATCGATGTAGATGGCTCGTTTTCGGCGCCTGGACCATTCCTGTTGGGAGGCCGCTTCAAGACGACGCCATCGAGTGGGCGATCCGTTCTTGTCCTGAACCCTGGGCCGTGGGAACAGCGGGCACCACGCGATTAGGAGCGAGCCATTCGGACACTTCAAAGAGTCAGCCACTGAACACATTCTCAAGCGGACTCTAACCCGTAACCACAACGATTGCCGAACAGGTACCCCTTCCTTGGCGGCGATAGCTATGCGGGAATGCACAATCGAAATACATAGAATCACCTTCGGCCAATAGCGTGTCCACGCCGTCTACGTTCACGGCAAGCTGACCATTGATCACGTAGATGATCTCTGCGCCTGAATGTTTATGAGGCTCAGTCGCTCCCGCCTGTGGTTCGAACTCCGTGTAGTAGGCCTCCATTTTTCGATCGCTGACAGGGTAGTCCAGGCTCTCGAAGAAAAAGGAAGGGTTCTCTGCGCCTTGGCGATCCGGCAGGCGCAATCGGTCCTTTTTTCTGACGACGGCTACAGTCGGCTCTACTTTCAAATCAAGAAAAAAATGTTCGAGGCCTACGCCGAAGACCATGGCTATTTTAAGCAGCGTCGGGAGTGTCGGAAAAAGCTGCCCCCGCTCGATCTTCGACAACATGCCCGATGACATGCCGGTGTGCTCACCGAGCTGTACGAGCCCGAGGTTCTT
>Ga0194132_10009414_pt1 | contig 13461 bp, 14 predicted proteins | sample TA2KigOf80mmetaG_FD_148612 | JGI IMG/M metagenome (GOLD analysis project Ga0194132, IMG submission 148612) | Freshwater microbial communities from Lake Tanganyika, Tanzania - TA2015054 Kigoma Offshore 80m | ecosystem: Environmental > Aquatic > Freshwater > Lake | place: Tanzania: Lake... | reverse complement strand
CTTCAAGGCCCCCGCGCGCCCGGCCGGCGTGGAATTCTTGCGCCGCGGCGCGGTGTAGGACTCCGTCATCGGCTGCCAATACGGGATCAAGTGGTGCCTGCCGTTGCCGATCAGGTCGGAACGCCCCATTTTCCTCATCGCCTCCCGCAGCATTGGCCAGTTGGCCGGGTCGTGGTAGCGCAGGAAGGCCTTGTGCAAACGCCGACGTTTCTCGCCGCGCACGATGTCCACGTGTTCCGAGTCGCGCGTCACCTTGCGCAAGGGGTTGCGGCCGGTGTGATACATCGCCGTGGCGGTGGCCATGGGCGAGGGGTAGAAAGTCTGCACCTGGTCGGCGCGAAAGCCGTTCTCCTTCAGCCACACGGCGAGGTTGAGCATGTCCTCGTCGCTGGTGCCCGGGTGCGCGGCGATGAAATAGGGCACGAGGAACTGCTTCTTGCCTGCTTCGAGCGAATACTGGTCGAACATCTTCTTGAAGGCGTCGTAGGTGCCCACGCCCGGCTTCATCATCTTGGAGAGCGGGCCCGGCTCGGTGTGCTCGGGGGCGATCTTCAGGTAGCCGCCGACATGGTGGGTGACCAGTTCCTTCACGTACTCGGGCGATTCGATGGCGAGGTCGTAGCGCAGCCCCGAGCCGATCAGCACCTTCTTGATGCCGGGCAGGGCGCGCGCACGGCGATAGAGGTGGATCAGCGCGGCATGGCTGGTGTTGAGGTTCTGGCAGATGCCCGGGTACACGCAGGAGGGCTTTCGGCAGGCCGCCTCGATCTCCGGCGACTTGCAGCCGATGCGGTACATGTTGGCGGTGGGGCCGCCGAGGTCGGAGATCACGCCGGTGAAGCCCTTCACCGAGTCGCGGATGGTCTCGAGCTCCCGGATCACCGAATCCTCCGAGCGGCTCTGGATGATGCGGCCCTCGTGCTCGGTGATGGAGCAGAAGGTGCAGCCGCCGAAGCAGCCGCGCATGATGTTCACCGAGAAGCGGATCATCTCCCAGGCCGGGATCTTTGTCGCGCCGTCGTGGCCGCCGTGCCGGTCGGCATATACCGGATGCGGCGCTCGTGCGTAGGGCAGGTCGAAGACATGGTCCATCTCGGCCGTGGTGAGCGGGATGGGCGGCGGGTTGATCCACACGTCGCGCGCGGTGCTGCCTTCACCATGGGCCTGCACCAGCGCGCGCGCGTTGCCGGGGTTGGTCTCGAGATGCAGCACGCGGTTGGCATGCGCGTAGAGCACCGGATCGGCCTTGACCTGCTCGTAGGAGGGCAAGCGGATCACGGAGCGCTCGCGCGGCGGGGCCCGCAGTTTTCCCGGCGGGCTTTCCGGCGCGCGCTCGGCGAGCTTCGAGTTCGGCGCGAAGGTGAGCGGCCTTGTATTGCCCGCCGCTCCGGCGCTCGTCGCGGCCGGGGCATCGCCGGTCACGCAGGCGGCGCCCTGCGCCTTCGCCGTCTCCGAAATCATCTGGTACGGGCTGATGTGCGAATCGATGCGCAGCGGCTCATCGACGCTGGTCGAATCGATCTCGTACCACCCCTCGGGAGTCGCGTGCTGCACGAAGCAGGTGCCATGGATGTCGGTCATCTCGGCGACCGGTTCCTTCTTCGCCAACCGATGCGCGATCTCGACGATGGCGCGCTCGGCGTTGCCGTAGAGCAGCAGGTCGCATTTGGCATCCACCACGATGGAGCGGCGAACCTTGTCCGACCAGAAGTCGTAGTGCGCGATGCGCCTGAGCGATCCCTCGATGCCGCCGAGGATGATGGGCACGTCCCTGAATGCCTCGCGGCAGCGCTGCGAGTAGACGATGGCCGCGCGGTCGGGGCGCCGGCCCGCGGCACCGCCCGGCGTGTAGGCGTCGTCCGAGCGGATCTTGCGGTCGGCGGTGTAGCGGTTGATCATCGAATCCATGTTGCCGGCGGTGACGCCGAAGAACAGGTTCGGCCGGCCAAGTGACTTGAATGCTTCAGCGCTGTGCCAGTCGGGCTGCGCGATGATGCCGACGCGAAAGCCCTGCGCCTCCAGCACCCGTCCGATGACCGCCATGCCGAAGCTGGGGTGGTCCACGTAGGCGTCGCCGGTGACGATGATGATGTCGCAGGAATCCCAGCCGAGCGCCTCCATCTCCGCCCGGCTCATGGGCAGGAACGGCGCCGTGCCGAAGCGCGCCGCCCAGTACTTGCGGTAGCTGGTCAGCGGCTTGGCAGGGCGCGGGAAGAAGGATACGTCCGCGAGTTTCTGGTGAGGGGCGTTCATGCTTCGAGGCGGGCAGGCTGCTGTGATCGGGGACGCTAGCGCGACGCGCGCGCTGCCAGGGACACCGCGTGCGCCGGGAACGCCCTGAGGATCTTCGTGTCCACGGTGAAGAGACTGACCCCGAGCTGCTGCGCCAGGGCAACGAACTCGCAGTCGTAGGCGGAGCAGTCGCTATCGCGGGCCAGCTGCAGCACCCGCGTCGAATCGACGTCATCCTCATTGTCGGCGAGCAGATTCTCGGCTTCGGCTTGGAGCCGCTGCGCCTGTTCGAACGTGAGCTGCCCTCGGCGCATGCACCCGGTCAGGATGTTGCGGAACTCGCTGCGCCAGAGCCGGGGGGCGGCCCAGTCGGCGTCCCGGTCAAGCAGCGCTTCCGCCTTCGCGGTGTGGTCGCCGGGCAGGTAGAGATAGGCAATCACGTTGGTATCTACCACGATCACCGGCGACCCTCGCGTTTGAAGGCGTCGATGTCGCCCACCGCATACTTCGCGCGTGGCAATTCGGCGCGCAGCGCGCGCGCGCGCTCGAGCCGCTCGGCAGCGGACATCCTGTCAGGCAGCAATACCGACTCTAGGCACACGATGGCCTCGCTGTTCAGGCTGCGGCGATGCGCCTCCGCCGACGCCTTGAGGCGTTCGTAGACCTCGTCGGGGATGTTCTTGAGGGTCAGCGTCGTGGGCAATGGCGTGCTCCGGCAGGTGGTTCCATAACGGAACCATTATGGTTCCATGGCGCGCGGAAGTCAATCAGGTGCCGACGGCCGAAATCCTGTGCGCGAATGCCTGCGCGGCGGGATTGCAGTGAACCTGCGTCGGAGTCGCCGGGGCTACCAGCGCCCCGATTTCTTCAGCACCTTCTTCACCGTCTCGGGCTCGAGCACGGGCACGATGGTCATGTCGAGGACGTCGCTCCAGGTGAGCGCGAACTCGGCCATGGCCTCGACGTCGTCACCCTCGAGCAGGTCGAAGCCGCCGTTGAAATCGGCGCGCGACCACTGGCCGAGGATCTTCAGGCCCTTGGGGGGCGCAGCGCCCTGCTCCTTGAATCGCTTGAAGGCAATGCCCCTGGCCTCCATGTCGGGCTTCCACGTATAGGTCAGCATGAACTTCATGGTTCGGCTCCTTCGTACCAAGCAGTTTGGGGATTCGGGGCGATTGCCCCTGTGCCTGTGGCGGTGCTATCCGCCGTTCTTCCGCTTCATCCGTTCGGCGAGATCGGCGAAGGGGTTGAACTTCCCCGGCTGGGCCTTCGCCGCGCCGCCACCACCCGCCTGCGCGTCGAGCAGGCGCGCATGCTCGTTGTCATGGCAGTAGATGCACAGCAGCTCCCAGTTGCTGCCGTCCTGCGGGTTGTTGTCGTGGTTGCCGTCTTTGTGGTGGACGGTCAGCTCCTTCAGGCGCGAGTAGGTGAACTCGCGCGCGCACTTGGCGCAGATCCAGGGGAACAGCTTGAGGGCGCGGTCGCGGTAGGGGTCCATGGTGTGGAGGAAATTGTCGCTGGAAAGGGGGTGATGCGAGTCGCAGATCAGCCCGGCTTCTTCGCATGGAACAGCAGGATCAGCCGCCTGCGCGTGCAGCCTTCCACTTTCAGACCGGCGTCGGCGAACATCGTCTGGATGTGGTCGTAGGGGAAGAAGCGGAAATGCAGGAAGCGGTTGAAGAAGCGCTCGATGAGGCGCTGTGCCCACCATTCGCCCTTGACGAAGGTCATTCCGACCAGCGAGCCGCCGGGACGCAGGATGGCGGCGACTTCGGCGAGCGCCTGTTCCGGCTGCGGCAGCAGGTGCAGGGTGCCGCAGAAGGAGACCAGGGCCACGCTGTCGCGCCGGATCGGCAGGCGCTGCGCGTTGGCCTGCGTGAAGGCGGTGTTGCTGGCGCCGACCCTGCCGGCGTTGCCGCGCGCCACCTGCAGCATCGGGTAGGCGAGGTCGAGCCCGGCGATGAAGCCCTTGGGCGCGAGCTTCGCGAAGGCGGTGGTGAAGTTGCCCGGACCGCAGCCCAGATCGATCATCAGCTCGTCGCCGCGCGGGCGGTGCAGGTCGAGGATGTCCTGCAGCTCGCGCTCGAAGCCGCCGCCCGAGAGCGTGCCCAGCACGATGGGCTTCCAGAGCTTCGCGTAGATCGGCGCGACGAAGCCGAACAGGCGGCCGTGGAATCCGGAGGTTGGTGCAACGTCGGTGGTCATTGCGGTTGTCCCCTCGAGCAGGATGATGGTCCGGGTCGCGCCTCATCGCTTTGCTCCGCAGTGATGGTTGTCTCGTTGCGCACGCGGTGATTCCCAGCGCGGCGCCCGTTACGGCTTGAGCCGGAGCGCACGGGCGATGTCGTCCAGGCGCCGGTATTTCTGTTCCAGGGTCATCTCGAAGCCGTGTTCGAACTGGATGGTTTCCCATGGCACGATCAGCGAATCGAATCCGGCGTCGCGATAGCGGGCCAGGCCGTCGTAGGTCGGCTCGCCGCGCACGCGCGCCTCGTAGACGAAGGGATTGGTGCGTCCGGCGGCCTTGCGCAGCCGCTCGATCTCGGTCTTGATGGCGATCGACTCTTCCGCCGTCACCATCGGGCCGTACCAGCCGTCGCCCTGTCTCGCCGCGCGCGTGAGGGCACGGCCCTTGGTACCGCCGAAGATCAGGGGCACGGCGGCGGGTTCGTCGACCAGCTTGAGCTTGCGAAACGGGTAGTGCGGCCCGGCATTCTCCACGACTTCGCCCGCCAGCAGCGGCGGCAGCACGCGCAGCGCCTCGTCGTAGCGCGCGGAGCGCTCGGCGAAAGGCACGCCGACGTTCTCGAATTCCTCCTTCCACCAGCCGGAGCCGACGCCGAGCCGGAAACGGCCGCCCGACACCTGGTGTGCCGTGATCGCCGCGCGCGCGGTGAGTACCGGATGGCGCAGCGGCAGCAGGTAGATGCCGGTCGTCACTTTCAGTCGCGTGGTCGCCGCCAGCATGGCGCTCACCGCAACCCAGGCGTCGTACATGGTGCGGTTCGAGGTGACCACCAGCGGCCGCGCCTTGCCCTCGTCGTAGGGGTGCACCGATTCGTATTCCATCGGCTGCAGGATGTGCTCGCCAACCCAGACGCCCTCGAAGCCGAGCGATTCCGCGTACCTGGCCACCGGAACGAGGTGCTCCGGGCGATTGCCGTAGGTCGAGATGCCGATCATGGGTGCTCCGTGAAGACCCGGGATTCAATGGCGGATGTTTTTTCAACGCACCAGCCATTTTGGCCGATCTGCCCGATCGGTGTTGGCCTGTCTTCAGCGGCCGTTGCATCGGAGGCGCCATCCGGTGGCGCGCGACGCGCGTAGTACCATGCAAGGTGTTCGGCGCCGGGGAGCGGGCCAGATGGGCCAGATGCTCACCGCCACAGGCCCGTATCCACGCTGCCGCCTGTCAAGTTCAGCCGGAGTTCCCCATGCCCGGCCTGCTGCCCGACGTCGATCCCGACGGTCTGCTCGAATATTCCGTGGTCTATACCGACCGCGCGCTCAACCACATGTCGAAGAAGTTCCAGGGCGTGATGAAGGACATCGCTGCCACGCTCAAGCGCGCCTACAACGCGCGCGCGGCCATTGTCATGCCGGGCAGCGGCAGCTTTGGCATGGAGGCCGTGGCACGCCAGTTCGCCACCGGCCGGCGCGTGATGATAATCCGCAACGGCTGGCTCAGCTATCGCTGGACGCAGATCTTCGAAATGGGAACCATCCCCGAGGAAGCCATCGTGCTCAAGGCGGAGCGCGCGGGCACGGGCGCACAGGAAGCCTTCGCGCCGCCTGCCATTGCGCAGGTGGTCTCCACCATCAGGGACAAGCGGCCCGCGCTGGTATTCGCGCCGCATGTCGAGACGGCCTCCGGGATCATCCTGCCCGACGCCTACCTGCGCGCCGTGGCCGATGCCGTGCACGCGGTGGGTGGCCTGTTCGTGCTCGACTGCGTGGCCTCGGGGGCGATCTGGGTGGACATGCAGGCCACCGGCGTTGACATCCTCGTGAGCGCGCCGCAGAAGGGTTGGAGCGGCCCGGCGGGCTGCGCGCTGGTGATGCTGGGCGAGGAGGCAAGGAAGGCCATCGATGCCACCACGAGCTCCAGCTTCGCCGCCGACCTGAAGAAGTGGCTCGCGGTGATGGAGACTTACGAGTCGGGCGCGCACATCTACCACACCACCATGCCGACGGATTCGCTCGCCAGGCTGCGCGAGGTGATGCGGGAGGCCGAGGGCCGGGGCCTCGCCGCGCTCAAGGCGCAGCAGCAGGAACTTGGCGCTCGCGTGCGGGCGCTGCTCGCCGCGAAGGGTTTCATGTCCGTGGCGACCCCCGGCTTCGAGGCGCCGGGCGTGGTGGTCTGCTACACCGACGACCCGGACCCCCAGAACGGCAGGAAATTCATCGCGCAGGGCCTGCAGACGGCCGCCGGCGTGCCGCTGATGTGCGACGAGGGCGCGGACTTCAGGACCTTTCGCATCGGCCTCGACAAGTGGGCCAATGTGGAACGCAGCGTGAAATACATCGAGGCCGCGCTGGACGGCATTGCGCGCGGGTGATCGCGCACGGGTTCCGGGCCCGTCCGGGCCTCAGGCCGGCGCATCCTCCCAGGTCATGTCGCCCGGGCGCACCCAGTGCTCGCCCGGGCTCTTGAAACCGTCACCGCGATTCATCGTGGCCGGCATCAGGTCCTGGCGCGTCGGTGCGAACATCTCGACGCGCGTGCAAGGGCCGTTGCCGGTGACCCAGGCGGTGTGGAAGGCGTAGGCCGGGATCACCATGGCCTCGCCGGCCTTCAGTTCCGTTTCCACTCCCTCGACCAGCACCATCATGGAACCCGTGATCATCACCAGCATCTGCTCGTAGGGGTGGTTGTGCAGCCCATGCATGGGCGTGCCGCCCGGGTCGGGGTTCGAGGCGTGGAAGGCGAGCTGGCCCTGCTCGGTGCGCAGGGAGGAGTGGCTGCGATGCTTGCCGCCCGCCAGCGCGACGGCGGCGTCGAGTTCGGGAATCTTGAAGACAGTAGGTTGTTTCAAGACGCTGGGGCGGGGCATGGGATCCTCCTCGTGGATGGCGGTGTGTTGTCGGCGATGCGGCGCGCAGTACGCTCCTGTGGCCAAGCATAGCGCATCCGCGCCACGCCGACCTGCGGCCGGCACCCCGGCGTTTCAGCGTCTCAGCGCGGCAGTGGCGTGACCGGCGCGAAGGTGCCCGGGGTGAGCGCCGAGCGGCCGCCATCGGCGGCGATGACTGCGCCGGTGATGTAGGACGATTCTTCCGAGGCGAGGAACAGCACTGTGCGCGCGCATTCCTCCACCGTCGAGGGGCGCGCCACCAGCGTGGCGTTGCGCATGTTGTTGTTCTCGGGGACGGGCTTGTTCCCGACCGGCTCCCCGGTCAGCCGGATCGGGATGCCCGTTTCGCTGGCGTTGATCCAGCCGGTGTTGATGCAATTCACGCGCACGTGCCAGGGCGCCAGGGCATGCGCCAGCATGTGCGTGAGCGGGATCATGCCGCCCTTGGACACCGAATAGGCGAACACCGTCGGGTTGCCCAGGGCGCCGTCGATGGAGCCGTGGTTGATGATGGAGGCGCCCATCGCCGCCTTGAGACCCGGCAGCAGGTGCCGCGTGCAGAGGTAGGGGCCGTCCATGTTCACCGCCACCTGGCGCTTCCAGTCGGCGTAGGCGGTCGATTCGAAATCACCGCGCGTGAGCGTGGCGGCATTGTTGAAGAGCACGTGGATTCTCGCGTGGCGCTCCAGGCACTGCTTCGCCATCGCCGCGACGGCGGCCTCGTCACCGACATCGCAGCGGATGAAGTCCGCGCTGCCGCCCTCGCGCCGGACCATGTCGGCAGTCTCGCTGCCGAACGCCTCGTCGATGTCGACGCCGACCACTGTCGCACCCTCGCGCGCGAATACCAGGCTGGTCGCCCGCCCCACCCCGGAACCGGATCCCGTGATGACCGCTGTCTTGCCTTTCAGTCGCATGAAAGCCTCCTGTTGCGAATATGGGCGAATCGCCGGTGGTACCGGTTCCGGCTACCAGCTGTTGCGCAGTTCCCGCAACTTGATGAATACCGTCTTCGCGTCGGGCTGCGCCGGCAGTCCGGGAAAACGCTCGCGAAGCGCGGCGATCACGCCCGGGCTGCCGAGCCGGAAGAAGGTGTTGAACTGCTTTTCCTCCCTCAGCGTGGTGACGATGGACGTCGCCGGGTCGTGGCCGGCAACGCGGGGCAGGAGCGCCGTAGCGGCGGCGTTGCTGGGCTCGCGGTCGAGCGTGAAGCGCAGGTTGTTCTCGATGTAGTCGTGTCCGGGATAGACGAGGGTGTCCTCCGGCAGCGCGGCAAGCTGGCGGGTGAAGGTCATGAAAAGCTCCTCGGGATTACCGCCACTGTGGCAATTTCCCGCGCCGGCATTGAACAAGGTGTCGCCGCTGAACAGCGCCTTCAGATCGCTGCGCGACTTCAGGCAGATGTGGCACATCGTATGGCCGGGCGTGTCCATGCATTCGAGCTCGACGCGCTTGCCTACCCTGATCACGTCGCCGGCCGCCACGCCGCGATCCACGCCCGGGATCTTCGCGCCGGCGCGGTGGTGCGCAATGACCTTCGCGCCTGTGGCAGCGACAACGGCGGCGTTGCCGCCGGTGTGGTCGCCGTGCTCGTGGGTGTTGAGAACCTGCGTGATCTCCCAGCCCTTGCGCCTGGCCGCGGCAAGTACCTTGACGTGGTCGAGCGGGTCGATGGCCAGCGCCTCGCCGGTGTCGGGGCAGGCAATCAGGTAATTGAAGTTGCGGTAGCTGTTACCGGTCCAGATGCGTTCGACGAGCATGGAGCGATTCCCGGGGTTTGATCAGGCAACAGGGGGCATGATAACCGGCACCGCATGTCCGGCACGCCGCCCATGCCGCGCAAGGCGGGGCCGGCGAGATACTCGCCCGTGGCTTGAGTACACTGGGCGCCTTGCAGTCCATCTGAGAGCGCCTGACAGAATTTCCGTCAGGCGCCCTGATCCAGGGTAGCGCGAGGGGATGCATCCCTTCGCGTTGTCAGGACCTAAGGGAAGGAGCGATTCATGGATGTACGTGCCGCCGTTGCGCACAAGGCAGGAGCGCCCCTCGCCATCGAAACCTTGCAGCTGGACGGCCCGCGGGCGGGCGAGGTACTGGTCGAGATCCGGGCCACGGGCATCTGCCACACCGACGAGTTCACGCGCTCGGGCGCCGACCCGGGGGGCATCTTTCCAGCGATCCTCGGCCATGAGGGCGCTGGCGTGGTGGTCGATGTGGGCACGGGCGTCACGACCCTGGAGAAAGGCGACCATGTCATCCCGCTCTACACGCCGGAGTGCCGGCACTGCAGCTTCTGCCTGTCGGGCAAGACCAACCTCTGCCAGGCGATCCGCGTGACGCAGGGCCAGGGCGTGATGCCCGACGGATCGAGCCGCTTCTCGCTGGGCGGCAATCCGGTGTTCCATTACATGGGCACCTCGACCTTCGCCAATTTCACGGTCGTGCCGGAGATCGCGCTGGCGAAGATCCGCGAAGACGCGCCTTTCGACAAGGTCTGCTATATCGGGTGCGGCGTGACCACTGGAATCGGCGCGGTGATCAACACGGCGAGGGTCGAACCAGGGGCCAACGTGGTGGTGTTCGGCCTGGGCGGGATCGGCCTGAACGTGGTGCAGGGCGCGCGCATGGCCGGCGCCGACATGATCGTGGGGGTGGACCTCAATGCCGGCCGCAAGGCATTGGCCGAAAAGTTCGGCATGACCCATTTCGTCAACCCGAAGGAAGTCGAGGGCGATCTTGTTGCGCACCTCGTGAACCTCACCAGGGGCGGCGCCGACTACAGTTTCGAGTGCATCGGCAACGTGGAGGTGATGCGACAGGCGCTGGAGTGCTGCCACAAGGGCTGGGGCGTATCGGTGATCATCGGCGTGGCCGGTGCCGGGCAGGAGATCAGGACGCGCCCCTTCCAGTTGGTGACGGGGCGCGTCTGGAAGGGCACTGCATACGGCGGCGCCAAGGGCCGGCGCGACGTGCCGAAGATAGTCGACTGGTACATGGAGGGCAAGATCAATATCGACGACCTCATCACGCACAAGCTCGGGCTCGAGGACATCAATCGCGGCTTTGACCTCATGCATGCGGGAGAGTCCATCAGGTCGATGGTCGAGTTCTGAAGCGGAGTCGTCCTGCAGGAGAAGGCGCAACGCAATGCGTCGCGCAGCATGACATGGTGCACCGCGGCTCGCCGCTGCATGGGGGTGGCGAATGCCGTGAGGCAGGCGTGGCTGGCACGATTGGGGCGATATTCCCATTGGCTTCGCCGTTTCGGGGCGTCTGACGGCAATTCTGTTGGGCGCTCCAAGCATGCTGAAGAACGACGCCTGCGAGCCGGCAGCGGCCTTCGCGTCCGGCGCCATTGGCGCGGCCCGTTTCCGATCCGGCCAATGCTTGCCGCGCGCGATTCCGAGCGCTTCGTTTCCGAGCGCCTGGTGGCGGCCCGGTGCCTGCCCTCCAGATCCCGAGTCCCGCAGCATCCGGTGCATTTCAGCCGGAAATTCGCAATCGGCCGCCTGAATCCGGACTGATCGGCGGCGCGGATGCGCATTTTTTCGCCCTGGATTTCCGAAATCCCGGCTGATCATGGCGTCTGGGCGCCGCAAGGACGGTGCGCGCACCGTCCGTTTCTGGGCCCAAGGGCGATTTGCGATTGAAAACCGCTGGCGCGCCGGCCCCCAAACGGTGTTACGCTTCGCGTGCAGTTCATTTCACATACGGAGATTTCGGCATATGGCAACAGGTACGGTCAAGTGGTTTAACGACGCGAAGGGCTTTGGCTTCATCACCCCGGACGCTGGCGGGGAAGATCTTTTCGCACATTTCTCTGCAATCCAGAGCAGCGGTTTCAAATCATTGCAGGAAGGTCAGAAAGTATCTTACGAAGAAGTGCAGAGCCCCAAGGGCAAGCAAGCTTCGAACATCAAGCCCGCTTGATTCGGCCTGCTGCAGCAGGAAAAGACCCGGTTCGCCGGGTTTTTTTCGTCCGCAGTCACGAGCTGCAGAAACGAAAACCGCCGCGGCAGCGGCGGGCAGAGCCGTCAAACAGCCGGCGCGAGAATGCAAAGCGCGCCGGCGGTCCTACCTGCTTACCCGGTTGCGGCCGGCCTGCTTGGCGCGGTACAGGGCCTCGTCGGCGGCGCGCAGTACATGCACGGGATTGAACCCGGCCTCGCGTTCGGCCACGCCAATGCTGACGGTGACCGAAAGGAGCTTGTCGCTGGTGGCGTCGCCGATGCGGTTGCGTCGCTGGCTGCCTGCCCCGCTGTCGCGCGGGCGGTTCTCGCTGCGGATGCGCATCCGGTAGTTTTCGATGGCCTCGCGCAGCTCCTCGAGGGAGAGCAAGGCTTCGTCTAGCGAGCGACCCGGGAACAGCACCGCGAACTCCTCCCCCCCGTAGCGGTAGGCGATGCCGCCGCCACCGACCAGCGCGAGGCGCGCCGCCACCAGCCTCAGCACCTGGTCGCCGGTGGCGTGGCCGTGCGTAACGTTGAACTTCTTGAAGTGGTCGACGTCGATCATCGCCATCGCGCACACCGGCCCGAGCCCCGGCAGGCGTTCCTCCAGCGCGCGGCGGCCTGGCAGTCCAGTCAGTTCGTCATGAAAGGCGAGCCGGTGCGACTCCTGCATCAGCGCCGCCAGCATTACGATGTCGGCGGCCGCGATGAAGGCACTGAAGGCGCCGGGCGATGCGAACCACTCGCAGGCGATGAAGAATGCCACCACCAGCGAGGCCATGCCGACATCGAGCGGGCGCGGCGAGTGCAGCGGCGGCGCGGCCAGCAGCCAGCTGTTGAGCAATTCCTTCCAGGCCGCGCCGGACAACGGGCTGCGCCCGGCGCTGGCGATCCAGGCCACGACGATGGTTTCGGTGGCGGCGATCAGCCACTAGCGATAGTTGCGGTGCTGGTATACGCCGCGCTCGGCATAGAGCAGCGCGAAGAGGATGTTGGCCGGCACGAGGATGGTGATGGCCGTGAAGACCGCGAGCACCGGGAAGCTCTGCGACCCGGTGGTGCCGGCCACTTCGATGCCGGCGTAGGCGGCCAGTAGCGAGGCGAAGGCGATGAAGGCGCGTCCGCGATTGAACAGAACGCTGAGCCCGACGCCGGCGACGAGCGCGAACCAGGGCGGCATCGGTGCGATGGCGGTGAGCGAGGGTGGCAGCGCGGGCGCGGCGGCGAGCAACAGTGCCGCGTCGATAAGAATCACGACAGGCACGGTCAGGCGCCTGCTGATGCGATATAAATCGAGTTTCACTGTGCCAGATCCGAGCAGCCCGGAGGATTGCAGACGGCATCCCCGGGTTGGGTGCGCGCCGCAGGCGAGAGGATGCGCGAAGGCGCGGTGTTGTGCAACTAATGAAGGTCGTGTCGAGGCGCTTGTTCAGGCTCCCGTGCGGTGGGCGCACATGCGCTCGCTGCGGCCGCGCTGGCGTGGGCAATCCGCGTGGCGGCGCATTCGATGTAGTGTTCCCGCGAGAACACGAGCTTCGAGAGGCCGAGTTCCTGCGCCTCGAGGGCGACGGCGGCCGCGATGCGCGGCACCGCCTGCCAGTCGGCCATGCCGGGCAGGATGTGGTCCTCGCGCAGCCCCTGATCCTCGGCGCAGCGCGCCAGTTCATGGGCGGCCGCGAGCGCCATTTCGTCGCTCATAGCCGAGGCCTCGGCGTCCAGCGTGCCGCGGAATATGGCCGGAAAGACCAGCGAGTTGTTCAGCTGGTTCGGAAAGTCGCTGCGGCCCGTGGCGACAATGCGCGCGCCAGCCGCATGCGCCGCCTCGGGCCAGATCTCCGGCACCGGGTTGGCACAGGCAAACACGATCGAATCCTTCGCCATGCGCTTGATCCACTCGGGCCTGATCACGCCGGGGCCCGGGCGCGAGAAGGCAATGCAGGCGTCGGCGCCCTTCAGGGCCTCGGCAATGCCGCCAGTCCTGCCCTCCGGATTGGTCTCGGTGCAGACGGCCCACTTCTCGGCAAAGCGCTGCGCCTGCGCCGCGATGTCGCCCCGCCCGCGGTGCAACAGGCCCTTGCTGTCGCAGGCCATGACCACTGCGGGATTGACGCCGCAGGTCTTGAGCAGGCGGTAGGCGGAGACATTGGCCGCGCCCATGCCGATCATGGCGATTCGCGTTTCGGCAATGCCGCGCGCGGTCACCT
>Ga0194132_10009412_pt1 | contig 13463 bp, 14 predicted proteins | sample TA2KigOf80mmetaG_FD_148612 | JGI IMG/M metagenome (GOLD analysis project Ga0194132, IMG submission 148612) | Freshwater microbial communities from Lake Tanganyika, Tanzania - TA2015054 Kigoma Offshore 80m | ecosystem: Environmental > Aquatic > Freshwater > Lake | place: Tanzania: Lake... | reverse complement strand
TCGTGTGGGATTGGCTCACCGGCCAGATTAGCGCGCTGCTCTATGAGTTGTTCCGGTTCACCGGCTCCTACGGCTGGGCGATCATTCTCCTCACGATTGTCATCAAAGCCGCTCTTCATCCGCTCACGCGAAAGCAGTTGAAGTCCATGAAGGAGATGCAGAAGCTCGCGCCGCTTCTGCAGAGCCTGCAGCGCAAGCACAAGGAGGATCCGCGGCAGCTGAACCGGGAAATGATGGATTTGTATCGGGCGCACGGCGTGAATCCGCTCAGCGGATGCCTGCCGATGGTCTTGCAGATGCCGATCCTGTTCGCCTTGTACAACGTCTTGAGTCACACTGCCAACTTTCGTTCGCTGCAAGGTGAGCCGCTCAAGAACATCCCATTTCTCCCGTGGGATCTCCTCGTTCATCCCATGACCGTCATCTCGGAGATCGGTAAGTTCGGGATCTACGGCGCGGCCTTCTACGCGGCGATTCCAGTGCTGATCGCGGGATCGACGTGGATGCAGCAGAAAGTTTCGGTGACGGATCCGAGCCAAGCGCGCATGTTCGTCTTCATGCCGTTCCTTATCGGCTACTTCAGCTTGAACTTCCCGGTTGGCCTTTCCCTGTACTGGTTCACGTCGACGATGGCCTATGTCGCCGAGTACCTACTCGTCGTCGGATTGCCCGGATCGGCGCCGAAGGCGTCGCCGGCGCCCCCGGCGCCTGAGGAGCCGCGCCCGAAGCCGACAGAACACCGCGAGCGTGCGGCCGGTACGACGCGGCGAAAATCGAAGGGGAAGTAGAAAGGCGGGGCGAGCGATGAGGGAAGTTTTCGGCTCCGGTCGGACCGTCGAGGAGGCCATCAACGCGGCGCTCCGTGAGATCGGGCGCACCCTCGATCAGGTGGATGTCGAGGTCCTGGACGAAGGCACCAAAGGGGTCTTCGGCCTTGGCGCTCGGCTTGCGCGCGTTCGACTCATCCCCATCGAGCTCGCCGGTGACGCGGCACCTGCGCTCCCGGTGCCCGACGCGGCCGTCGCCGCGCGCGTAGAAACCCTTGCGCGCGAGTTGGTGGATCGCCTTGGCTATTCGGTCGAGATTGGCGTGAAGCCGGCGGGGACCGTCGTTGAAGTGCGGCTATCCGGCGACGACCTCGCTCCTTTGATCGGAAGGCACGGACAAACCATAGACGCGCTTGAGACGATCGTGTCCTTGATGGTCACTCGCGGCACGGGCCACCGCTACCACGTCGACTTGGACGTGGGCGGCTATCGACAGCGGCGCCGGCTTCAAGTAGCGGAGATGGCGCAGCGGGCTGCCCGTCGTGCGCTCCGGGACCGGCGCCCGGTTCATCTGCCCTCGATGGACGCTAGGGAACGCCGGATCGTTCACTCCACCTTGACGGAGGAAGGCCGCGTCACGACGCGGAGTGAAGGCGAGGGAGAAACGAGGCACGTCATCGTCGAACCGTCGACGCTTGCGGAGTCTCGGCCCGCTCGTACGGTACGGCGTGGGCCCGGCCCTCGTGTCGGCGGCCGAATGCCTACCGAGTCGGGCCTTCCCGCGGATGACGATTGACGAAGGCGCGCACACCCTCGGATTCGACCTCACCGTAGAACAACACCGCCAGCTTTCGTGCCACCGAGACGCGTTGACGCAGTGGAGTCAGCGCGTTGGCCTCGTCTCCGCGTCGTCGCTGCGGCATGTGGACGAAACCCATTTCCTCGACAGTCTCGTCTTGCTCAAGCTTGCGGATGTGGCCGAGGGCGCATGCGTTCTCGACATTGGATCGGGCGCGGGGTTTCCCGGGCTCGTCTGGGCGGTCGCCCTGCCGCACGCGCACATGACACTTCTGGAACCCCGGCGAAAGCGCGCGGCGTTCCTCGAGTTCGTCGTGACCCACTGTGGGGTCAGCAACTGCCGTGTCGTTACGGAGACCATCGAGGAGCATGCGCGCCGTGCGAATGTCGGCCCTTACGATGTCGCGGTGAGTCGCGCCGTGCGCGTGACGGCTCCGTTCGAGGATGCTGTGGTCCGAACGCTGTCCGCCCATGGCAAGTTCGTCCACCCGATCATGGTTGGCGATCATCGACGCGAAACCGGTACGGTGAGGACGCTCAGTTTGCCGTGGGATCGAACCCGATCGAGAATTGTTCGGATACGCCCTGCCGCTATGTAGACTGGACTTGTGGTCGGACCATACTACCAGACAGACAATGCTATTCCTCGAGAAATAGAAACCCGGGCAGGAAAAGGCCACCCAATCTAAAATTCGTGATTTGTGGCTAAGGTGATCGCTGTCGCGAATCAAAAGGGTGGAGTCGGAAAGTCTACGACGGCGATCAATGTCGGTGCCTACCTTGCCCGAATCGGACGAAAGGTCCTGCTGGTAGACATCGATCCACAGGCGAACGCAACAAGTGGCCTTGGGATCAAAAAGACCTACCTTCGAGTGTCGACATATGATGTTCTCATTAGAGGCACGAATTTTCGGGAAGCAGCCCTGCCGACCGAGCTCGAAACCCTCGATCTGGCCGCCAGTAACATCGATCTCGCAGGCGCTGAAGTCGAGCTTGTCGGCATCGAGAATCGCGAGACGCGACTACGTGGCGCGCTAACGGAAATACGCGCACGATATGACGTAATCTTAATTGATTGTCCGCCGTCGCTTGGATTCTTGACGTTGAACGGACTCGTAGCAGCGGACATGGTACTCATTCCGCTTCAGTGCGAGTACTACGCACTGGAGGGCCTGTCTCAACTCATGTCCTCCGTCGATCTTGTGAGAAAGGCGTTCAATCCTCGCCTCGAGGTAAGCGTCGTGCTGACGATGTACGACGCCCGCATCAACCTCTCGGAGCAGGTCTCCCGTGAAGTGCGGACACACTTTGGCGACCAGGTCTTCGCGACCATGATTCCACGGAGCGTCCGTCTCGCCGAAGCGCCAAGCCATGGACGGCCCATCGTGCTCTACGATCCACAGTCTCGCGGGGCAAGGGCGTATGAGGACTTGGCGCACGAAGTCGACCGCCGCATCTCGAAGCGCGTGGAGGCGATTGACTCATGACGGAAGGAAAAAAACGCGGCCTGGGACGCGGTCTCAGCGCTCTGATCCCAAGTGCGGGGCAAGGTCCGCCCTCTGAGCAGCTCGAGAACATCGCCGTTGACCGGATACGGCCGGGGAAGTATCAGCCCCGGGACGCCATCGATCGCGACTCATTGGACGCCCTCGCCGATTCGATCCGCGCGCACGGTGTTATCCAGCCGATCGTGGTCCGCCACGTCGGATCCGGGTTTGAAATCATCGCCGGCGAGCGAAGGTGGCGAGCCGCTCAGCAGGCGGGTCTTGAGTTCATCCCGGCGGTGATACGCCATTTGACCGATGCGGCATCACTGCAGGTCGCGCTCGTCGAGAACCTGCAGCGAGAAGATCTGAACCCCGTAGAGCGTGCCCGCGCGTATCGCCGCCTACTCGACGAGTTCGGTTTGACGCAGCAACAGATCGCTGAGGCGGTTGCTCGGAGCCAACCTTCAATTGCCAACGCTTTGCGGCTGCTCTCGCTGGAGAGCCCGATTCTCGAAAGCGTGGAACGAGGCCAAGTGTCGGAGGCGCACGCTCGCCTGCTCCTCGGTGTGTCTCATGGCGCTGAACGCTTGAGATTGTGGACCCAAACGGCTGAGCGTGGGCTGTCGGTCAGAGAGCTACAAGAGTTGTTGGGTGGAACACCCGCCCCCGACAGCTCTGCGGCGCAATCGAAAGTTCGACGCGGGCGGCGCCCGAAACGGGCCGATCCTAACCGAGTCGCATTGGAAGAGTCGTTTCGCCAGAAACTCGCCACGCAGGTGCGGATTCGGCACGGCCGGAAGAAGGGCGTCGTCGAGATAGAGTACTATTCCGAAGATGATCTTATGCGGATCGCAGAGATCCTTTTGGGACACGCAGCGTGGGGTGAGTGACGACAGTATTTCGCGAGAAATACCGGTTTGCTGCATCATGAGGGGCGTATCCAGTGAAGGCTGATATTGATCGCTTGCTGGCGGAGCGCGGTCTCGATGCGATTGTTGCGATGGGCGGCAGCCACGATCCGAACGTCTCCTACCTGATGAACGGGGCAGCGATCCATGACGGTGTGATCGTCGTACAGCGGCGAGGAATCGCGCCGGTGTTGTGTCATGGGCCCATGGAACGAGGAGAGGCAGCGACAACTGGCCTTCGAACACGAAATCTAGGCGAGTATGACCTACGTCGGATTCTCGAGGAGGAGCAGGGAGACCGGTTGCGGGCGCGCGTTCGGATGCTCCGGCAGGTGTTTGCGGACGAAGGTGTCAGGGGTAGGGTGGTCTTCTACGGCCAGATGGACCAGGGCGCCGCGTACGCCCTGCTTCGCGCATTGGATGCGGCGTCCAGCGATGTCGACGTCGTCGGCGACTACGATCGGAACCTCATCAGGGATGCCCGTCGGACGAAGTCGGGCGACGAAGTGCGCCAGATTCGGCGCGTCAGCGCAGCCTGCGGACGGGTCGTTCAGAGAGTCCGCGACTACCTGTCGGTTAGGCGCCGTGAGGACGGCATCGTGCACACAGAGGACGGGCGCCCACTCCTCATTGGAAACGTGCGGAGAATGCTCCGCGCTTGGTTGTTGGAAGAAGGCCTTGAGGATACCGGCACGATCTTCGCGCAAGGAGCGGATGCCGGCCTCCCGCACTCCCGCGGCGATGATAGCAGACCCGTCCGTACCAGCCAGGCGATCATCTTCGACATCTTCCCTCGTCCGGTCGGGGGCGGCTATCACACGGACATCACGCGAACGTGGTGCATCGGGCCGGCACCAGCGGAATTGCGCGCAACCTATGATGTCGTCCTCGAGGCTTATCGCAAAGCGACGTCAGCCCTGAAAGTCGGCGGTCGGTGTGCGGACTACCAACGGCTCGTGTGTGACCTTTTCGAACAGGCAGGGCACCCAACGCCGCGCACTCATTCGACTACCCATGTGGGATACGTCCACAGTCTCGGGCACGGGGTCGGCCTAGAGGTACACGAGGAACCACGGATCTCCGACTTCCCGGGAAATGACGACGCGTTACAGCCGGGTATGGTGTTCAGTATAGAGCCCGGTCTATATTATCCTAACAAACAAATAGGCGTAAGATTAGAGGATACCTGGCGGATCGACTCGTCGGGGCGCCCGGAAAACCTGACGGCATCGTCGCTCGAGTTGGAGATCTAGCTCCGTGGAGACTTCATCCGCAATCACGCTGCCCGTGAACCGCGATGAGGCCTACGCCGTGGTGTGCCAGTGGATCGAAAGCCAGGCACTTCGTAGGCACATGTTAGCGGTCGAAGCAGCCATGCGGGCGTATGCGCGTCGGCTTGGAGAGCCGGAAGAATCGTGGGCGATCATCGGTCTCGTTCACGATCTCGATTACGAGAAGCATCCGTCACAAGATGCGGGACACCCGTTCGTCGGCGCGGACGCTTTGCGCGCCATGGGCTTCCCCGGGGAAGCAAGTCGAGCCGTTCTCTCGCACGCCGACTACAGCGGCATCGTCCGCGTGACGCCGTTGGAGAAGGCTCTCTACGCCTGCGACGAACTGTGCGGGTTCGTCTTCGCGGTCGCGCTCGTCAAGGGAAAGTCGCTGCGCGACGTCGACGCGGCGTCGGTGCAAAAGAAGATGAAGGACAAGGCGTTCGCCAAAGGCGTCCGCCGGGAAGACATCGTGCGCGGCGCGGACGAGCTCGGTGTCCCGCTCGACGATCACATCACGATCGTCATCGACGCCATGCGATCCATAGGGCCTGAGTTGGGCTTGAGCGTATAGTGTCGAGTCGACCGGACGGGCAGACTTTTCGTGAAGCGGCGGGTTCGCTCGTCGAGTGGATCGCAGCATACCTGGATCACAGCGAGACGTACCCGGTCCTCGCGAACGTGGAACCCGGTCACGTAAAAGCGTCCCTGCCCTCGATCCCGCCCGCGGATCCGGAGCCGTTCGCCTCGATCCTCGACGATGTCGACCGCGTCATCATGCCGGGCGTAACGCATTGGAACCACCCCTCGTTCTTCGCCTACTTTGGCATCACCGGCTCCGCGCCGGGGGTGCTCGGCGAAATGTTATCGGCGGCTTTGAACCTCAACGGCATGTTGTGGAAGACCTCCCCGGCGTTGACCGAGCTCGAGGAGGTCGTGCTCGACTGGCTGCGGAAGATGATGGGGTTTCCGTCCCCGCTGTTTGGCATCGTCATGGACACGGCGTCGATCGCCTCGCTGTGCGCGATGGCCGCGGCCCGTGAAGCATTGGGGTTGAACATTCGAGAACGGGGAATGGCGGGCAGGTCCGATCTGCCGCGGCTCCGCGTGTACACGTCGGAACAGGCGCACTCCTCGATCGAGAAGGGCGCCGTGGCACTCGGCATCGGGTTGGAGGGCGTCCGCAAGATCCCGACCGACGATGCTTATCGGATGCGACCTGACCTCCTGGAGGCGGCGGTGCTGGAGGACCGAGCCGCCGGCTGGTTGCCGGTTTGCGTCATCGCGACCGTCGGGACGACGTCGACGACGAGCATCGACCCGATTCCCGCCATCGCCGATGTTTGCACGCGGCACGGCCTTTGGCTGCACGTCGACGCCGCATATGGCGGCGCGGCCGCGATCGTACCCGAGAATCGAGATGTCTTGGCCGGGTGCGAACGGGCGGATTCCGTCCTCGTGAATCCGCACAAATGGCTCTTCGTGCCCATCGACTTCACAGCGTTCTACACGCGGCGTCCGGATGATCTTCGGCGCGCTTTCTCGCTCGTCCCAGAGTACTTGCGAACGGACGACGCGACGACGAACTTGATGGACTACGGATTGCAGCTCGGACGGCGCTTTCGCGCGCTCAAGTTGTGGATGGTCATCCGCATGTTCGGAACGACGACGATGCAGGACGTGATCCGCGGGCACATGGCAATGGCCCAGGAGCTCGCGCACGCGATCGACGATGACGCCGAGTTCGAGCGCGCTGCGCCGGTGCCATTTTCAACCGTTTGCCTACGCGCCGTGCCCGGCGGTGTGCCGGATGAGGATCTCGATCGGTTCAACGAGGTGCTCATGCACCGGGTCAACGGGACCGGTGAAGCGTACCTATCGCACACGCGGCTAAAGAGTCGACTTACCCTTCGGATCGCGATCGGGCACCTCCGCACCGAGCGCCGACACGTCTGGCACGCGTGGGCTCTGTTGCGAAGACACGCGCGGGAACTCGCCGCCTCGTGGCGAACACCCAACGCGGGGGGTGTCCCGTGACCGCATTGGAGATCCACGATGCGATCGTCCCGATCATCGGCGGCGCGGTCGCGCTGCTCGCGGGCCTCGTGTTGTGGCTGGGGTGGCGGCTGCGTGCGTTGGGACGAGCGGTAAGAATCACCCAGATCGACGAAAGCACGAAGACGTTCGCCGAGCACGAGCAGAGCTTGCGCCAGCTCCGCGCCGAGCAGGTCCGACTCACCGCCAAGCTGACGGAGGTCGACAGACTCATCGCGACCGCCGTGCGACACGTGGGCGTCGTTCGTTACGATGCGTTTCGGGAGATGGGAGGCAAGCTCTCCTTCTCGGTCGCGTTTCTCGACGATCGCGGTGACGGTGTCGTCCTGACGGCGCTGAATGGACGAGATGGCGCGCGCGCTTACGCGAAGGCAGTCGCGGATGGACGCTCCACCGTGCCGTTGTCCGACGAGGAAAAACGGGCCTTGTCGATAGCTCGGGAAACCCGCGCAGGGACGGACGCGGTCGCAAGCGTTTGAACAGAAGAGCCGGAGCGACAGGCGGCGCCTGCCGCGAGAGGAGAGATGTACAGCGATCGCCGTGACGCTGGCCGACACCTGGCGAAGGCGCTGAGGGCTCGCCCTCATGCCTACTCCGGCGGACTCGTCATGGGGATTCCGCGAGGCGGGTTGGATGTCGCGGCCGAGGTCGCGGCCGCGCTGGGCTGCGATCTCGACGTCGTCGTTCCAAGGAAGCTGCCGGCGCCGTTCAACGAGGAGCTGGCGATCGGCGCCGTCGCTGAAGACGGAACGACCTGCGTCGATCCTCGCGCGCGGGGGCTCGGAATCGACGACGTTTACATCGAAGCGGCAAAGGCTCGCCAGCTGCATGAAATTCAACGGCGCCTGGTGGCTTATCGGGGAGATCGGCGGCCACCCGAGCTCCGTGGCCGTACCGTGATCGTCGTCGATGACGGGATCGCAACCGGCGCGACGATGATCGCGGCGCTGAGGTTCGTGCGAACCCGCGGCGCGCGGACGATCGTGGCCGCCGTTCCGGTCGCGCCGCCGAGCGTCTTCGCACTCCTATCGTCGGAGTGCGAAGACGTGGTTTGCCGTTGGCAGGCTTCGCAGCTCGCCGCCGTAGGGCAAGCCTACGAGGACTTTCATCAAGTGTCGGATGAAGAGGTGAAGGCCATTCTGCGCGCCGCTTGGGATCGCACGACGTGACGGCCAGGGGTCCGATTGTCGCGTGAGTCCAAAGGTAGCATTCTCGGAGTTGAGATGACCGAAACACTGAAGCAGACTCCGCTCCATGCTCGGCATGTGGCGGCCGGAGCCCGGATTGTCCCGTTCGGCGGCTGGGACATGCCCGTCCAGTACGCGGGAATCGTCGAGGAGCACCGTGCGGTCCGCGCGAACTCCGGCGTCTTCGATGTCTCGCACATGGGCGAGTTCTGGCTTGAAGGTCCGCACGTGCTCGAAGAGCTGAATGCGCTGCTGTGCAACGACCCGCGGCGCCTCGTCGACGGACAGGCGCTGTACTCGCCGATGTGCAACGACCGCGGCGGGATCGTCGACGATTTGCTGCTCTACCGTTTCGCGGCCGATCGATTCCTCCTGGTCGTCAACGCGTCCCGGCGCGAAGCCGACCTCGCGTGGGTCAAAACGCACCTGGCGCGTTCGTCGGTGCGCGACGCCTCTTCGGAGATTGCGCTGATCGCCGTGCAAGGTCCGCGCGCTCCGGAGATCGTCCAATCATTGACGACCGCGGGCCTGTCGACGATCGGCTACTATCACTTCCTGCCCAACGCGGAAGTGGCTGGCGTCCGCGCCATCGTCTCCCGTACCGGATACACGGGAGAAGACGGATTCGAGTTGTACGTCGATTGGAACGAGGCGGGAAAGCTCTGGGACGCGCTCCGCGGGAAAGAGGTCCCGCCGGCCGGGCTTGGCGCCCGCGATACCCTGCGGCTCGAGGCCGGATACCTCCTCTACGGAAACGACATGGACGAAAGCACCTCGCCAATCGAAGCCGGCCTCGCCTGGACGGTCAAGCTCGAGGACCGCACCTTCGTCGGGTCAGAGGTCGTTCGTCAACACAAGGAGCGTGGCGTTACCCGGGTTCTTGCCGGGTTTGCGCTCCGCGAGCGCGCCATTGCGCGACATGGGGCGGCGCTGCTCAAAGACGGCGCGCCGGCGGGCGTGGTCACCAGCGGTACGTTCGCCCCCTCGATCGAAAAGAGCGTGGGCCTCGGTTACGTGCCGCCGGCGCTCGCGGCGCCGGGCACGCTGATCGCCGCCGACGTTCGTGGCCGTTCAATCGAAGCCGAGATCGTCAAGTTGCCGTTCTATCGGCGAACACGCCGCACTAAGCTGTAGCTCTCGTCCGGCGGAACGAACGCCGGGAGATTCCGGGAGGATCATGTGTACCCTCAGGACCTGAAGTATTCGCAAGAGCACGAGTGGGCGAAGCTCGAAGACGGCCTCGTGCGGGTTGGCATCACGAAGTTCGCCGCCGACAAGCTCAGCGACATCGTGTACGTCGAACTGCCGAAGGTCGGCGCCGAGCTCCGCTTCATGCAGCCGTTCGGCGTCGTCGAGTCCGTCAAGGCGGCGTCGGACCTGTGCGCGCCGATCAGCGGTACGGTCGTCGCGGTCAACGAACCGCTGACCCAGGCTCCGGAAGGCATCAGCGCCGATCCGCACGGCGCGGCCTGGATGATCGTCGTCAAGCCGAGCGCACTGGGTGAGCTCGATCAATTGATGGATGCGTCGGCGTACAGCAAGTTCATAGGAGAAGGTTGATGCGGTACATCCCGACAACCCCGAAAGAGCGTGACCGCATGCTCGAGGTCATCGGCGTGCGCGCGCTCGACGACCTTTTCGCCGACGTGCCGGCCTCGGTGCGACTCAATCGCGTCCTCGACCTTCGGCCGGCATTGAGAGACGCCGGCGTCATCGCCTATCTGGGGGAGCTGGCGGCGGCCAACGGCGACGCGGATCGGCTCACCTGCTTCCTCGGCGCGGGCGCATACGATCATTTCATCCCGCCCGCGGTTTGGCAGCTCGTCACGCGTGGCGAGTTCCTGTCGGCTTATACGCCGTATCAGGCCGAGATGATGCAAGGCGAGTTGCAGGCCGGTTACGAGTACCAATCGATGATCTGTGAGCTGCTCGCGATGGACGTCGCGAACGCGTCGATGTACGACGGCGCGTCCGCCGTCGCCGAGGCCGCGGTCATGGCCCGCGATCTGACGCAGCGCGATCGCGTCGTCATCAGCCGCGCGGTGCACCCGGAGTACCGGCAGGTCTTGGCCACCTATACGAAGCCGCTCGGCATTCAACTCGTCGACGTCGCGGTCGAGGACGGCCGCACGACCGCCGACGCGGTGCGCAAGGCGGTTAACGACCGCACGGCGGCGGTCGTGCTGCAGCAGCCGAACTTCTTCGGCGCGATCGAGGACGTCCGCGCGATCGCCGACGTTGCTCACGACGCGGGCGCATTGCTCGTGTTGGCGAGCGCGGATCCCCTCGCGTTCGGGCTCCTGGCGCCGCCCGGCGCTTGCGAGGTAGACATCTTCGCCGGCGAAGGGCAGGCGATCGGAAATCCTCTCAACTTCGGCGGGCCGTACCTCGGGATCATCGCCACGCGCCAGAGCTTCGTGCGGCGCATGCCGGGACGCCTTGTCGGCGCGACGGTGGACGCGGATGGCAAGCGGGGTTATGTGCTGACGCTGCAAACTCGGGAACAGCACATTCGCCGCGAGAAATCGACGAGCAACATCTGCACGAATGAAGCCCTCAACGCGCTCGCGGCGTCGGTCTATCTCAGCCTCATCGGAAAAGACGGTGCGCGCCGCGTCGCCGAGCTGAGCCTGCGCAAGACGCACTACCTCAAGGAACGAATCGCCGCCATTCCGGGATACGCGATCACGCACAAAGGACCGACGTTCCACGAGTTCGTCGTGAGGACGCCACGACCGGCGGCGATGATCGCGAAGCGGCTCGCGGCCGAGGGATTCCTCGCGGGCATGCCGCTGGGCCGATTCTATCGTGGCATGGCGAATCATCTCCTCGTCTGTGTGACGGAGTCCCGTACGAAGGACGAGATGGATCGCTTCGCGGATGCGCTCGCTCGTGCGGGCGGAAAACCACGATCCCGCGGCCGTGCCATGACGCCGTCGGCGCGCGGTTGAGAGACGAAAAGGAGTCGCGATCGTGAGCCCAGTCAAAAAGGATTCAACGCTAATCTTCGAGCGAAGCACGCCGGGTCGCCGCGCGCACGGTCTGCCGGAGTTGGACGTCCCGGAAGTGCCGTTGTCGACGCTGTTGCCGACCGGCATGGTGCGCGGCACGCCGCCGGCCCTGCCGGAAGTGAGTGAGCTGGACGTCGTTCGCCACTACACGCATCTGTCGCACCGGAACTTCTCGATCGACGAAGGTTTCTATCCGCTCGGCTCGTGCACGATGAAATACAATCCGAAGCTGCACGAAGAGGTCGCGCGCCTCTCCGGGTTCGCGCGGCTCCATCCGTACGCGCCCGATGACCTCGCGCAAGGCGCTCTGCGCCTGCTCTGGGAGCTGGGCGAGGAGCTCTCGGAGATCAGCGGCATGGATACGGTGACGTTTCAACCGGCGGCCGGCGCTCACGGGGAGATGACGGGCCTGCTGCTCATCCGGGCCTACTTCGAGGCCCGCGGCGAGCACCAACGCACGAGCATCATCGTGCCCGACTCCGCCCACGGCACGAACCCGGCGACCGCCGCGATGGTCGGTTACAAGGTCTTGACGGTGCGAACCGATCCGCGCGGCAACGTTGATCTCCAGCAGCTCAAATCGCTGATGGACGATACCGTCGCGGGCGTCATGCTGACGAACCCCAACACGCTCGGCCTGTTCGAGGAGCAAATCGACGAGGTCTCGGAGATCATTCACCGCTATGGCGGGCAGATGTACATGGATGGCGCCAATTTCAACGCGATCCTCGGTGTCACGCGCCCCGGCGATCAAGGCTTCGACGTTATGCACTACAACTTGCACAAGACGTTCACGACGCCGCACGGCGGCGGCGGCCCCGGCGCCGGCGCGGTCGGAATCAAGCAGCACCTCGCTCCGTACTTGCCGACGCCGGTCGTGTCCCATGCCGATGGCCGCTACTTCCTCGATTACGATCGACCGCAGTCGATCGGCAAGGTGAAGGCGTTCTGGGGGAACTTCGGCAATTTGGTTCGTGCCTACGCGTACGTGCGGACGCTCGGCGCCGAGGGCGTGCGCAACGTTGCGGAGTACGCTGTCTTGCACGCGAATTACGTTCGCGCGCGCCTAAAGGACACGTACAACGTGAAGTACGACCGCATCTGCAAGCACGAGTTCGTCGCCGATGGCACCCGCCAGAAAGCCCGCAACGGCGTCACGACGCGCGACATCGCCAAGCGCGTCCTCGACTACGGCTTTCATGCGCCGACCGTGTACTTCCCGTTGATCGTCGAAGAGTCGATCATGATCGAGCCGACGGAGACTGAGAGCCTCGACACGCTCGAGGAATTCATCGCCGCGATGATCGCCATCGACAAGGAAGCCGCGGAGAATCCGGAGCTGGTGAAGACGGCGCCGCACACGACGGTCGTGCGACGGTTGGATGAGGTTCGGGCCGCCCGGCAGCCCGATCTGCGGTGGCAGGCGGACCGCTAACGACCTCATGAGCACGGTTGGCCTTTGTGGGCGGCCGCGATCGGTTTGGTTTGGGTTTGGTGGGCGGCTGGGCATCGGCTGCGGCTGCGCAACGCCGTTGCGTTGACAATGGCGACGGCATCCGTGGTCGCCGTGTTCCGGTGGATCACGGCGACCGAAAGTTGGCCTCTGATGGTCGGTGGCGCGGTGGTCGCCGGATTAACCCGCGCGATCTGGAACCATGTGCTCGTCCTACAGTACACGGCGTTCGCGCCGGGATCGGAGGATCGCGCATGAGTCAGCCTGCTGCCGCGTCTGCGATTCAATTGTGGGGTGCGGCCGGCTTCGGCGCCGCTGCCCGGATTCCATCTGCGCCTGCAGTTGACCCGATGTCGTGGACACCTGATCGTTTGGGGTAGCCCCCAGGAAGGGGGTCTGCGATGGGTCCAGGCAAGAAGCCGTATCCCAAGGAGTTCCGATCGGAAGCGGTCCGGCTGGTCAAAGAGTCAGGGAAGTCGCAAAGCCGGATCGCCAAGGACCTCAGCGTTGCGCTGGAATCGCTGCG
>Ga0194132_10009411_pt1 | contig 13463 bp, 12 predicted proteins | sample TA2KigOf80mmetaG_FD_148612 | JGI IMG/M metagenome (GOLD analysis project Ga0194132, IMG submission 148612) | Freshwater microbial communities from Lake Tanganyika, Tanzania - TA2015054 Kigoma Offshore 80m | ecosystem: Environmental > Aquatic > Freshwater > Lake | place: Tanzania: Lake... | reverse complement strand
CGCGCTGCTGGAGAAGGGTTCCGACGCGACGTTGCTGCGCGAGATGATCGGCTTCGCCGCGACCCGGCTGATGGAGCTGGAGAGCGAGAGCCTGTGCGGCGCCGGACACGGCGAACGCAGCGACGCCTGGCGCAATCACCGCAACGGCTATCGCGACCGCGACTGGGAGACCCGCGCCGGCACGGTGGAGCTGCGCATCCCGAAGCTGCGCCGGGGCAGCTACTTCCCCAGCTTCCTCGAGCCGCGCCGCACCGCCGAGAAAGCGCTCACGGCGGTGATCCAGGAGGCCTACGTCCAGGGCATCTCGACCCGCTCGGTGGACGAGCTGGTGAAGGCGATGGGGATGGAGGGCGTCAGCAAGAGCCAGGTCTCGCGGCTATGCGGCGAGATCGACGAGCGGGTCAACGCCTTCCTGTCGCGGCCGATCGAAGGCGAGTGGCCATATCTCTGGCTCGATGCGACCTACGTCAAGGCGCGCCGCGACCATCGCATCGTCTCGGTCGCGGTCATCGTCGCGGTGGTGGTGAACGCCGACGGCCGCCGCGAGGTGCTCGGCATGACCGTCGGCGACAGCGAGGCCGAGCCGTTCTGGACCGGGTTTCTGCGCCGCCTGCGCCAGCGCGGCCTGCGCGGCGTCAAGCTCGTCGTCTCGGACGCCCACGTCGGGCTCAAGGCGGCGATCGCCAAGATACTCAATGCGACCTGGCAACGCTGCCGCTTCCACTTCATGCGCAACGCCATGGCGCATGCCGGTAGGACGCAGCGCCGCATCGTCGCGGCGTGGATCGGCACCGCGTTCGCCGAGACCGATCCCGACACGGCGCGCACGCAATGGCGCAAGGTCGCCGACCAGGCGCGGCCGCGGGTGCCCAAGCTGGCGGCCCTGATGGACGATGCCGAGGCCGACGTGCTCGCCTACATGGGCTTTCCGGCCCCGCACCGCGCACAACTCTGCAGCACCAACCCGCTGGAGCGGCTCAACAAGGAGATCAAGCGCCGCAGCGACGTGGTTGGCATCTTCCCCAACGAGGCCGCGGTCATCCGCCTGGTCGGCGCCCTGCTGCTCGAGCAGAACGACGAATGGGCCACAACCCGCCGCTACATGAGCCTGGAGACCCTCGGCGTCGTGAGCCATACTGAGCCCGTCAGCTTGCCAGCCTTGGCAACCTGACACGGCAGTCCAACCCGCCGATGAGAACTGCTCCTACACCACGCACCGGGGCACGATCCAGGCCGGGCACACGCGAGGTGTTCGGACGCGCCGCTCATCACCTTAACGCCGTTGTACGCCCCTACTTCGTCTCTTTTGCGGAACGCGAAGTCGTTCTCGCACTTGCGCCGCCAGAGACGATGGGGCTCATCATCGCCAACACCGACGCGATAGCGGAACTAAGACTCTCGCGTGATACGCCCGCCGTTTTCATGGAAATGGAGCCGGACGAGCAAATTGAATGGACGCAGGAGACGGCGGATCGCATCGTTGCGCCGCCTGACGATGCTCCAGCCGTGTGCCTTCTCGATAGCGGAACAACGCGCAATCACCCGCTTATCCTGCCGGCGCTTGCAGCAGCGGATCAACAGAACTGGGACGGGGCAGCAAACGTCGAAGACACAAGCGCCGCCAGTCACGGCGGTCACGGCACGCAAATGTCCGGCATGGCCCTCTATGGCGATCTCGTGCCAATACTGGCCGGGAACGGGCTGGTGGAACTCGCGCACAGGCTGGAGTCCGTGAAAATACTTCCCGATCACGGTAGCAACGACCCCGATCTCTACGGCCACATCACCGCAACGGCGATCAGCCGCGCGGAAATCACCGCACCGGATCGTCCCCGCGCTGTCTGTCTGGCCATTACCGCTGAGGGGGACCATTGGCGCGGCCGTCCTTCGTCGTGGTCGGCGAAGATCGACGATCTCGCCTACGGAAACGGCACGGACCAGCGCCTGATCGTCGTATCGGCGGGCAACATCCGAACAGCACTACCGGCAGGCGACTACATCAACCGAAACGACGTAACGCCGATCGAAAGCCCGGCGCAGGCGTGGAACGCGCTGACGGTAGGCGCCAGCACGGAAAAAACGAACATCGTCAGCCCCGACTATAACGGATGGCTGCCGATGGGGACGGCGGGCGATTTATCGCCCCGCAGCCGGACTTCGGTAGTATGGCAACAGGAATGGCCGATCAAACCGGATGTGGTTCTCGAAGGCGGCAATCTCGGCATCGATCCCGCCAACGGGCACGGCGACGATATCGACGATCTCGCGCTGCTTACTACCTTCCGCCGTCCGCAGGAGCGTGCCTTCACGACAACGGGAGATACAAGCGCCGCCAGCGCGCAGATTGCGCGGATGGCGGCGCAGATTCTCGCTGACCGCCCTGCGCTGTGGCCCGAAACAGTGCGCGGGCTGATCGTCCATTCCGCAGAGTGGTCACAAGCGATGCGCAGTCATCTCCCCGCTCCACCATCGCAGAACGATAAACGCACGCTGATCCGCCGCTACGGTTATGGCGTTCCCGATCTCACGCGCGCGTTGCGCAGCCTGAGTAATGACGTGGCAATGGTCATTGAGGGAGACGTGCAGCCCTACGACGGGAGCAACGGCGCGATAAAGACCAAGGACATGATGCTTCACGACCTGCCGTGGCCGGGCGATGCGCTGGAAGCGCTCGGCCAAACGCTCGTGCAGATGAAAGTGACACTGAGTTATTTCATCGAACCTAATCCCGGCGAACGCGGCTGGACGAAGCATCACCGCTACTCGTCACACGGTTTGCGCTTCGCTGTGAAACGCAGCGAAGAAACTCTCGCTGCCTTCCGCAGCCGGATCAACCGGGACGCACGGGAAGAAGATGAGTTCTATGCTGCGGCCGGTGGTGGTGACGGCGGTTGGTATTTCGGCCAGCGGCTGCGCAACCGGGGCTCGCTGCACTCCGACATTTGGGAAGGCACGGCAGCCGATCTCGCCTCACGCCACGCCATCGCTGTCTACCCTACGGGCGGCTGGTGGCGCGAAAAGCCAGCGCTCCAACGCGCCGACCGTCTGGTGCGCTATGCGCTGGTTGTCAGCCTTCGCGCCCCGGTTCAGGTAGACCTCTACACGCCGATTGAAACCGAAGTCGGAATCCCGATCGTAGTTGAAGTTTAACTGATGCCGGCAGCGATTAGATTAGAACTCGCCGAGCATAGAAGCGCACAAACGGACTTTGGTGGACGTTTTGTAGGCTACTTGACGTGCTCCCGGTTTGTTGATCCAGGGGTAAGTTGAGTCTGTTCGTGGTTTGAGCCTTCCGGGCTCGGTGGTGCAGCGGGGCGGGGCGCGAAGCCCCCGACCGAGCGCAGCGCCCCGCCCGGCTGCATTGCGAGGGCACTGGCTTTGGCGAACACCGCCGGGGGTACACGGCCGAGCCGACCATGCGGCCTGACGGTGTTGTAGTCGATCCGCCAAGCCTCGATGATTCTCCTGGCCTCGGCCAAGCTCGAGAACCAGGTCTCATTGAGGCATTCGTCGCGCAGACGGGCGTTGAGGCCTCGATGAACGCGTTCTGCCCGGGCTTGCCGGGCTGGATGTAGTGCCAGGCGACCGCCTGATCCGCTGCCCAGGCGAGTACGGCCCGGCCGGTGAGTTCAGCCCCGTTGTCGCTGACCATCGCCGCCGGCCGCCCGCGTCGTGCGATGATGCGGTCGAGTTCGGCGACGACGCGCACGCCAGGGAGCGAGGTGTCCACGACGGTGGCCAGGCAGTCGCGCGTGAAGTCGTCGACCACGGTCAGGATGCGGAACCGGCGACCGTTGGCGAGCTGGTCCGCCATGAAGTCGAGCGACCAGCGCTGGTTCGCAGCCAGGGGCAACGGGAGCGGCGCCCGCGGCCCCGTAGCCCGCTTGCGGCCACGCCGCCGACGCACCGCCAGCCCTTCCTCGCGATACAGCCGGTAGACCTTCTTCAGGTTCACCGCCTCGCCCTCACGCCTTAGCATCCAGCCCAGCCGACGGTAGCCGAAGCGACGACGCTCGGCGGCCACATCGCGCAGCCGGCTCCGCAGCGCGCCGTCATCCGCTCGGCGCGACCGATAGCGCACACTCGTTCGCTCCGCGCCGATCAGCCGACATGCTCGTCGCTCGCTCACACCATGGGCCTGCATCACGCGGCTCACCGCTCGCCGTCGCGCCGCAGGCCTCAGAAGTTTCCCGCGGCGAGATCCTTCAGCGCCGCCACGTCCAGCATCGCTTCCGCAAGAAGCTTCTTGAGGCGACGGTTCTCGTCGTCCAGTTGCTTCAGCCGGCGGGCGTCAGGCACCGTCATCCCGCCGTACTTCGCCTTCCACTTGTAAAGCGTCGTCCCGCTGATCCCGTGCTGCCGGCACACATCCGAGGTCTTCGCCCCGGCCGCGTGCAACCGCACCACCTCAATGATCTGCTCCTCCGTGAACCGGCTCTTGCGCATCGTCTCGTCCTCCTCCGAGACCCAAACTTACAATGGATGAATTCCCCGGAAGCACGTCAATTGCGCGAACTGATTGCGCGAGCTGATTGCGCTGGGCGCCCGAGGACCAGCGTCGGCGCCCTGACGTCGGCCGAGAGCCGCCAGCCTATCGGCACGCGTGGCGTGGATGTCAGACCAACCGCCTTTGACGGACATTCCAGGCTGGTCAGCGATCAAGGCGCTCCCGATCGGGCCGAGTTCCGCATCCGGCTCCGACCCGCTACCCGCGCCGCTCACGATGTCCTAACATCACCCTCAGCCATTGCCGTCCGAGGAGGGACCGATGAACGCCATCACGCCGATGCTGAAGGACCAGGACAAGCTCTCCGCGCTCGCCTCGCGCTATGTCGATGTCGAGGACCTGCCGTGGAAGCCCTCGGGCAATCCGGGGATCGACATGAAGGTCCTGCTCAAGGACGAGAAGACCGGCCTGATGACCTGCCTGTTCCGCTGGGCCCCGGGGAGCGCGCTCCCGATGCACCGCCACGTCCAGATCGAGCAGAGCTGGGTGCTCGAGGGCGAGCTCGAGGACGACGAGGGCGTGTGCACGAAGGGGAACTTCGTGTGGCGTCCGGCCGGCTCCAGCCATGTCGCGCGGTCGCCCAAGGGGGCCCTGATCCTCGCGATGTTCCTCGAGCCCAACATCCTTCTCGACGACGCCAACGCCGGCAAGCGGCTCGAGTAGGGACCAGGATCGCGGCCGGGACGATCCCGATCGTCCCGGCGGCCGCGCGCCCGATGAACTATCGGCACGCCTTCCACGCCGGCAATCCCGGCGACGTCCTGAAGCATGCGTGCCTCGCGCTGATCCTCGACCATCTCAAGGCGAAGCCGGCGCCGTTCTGCGTGATCGACACCCATGCCGGCATCGGCGCTTATGATCTGTCGGGCCCCGAGGCGGCGCGCACCGGCGAGTGGCAGACGGGGATCGGCCGGCTCTATGACGAGCCGGCGCCGATCCGCGAGCTCGCGCCCTATCTCGACGCCGTGCGCGCGTTGAACGAGGACGGGGCGCTCCGGCTCTATCCCGGCTCGCCCGCGCTCGCCGCGGCGCTGATGCGCGACGACGATCGGCTGATCGCGACCGAGCTCCACGATGAGGACGCGGCGCGCCTCGCCGACCGCTTCCGGCGCGATCGACGGGTCGAGGTCGCCCGCCTCGACGGCTATCGCGCGCTCAGATCGTTCCTGCCGCCGAAGGAGCGCCGCGGCGTCGTCCTGGTCGATCCGCCGTTCGAGGCGGCCGATGAGTTCCGCCGCATGGCGAGCGGCCTCGCCGAGGCGCATCGGCGCTGGGCGACCGGCATCTACGTCCTCTGGTATCCGATCAAGGGTCGCGGCGCGGTCGACCAGTTCCACGGCGAGGTGGCCGCGACCGGCATTCGCCGCGTGCTGGTCGCCGAGACGCTCCTTCGGGCGGTCGCCGACGATGCGACGCTCGCCGGCTCAGGCCTCCTCGTCGTCAACCCGCCGTGGACGCTCGATGCCGCGCTCGGCCGGTTGACCGCCTATCTCGTCGCCCGCCTCGCGCCGGGCGGGGCCGGTGACGGGCGCGTCCACTGGCTGGTCCCCGAGTAGCGCCGGCGCGAAAAAACCGGCACCATGGCCCCGCCGATCGAAAGCGCCGGCGCCGGCACGGCGAGGAGGACACGATGGACAAGGTCAAGCTCATCACGCCCGACGTCGCCGACGACGAGGTCGCCGCCATCTTCGACGACATCCGGCGCACCAAGGGCGCCAAGTTCCTGACCCCGACCTGGGGCTTCTTCGCCCTCGACATCGAGCTCCTCAAGGGCTGGTGGACGCTGACCAAGCGATTGCAGATGTCGCCGGGCTCGCTGCCGAAGCCGCTCCTCAACGCGATTTCGCTCGTGTGCGCCGCCGAGGTCGACTGCCCGCGCTGCATCAACAATCACCAGACGCATCTGATCGAGCACTTCAACATGACGCCCGACGACGTCATGGAATGCATCGACTTCGAGAACTCGACCAGGCTCGATCCGATGTGGTGCGACGTGCTCCGCTTCGCACGCAAGGTCGCGTTCAACGAAGGCACGACCGAGGCCGATTTCGCGGCGCTGCGCGGGCACGGCATCGATGATGTCGGCGTGGCCGAGATCGTCTCGATGGCGATGCTGGAATCGGGCATGGCGCGGCACGCGGTCGGCGTTGCCCCGTTCGAGACCGGCGACCAGTGGCCGAAGGACAACCTGCCGTCCGCCTTCTACGGCGAGAACGTCAACCGCTGACCCGACGCCCCCTCAGGCGAGGACCGTCCGCGGGTCGGTCACGACGCCGGTGAGCGCGCTCGCCGCGGCGGTCGCCGGGCTGCACAGGATGATCTCGGCCGCCTGGTTGCCCATGCGGCCCGGCATGTTGCGGTTGCTGGTCGAGAGGCACACTTCGCCGTCGGCGAGCACGCCCTGGTGGACGCCGGCGCACACGGCGCAGCCCGACGGCATCAGCGTCGCGCCCGCCTCGATCAGCGCCGCGAGGTCGCCGTTCGCCGCCGCCTCCGCCATCACCGCGCGCGAGGCCGGCACCACCATCAGCCGGACCGAGGGATGAACCTGGCGGCCGCGGAGGATGGCGGCCGCGATCGCGAGATCGTCGGTCCGCGCGTTGGTGCACGAGCCGATGAAGACCTGGTGGACGCGCGTGCCCGCCGCCTCGGCAACCGGCACGCCGCGGTCCTCGCGTCCGGGGAGCGCGACGAGCGGCGCGAGCGCGCCGAGATCGAGCGCGAGCGTCTCGGTGTAGTCGGCGCCGGCGTCCGGCGCGACCGACGTATACGGGTATTGCGCGCGCGCCTGCATGAAGGCCTCCGTCACCGCGTCGGGGACGAAGACGCCGCCCTTGGCGCCGACCTCGGCGCTCATGTTGCAGAGCGTGAAGCGCTCCGAGACCGAGAGCGTCGGCGCCGCCGGGCCCTGGAACTCGAGCACCTGGTAGACGGCGCCGAGGACGCCGAGCCGGCGGATGATCTCGAGCATCAGGTCCTTGGCGTAGACCCCGCGCGCGAGCCGGCCGTCGAGGACGACGCGGATCGAGCCCGGCACCTTGAGCCAGAGCCGCCCGGTCGCCCACAGGAAGCCGATCTCCGCCTCGCCGGTGCCGATCGCGAGCGCACCGACGGCGCCGCCCGAGGGCGTGTGCGAATCATGCGCGACGACGAGCGCGCCGGGCGTGACGAAACCCTTCTCGACCATGACCTGGTGCGAGATGCCGGTGCCGCCGGCGAAGAAGGCGCGGAAGCGGTGGCGCTCGGCGAAGGCGCGGATGCGGGCCTGGTTGTTGGCGTCGCGCTTGTTGTTGGCCGGCGTCGCATGGTCGAGGCAGACCGCGTTGCGGTCGGGATCGACGACGCGAGTCGCGCCCATCGCCTCGAAGGCATCGATCGCGAAGACGGCGAAGTCGTGCGCGTAGGTGAAATCGGGTCGCGCCTCGACGATCTCCCCGCGGACGAGGTCGTCCTTGCCGCTGGCGCGGGCGAGGATCTTCTCGGCGATGGTGCGCGGGCGCGGCGCCATGGCGGTCTCCCTCAAGCGCGCGCGGCGAGGAGCGCGCGGCCGTAATCGACGATGCTGCCGGCGGCGAGGATGCTCCGGATGATCGGCGGCGTCGGCGCGATCGCGAAGCACCCCGACGCCGTCACGGCCGTGCAGGCGTCGAGATCGATGGTCACCGCATCGCCGTCGGCGATCCCGGCGGCGATGAGGGCCGGACAGTCGATGACGAGGACGCCGTTGTTGATCGCGTTGCGGAAGAACATGCGCGCGAAGGGACCGCCAATCACGGCCTTGACGCCCGCGGCCTTGATGACGCGCGCGGTCGCCTCGCGGCCCGAGCCGTAGCCGAACGCGTTGCCGCCGACGAGGATCGGGTGGGCGCGGAGCCGCGCGTTGGCGTCGGGGGCGAGCTCGGCCATCGCGTGCGGCACGGCCTCTGCCGTCGGCAGGAAGGCGAAGCGGGCGGGCAGGATCACGTCGGCCGCGACAAAGTCGCCGAACACCGCCGCGGTGCCGCGCAGGACCGATCCGCTCATCGCCGTCAGCGCCCGCGCGCCTTGGCGCGCTCGAGCTCGAGCGCGCGCAGCCGGAAGCGCTGCAGCTTGCCGGTCTCGGTCTTGGGCAGCGCCTCGACGAACTCGATCGCGCGCGGATACTTGTAGGGCGCGATCTCGCCCTTGACGAAGTCCTGCAGCTCCTTGACGGTCGCCTCGTTCCGCTCCGCCGCATCGCGCAGCACGATGAAGGCCTTGGCGACATTGGTGCGCTCGGGGTCGGGCGAGGCGACGACGGCGCACTCCTTGACCTTGGGGTGGTCGAGGAGGACCGCCTCGATCTCGGGCCCCGACAGGTTGTAGCCGGACGAGATGATCATGTCGTCGGCGCGCGCGACATATCGGAAATAGCCGTCCTCGTTCATCTCGTACATGTCGCCGGGATAGTTCCAGCCGTCCCGCACATAGGTTCTCTGCCGCTCCGGGTCGGCGAGATAGCGGCAGCCGGTCGGGCCGCGCACGGCGAGGAGGCCGGGCGTGCCCGGCGGCAGCGTGTTGCCCGCGTCGTCGACGATCCGCGCCTCGTAGCCCGGGATCGCGCGGCCGGTCAGGCCGGCCCGCATGTCGGCGGGCGCGGCGGAGACGAAGATGTGGAGCATCTCGGTCGAGCCGAGCCCGTCGGCGATGCGCACCCCGGTCCTCTCGTGGAATGCCTCCCAGGTCGCCTTGGGCAATGTTTCACCGGCGGACACGCATTTCCGCAGGCTCCGGAGGTCGTACTTGGCCGCGAGGTCGCACATCACGCGGTAGGCCGTCGGCGCCGTGTAGAGCCCGGTGATGCGATAGCGCTCGATCGCCTCGAGCATCGCCTCGGGCGACGGCTCCTCGAGATAGCGGGTCGAGGCGCCGAAGCGCATCGGGAAACAGGTGAGCCCGCCGAGACCGAAGGTGAAGGCGAGCGGCGGGGTGCCGGTGAACACGTCGTCGGGCTCGGCCATCCGGAACGAGCGCGGGAAGCAGTCGGTGATCGCCATGACGTCGCGGTGGAAATGCATCGTCGCCTTGGCGGCGCCGGTGGTGCCGGAGGTGAAGGCGATCAGCGCCATGTCGTCGGCGGCCGTGTCGACGGGGGTGAAGCTCTCGGGCTTGCCGGCGATGGCGCGGTCGAGCGTCGCCGACGGATGCCTGGTCGCGAGCGGGGAGAAGGTGAGGACGTGTTTCAGCACCGGCGTCGGCGCCCGCGCCTCCTCGAGCGCATCGAGGACGCTCGCATCGCAGAGCGCGTGGCTCACTTGCGCCTTCTCGATCGTATAGGCGAGCTCGCGGGCGCGGAGGAGCGCCATCGTCGTCACGCAGATGCCGCCCGCGCGCAGCACCGCGAGCCAGCACGCGACCAGCATCGGATGGTTGGGCGCGCGAAGGAGGACGCGATTGCCCGGCACCAACCCGAGATCCTCGACGAGGACGCGGGCGATGCGGTTGGTGAGCGCGAGGAGCTGGCGGTAGGTCCACGTCGTCTCGCCCATATGGAGGACCGGGCGGCTACCGTGCCCGGACGCGACCATGCGGTCGAGGAGCTCGACCGCGCAATTGATCCGGTTCGGGTAGGACGCGAGGATCGGCAGCGCCGAATAGTCGAAGCGCGGCCAGGACTCGCGCGGCGGCAGGTTGTCGCGGGCGAACAGGTCCGTATGCGCGCTCGGCACGCCACCGGGCAGGATCATCGGGCGCCTCCCTTCTTCACGGGGCCTCTGCCGCGAAGGTCTGGCCGGCGATCACCAGCTTCTGGATCTCGCTCGTGCCTTCATAGATGCGGAGCGCGCGCACCTCGCGGTAAAGCCGTTCGGGCACGCTGCCGGCGACGACACCGGCACCGCCGAAGATCTGGACCACCTGGTCGGCGGCGCGCTGGGCGGCCTCGGTGGCGAAGAGCTTGGCGATCGCCGCCTCGCGCGTGACGCGGCGGTCGTGGACGTCCTTGGTCCATGCCGCGCGATAGACGAGGAGGGCGGCGGCGTCGATCTCGACCGCCATGTCGGCGATCTTCTCCTGGATGAGCTGGTAGTCGGCGATCGGCCGACCGAAGGCGTGCCGGGCGCGGGCGCGCCGGATCGCCTCGTCGAGGGCGCGGCGCGCGAAGCCGAGCGCCGCGGCGCCGACGGTCGGGCGGAACGTGTCGAGCGTTCCCATCGCGACCTTGAAGCCCTCGCCGGGCGCGCCGATCAGCGCGGTGCGCGGGATGCGGCAGGCGTCGAAGCGGAGCGTCGCGAGCGGATGCGGCGCCACGACCTCGATCCGCTCGGCGATGTGGAGCCCGGCGCTCGTCGCATCGACGATGAAAGCCGAGAGGCCCTTGGCGCCGGGCGCCTCGCCGGTGCGGGCGAAGACGACGTAGTGATCGGCGATGCCGCCATTGGAGATGAAGGTCTTACGCCCGTCGAGGACATAGGCATCGCCGTCCACACGCGCGGTCGTCTCGATCGCGGCGACGTCGGAGCCCGACGGCGGCTCGGTCAGCGCGAAGGCGGCGATCGCGGCGCCGCGCGCGACCGGCGGCAGATAGCGCGCGCGCTGCGCATCGGTGCCGTAGAGGGTGATCGAGCCGGTACCGAGGCCCTGCATGACAAAGGCGAAGTCGGCGAGGCCGGAGACATAGGCAAGCGATTCGCGCGCGAGGCAGAGGGTCCGCACGTCGAGGCGCTCGTAGAGACCGCCATGGGCCGCGGGCACCGCGGCGCGGAGCCATCCGGCCTCGCCCAGCACCGCGACGAGGCGCCGCGCGAGCGCATCGGTTGCGGCGATCCCGTGCGGCTCGTCGGCGGCGAGAGGGGCGAGCGTCGTCGCCGACCAGGCCCGGAGACGTGTCGCGAAATCGCGGTGGCGCGGCTCGAGAAACGGCCAGTCGAGAAAGCTCGTATCGGCCATCAGTCGCCCTCGAACACCGGCCGCTCCTTCTTGACGAAGGCGTTGTAGGCGCGGTGGAAATCGGCCGTCTGCATGCACATGGCCTGGGCCCGCGCCTCGGCGGCGATCGCGTCGTCGACCGACATCGCCCATTCCTCGTGCAGCATGCGCTTGGTGACGCCGTGGGCGAAGGTCGGGCCGGCGGCGATGCGGCGGGCGAGCTCGTGCGCATCGGCGAGCACGCGCTCGGGCTCGCAGAGACGATTATAGAAGCCGTTGGCGAGCGCTTCCGATCCGTCCATGGCGCGGCCGGTATAGAGGATTTCGGCCGCGCGGCCCTGCCCGATGATCCGCGGCAGGATCGCGCACGCGCCCATGTCGCAGCCGGCGAGCCCGACGCGGACGAACAGGAACGCGACCTGGCTCCGCGCCGTGCCGTAGCGGATGTCGGAGGCCATCGCGATCGCCGCACCGGCGCCCGCGCACACCCCGTCGATCGCGGCGATCACCGGCTGCGGGCACGCCCGCATCGCCTTGACGAGATCGCCGGTCATGGTGGTGAAGGCGAGGAGCTCGCTCATGCTCATCTTGGTCAGGGGACCGATGATCTCGTGCACGTCGCCGCCGGAGCAGAAATTGCCGCCGGCGCCGGTGACGACGACGACCTTGACGTCCGCGACGCGCTGGAGCGCACCGAACGTGTCGCGGAGCTCGGCGTAGGACTCGAACGTCAACGGGTTCTTGCGATCGGGGCGGTTGATCGTGATCGTCGCGATCTTGCCATCGATCGCCCAGCCGAAATGACGCGGCGCGAGAGCCGCGCCCTTGGTCGTCGTCATCCTGCATCCTCCCTGGTCGTCGTCACGGCGAGCACCGAGCCCTTGAGACGGGCGAGGAGCGCGTGGAGGCGCGCGAGCTCGTCGCGGTCGAGATCCGTCATCATCGCGGCGATCCAGCCGCGATGGTCGTTCGCCACCTCCTCGAAGGCGCGCCGGCCCTTGGGCGTGAGGCTGACCATCTGCACCCGGCGATCATTGGGCGTGGCGCGGCGGTCGACAATGCCCTCCTTGACCAGGCGGTCGATCAGCCCGGTGACATTGCCGTTGGTGACCATCAGCCGGCGCGACAAGGCACCCATCGAGAGCGCGCCATCGGCCCGATAGAGCTGGGCCAGCACGTCGAACCGCGGCAACGTCATGCCATGCGTCTGGCCGAGACGCTGGCGCACCTCGGCCTCGATCAGGTTGGCGCAGGTGAGGAGGCGCAGCCAGACCCGCACGTCGAGCCGGTCGGCGCTCGACAGCCCGCTCTCGAAATCGGCATGCGATGTCGCTCCGGCCGTGCGCTCGTCCATCACATCACCTCGCCGCCGGCGACCGCGATCGCCTGGCCGGTGATCGCGGCCGAGGAGGGGAGGCAGAGCCAGGCGACGGCCTCGGCGACCTCGACCGGGTCGACGAACCGCGCTTGCGGATTGGTGGCGGCGAGCTCAGCGCGCGCGGCGTCCTCGCTGCGCCCGGTCTTGGCGACGATGGTGTCGACGGCGGTCTTCAGGATGTCGGTCTCGGTATAGCCGGGGCAGACCGCATTCACCGTGACGCCGGTCTTCGCCGTCTCGAGCGCGAGCGAGCGCGTCAGACCGATCACCGCGTGCTTCGCCGCCGCATAGGCCGCGACATAGGCGTAGCCCTTGAGACCGGCGGTCGAGGCGATGGTGACGATCCGCCCGTCGCCGGCCTTCACCATCGCCGGCAGCACCGCCCGCGTCGCCCGGACGACGCCCATCAGGTTGACCTCGAGCATGTCCCGCCAGAAGGCGTCGTCGGCGCGGTGAAACGGCACGCTTCTCGCGATGCCGGCATTGTTGACCAGGATCGACACCGGGCCGAGCGCGCCCGCGGCCTCGGCGAAGGCGGCCACGACGGCGTCCGCATCGGTCACATCGGCGACCGCGACATGGCTGCGCGGGGCGGCCTTCGCCGCGGTCGCCGCGGTCGCCGTGATCGCCGCGGCCGCCCGCCCGAGCGCGTCGCGGTCGCGCCCCATCAGCGTGACCGATGCGCCGAGGCCG